>LSQX01370362.1_pt3 | contig 14663 bp, 11 predicted proteins | sample 654561 | NCBI WGS metagenome assembly LSQX01 (sample SAMN04489861, study PRJNA283612) | anaerobic digester metagenome | isolation source: 4 biogas reactors fed with cattle manure at either 37C or 55C with and... | place: Denmark: Kongens Lyngby | collected 2014
GCCACACGCTGCTGTTCGCCGCCGGAGAGCTTTGTCACACTGCGGTCCGCCTTTGATCGACTGATGCCGATATAGTCAAGCAGGTTGTAGGCAACTTCTTTTTCTTTTTCAGGGAGAGGATTCTCCGTGATCGACATGGCCACAAGGACATTTTCCACAGCGCTGAGGTAGGGGATGAGATTGTAGCTTTGGAAGATGATCCCTATGCGATTTCTACGATACTTTTCATATCCGATCTGCTTAATATCCGCGCCATTAAAGAGGATTTGCCCTTCCTGTGGTACATCCAGTGCAGAGATCATGGCAAGAAAGGTGGTCTTACCGGATCCGGACTGTCCCCAAATGGTATAGAACTTGCCCTTTTCAAAGGTCACATCTACATCGTTGAGGATATAGCGGCGGGATTCCCCGTCCTGATAATAGTACGTAAGATTTTTCGTCTCCAGAATAGACATGATTCCTCCTTACATCAGAATCTTTCTTGGGTTGAGCCGCACGATGTAGATCATCGGTACGAGAGTAGACAGGGCAATCGTTCCCAGACTCACGAGGAAGAACACGAGAATATACGTCGGAGTCAGGCGGATTTCATAGGCACTGACGACGTCTTGCATAGTGAGATTGGTGGACATGTAGTCATCGACATTGTTCATGCTCATACCACGTTCCCACGGATTGTTCTGCGCTTCTTTTTCCATCTGCGCCTGGATCATAGAACTAGAAAGTCCCGAGGCGACCAGATTTCCGGTGAAGACCGATAATGTGATACCGAGAAGGGCAATAATCAGGACCTCTGCGACAATTTGGGAGACAACTTTTCCTTTTTTCTCCCCAAGCGAGAGGTATACGCCCAGCTCATGTTTACGGTCGCGCAGGAAGAGCAGGACGACCAGCGTAACAATCAAAATGGATGCAATCACAGCAACAATCAAAATGTAATTGGCCATCTTTGTTGTCTGCTCCACTGGGGCTGCGATATCTTTATAATTATCTGCTGTCGTCGCCACCATGTAGAGTTCGGGGAGCAGCGGAGTGGTCTCTTCTTTGAATCGTTCGAGATCTCCCGGGTCGTTTAGGATGTACACCGGTTCGTACCAGGTCTGCTTGAACGCCGACTCATCCACTCCCTCATACTGCTTGGGATTGGCTTCCATGCTTGCAAGCAATTGTTGCTTATTAAAGTTGATGATGAAGCCGTTGGGCAGATACATGGTGTTGGCGGTCTGCTGCTCCATGAATGCTTCGGTATATTTGTCACCTTCGCGATTGCCGCTCTGGTTAGGTGTTTTGGGGGCGGTGTTGGGTTCGACAAAACCAATCACTTTGATAGGATAATCCAGTTGATTAACAACAGCCGGCATGCCGGTGTTGGCATCTACGTTCTCGTAATCCATGATAAAAGAGGACAATACGATCGTATCGTTCAAATTAATCTGATTCGCGTCCGCCAATTTCTTTGAGATAATGGCGACAGATGCCCCTTGCGTAATTTCCTCTTCTGTGAAGACGCGACCGCCTACGAGATTGAGACGACCTTCTTCGATGGAGAGAACCTTATGGTATTGAACACCGCGCAGTGAAAACGCATAGTATTTGTCCCAATCGCCTCCACCCATTCCCTGTTGCTCTTGAAGAAACTGAGGGGTAAACTTCTCAACGGTCTCAGAACCAGCCTCGTTTGAGGTGGAGTAATCGTAGTACTTCACGTATGGACTACTACCGATCGTTTGCATCAACTCCGGTGTGGGGGGATTAATCGTCGGCATGGATTCAGGATTATCCTGATACTGCTGCCAGAGTTTTTCATACTCTTCATAGTCTAGGCGGATGGTTGCCGCAGCGCCCATGTCAGATTTAATCTTTTTCTCCACATTGGCAGAGGCCTGTTGAATGGAAATAGCCCCTGCGATCGCATTTCCTAGGATCAGTACGATCAGCAGAAGCAGTAGAGATTTGCCTGTTCTTCGTGTAATGCTCAGCCAGGCACGTTTGAGAAAACTCATAGTCGTTCCTTTCTTTCAACCCGTGAGTTGTAAATAGATGCGCAAATCTGTGTGGTTAGGCAATCTTCGCAGAAAACCCCGCATATTCAATAGACAATTCTATCAGCCGATTCGTCCCGCATTTTTGCGAGAGAACATGTCATCGTTATGTAGGAATTCATTATAAACACGAGCTCCATTTACCCATGAGTGTACTGTTCATGCTTCCTCATGTCAAGAATGTAGCAATTAATACTCCAATCTATGAATAAATAGAGAAAATGACTGCCTTCTCAGCAGTAGGAAGACCTACCTGTAAAGGGAGAAATCGCCTGTATATATGTTCGTTTTTTCTTCCGCTGATGAGCAGAGATGATTACAGTCCCATCAGGATTTTCTTCGGGTTTAGCCGCAGAAGATAGAGCATAGGAAGGAGCGTGGAGAGAGAGATGACAAAGACACTGGCACCCGAGAAAGCGAGCAAGTATCTGCTGCTCACTTCAATCTCGTATGCTTCATACACATCCTTTAGAGACAGCGAGGTGTTCATGTAGCGAGCGGAGATCCCCTTATCATAGACTTTCCACTCTAATCCTATTTCCTTGGCTGTGTTTTCGATTTCCCCACGGACCATGGACTGTGAGAGGGCATTGGCACTGAGCTGACCACTGAAGATAGAAAGGGCGATTCCTATCAAGGCAATGAGAAGTGTCTCTAAGAGAATTTGGCGTATCAGACGACTTCTTTTCTCACCCAGAGAGAGGTAAATGCCCCATTCCTGCTTTCTATCTCGAAGGGAGAGGAGAATGACCAAGGTGATGATCAGCACCGCCGCCCCTATGGCGATGAGCAGAGTATACTCTGCAAGCTTCTGCGTCTGTACGAGGGCTCCGGAGACAATCCGATAATTGTCAAGCGAGGAGAAAAAGCGATTATAAGGGGGGAGGTATTTCTCGGACTCAGAGATAAAAGTTTCTAACTTATCGGGGTCTTTGAGGATATAGAGGGCCTGATACTCTTCTACCGGATAATCCGACCCGAACCTCTCACGATACGACTCATTGTAGGCGCTCGCCTTAAGGTGGTACAAGCTTCCGACGAAGTCGATGGGCGCGATCAGGGTGTTGGCGTTCTGCTGATCTAAAAAAGCGTCTCCCCAAGGATCCTTATAAGAATTTCCTGCCCCATCTGCCATCGCTGCCTGAGGAGTCGACTCGTAGATGCCGATGATCGTTGCAGCTGTCTCTAGCGTCTCTAGTACGCCAAAGGTTTCTATGTCTGACAGGTCGTAGATGGAGCTTTGAAGAAGGAGCGTATCTCCTAAGTCCAGCTGATTGTGTTCTGAGAGCTCTTTACTGATCAGCACAACCGATGCTCCGGAGGTAATCTCTTCTTCACTTGGAAGCCTGCCGCTAATAAGTCTGCTTTTTCCCTCTTCAAAGTCGATGATCGTAGCATGCGAGACACCCATGAGTGAAAATGGCTCTCGATTTTCTCCCGGTTTTTCTCCTTTTTCCTCATTTTGAAAATACGCGGGTATGTATTTTTGTGCTCCTTCGATGGCGATAGACATGCGAAGCGAATACTCAAACGCTTTGACGTAAGGGCTGCTGCCGATGATGGCGAGTATCTCAGGTTTTGGCGACTCCCACGTAAGAGGGCTTTCGGGATTTTCTTCTAGACTCTTATTGATCTGCACTTGATCAAATTCGATGGTCACCGCCGTGCCTAGACGGAGTTTGATGCGTGAGTGGACATTATCAGAGGCAAGTCGCACAGCCATCGCCCCGCCGATGATACTTCCGAGCACAAAGATGATGCTCAGAAGAAGGAGAGATTTACTTTTTCTGCGAGTGATGCTCAGCCAGGCTCGTCGAAAGATACTCATCTCATACCTCTACTCTCATTGGTCTGAGTGACTTTCCTCTAATGATAGACTAACGAAAAATACTTAAGTAATGGATAGAACAACATTAACAAACCATTAGAAAGAAATGCTAATCCCGCCTGAATGTTCATTTGAAAGCTACTGTTCTGGGCAGCATTGATGGATCAAGTGAGATGGATTTATTCTTCAGGGACTTAAGATCTCAGTAGTATCGAAACAAATACAGTGTGTAAGCAGAAAAATGCCCCGGATTTCTCCGAGGCATCTAAACGAAATATTCTTTTAGTCTCTACCGACATAGTCAAGCATTTTGAGGAGCTTCTTCTTTCCGTCTTCTTCCTCCAGGCACTCATCGACATACGTGCTGAGCACTTTGTACTGGAGGCGCTTGAGAGAGGAGCTGAGGGCTCGAAGCTGGAGCATGATCGCATCACAGCTTTCGTCCTTTTCTACCATGGCTTCAATGCCTCCGATGTGGCCTTGAAGTGTTTTTAGACGATTGATGATGTCTTTTTTCTTGTCCATGGCATCAGATGAAGAGGTTCGTGTCGGCGTCTTCGGCAGCCCCCAGATAGGTGGCGACACCGCCAAGCTCTACGCCTTCTATCAGCTCTGACTCGGTGATCCCCATGAGATCCATACTCATATTGCAGGCAATGAGGCGCACACCGTTCTCTTTTGCTTGTACGAGAAGTTCTTCCAGGGAGTCAACGGAGTTATCCTGCATGATCTTTCGGATCATTTTGGGTCCAAGACCGAGGAAGTTCATGCGGCTGAGGCCCATTTTTGTCGTGCCTCTTGGCATCATCTTGGAGAACATTTCTTGCATGGGCGCCTTCTTGACCTTCACCTTATCGGTCTTACGAAGGACATTGAGTCCCCAGAAGGTAAAGAAAATAGTCACTTTTCTACCCATGGAAAGGGCACCATTGGCGATGATCAGCGCTGCGATGGCTTTATCAAGGTCTCCTGAGAAAAGAACGATCGTCTTGTCATTTCCTGTGGAAGGTGCGGCAACGGTACTCAGCTCTTTTTCTCCTTTTTGAATATACGCGACGATGCGTCCGTCTTTTAGCTCGCCTGAGATATATCGGTTGTTGGTCTTTTCTGACCACACCGGCAGATCTCGAAGGAGGCCGGGGTCGGTTGCGTGCACTTCAAAGATAGTTCCGTCTTGCGCGTCTTCAAGTGCTTTGGAGATGCGGATGATCGGACCGGGGCACTGCATGCCTTCGAGGCGAAGGAGCGTTGCGCCTGATAGGTCATAGACCTTGTCGGCCTCGGGCTTTTCTAGTGGGGCAGCAACCGGGAGATCTTCATGGAGATTGGCATAGGCTCGATAGCCGCTGGCGAGGTAGTAAACATCTTCGAAGCCATTGTTTCTGAGGATCTGTTCTGCGTAATATCCGCGCTGTCCGATGGCGCAGTTGACGACAATGGTTCGATTTTTTGGAAGTTCATTCAGATGTTCTCTTAGCTCTCCGAGTGGGATATTTACACTGCCGGGGATTTCGCCGACAAGTAGTTCATCTTTTTCGCGCACGTCGAGGAAGAAAGGAGCCTGAAGCTGATCAAAATTCTGGGCAAAGAACGGACGGGACTTTCCTTTTAAGACGTTGTCCGCCATGAAGCCCATCTGATTGAGCACTTCTTTTGCAGAGGCGTAGGGAGGTGCATAGGCTTGTTCATGCTCTTTGAGATCTTGGACGGTGCCTCCTTTTTGTAAAAGCGCCGCGAAGATATCGACGCGTTTGTCTACACCGTCCATTCCAACCGCCTGGAAGCCGAGAAGTTTTCCTGTGGGTTCAAAGTACATCTTCGCCTGCATGTCCATTGCACCGGGATAGTAGCTAGCATGAGCAGGTCCGGTGAACTGCACAAATAAGAAATCTTCACCAAGCTTTTTACCGAGTCTGGCGAGTGTCTTTTCCCCGAGACCCGTGGAGCCTGCGGAGAGGTCAAAGACCTGTGCAATCGATGTGCCAAGCGTGCCTGGATAGGCTACAGGATCGCCAAGAATCGTGTCTGCGACAAGGCGACCCATCTTGTTGGCAGGACCCGCTAGAGGAATGAAGGCTTCTGTCTGCGTGATGCGTTCTTTTACCGCCACCGCATCTCCGATGCCGTAGACATCGGGGACATTGGTGCGGAAGTATTCATCGACCAGTATATGACCGCGCTCTCCGATCGCTAAACCGCTGTCTTTGAGAAATTGTGTCTGCGGGCGTACTCCGAGGGAGAGGAGAATCAGTTCGGCCTCTACCTTTTCTCCCCCTTCGAGGAGAACGGCGTTTCCGTTTTCTGTCTTTTCAAAAGACTCGACACCGGCGGAAAGACGAAGATCGACTCCTTTTTCTCTTAAGTGATGATGGAGATATTCCGCCATCTCTTTATCAAGGGGCGCCATGACCTGATCGAGTTTCTCAATCAATGTAACGCGGATGCCACGGTGGACAAGGTTTTCTACCATCTCGAGTCCGATGAATCCTCCACCGACGACGACGGCGTGTTCCGGTTTCTTCTCTTCAATGTACTCGTAGATCTGGTCAGCATCAGGCACGGTCCAAAGAGTAAAGATCCCTTCGGATTCCATCCCTGGAATCGGTGGACGCAGGGGGGTTGAGCCGGGTGAGACGATCAGCGCGTCATAGGACTCCGTGTAGCGCTCTCCGGTCTGGTGGCTTAACACCTCCACTTGTTTGTTTTGCGTATCCACCCGAACGACTTCGTTTTGGGTGCGCACATCAATGCGAAATTGTGCGGACATTTTTTCTGGCGTAAGAAGCAGCAGGCTATCGCGCTCTTCGATGACGCCCCCTAAGTAATAAGGCAGACCACAGTTTGCATAAGAGATGTAAGGGCCTTTTTCAAAGAGGATAATCTCGAGTTCTTCGCTTCCTCTTCGAAGACGTGCAGCGGCACTGGCGCCACCGGCGACCCCGCCGACGATCAATACTTTCTTCATGTTACCTCCTACCCCCTGGGGAGGGGGGTCTTGTTGCCCTTATTCTACTTCATCACTGTGAAAAATTCAACCGGTGATAGGTATCAGTTGAGGAAAAATTAAGGGTATAACTGAATTAATCGCCCAATGGATCAAGTGGAGATGAGTGTCTTTCATCAGTCGGAGGAAGAAATGAAGCTAAATCGAAGCGATCTGCTGTTCAATCTGATCTCGCCTGTCTACGGACTTTTTTATTCCTTTCAAAGAAGACATTATGCAAAGATTCTGGAGAAGGTAAAAGACGTATTTGATCCAACGAAATATCATACGGTGTTGGATGTAGGCAGTGGCACAGGCGCTTTGGCTTCCGTTCTCAGCGAACATGGACTTCATGTGACGGGTGTAGAGTCCTCTACAGGGATGCTAAAAGTGGCCGACAGACAAAAAGAGAATAAACATGTTCGCTTTCTTCGCGCCAATGCTTTGGAAAGACTGCCGTTTGAAGATAAGTCGTTTGACGTGTCGTTTGCCTCCTATGTCGCTCATGGATTGCGCGCTGACGAGCGAAAGCACATGTATGCGGAGATGAGCAGAGTGAGTCGCCATCTCGTCATCATTCACGACTATAATGAGAACCGCTCGTTGATTACTTCGTTTGTGGAATGGCTGGAGCGGGGAGATTATTTTCGCTTTATCAAGGTGGCGAAAAAAGAGATGAAGGACTGCAAGAAAGTGAAGACAGAATCACTGGCGTTTTCCTCTTGTTTTTCAGAGGTAAAAGTCATCGACGTCGATATCCGCGCCTCTTGGTATATTGGCATTCCATGAAAGACACAAGACTCTTTGCCTTATGAATTCTAGAAAGGACTTAGACATGAGAACTATGAAAGAAAGACCGATAGGTATGTTTGACTCCGGCGTGGGGGGCCTGAGTATTCTTCGCGTCTTCTTAGAAGAACTTCCCCACGAAGACGTGGTGTATCTTGCCGATACAGTGCATTTTCCCTACGGCAAGAAGACAGCGGAGGAAATTGAAGGGTTTGGAAGAAACATAGCGGAACATTTTAAGAAGGTAGGCGTCAAGCTCGTGATCATCGCCTGCAATACGGCCACAGTTTACTCGCTCAAAGCGGTGCAGGAGGTGATGGGAGACATTCCTGTCATAGGAGTGATAGGGGCCGGAGCTCGTGCGGCAGTGGAGAGCAAGGGAGAGAGCATCGGCGTGATCGCAACAGATGCGACCATTCGATCGCATGCGTATTCGGACATGATCCGCTCCTTAGGCGAGACGGCGCAAGTGACCCCACTTGCGACGCAACGCCTGGTGACGCTGGTAGAAGAAGGCGATGTCGACTCTGATCATGCGCGCGCAGTCATCCGAGAGGATCTGACTCCACTTCTTGATGATCCCCCGGCAAAACTGATTCTAGGTTGTACGCATTTTCCAGGACTTTCGCATCTGATTGTCGAGCTGCTTCCCGAGGTGAAATTGATTGATCCTGCGTATGCTTTAGTGAAAGAAGCATCGGATTATCTTGAAAAAGAAAACCTCCTTCGCGTGGAAGGAGGGGGAAAGGTAGAATTTCTTGTCACCGGAGATCCGATGAGTTTTGCGAAAAATGGCTCGCTTTTGTTGGGGCATCCTATTAAAGACGCCAAAAAGCTAATTCTCTGACAAGGCGATCTCCTCACGAAGCTCCGAGATTTTTTTCTTTAAGAGAAGGCCGCCGATGAGGCTGGAGATGACATCGGAGATGGGAAAGGCAAGGTAGACACCCAGAAGGCCCAGTCCCGTCTTGGGAAGAAGCCATAGCAGCGGAGGAAAGACCAGTACCCTATGTATCAGGGTGATGATCAGGGCAGGGCGAGGTTCGCCAAGCGACTGAAAGAAGGAGCTGCTGATAAACTGAAAGCCTAAAAGCGGCACCATGGAGAAGAGGACCCAAGACGCTTCTCTCGTCTTCTCAATAAAGGCCGGTTCTCGGCTAAATAGCGAGATGATGGAACTGTTAAAGAGAAACAGCAGTGCGGTGGAAAAGGTCAAAAGAAGGGTGTCCCAGGTCAGAGCACTTTTTACCACCTCGATCAGGCGTCGGAGATTGCCGGCGCCGTAATTGTATCCTGCGATAGGTTGCATACCTTGGACAAGGCTGATCGCCGGCAGAGTGACAAAGAAAATGAGGCGGTTCACTGTGCCGTAGGCACTGATGGCCATATCTCCTCCGTACATGGCCAGAGAGATATTGACAAAGACAGCGATAATGGAAGCCGTGCCGTTTCGCAGAAATGTCGGGAGTCCAATGCTGAAGATGTCTTTTACGAGTTCGATGTTGAGATTGAGTCGATGCGGATATTCTCCGATCGAGCTTCTTCCTGTGTAATAGATCCACCCCATGTACAGCATGGAGATGTACTGGCTGGCGACGGTAGCAATGGCGGCTCCTTCCACACCCCATCGAAAATACACAATGAACACCGCGTCGAGGAAGATGTTTGTAAAGGCACCGATCATCAGACCGATCATGGATTGAAGAGACTTTCCCTCTCCTCGTAAAATGTGATGCGTATTCATGACGATCATCTGCGCCGGAGCGGCAAAAAGCACAATGCGAATGTAGCTGAGCGCCATCTCTCGCATCTCTGCTGTAGCCCCAAAGAGATCGATGATCGGCTCACTGAAAATCAGTCCGAGGACGATGATCGCGAAGCCGAGGATAAGGTTTAAGCCGTAACTGGTGCGGAAATATGCTCTGGCGCGCTCCATCTTGCCCGCACCGAGATTTCTTGAAATCGAAGATGCGGTCCCGACGGCCACCATTAAGCTCGTGGCAACAATAATGAGCTGAATGGGATTGACAATCGAAAGAGAGCCGATCGCGACGTGACCGACAACATTTCCTACAAATAGGGTATCCACAAGATTATAGAGTGCGTTGACAAACATCCCAAAAAACGCCGGCAGGGTGAGGCGAAAAAGCAGGGAGGTGATGTCTTCGCTGCCGAGAGCCCTTGTTCGTTCGTCGCCGGTCATTGGATCTCGGCAGGAATGGCTTCCTGCAATACGCGCACATTCATTCCCCTGCTGCGCAGTTCATCATAGTAATTGGCAATGGTATCTTCTTCACCGTGCGTGAGGAAGACTTCTCCGATACGAGGAGAACTCTCCATCCAAAGGCGGAGATCTTCTCTGTCGGCATGACCGGAAAAGCCGTCAATCGTGAAGACTTTTGCACGAATCTTGAGCCGTTCTCTATCGAGGATGATGGGATCTTCTTTATTTTGAATCTTTCGGCCGTTGGTCTCTTCTCCTTGATAGCCGACAAAGATAATGGTGGCATTTCTCTGCGCTAAATAGGCACGCATATGGTGGATAATGTGTCCTCCTTGCACCATCCCGCTAGAAGAGATGATTACTTTGGGGGCGGGATCACGGTCAAGAGCGTAACTCTCTTTGCCCGAGACAATGGTGAGATTGGGCATCTCAAGGAGCTGCGGGTCAAACGTCGCATTCATGGTCTCATAACCGCGCAGGTACAGCTCTCTTCCTGTGATGCCAAGAGGAGAATCGACGTAAATGGGGATGCGGTAAAATTCGTTGAGTTTCTTCTGCTCTCTGGCGAGCAGATGAAGCCCGTAGAGAATCTCGGACGTTCTCCCGACGGCAAATGCGGGGATCAAGACGGTGCGATCGTGCTCGAAGCTGCGCTGAATCAGGTCGAAGAGTTCTTCAAAGGCTTCCTTGACCGGTCGATGCGTGGTCGTCGCGTAGGTGGTCTCGCTGACCAAAACGTCACAGGCAGGCATCGGCGTGGGATCAGGATATAGCATGGAGTCATAGCGCCCTAAGTCTCCGCTGAAGACAAGGCTCTTAGAGGGCGTCTCCACATGCAAAAAAGCACTGCCCATCAGATGACCGTTAGGCAAAAAACGAAAGCGAATACCGGAGTCCTGCTGCTCTTGATGAAAGGGCACGAGCACGACACGGGAGAGCAGATGCTCGACATCTGCTGCAGAGTAGAGAGGAGAGGAACTTTTCTCCTGGATCGAGGCACTGTCTCGCAGAAGCGGTTCAACTAAGCGAAACGTGTCATGGGTCATATACACCCGGCCACTGAAGTCTTTTAGTAGGGGCAGGCGGCCGGAGTGATCGATATGTGCATGTGTCAACAACACAAAGTCCAGATCGGAAGGATGATAGGGCAGAGGCTCTCTGTTCTTCATCTCCAGACGGACATTTCCCTGGAAAAGGCCAAGGTCGACGAGGAACTTCACCCCGTCTGATTCAACTAAATATTGAGATCCGGTGACTTCATTGGCGGCACCGTAGGCTGTAATCGTCATAAAAACCTCCATTAATGAGTGTACCATTTATTGGGGGAATATGTGAGACTTTTCAGAAGCAATCCCGTCTATAATTAAGGTATCCTTTCTTGTATTGGACTTATCCTTCGCATATAATGAAAAAGGAGGTGCATGATGAATAAGATAGAATTAATGGAAAAGATAAAATCAGTTCGCGAATACCAGAATAAGAAACTCAGCAGAGAAGACCACCAGCTGATCCTTTCTCTTCTGGAGCGTCCATATCCACTAGAAGACGATGGAAATGTGGAGCTGCTCTTTCTAGAAGATGGAGAACAGATCGCTGAGCTCCTGGAGGGCGTAGCAGGCTATCACGGCCGCATGATCCAAGCTCCTCATTATCTGATCATTTTGAGCCGTCCAGATGGCGTGGGCTTTCGCGAGGCAGGGTTTATCGGACAGAGCTTGATTCTTCGTCTGATGAACGAAGGCATCGGAACGTGCTGGGTGAGTGTCGACTCCTCGGATGCGGTGAAAGAAAAACTGCAGCTTGAATCGGAGAAAGAAGTGGTTGCGCTGATTGCCCTTGGCTACCCGAGAGAAGACAAGTTCTTTGAAAAACTCTTCAGCGGCATCAAAGCGTCGAAATCGCCCTATTCAGAAAAAGGGTATGCTGATTTCAGCTTTGAGTATGAAAAAGACACGCGTCAACCCGCAGGTCCGGTCGTCTATACGGATAACTGGGGCAAGGTCGCAGATTCAGACGAGTTGGTGCGAAGAGGCTATCTTGAAATCTATCATTATATGAAATATGCTCCTTCTTGGGGAAATCGCCGCCCGTGGAGATTTATTCTCCAGGACAACGACATTGTCATGGCGGTGCAACAGATGGGAGAAGTCGAGCAACTTGCCGACCATCTGGAAGGCGGAATCGCCATGTATTTCTTCCAACTCGCCATGCATGGGATGGGCTTTCGTGGGCACTGGCTCATGGATGCCCAGGCAGATGTCCCGTCGAACTATATACTTGCAGGAAAGTACGTATCGGAATAATTATGCGAAGGCGCTGTCTATGGATCATCATGGCAGGGGTTCTTTTTCTGACGGGTTGCTTAGGCGCTCAGTCGGAAAAAGCCCTGCCAATTTCTTCCGCTAAGGCATCTGCACCGGAGACCATCGAGGTGCAAATTGATGAGCTTCCGAAAGATTATTTCTTTATTCAGGGAGAAGATGCAAAACTGATCGATGAATCGGGAGAAGTGATTCGCCCACTCTTTTTTCAGGAAAGAGTTTTTCTTGTGCGAAAAGGTGTGCAGCGCTCTTTTGTAGAGGATTATGCCGGAAATCAAGGCTATGTCGACCGCTCGTATTTAAGTAAGAGTTTTTCTTCGTATATCAGCAATGAATACGAAGGGGTAGAATATGGGATGTATGCGGAAAAAAACAGACCTTATCGAGAATACGTCCCTGTGCGGGCAGTCTATATGCCGGGTTTGCAACTGAAAAATGTCGATGTGTTCCTAGACCGTCTAGAAGGATCCGTCATCAATACGGTCGTGATCGATTATAAGGATGACTATGATCAAATTCTCTTTCCGTCAAAAGCTGTGGATGAGACGCTCCCGGACGCTTCCTACCCTCTACTTGATAACCCAGAGGAATTCATCGCAAAGTTCAAGGAGCGCGGTCTTCGCTTGATCGCCCGCATCGTTGTCTTTAAGTCCAACCAGTACGCCACACAATACCCGGATCAGTCAGTGGTCGACAGCTCGGGGGATCTTTTTTACTCCGACGAGGGGTACTGGGTATCTCCCCATAGCCGACAGATGTGGCAGTACATCGTAAAACTTAGCAATGAAGCGCTGGCATACGGCTTTGATGAGATTCAATACGACTATGTTCGCTTTCCCGTATCTTACGGCACCGTCATAGATCTCAGAAGTCCGGAAGAGGAGAACAGAGTGACAGCGATTCAAAAATTCATCATGTACGCACAGAATAATCTCAATGACAGAAATGCGTTGATAGGTTCTGATATATTTGGCTGGTCCGCTGTCTCGATTACAGACGAGGGTATTGGACAACACTGGGAGGCGATGAGTGCCGTCAGTGACATCATCTGTCCGATGCTCTATCCAAGCCTATACACCTCAGGAAACTTGGGTTTAGACAGACCGTGGAGGGAACCTTATGAGGTGATTAAACGCTCTACGGAGTATGCGCTTGAAAGAAATGCGAACATCCAGACGCCGGGACTTATCAGACCTTGGCTTCAAGCATATGATGCTTTCATTGACTTTAATGAAGAAGAGGTGGCTGAACAGGTGAGAGCGCTTCACGACCTTGGCATCTATGAGTACATGCTCTGGAATCCTGACGGACACTACAAATTGGGAGGACTAAATGACTTACAGAAAGATCGCCCAGCATCTCCTTGATATCGGCGCGCTGATCATCCGTGACAAGGACAATTTATTTACTTGGGCCAGCGGTATCCGCTCGCCTATCTACTGTGACAATCGCCTGACGATGAGTTTTCCAGTCGTACGCGATGCCATAGCAGAAGCTTTTGCCGAGAAGGTAAAGGACTTGGGAGACGTCGACGCCATTGTGGGAACGGCGACAGCGGGGATTGCCCATGCAGCCTATCTCTCGCAGAAACTCGACCTTCCCATGGCCTATGTCCGCTCCGGGGCAAAAGACCACGGAAAAGGCGAACAGATCGAAGGCATTGTTATTAAGGGCGATCGAGTCGTATTGGTAGAAGACCTGATCAGCACCGGCGGAAGTTCACTGAAGGCTGCCAAGGCGTTGCAAGCAGCAGGCGCTGAGGTCGTCTGCGTGCTGAGCATATTTACTTATGGGTTTTCGGAGGCCACGGAGGCTTTTGAGCGAGAAGGCATTCCCGTCTGGTCTCTGACCGATTATGCCGAAGTGCTGACGCTTGCTCAGGAAAGAGGCCTTGTCTCCGATGAGGACGCCCTGCTTCTGTCCCAGTGGTCACAGAACCCAAGGATGTTTACCTGATGCGACTGAGAAAAGTAAAAAATCTGGAGCAGCGAATGGAGCGGTTTCGGGGAGGTCTTTTGCTTGAACCCAAGCCACTTGTCTTCGCTGATATTTTTGGCAATCAACAACCGGTGGTAGCGGAATTTGGCACAGGCAGAGGAGAGTTTATCCTGATGATGGCCAGACGCCACCCGGAGTTGAATTTTTTAGGTGTGGAACGGGTCGACTCCGTCCTCATTCAGGCGATGGAAAAAGTCGAAGGAGAGACAAATCTGCGCTATCTGCGAGCAAATGTCGAAGATCTGGATGACGTGATTCAAGAAAGCTCACTCAGCGGCTTGTATTTGAACTTTTCAGATCCTTGGCCAAAGAAGAAGAATAGAAAGCGCCGACTGACACACAGAGGATATCTTGAGCGATACGACAGGTGGCTTCAGGAGCATTCGATGGTGCAATTAAAAACCGACTCAAAGACACTGTTTGCCTTTTCCATTGAAGAAATCTCACAGACAGGGCATATGCTTGAAGATGTGACGCT
>LSQX01157816.1_pt4 | contig 14662 bp, 12 predicted proteins | sample 654561 | NCBI WGS metagenome assembly LSQX01 (sample SAMN04489861, study PRJNA283612) | anaerobic digester metagenome | isolation source: 4 biogas reactors fed with cattle manure at either 37C or 55C with and... | place: Denmark: Kongens Lyngby | collected 2014
GTCGCGGCGCTCCACGGCACCGGAGATGGTCAATGCGCTGGAAACCATCCGCGAAAACTACCCTCCCGTGTTCTTCCACTGCGTGATGAACCTGATCGGGAGTCATGACGTGCCGCGCGCTCTGACCGTGTTGTCCGGTCATCCGGATCCCGGCGACCGGGACAGTCAGGCGGCTGTGCATTTGTCAACTGAGGAACGTGAACGGGGGTTGCGGCTTCTCCGCCTCGCGGTTGTGTTCCAGGCGGTGTTTCCGGGCGCTCCGTCGCTGTACTACGGGGATGAGACCGGCATGGAGGGCTTTCGCGATCCGTTCAACCGGCGCACGTTCCCATGGGGGCATGTGGACGCGGATCTGGTCGAGCACTTTTCCAAAGTGTTCAGTTGGAGGAAGCGGTATCCGGTGTTGAAAACCGGTGCTTGCGACTTCCGCGCCGAGGGGCTGGATGTGGTGGCGATCCGCAGATATCTGGTGGACGGACGGGATGCGTTCGGACGCACCGTCGATGGCAGTAGCCAAATCGAAGCATGGATCAACCGATCCGGTGAGGAACGGCAAATTGCCACGCCGGACGGCGCAATCCGTCTCGGACCCTGGGAAGCGATGGCGGCGGCGGACGGAGAACGCATCCTATAGAGAACCTGGCGAACGCGCATTGGCTTTTCACAGAGGGGGATAGATCCAAAAACAGGAAGCCGGCTGTTGCCCAGCCGGCTTCCTGTTTGTTTCGATTTGGTGCGGTCACCGGGACTCGAACCCGGATGGTTGCCCATACGCCCCTCAAACGTACGCGTCTGCCAGTTCCGCCATGACCGCAAGATCCGATCGTCACAGCAGTGCTTATTATATTGGTGCCGTTGTTGCGTGTCAATACAGGTTTTCTTGACAGAACAATCGATCCGCATTATAGTGTTCCTAAAAAGAACTACTAAGGAGACGGTTGCATATGGATCCGATCGACGCGCTACTCCGGTTCGGATTGACCCGCCAGGAAGCCACACTCTATGTCTGGCTCTGTCGGGAAGGGCCCAAAAACGGATACGAAGCGGCCAAAGAAACCGGCATCTCCCGATCCAACGCATACAGCGCATTGGCTGCGCTCGCGGACAAAGGAGCGGTGGACACGGAAGAGGGGGCTCCGGTTCGGTATGCCGCGGTATCCCCGCGGACGTTCTGTGGCGGACACGTTCGGGCGCTGGAGAGATTGACGGAGCCGCTGTCCCGGACGCTGACCCGCCGTATCCATGTGGAGGACCCCGCCTATCTGACAGTGCGCGGCACGTTGCGTATATTGTCCAAAATGGAGGAGATGCTCGATGCCGCCGGGGAGCGGGTCTACCTCTCCCTGCCGGACCGGCTGCTGGAAAGTCTGATGCCGCGGCTGGAAGACATGTTGCGTCGGGGGTGCCGGGTTGTACTGCTCGGAACCGGCAAGGTTCTGTTGCCCGGCGCAGAGCTGTATCGGGTCGAACGGGTGGACGAACGGATCCGCATGATCGTCGATTCTTCGGTCGTCTTGACCGGAACCCTGGAAGAAGAACCGCCGACCTGTCTGTTTTCAAGAGATATCCATCTGGTCGATTTGATCAAAGAGGCACTGCGCGGCGAAATGGGGCACGTCGGACTGACGCCCCCCGCATTATTGGAGAGAAAAGCATGATTAAGAAGCCATTCATCGATCCCGCCCCGCTGCGTACCATCGCAGCACAATTCCCGACTCCGTTTCACTTGTACGACGAAAAAGGCATCCGCGAGACCGCCCGCGCCCTGCACAAAGCGTTTGCCTGGAACCGGGGATTCCGGGAGTTTTTTGCGGTCAAGGCCAATCCGAATCCCGCAATTTTGCGGATCCTCCGGGAGGAGGGATGCGGTGCGGATTGTTCCTCTCTGACCGAACTGATGCTTGCGGAGCGTGTCGGATTTTCCGGCCGTGACATCATGTTTTCATCCAACGCGACCCCGGCCGAAGAGTTCCGCCTGGCCCGTCGTCTGGGAGCGACGATCAACCTGGACGATTTTACCCACATCGACTATCTCGAACGGCATGCAGGGCTGCCCGACACCTTGTGTTGCCGTTTCAATCCGGGCGGCACGTTCCGGTTGGGAAACGACATCATGGATCAGCCGGGCGAGGCGAAATACGGATTTACGCGGGCACAATTGGCAGCGGGATTTATCATCCTGCGCCAAAAGGGCGTACGCACATTCGGGCTGCACGCTTTTTTGGCCAGCAATACGTCCGGCAACGCGTACTACCCCGCGCTGGCGGGCATCCTTTTTCAGACCGCGGTCGACCTCAAGCGGGAGACCGGAATCGCCGTATCTTCCATCAACCTCTCCGGCGGCATCGGGATTCCCTACCATCCGGATCAGGATCCGTGCGATATCACAGTGATCGGAGAGGGGGTGCGCGCCGCATATGAGGCCATCCTGGAGCCGGAAGGCATGGGGGATGTGGCGATCCACACCGAGCTCGGGCGCTATCTGTTGGGTCCGCACGGCTGTCTGGTGGCGACCGCCATCCATGAAAAGCACACCTATAAGGAATATATCGGACTGGACGCGTGTGCCGCGAACCTGATGCGGCCTGCCATGTACGGTTCCTATCACCACATCACCGTGTCGGGAAAAGACGACCTGCCGTGTGACCACAGGTACGATGTCACGGGTTCTTTGTGCGAGAACAACGACAAATTCGCGATCGACCGCCTGCTTCCGCCCATTGAGCCCGGCGACTTGCTGGTGATCCACGACACGGGTGCGCACGGGTATTCGATGGGTTACAACTACAACGGAAAACTGCGTTCCGCTGAGGTGCTGCTGCGCGCAGACGGATCTGTCGAGCAGATCCGCCGGGCGGAAACCCCGCGGGATTATTTCGCCACGCTTGACTTGACCGGTCTGTTCGACGATCTTGGATGACCGGGTGTCGCGATTGCGGGACGGGAGGCTTGTCAAACCTGCCATGGTTCACGTATCATATCTTCCGTAGTGCCGGATAACCGGCAGGGAAGGATGGTCGAAAGATATGTGGAAGTATGTCGTTTTAGCCCTTTTCTTTGTTGCCATGATAGCCGTGGGAATCCTCTCGCACAGGAAGATAAAAACCGCCGACGATTTTGTGATCGGCGGCCGCCGTATGGGACCCTGGCTCTCCGCCTTTTCCTATGTGACAACTTACTTTTCCGCCGTGATCTTCGTCGGATACGCCGGGCGTTTCGGCTGGGGTTTTGGGGTCTCCGCCACATGGATCGGCATCGCGAACGCGGTGATCGGGACCCTGCTGGCCTGGCTGTTGCTGGCCGAGCGGACCCGCCGGATGACCTCGGACATGGGGGTTTCCACCTTGGCGGAGTTTTTTCGCCATCGGTATGACAGCAAGACCATGGAAATCGCCGCCGCTATCGTCGTGTTCGTGTTTTTGATCCCTTATTCCGCCTCGGTCTACCAGGGATTGGGATATATTATGCAGTCCTTCTTCGAAGGGACGGTGCTGGAAAACATGCAGTTGAGTATGCTGGTGATCGCGGTGATCACGGGCATCTACGTGTTTTTCGGCGGTTACATTTCGACCGCGGTCAACGGTCTGATTCAGGGCGTCATCATGATGGGGGGCATCGGCCTGCTGATCGCCCGAGTGCTCAAAGTGCTCGGCGGTCTGGACGGCGGGCTGGAGACCATGGCCGCGATTTCGGACGGGGTACCGGCCGGATCCCTGGCCACGACCTTTGGTCCCAGTCCTTTCAACCTCCTTGTTCTGGTGCTGATGACCAGCTTTGGTACATTCGGTCTGCCGCAGATGATCGCAAAGTACAGCGGCATCAAGAGCAAACAGGCAGGTCGCCGCGCGACCATTGTCAGTCTGGTCGGATCTCTGATCATCAGTGGAGGCGCCTACTTTATGGGCGGGTTCTCCCGCGCGCTGGTTGAGTCGGGCCACGTCCCGTTTGACGGCACCAATCTCGACCGCCTCATGCCGGCGATCTTCCAGGTCATCCTCTCTCCCGAGCTGATGGCGATTCTGGTGATACTGATGCTGTCCGCCTCGATGTCGACGCTGGCTTCGGTGGTTCTGGTGTCGGCTCCGACGTTTTCCAAGACCATCCTGGGGTTGAACCGGATTACCCCGATCCGGATCCTCTGTCTCGTCTTTGTGCTGATATCCTATGTGGTTGCCACCACCAAGACCCCGATCGTCACATTGATGTCGTTTTCCTGGGGCGCGGTCTCGGGGGCGTTCATCGGTCCCTACATCTGGGGACTCTATAGCAAACGGATCACCCGGGCCGGTGCCTGGGCGGGGATGATGTCCGGTTTGGGCACCGTGGTGTTGAGCGCGGTGTACATCGCCTTCACGCAGACGATGGCGGTCGCGACTTCCTGGGCACCCAAGCTGGCCGTGTTGGCACTGTGTGTATCTATGGTCGTCACACCGGTCGTCAGCCTGCTGACCACCCGCATTTCCAAAATCCCGGAAGGGTCCAGGTACGTATCGCCGGCGAAGGAGTGAGCTTTGCCGCCGTCTGGCATCCGGCGCCACAACGCGTTACAATAGACCGCGGGCCCTATGGACAGCCTTGTCCGGGTACCTGCTGATCATCCATCTTCTGTGAGGTTTGTCATGAAAAAAATTCTTCTGGGCAACGAAGCCGTCGCCCGCGGCGCCTTAGAGGCCGGGGTGCGCGTGGTTTCATCTTATCCGGGCACACCAAGTACCGAAATCACCGAGGCCATATCGCACTATCCGGATCTGCACTGCGAGTGGGCCGTCAACGAAAAAGTGGGAATGGAGACCGTGATCGGAGCCAGCATCGCCGGGGTTCGGGCGATGACCTGCATGAAGCACGTTGGTCTCAACGTGGCGGCCGATCCGCTGTTCACTTCTTCCTATACCGGCGTCGGCGCCGGCCTTGTGGTCGTGGTCGCCGACGATCCCGGGATGCACAGTTCTCAAAACGAACAGGACAGCCGGCACTATGCGCGTGCGGCCAAACTCCCGATGCTCGAGCCATCCGACAGCCAGGAATGTGCCGATTTCACCCAGATGGCTTTCCGGCTGTCCGAAGAATACGACACCCCGGTCATGATCCGGCTGACGACCCGTGTGTCGCATTCCCGATCCCTTGTGGAGGAGTCTGATCCGGAAACCCCCGCTGTGAAGCCGTATGCGAAAGACATGGCCAAATTTGTGATGATGCCCACGATGGCCATCGCGCGCCACGCGGTGGTGGAACAGCGTCAGACCGCTCTGGTGGCGGCCTCTCCGGAGGTCGGGCTGCACAAGACGCGACGCGGCTCGTCCGGGCTCGGAATCGTGACATCCGGCATCGCCTACCAGTACGTGCGGGAAGCCTTGCCAGACGCGTCGGTTCTCAAACTCGGCATGATCTGGCCGCTGTCGATCGACCTCATCCGGGATTTTGCCGCGACCGTCGACCGTCTGGTCATCGTCGAAGAACTGGACCCTTTCCTCGAAACCGAAATCCGGGCCGCGGGGATCCCCTGCGAAGGCAAGTCGCTGTTCTCGCTTTTGGGCGAGTACACCGCCACTGAAATCCAGGCCGTACTGACCGGCACACTGCCGACTGCCGCGGTCTCCTGCGACGTGATGCCCGCCGCGCTGGCCCGTCCGCCCGTCATGTGCGCGGGCTGTCCGCACAAGGGACTGTTCCTCGCCTTGTCCCGCCTCAAAGCGGTCGTGATGGGCGACATCGGATGCTACACCCTCGGGGCGCTGGCGCCGATGAACGCCATGGATGCCTGTGTCTGCATGGGTGCTTCCATCGGAATGGCGCATGGGGCGGACAAAGCCGGCACGCCGGAACTGACAGGACACACCGTGGCGGTGATCGGCGACTCCACCTTTATCCATTCGGGCGTCGGCAATTTGATCAACGCGGTTTACAACCGCAGTGCGATCACGGTTGTCATCCTCGACAATTCGATCACCGGCATGACCGGGCACCAGCAGAATCCGACGACCGGGCTGGACATCCGTCTGCAGCCTGCACCGACACTCGACCTGGAAGCTTTGTGCGCCGCGATCGGTGTCCGGAGCATCCGTGTGGTGGACCCGGCGGACACCTTTGCCTCGCAAAAGGTGCTCGCGGAAGAGTTGGCGAAACCCGAAGTCTCTGTGGTGATCGCCCGCCGTCCATGTGCGCTGATCCCGACCGGGAAAGGCACGGAACGCGCGGTGGTCGACTACGAAAAATGTACGAAATGCGGCGCCTGCCTGCGCTTGATGTGTCCTGCCCTCACCCCGGGTGCGGACGGAAAGCCGGTGGTCGATCCCGACACCTGCAACGGATGCGGCCTCTGCATCGGCGTGTGCCGGTTCGGAGCGTTGGGCAAGGAGAAGAAGTGAGATGAAAATCAACGGCAAAGATACGTTGGATATTGTACTGGCAGGCGTCGGCGGACAGGGCACACTGGTCGCCGGACGCCTTCTGGGTGCGGTCGCCCAGACCCTTTCGAAAGACGTTAAGGTATCCGAGGTGCACGGCATGTCCCAGCGGGGCGGCAGTGTCATCACCTATGCGCGGCTGGGAGACGAGGTCTTCTCACCGACAGTGGAGGAAGGCCGCGCCGATTTTCTCCTGGCATTTGAAGAGCTCGAAGGGCTGCGCTGGGCACCACTGCTCCGCAAAGGCGGTGTCGCGCTGCTCAACAGCCAGCACATCCTCCCGTTGCCGGTCAGCCTGGGTCGGGCACAATATCCGGAACACATCGCGGAAACCCTGGAACACGCCTGCGGCGGGGAGTCCAGAGTCATTCGGATGGACGCGCGCGCACTCGCGCTCCAGGCCGGCAGTCTGCGGGCGGTCAATGTTGTGATGATCGGCGCGATGGCCGCGCTGACCGATTTGCCGGCAGAAGTGTGGGAGCAGGCGATCGATCAGGTGCTCCCGGAACGGTTGCAGGCTGTAAACCACAAAGCGTTTCGCCTGGGATATGGCGTGCCGGGCTGATCCTTGTTATGATGAATGCATAAAAAGCTTTCTGTAACGGCCGGGCGGGGCCTTGGATGCCTCGGTCCGGCTCACTGAGATGGAGGTGGTACGATGCTGGTCGAACAAATTTCCGTATTTTTGGAAAACAAATCCGGCAGGCTCGCAGAAGTGACGAAGACGCTGCACGGACACGGCATCGACATCCGGGCGCTGTACGTTGCAGACACGGCCGAGTACGGCATTTTGCGCATGATCGTGGACCAGCCGTACGAAGCGGTCGTCGCTTTGTCGGAAAAGGGATTTACGGTCAGTTCGACACATGTGCTCGCGCTGGCGCTGGAAGACGCGCCGGGGACGCTGGACCGCGCGCTGTCCGTGTTGAGCGAAGGCGGCATTTCGGTCGAGTACCTGTATGCATTCGTCGGCCGCGCTTCGACTGATGCGGTGGTTGTGATCCGGGTGGAAGATCCCGACCGTGCGACCGTCGAATTGGAAAAAGGCGGAATCCGGCTGATGTCGACCAAGGAGGTCTATGGCCTTTGACCTTTGCGCTGTATGAACGTTTCGGAGTAAGCCGGGACGCGTTCGGGCTCGGGCTCGAAGCGGAACGGCTTTTATCCGACCGGTTCCGGCAGATCGACGCGGTTCGCGAGGTCAACCAGTTGCGCGTCTTGTCCGCCCTCCAATCCGTCCGCTTGTCGGACAGTCATTTCAATATGGGCTCCGGTTATGGATACGACGACGCGGGCCGGGAACGCATCGATCAGGCGTATGCCTCGGTGTTTGGCGCGGAGTCGGCGCTGGTTCGCGCTCAGATCAGTTCCGGGACACAGGCCATCGCGGCCTGTCTGTACGGGGTGCTGCGCCCCGGCGACGTTCTGTTGTCGGTCACCGGCAAGCCATATGACACGTTGTCCATGACCATCGGCCTCTCGCCGGAGAACGCGGGTTCTCTGCGGGAATTTGGCATCGGCTACCGGCAGGTCGAACTGCTCCCGGACGGGAGTCCCGACCCGGTCGCCATCCGAGGTGCGCTCGATCCCGCAGTCAAGATGATATTTATCCAGAAGTCGCGCGGTTACTCCAGCCGTCGCTCCCTGCTCTCGACGGACATCGAGACTGTCGTCCGCACGGTGCGGGAGGCCGGCAGCAGCGCGGTCGTCATGGTGGACAACTGTTACGGGGAGTTTGTAGAGACAGTGGAGCCCTGTATGTGCGGGGCGGATCTGTGTGCCGGCTCCCTCATCAAGAATCCCGGAGGCGGACTCTGTCCGACCGGGGGATATGTTGCCGGTCGCAGCGATCTGGTGGATCTCGCGGCTGCGCGCCTGACGGTGCCCGGACTGGGCGGACATGTGGGGCCGACGCTCGGACTCAACAGAACGTTCGCACAAGGACTGTACCTCGCACCGCACATCGTTGCGGAAGCGCTCAAAGGGGCTGTTTTCGCGGCTCGGATCTTCGGGCTGGCCGGGTATCGCACCGCCCCCGATCCCGTGGAGGCGCGCGGGGATATCGTGCAGACACTCACATTTGGCGAGGAGGAGCCGCTGCTCCGCTTTTGTCGCGCGGTACAGGCGGCCGCACCGGTGGACAGCCATGTGACACCCGTGCCGTGGGAGATGCCCGGATACGACTGTCCGGTTGTCATGGCAGCGGGCACTTTTGTCCAGGGGGCGTCGATCGAGCTGTCCGCGGACGGACCGGTCAAGCCTCCCTATACCGCCTACATGCAGGGCGGTCTCGTGTATGAAAACGTAAAACTGGCCTGTCTGATGGCGCTGTCCCGAGAGAGGCCGGCAACATGAGCCCGAAGCGGCGCGTTCCCCCCGTTACGCGGCGAGGCGCTCCCCCCGAGTCACTACGAGGTGCTCCTCCCGGCCTTCGCGGTTCGCGTGATCGCTCGGACGGACTCCGGCGCGGCGACGCGTCGGGACATGCGCGGCCGATGGCGTCGAAAGATCGCCTGGTGATCATCGAGAAGCGAAAAGCGCGTGCGCGCAATCTGCGCATCTTTATCGCTTTCTTTGCCATCACCGCCCTGACACTGCTCCTGATCACGACCATTTTGCGCAAGAACCAGCCCGCGCCTCGGTTCCAGTTTATCCAGCCCGGCCGCATCGTTCGCACGGTTGAAGCGACCGCTTTGATTGTGAGGGACGAGGTCGTCCTCCTGGCGCAGGACGCGGGACAATGGAAACCACTCGCGGCGGAAGGGGTGCGTGTTTCCGCGAATGACCGGGTTGCCATGGTGATCCGGCCGGGGATGGAGTCCACCATTACGGAGCTGGAAAACTGCGAGCAACAGATTGCCCAGATCCAGCTGGAACTGATCGAACAAGGTTCCGCCCCCGCCGCTCAGGCGGTCTATGAGGAAGTCAACGGAGAGATCGCAGGCATTGTCCGGCTGCTCCGCAAAGACGCGGCCGGCGGGATCCTGGGCAACAACCGCCAATACGCCTCGTCGCTGGAATTGTTGATCGAGGCGAGGGAGAGCCGTCTGCAGGAGATCGATTTCAAGGACGCCCGGCTCGACCAGCTGGCAAGTCAACGGGACTATCTGTCGAGCATCCTGGGCGAAAACGCGGGCGCAGTGTTTGCCACTGCCCCCGGTATCGTCTCCTACCGCACCGATGGAATGGAAACCAGATTGGACGCATCCGCCGTCGAAAGTATGACGCCGGAAACCCTGGCGTCCCTTTTGACAGAGTCGTCGGGATTTGTACCCGTGGGAACGACTGTTTCCGCCGGATCCCCGGTCGCGCGTATTTCGAACGGGCTGATTCAGTATCTGGTGTTTTACGCGCAAAACGCCGAACCCGATTGGTTCGAGGTGGGCGGGCGGCATACGGTTTCGGTGGTTTCGGAGGGGATCGACATCGAGGAGTGTTACGTGTCGTCCGTGTCGCAGTCCCGCGACGGGGTGCTCGTGGCCCTGTATACAGACCGTCAGGTCGCCCGCTTGTTCGACCGGCGGGTGGCCGATTGCAGCATCACCCTCCCGGCCAGAACGGTTGAAGGATTGCAGGTTCCGGTCGAAGCACTGGTGGAAGAAGCCGGTGAGACCTCTATTTTTCTCAACGAATCCGGATTCGCCCGGCGGGCCGCCGTCAAAGTCCTGGACCGCGACCGGACGCGTGCGATCATCGAACCAAAGGGAGAAGATCCCTACAAGGTCGAGGTTTCCTCCATCGTGATCGTGAATCCTGAATCGGTTGTGGAAGGGGACAAAGTGGGATGACGATGGAAATAACAGGTGCGGGTGCACGCTATCTGGCCCTCCGTGAACAACTGGCGGCCATCTGCCGCGAGGCAGACAGAGACCCTGCCGGCCTCACCCTGGTCGCGGTCAGCAAAAATGCGACTGTCGAAGATGCGATTAAGGTGGTCCTCGCGGGAGCCATGGATCTCGGCGAGAACCGCGTACAGGAAATGCTGTCCAAGCAACAGGGGTTTTCCGAGGCCGGACTCGCGCAGCCGCACTGGCATTTGATTGGAACACTGCAAACCCGAAAAGCGCGGCAGATCGTCGGGAAAACCACCCTGGTCCACTCACTCGACCGGGTGGAACTCGCGATCGAACTCGGAAAGCGCTCCGAAGCCCTTGGGATCAAGACCGATGTACTGATGCAGTTCAACATTGCCAGGGAACCTTCCAAGCACGGATATGACGCCCGCGAGGCGGATTTTGCGTTGGAACAGTGTGTCGCGACCCCGGGTCTGGTCGTGCGTGGCATCATGGCCATGGCGCCGCTCGCGGGCGGGACCGATGTTGCGCGGGAGACGTTTGAGGCTGCCCGGACTCTATTTGATCGACTGCGGTCCGGCGGTGTCGCCGACCCCGCTGCGTTCAACCATCTGTCTATGGGGATGAGCGGCGATGTAGCCGAAGCGATACGGGCCGGTGCCACCATCGTCCGGGTCGGCAGCGCTATTTTCGGATCTCCTTCTCATTCCTAATATTTAGGTCCGCGTATCACGGACAGGTTACAGTCAGCAGTCATTCCCGAACCTTTATTGCCGCCCCGTTACATCCCATTTACGCCTTGCCAGAGGCCGTTGATTGCTCCCTGTGCTGCATCTATAATCGGCGTATCGGATCACAAGCGGAATCATTGAATCGGGGGTAACTGCATGGCAGGGTTTCTGAAAAATATCGTGAATAAAATCAGTGGCTACGAGGAGTATGACGTCTACGACGAGGAACTCGAGCCCCAGGAAGATATCGGATACGAAGAAGAGCCTGTGGATCCGCCTTCCTATGGTCGTCAGAATCCGTTCCGTGCGCGCCAGAACCGCGTGGTCGACATCAAAACGGGAAACGGTTCCCAGGTCGTCGTACTGCAGCCTGCGGACATCGATACCGCCAAAGCGGTCAGCAACCATGTCCGCGCGGGTCGCACGGTCATCTGTAATTTTGAGAAAGTGGATCCGAAAGTGGCACAGCGGGTGGTGGACTTCATCACCGGCGCGGCCTTTGCGCTGGATGGACAAGTCTCTCCGGTGTCGAATTCGATTTTCGTGATTGTTCCGCGCAGTGTGTCGCTGTTGCAGGGAGCGGGAGAGAATGAGTCCGCACTCGACTATCTGCGTCATGTCAAAGGGACACAGCACGGCTGACTGTGAACGCAAAGGGTCTGAAACAAGGGGCTTTCCGGAATGGAAAGCCCCCTTTTTTCAATACGGGCCTTCCGATCGATGTGTTATAATTTCATATGTTTTCTGTACGGTGGTGAGCGATTATGGGCATTATTGTAGGACTGGATATTGGCGGAAGTACGACAAAAATTGTCGCGCTCCGCGGCCGGGACGTCATCAGCCGGGAACTGGTCGTCGCGACGGATCCGGTGACGTCTGCCTATGGCGCAGTCGGGAAGTTGTTGAACGACAACCGGCTTCCTCTTTCCTCGATTGATCAGATCAAAGTGACCGGTGTGGGCGCTGCCCATGTCAAGGACGGTCTGTTTGGCATTCCGACTCACAGTGTACCCGAATTCGGGGCTGTCGGGCTGGGGGGACTGTTTCTGACCGGGCTGGAGCGGGCGGTGATCGTCAGCATCGGTACCGGTACCGCGATTGTCCTAGCCGATCCGGAGGGAGTCCGGCATGTGATCGGTTCCGGCGTCGGCGGCGGTACGCTGGTCGGGCTGTCCAACGCAATGCTGCACGTCCGCGATTTTTCGACTTTGGTCGATATGGCAGACCAGGGAGATCTTGACCACATCGATTTGAGGATTCGCGACATTTCTGCGGCGGAGATCCCCGGACTCAGCCCGGACACGACCGCCTCCAATTTTGGAAAAATGGAAGACAATTCAGCGCGGGAAGACATCGCCCTGGGTATCATCAACATGGTGTTCCAATCGATCGGAACGATGGCGGTGCTGGCGGCCCGCCTGTACCAAACCGAAGACATCGTCTGTACCGGAAGCGTCACCCAGGTGCGGCAGGGGCATCATGTGCTGAAAGGCATGGCCGAGCTGTACCATCTCCGTTTCCACGTTCCCGACGGCGCGGAGTTCGCGACCGCGCTGGGCGCCGCTTTGCAGACCGTATAGCCCGCAACAATCGGATACAAGGAGCGACTGGTTCATGAAAATTGCATTTTCCACACTGGGATGTCCCGAATGGTCCTGGAACGAAATTTACCCCATGGCCAAAGACCTCGGTTTCGACGGCATCGAAATCCGGGGACTCGGCAATGAAATCCATGCGGTTCGCACGCCTCCCTTTTCTCCGGAAGAAATCGACCGGACGATGGCGGCGCTCCAGACGCTCGGGATCGAAGTCTCGTGCTTTTCCTCCGCCTGCTGTGTCAAGGATCGTGAAAGCATTGAGGCCACGATGGCGGAAGGCATCGAAACCATCGATCTGGCTTCGCGGGCCGGCGTCCCCTTTGTGCGGATTCTCGCAGACCGCGAACCTCATGTCGAAGGGCCGGTTGACGACGCCACGGTGATTCCGGCGCTGCGGCAACTGGCGGACCACGCGGCATTGTCGGGGGTCACCATTCTGGTGGAGACCAACGGTGTATATGCGGATTCCGCCCGGATGCGGGCTCTGCTCGACCGGGTTGCCCACCCCGCGGTCAAAGTGCTGTGGGACATCCATCATCCCATCCGCTTTTTCGGCGAAGCTCCTTCCCGCACGTATGAGGTGCTGGGACCGGACATCGCTTATGTGCACGTAAAAGATTCCATCCGCGACCGGGAAGGACGCATCCGGTACCGGATGATGGGCGATGGAGATCTCGGCGTCGAAGAGGCGCTGGATGTGCTGGTCCAGTCTGGATTTGACGGCTATGTCTCGCTCGAGTGGGTCAAGCGCTGGAGCGGAGACCTCGAAGACGCCGCGATCGTTTTCCCCCATTTCGCGTATTACATGGACCGCTATCTGTCCGGCCGCGGCATTCTCCGGCCGGCGACACTTCCCGCTGCGGAACCCGTTGCCTCTCTGCCCGGTCCCGCCCCTGTGGAAGGACCGTTTGCGGTAGGCAAGGGCTTTCGCATCTGGGAGAAAGACATCCTGGTGGACGTCACAATGAACGAGCTTGTCCAGAAGGTCGCAACGTTGTTTCCGGACCAGCCGGCCGTCGCGTACGTGACCCAGGACTACCGGCGGACCTATGCCGAATTCCGGGACGAAATCGACCGCGTGGCGCGCGGATTTCTGGCGATGGGGATCCAGAAGGGAGACCACATCGCGATCTGGAGCGCCAACCACCCCCAGTGGCTGCTGACGTTTTTCGCGGCCGCCCGGATCGGGTGCGTACTGGTGACGGTCAACACCTCTTACAAAATTCACGAGCTTGAATACCTGCTGCGTCAGTCCGATTCGCAGGCACTGGTGATGATGGATGCCTACAAGGACTCCGATTATGTCGCGATCCTCAACGAGGTCTGTCCGGAGCTCGCCACTTCGGATCCGGGCGCTCTCCACGCGGAGAGGCTCCCGCAGCTTCGGACGGTGATCAATTTTGCCTCTGCCCAGCCGGGCTGCCACACCTGGGAGGATGTGCTGCGTCTGGCCGACCAGGTGCCGGCCTCCCGCTTGGATGAGATCGAGGCCACTCTCGACGCGCACGATGTGGTGAACATGCAGTACACGTCCGGTACCACCGGATTTCCCAAAGGGGTGATGCTGACCCACTACAACGTCATCAACAACGGGAAATGCATCGGCGACTGCATGGATTTCTCCACCGCCGACAAACTGTTGATCCCCGTGCCGTTTTTCCACTGCTTCGGCATGGTCCTGGCCATTCTCGCCGCCGTGACACACGGGACGACCATGGTCCCTCTGGAGTACTTCCAGCCGGCCAACGTGCTCAAAGCCATCCGGGAGGAGCGCTGTACCGCCATGCACGGGGTTCCCACGATGTTCATCGCGACACTGGAGCACCCGGATTTTGGCAAGACGGATTTTTCGACCATGCGGACCGGCATCATGGCGGGCTCGCCCTGCCCGGTCAAAGTAATGCAGGACGTCGTCGACCGGATGCACATGGATCAGATCACCATTGTGTTCGGTCAGACCGAAAGCTCGCCCGGGTGTACGCAAAGCCGGGTCGACGATCCGATCGAGATCCGTGTATCGACGGTCGGACGCACACTGCCCGGTGTCGAATGCCGGATCGTGGATCCTGCGACCAACCAGCCGGTGCCCGACGGGACGGCCGGGGAATTCGTCGCCCGGGGCTACAACATCATGA
>LSQX01258810.1_pt3 | contig 14662 bp, 10 predicted proteins | sample 654561 | NCBI WGS metagenome assembly LSQX01 (sample SAMN04489861, study PRJNA283612) | anaerobic digester metagenome | isolation source: 4 biogas reactors fed with cattle manure at either 37C or 55C with and... | place: Denmark: Kongens Lyngby | collected 2014
CAATGCCGGAAATTGAAATTATCGATGTGACGACATCCGGCTATGAGAATGGCAGCTGGCACTATATCCCTGTGATGGAAGCACTGGACGCCGGCAAGCATGTTCTTGTGGAAAAGCCCATATCCAACGATGTGCGCGAAGCCAGGGAGATGGTGCAGCTGGCTGCGCGCAAACAACGCTATCTTGGATGTAATCTGAATCATTATTTTACCAAACCTGCTGCCCGCGGCAATGAACTGATCACATCTGGCAAAATTGGTGAGCCTGTCTATATTATTCATAAAATGGGCTTCAACGGCGGCGAGAAAGCCTACGTCGGACCCGGATCTGAACGTTGGAAGAGACCTTATTCCCATTTGAAAGCTTTTCTGGCCCACCCATTCTCTGTGCTCCGGTATTTTGGTGGTGACATCACCCATGTTCAAGCCTATCTGAATAAGCCCGGCGTAAGGAAAACAGCTAATGACCTGATGTTTTCCATCAACAGCGTCCATGTGCGTTTTGAAAACGGCAGTACGGGCTATCTGCTTTCCCAGCGTGGCGATGCCATGTTTGGCCTGGGTGGCTGGTGGAGTTTTGAGATGGCCGGCACACGGGGAACTTTTGTCATTGAGAACTGTGTTGAAAAACTGTATTACTGGGATGCTGAAAAGAAGCGGGAAAACCTCTCCTCACCCCCGCCTGATGAAGTGCTTGATACCGGTATCAAGGATTTTGGCGCGACTTTCCCTGCCCGCATCCATGCCTTTCTGGAAGATGTCAGTGCAGGCGTGCCTCTGGAGATGCTGCGTGCTTCCGGCCGGGATGCCCTGGCCACACTGGAGTACACCTTTGCGGCGATCCGTTCGTTTGAGGAGGGAGGGTCAATCGTTCGTCCGGAAGCGTTGCCCAACATTCACGGCGACATCACCCGGCCGATCTGAAGCTGTATGAAAAAACAACAACCCAACATTTTGCTTATTGTTGCTGATCAACACCGCTGGGACTGTCTTGGTGTAGCCGGCCGCTATCCTGTAACCACACCACATCTGGATCAGCTGGCCGGCGATGGGGCCTGGTTTACGCAGGCATATACACCAATCCCTGTTTGCGGGCCAGCGCGCCAGGCCATGCTGTCCGGACTTGCGCCGGACAGCTATGGCAACCTCTGGAACCTGGACTTCCTCGACTGTCCGGCCTTGCAGCCTTCTGACAATTTTCACCTGGCCGCTCTGGCCCGCGCCGGTTATGACACGACCTTGATTGGCGGCTGGAATGTATCCCGGCAACATACGCCGAGGGATTTTGGCTATACCCGGCACATTGACTTGCAAGCGGAGATGCAGGAGGTTGCGAGCAGATATTCTGAGCCTGCATGGCAGAATGGCTGGTTTGGGGAGCCGAGTCCGATTGCCCTGGCCGACAGCAGAACACATTTGGCTGCCAGCGCAGTCTGCGAACGCATGCGGCAGGCGGCGGAACAAGATCAGCCCTGGCTGATACGTGTTGATTTCAAGGATCCTCATCTGCCCTGCAGACCGAGCGAACCTTTCTCATCTCTTTATCGCCCCGAAGACATGATCCCCTGGGACAGCTATCCCGACCAGCTAAAAGACAAACCATACATCCAGCGCCAGCAGCTGATCAACTGGCAGTTGCTGGATCGGACCTGGCAGGAATGGCGCCAGACCGTAGCGCTCTATTTCGGTATGATCAGCCAGATTGATGACGCCGTTGGACAGATGTTGCGACAATTGGAGGATCTCGGCATGCAAGACGATACACTGGTCATCTACACCAGTGATCATGGTGACTTGTGTGGCGGCCATGGTATGATCGACAAGCATTATGTCTTGTATGATGATGTGATCCGCATCCCCCTGATTGTGCGTGATCCGCTCCATAACCGGGCGCTTGGCCGGATCAATGCGTTTGTCAGCCATCTGGACCTGGGCGCGACCATCGCGGATCGTTGTGCGCTGCCGGGTGTAGCTGACGGACACGGCCGTTCCTGGCTGCCGCTTCTGGATGGCGCAACACAGCCTGATCGGCAGGAGGCCGTCTGCAGTGCCAATGGCCAGCAGTTTGGCTTTTATGCCCAGCGTTGCATCCGGACCAAAGACTGGCTTTATGTCTGGAACTTGACTGATATCGATGAGTTATATGAAGTAGCGACGGATCCTGGCCAGCTGGTTAACCGCATCGCTGATCCGACCGTGAGAGAACCCCTGAAGGCATTGCGGCAGCGCCTATACACCGTATTACGAACAAGACAGGACCCATTTGTGCGCACAGACTGGGTTCGCGACCAGTTGCTGTGTGGCCGAAAGCTTGATGGGTCATCCGGTTTTGAACGGCTTGTCGGGAGCGTATGAATGTACACTGTCAAATCAACAAGCAAGAAGAATAAGGTAGGAGAAAATCTGAAAATGAAGAGATTGATCGTTGTGTTGTTACTCCTCTGTCTGGTTTTACCGCTTCTGTCGGTCACAGGCTGCCAAACGGAGCAAAAAGAAGAACCAGTTGCTTTAAGCTTTGTTCGTATCGGCAATGACGCAGCTGAGGCTGATTACTGGAAAAGGGTCATAGCTGATTTCAACGCGGAAAATCCGGATGTGCTTGTGACTTATGATGATGCTGCCATTGGTGAAGCGATGGAAACCAAGCTGAACGCCATGTTCAGCGCTGGCCTTGGCCCTGATCTGATCGGCCATGGCATTATGTCGGTAGCGGCACGGGTTGAAGCCGGCCATTATAAACCGATAACCCCCTATTTTGACACATGGGATGGCAAAGATGACCTGATGCCCAGTGTTCTGGCCAATGGCGTTTATCAGGGTGAAGTCTACGGCCTTGCTTACTCAACAACACCCTTTATTTTTGCCTGGCGTAAAGACCTGTTCAGTGCCGAAGGTCTTGATCCGGAAAAACCGCCGCAAAATTGGGCGGAACTCGAATCGTACGCCCGGACGCTGACAAAAAAAGACTCGAATGACCAGATAACGCAATCCGGGTTTGCTTTTCCGCGTTCAGCAGGCAACTTCGTTGAATTCGACACCCTGGTCTTTGGCAACGGCGGGCTGTTTTACGACGCAGAAGGAAATCCGACGTTGAACGGGCAGGCACAGCAGGAAACACTCGAATTCTTAAGCGGATTTGTGGCCGATGTCAGCATAGCTTTCAGCAGCACGGATACGAATCCTTTTATTGCCGGAACCGCAGCCATGACGCTGATCAACAATGTCGCTCTGACACCAATGCTGCAAAATCCAGATTATGAGGGTAAAGTGGGCATTGCCCTGGCACCGCACCAGAAAGATCCGGCTATGTTCTGCGGCTGCAACATGCTTTTTATCGGCGGTGATTCCAGCCATCCGGATGAGGCGTTTACCTTTATTGAATTTGCCTTGTCTGCAGATGAAGTTATGGCACGTGCCAAAGAACTGAATATTCCCGTGACACGCCAGTCACTGGTTGCATCATTTACGGCACTTGATCCGATGAACGCCGTACGTGCCGAGTGCGTTGAAAAGGGTATTGGTATGCCCCGGACAACATGGGCTGCCACTTTTCAGAAAATCCGCAATGACCTGGTTCAGCAGGTGCTCTATAATAAAATGCCGGCAGCCGATGCACTGGCCAACGCACAGAGCGAACTGGAAGCGGAGATCGCAGCGCCTTGAGAAAAATGCGTTTTTTTACGAACCATTCCGTGAAACGCCTTAAACGGAGCAGGCTGGACCGTGATGCACAGGCCGGCCTGCTCCTGATCCTGCCGTTCTTTCTTTTTTTTCTTTTGTTTGTGCTCTACCCTCTTTTTCAGAATTTCATCACCAGTCTGACCAATGAAAACCTGTCTGCCCGCCAGTTCATTGGCCTGGAGAATTACAGGCGACTTTTGAATGACCGCAGTTTTATGCGCTCTGTTCGCAACACCATAGTCTATGCCGTTTTTTCCATCGGTCCGCTGATGTTTTTGGGTTTTGTCGCGGCTCTGTGTGTTGACGGCAGCAGCAAGGCCAGGGCTGCCGGTCGTGCCGTATTGATTTTTCCGCATGTCCTATCCATGGTTTCTGTCTCAATGATCTGGCTGTACCTGCTTGATCCCGGTTCAGGGCTATTCAATAAAGTCCTTTCCCTGCTGGGCTTGCCCGGTAGGGCCTGGTTGTTTGATGAGCAGCTGGCTTTACCCAGTCTGATCCTCATGAACATATGGAAAAGCAGTGGTTATGTGATGATGATTGACCTTGCCGCACTGCAAGGCGTACCACTTAGTCTGCATGAGGCCGCTCATGTTGATGGTGCAGGTTATTTTAAGCGGATCTGGCACATAACCCTGCCGGCTATCCGTCCGGTCAGTTATTTTTTGCTGGCTACGTTGTCCATTGAGTGTTTTAAAACTTTTGAACAGGTGCGCATTATGACCAATGGAGGACCAGTGGACGCCACAACGACCCTTACCCACCAGATCTATATGAGGGCGTTTTCCGAGTTCAAGATGGGCTATGCATCAGCCATGTCCGTTGTTTTGATCATGATGGTGCTTGGTGTGACCTTAATTAACCTCAAGTTCGGCGGTCAGCTGGATCGTCAAGATCCAGGGAGGGGAAAATGAACCGCAGGAGATGGAAAAACCTGCCAGGTTGGTTGTTGCTGTCCCTGATGGTTTTTTGGGCCGGTTTTCCTTTTCTTGTCATGCTATCGGTCTCTTTTCAGGACATGCAGCAGATCTATGCCCGGGGCTTATCCCTGCTCCCCAAACCTTTTCGTCCGGAGATCTACCGGCTGGCATTGAGCAAAGGCCATTGGCTGCGCTATCTCTGGAACAGTTTTTATGTCGCTGGCATGGCTACCGCTATCAGCCTTTTTATCAACGCGATGACTGGATACGCGTTTGCCCGGATAAATTTTCCGCTGCGCCGTTTTTTCTTTGTCCTGGTCTTGGTTGGCATGATGATTCCGACACAGGTTACACTCGTACCACTCTTTATTCTGATCCGTCATTTCCCTCTGGCCGGTGGCAATAATCTGTTCGGGCAGGGTGGAACCGGCCTGGTCGATACTTATGCAGGCCTGATCCTGCCCTATATCGCCGGATCTTTTGGCGTTTTCATGTGCCGTCAGTTTTATGTGTTATTTCCTGCTGAACTGGATGAAGCGGCCAAAATAGACGGTTGTTCTCGCTTCAGGACTTTTCTGTTGATCTATCTTCCTCTGTCAAAACCGGTGCTGGGCGCTTTGGCTGTCCTGAAATTCACCGGCGCCTGGAATGAATATACCTGGCCGCTGGTCATGACCAATACCGGACTGGACAGGATTACAACCGTTCAGCTGGCGTTAACAGCCTTTCGCAATGAGGGAGAAATTTTCTGGAATCAGCTTATGGCGGCAACACTCGTTTCAACAGCCGTTATTCTCATTGTTTTCTTGTCCATGCAACGCTATTTTGTTAAAGGCCTGCTGGCTGGATCCATCAAAGAGTAGTCGGAGCCGCCTGGACGGGGCCCAGTTCACCAACTTTGCTGCCTAAGCAGGGCGGCGATGTCTTCGGCCATCTGGCTTCTGGGCGTCATCAGGCTGTTCGTGTTGTCTGATGCAGCCAGAATAGCTTCTGCCAAGTCGGCAGAATGGAAACGGCAGCCGTTCAGGCGTTCAGGCAGTCCGGCGATATAATCGCTGTCCAGAGCATCTGAATAAATCCTGCTTTCCAGTGCATAGCCTTTATTGATTTTGAACCCAAGTTCCACACTGCCCCAGTCGAACCGAGCAGCCACGGTAGCGTCAAAAGCGACGGATTCGCCGTATCGCCAGTTCCAGCTGGCAAAATGTTCATGAAGAGCCTGCAGGCGATTTTGATCACGAAATGCCAAATCCTGTAATTTGTCTATCTGCCAGCCAGCGTCTGCACAGAATGCCTCTTGAAATCTGGCATACAGGGACTGTTCCAGACCTTCCACTGTGACACTCGGGTTTATGGCTTTCAGGTTTGTGACACGGGAACGGACCGAAGTGACCCCCTTGGCCTTCAGCTTATCTGCAGAAACCGTCAGATAACGGGCGATTCGTCCATAGTCCGAGTCAACCAGCAAAGTTCCGTGATGCAGGCCGGAATATTTTTTCAATGTAAAAGCGTTTCCGGAGAATTTAAGACCGTTGGCCAGAATATCATTGCGTCCGGATCGTTCAGCGGAAATCCCGTGGTCTGACACAACGGCCAGCAGCAAATTGAAATTGTCGTCGATACTGAACCGTTTGCGTGGAAGGACAATAGAAAAATTGAGATTGCCAAGGTCATGGTAGACGGCTCCGCCTCCTGTGCTGCGTCTAGCCAAACGGCCACCTTCTTCTTCAAGACGTCCGGTGTTGCACTCAGCCCAGGCATTCTGATTGCGTCCGATCACAACAGTATGGTCGTTTTGCCAGAGATAGAGTATGGCGTCATAAGTGCCTTGTTCAAGGGATTCCTGAAGAAAGGTTTCCAGAGCGAGGTTAAACCAGGGGTTATGTTCCGTTGCATGGATCATCAGTGCTTTGGGCATGTTGCACCTCCTTTTTGTTATCATTCAGACCAGTAGGACGTGGGCTTGTCTGGCTGCTTTTTCATATTCATAAGGCAGCGGTTTGTCGCTGACCAGAGCGTACAGATTCTGCAGGCGGGCAAATGTGTATGGCATGCTGCTGTTAAGCTTGCTTGAGTCCATAAGCACTACCACCTGACGGGCTTTGCGGATGATCAGTCGTTTCAGTTCGGCTTCGAAATAATCGCCGCAACTGAAACCGTTCTGCAGGGAAAGGGCGCTGGCAGCGATAAACGCCAGATCTATGTTCAGTGTCTTGACATAATCTACCGCGTTGAAACCTGATAACGTCAAGGTTTCTCTGTTCAGCTGGCCTCCAGTAAGGTTGATTTTAATATTGATGTTCTTGACCAGCTCCAGTGCGATGTTGGGGGCTGGTGTCAGTACAAAAAGTCCTTGATCAGGCAAGCGCTGAGCGAAGCACATGCAGGTTGTTCCTGAGTCGATATAAATAGAACGACCAGGACTGAGCAAATTGACCGCTTTTTCCGCGATGGCGATTTTTGCGTCCGTGTTGGCGGCTTGGCGCTGTGTATAGACGGCTTCTTTTATCATGGAAAGCTGAGCCAGCGACTTGGCACCTCCGCGTATCCGCACGATGCGGCCCTGCCGCTCGAGATACTCAAGATCGCGGCGTAAGGTCATGCTTGAAACATCACCATAACGTTGCTCCAGATCCTTGAACCGTATCTCACCTCTGGATTGAATATACTGGTTTATTGATTCCCGACGGTCGCTGGTCATCTCCTGCGCCTTTCAAGTGATAATTAGTGTTAAATATGAATCTGAATCAAATCATACCACAAATCATACCGACTGACAATAAAAGATGAAATGATTAAAAACGCCTGATATCAAGCATTTGCTTATGACAAACATGATCTGGTTCAATGATGCGTTGACAGGAATAACAGATAAATGGGTGTGATCAGTTGTTAAGTTTGTGCTAATAATGAACATAAATATGTTAACAATGAACAGAATACGTGTTATAATCGAACGGAAGTCAAGTACGACTTAATCAGGGCAATCACCAGCTAAAGAACGTCCGCCTGTTGGACGGGGAGGTAACCCATGAAAACTAAAGCAGTCAGGTTATATGGCAAGGAAGACCTGAGACTTGAAGAATTTGATCTGCCGGCATTGCAGGACGGTGAGATCCTGGCCCGTATCGTATCCGACAGTATCTGCATGTCATCCTACAAAGCAGCGATGCAGGGTCCTGACCATAAACGCGTTCCCAATGATGTAGCTGAGCATCCAATCATCATCGGCCACGAGTTTTGCGGTGAGATCATTGAAGTGGGCAGCAAATGGGCTGACCAATTCAAACCCGGGGACCGTTTCTCTATTCAGCCGGCACTTAGCGACCCGTCCAATGTTTATGCCGCGCCCGGTTACAGTTTCCATTATATCGGCGGAGCTGCCACCTATGTCGTGATTCCCGAAATTGTCATGAAACAAGGCTGCCTGTTGCAATACAATGGAGACGCATTTTATTTCGGATCCCTGTCTGAACCCATTTCTTGTATTGTCGGCGGATTCAATGTCAATTTTCATACAAAGCCGGGCAGTTACAAACATATAATGGGGATTGTTGACGGGGGGAACATGGCCCTTCTGGCCGGAGTCGGCCCGATGGGTTTGGGCACGATCGACCTGGCGATACATAATCCACGCCGGCCCGGACTGCTGGTTGTCACAGATATCGATGAAAAGCGTCTGGCCAGGGCTGCTGAGCTCTATTCACCGGAAGAGGCCGCGCGCAATGGTGTGACCCTGCACTATGTCAATACTGCGGAGATGGAGGATGTGTCAGCGCATCTGATGTCGTTGAGCGGCGGCAAAGGATTCGATGATGTTTATGTCTATGCACCGGTGGCGGCGGTTGTCGAACAGGCAAACGACATTCTCGCTTATGATGGTTGCCTCAATTTTTTTGCTGGACCGACTGATCCTCAGTTTTCAGCGAAATTCAACTTTTACAATGTTCATTACAACAATGTTCATGTTTCCGGCAACAGTGGTGGCACGACAGATGACATGAAAGAAGCGCTTGATCTGATGACCAGCGGTATTGTCAACCCATCAGCGATGATCACCCACGTTGGCGGACTGGACTGTGTGGTTGATACAACCTTGCGACTGCCTAAGATCCCAGGCGGCAAAAAGCTGATCTATACCCAGATTAAGATGCCGTTGACCGCCCTGGCGGACTTTGATGAACTGGGTAAGACAAACCCGGTTTTTGCCCGTCTCGCGGAAATGCTCGCACAACATAACGGCCTGTGGCATACAGAAGCTGAGCAATATCTGCTGGCACATGCTGAATCGATTTGATGCCTGTTGAGCCTGGCCATGCCCCCGGCGCGGCCAGGCATAAAGGTTATACCAGAATGAAAGGGGAAAATCATTTGATTAGCTGGATCACGCAAAACAAGCGAACAACAGCTGCCGGCATCGTGCCTGCTATTCGCGCTCTGCTTGGCTGTGCGGCCGTTCGTGTTTCGTTTATTGAAGAGGAAAAGCTGCCGGCAGTGTCTGGTGACGCGATTGTTTTGGATGGCGCAGCCTTTGCCACACTTGACGCATTGCTTGCAGAATTGTCGGTACAGCTGCCGGAACGCGCTGTATCAGCTGTTTTTATTTCTGGTCTGGGCACTTTCCGGATCAATCCGACCACACCTGCCAAGAGGCAGGCCCGTCTTGCCGGGCGTATTTGCCTGGTGACCGGAGCCGCCCAGGGCTTTGGCGAGGGGATCGCCCGGGAACTGGCCGCGGCAGGCGGTGTTCTGGTGATCGCGGATCTCAATGAACCGGCAGCCTTGCAGGTGGCTGATGATTTAAACCGTGAACACGGTGAGGGGACGGCTTTTTCTGTCCGGGTTGATGTCGGCAACGAGGCTTCGGTGCAGCAGATGGTTGAGACCGTCGTGCTTTCGCTGGGGGGAATCGACCTGCTGATCAGTAATGCCGGTGTTTTACGCGCCGGAGGTCTGGAAGAGATGAGCCTGGAGACCTTTGAGTTTGTTACGAGAATCAATTACACGGCTTTCTTCCTGGTGAGCAAATACGGTTCTGTGCCCATGAAACTACAGACGCGTTTTGCACCAGACTGCACAACGGATATCATTCAGATCAACTCCAAGTCCGGCTTGGAAGGATCCAATCGCAATTTTGCCTATGCCGGCAGTAAATTCGGCGGCATAGGCCTGGTGCAGAGTTTTGCCAAAGAGCTGGTTGCGGACCGCATCAAAGTCAATGCGATCTGTCCGGGGAATTACTATGAAGGCCCGCTCTGGAGTGATCCGGAGAAGGGGCTTTTTATCCAGTACCTCAAAGCAGGAAAAGTGCCCGGGGCAAAGAGCGTCGAGGATGTCTACAACTTTTATGTTGACAAGGTGCCCATGCGGCGAGGCTGCTCGCCAGTTGATGTAACCCGGGCTATTTTATATTGTGTCGAACAAACCTATGAAACAGGTCAGGCCATGCCGGTGACGGGTGGCCAGAACATGTTGAAATAAAGGAGGACATCATTCATGGCAACACCTGTCATTATGCCCAGGCAAGGGCAATCTGTCGAAAGCTGCATTATAGGGCAGTGGCATAAAGGAAAAGGGGATCCTGTGCAGACAGGGGATATCCTTTTCACATATGAGACAGATAAGGCAACTTTCGATGAGACAGCAAAAGTGGACGGCACATTGCTGGAGATCTATTTTGAGGAAGGTGACGATGTCCCCGTCCTGACAAATGTTTGTGTCATTGGCGAACCGGGCGAAGACACCAGCGAATTTGCTCCTGAAGGTGGAACGGCTGCGGAAGCGGCTGCTGAACAGACAGCCGAACAACCCGTAACCCTTGAAGAGGCGCGTCCCGCAGAGAAACAGGCTGATTCGACTCAGTCAGCAGGCGGGCAGTCGGGTGCGATCAGTCCTCGTGCCCGCAATCTTGCTGAAAAAAGCAACGCCGACCTGCGCCAGGCTGTAGCCAGCGGGCCTAAAGGCCGCATCATAGAACGCGATGTCCGGCAACTGATCGACAGCGGCAAGCTGGCCACAGGTGCTGCCGGTACCTATCCGGTTGCGACGGAGGGGACTGCGATTGGCGGCCGTGTCGGTGTTCAGGATGTGCAGGCCGGTCAGGCAACACCAGACACGACGGCGATACCTCAGGCGCAGCCCGCAACAGCCGGACCGGACACCTGGACAGAAAAACACAGCAACATCCGGAAAGTGATTGCCCGTTCCATGCACGCATCGCTTGCCTCGATGGCCCAGCTCACCTTGAACAGCAGCTTCGACTGCTCAGATATTCTGGCTTTGCGAAAGAAACTAAAACAAGCAGCATCCAGTGGCCTGACTGCAGAACAGGGATTCTCCCTGGCTGAATCAGTTCCGACGATCAATGACATCCTGCTTTATGCGGTAGCGCGCGTGTTGCCACGCCATCCCGCATGCAACGCACATTATGACGACGAGAAAATGACCTATTTCAAGCACGTGCATCTTGGCGTAGCCATTGATACACCCCGCGGCTTGATGGTTCCCACGCTCACCGATGCTGACACACGACCTCTGGCGGATATTTCTGTACAGGTCAAGGAACTATCGGCGGCCTGCCAGAAAGGGACCATCAGCCCTGATCTGCTCAAAGGCGGCACCTTCACGGTAACCAATCTGGGCACGCTTGATATCGAAAGCTTCACACCGGTCATCAATCCGCCGCAGACATGCATTCTGGGTGTCAACACCATTGTGACGCGGGTGCGTGAAGTTGACGGTGAACTGATCACATATCCGGCGATGGGCCTTTCCCTTACCTTTGATCACAGGGCTGTAGACGGTGCGCCGGCTGCCCGCTTTCTCAAGGATCTTAAGCAGGTTCTGGAGAATTTTTCGCTGCTGCTCATGCAATGAGCGCATCACTTCAGGGAGGATCACTTATGCATGAACTGATAATACTGGGCGGCGGACCTGCCGGATATCTGGCCGCGGAGCGGGCCGGAGCCGCCGGTCTGGCTACCGCACTGATCGAGAAAAACAAGATTGGCGGTGTCTGCCTGAATGAAGGCTGCATCCCCTCGAAAACTTTGCTGAACAGCGCGAAAATATATGAGCACGCCAAGCATGGCCAGGTTTACGGGGTTCATGCTGAGAAGGTGACCTTGGATCAGCCGGCTGTTATACAGCGGAAAAACAAAGTGGTGAAAAAGCTGGTGGCCGGTATTACCGCGACGCTTAAAGCAGGTAAAGTCAATATCATCAATGGTACTGGCACAATCCTGGAACGAGCTGATGGTGTCGTGCGCGTTGCTGTTGGTGACCAGGTTGTTGAAGGTAGGCGTCTTTTGATCGCGACCGGATCAGAGGCGTTAGTCCCGCCCATCCCGGGGGTCAAGGAAGGTCTGCTGGATGGTACCGTGCTGACCAATCGCGAAATCCTTGACCTGCAGGAAATCCCGCAAAATCTGGTTGTTATCGGTGGTGGTGTCATTGGTCTGGAAATGGCCGGCTACTTCCAGACTTGTGGCAGCCAGGTGACGGTCATCGAGATGCTGGATCATATCGCAGGCAATGCTGACCGGGAAATCAGCACGGCACTGCAGCAGGCTTTCACGAAACAGGGTATCCGTTTTCATCTCAACAGCCAGGTTACGCGCGTCGCGGATGGCAAGGTCTACTTTAAGAACAGCAATGGCGAGCAGGCTGTCGCTGCTGACCGTGTTTTGCTCAGTGTAGGCCGCAGACCGGTCACACGTGACATCGGGCTGGAGAACATCGGCGTTGATGTGGTTCGGGGCAGGATCGTCACAGACCGGCAAGGCCTGACCAATGTGCCGGATGTTTATGCGGCCGGAGATGTCAACGGTGCCTGGATGCTGGCCCATGCAGCTTATCGGGAAGCAGAAGTTGTGATCAACACCATTCTCGGCAAAAAGGACATCATGCGCTACCAGGCTATGCCATCAGTCATTTACACCAATCCGGAAATGGCTTTTGTTGGAGAAACAGAAGAAACCTGTCATGAAAAGCAACTGAACTATCGGAAAGTTGTCCTGCCCATGACTTTCAGCGGCCGTTACATGGCTGAAAATGATGGAGGCAACGGACTTATCAAGCTGTTGGTCGACAATGATCGCGAGCGGATTCTGGGCTGCCACCTGCTGGGCGGGTATGCGTCTGAAATCATTCTTGCAGCAGGTTTCATGGTGGAGACAGAGATGAAGATCAGCGATATCAAAGAATTTATTTTTCCACATCCAACAGTTGGAGAGATTATACGCGAAGCTATTTTTCACACTTGACAGCCGTTATCATAAAAAACACGACCGATCATAGAACACGCCGGAACCCGGACACCCTGATTCCGGCCAAGAACAGATAAAGAGCGGCAGGCTGGCGGCCTGTCGACAAAGCGGAGGTAATCGCCATGGCAAAACAATTGTTCATTCGACCGGAAGAAGCACGAAAAGCTGAATGGATCAAGTTTACGGACATTCCGGTCAACCAGTACAACAAGAGCATCAAAGACGAAGCCAGTGCGTACGGAAAAGACAATCTTATGCGCATTTATCACGATATGCGCCTGATCCGTGAGTTTGAGTCGATGCTGTACGCGATCAAAACAACCAACACTTACAATAGCCTCGAGTATAACAACCCGGGACCGGCACACCTGTCCATCGGTCAGGAAGCAGCATCGGTCGGCCAGGCTTATCTGTTGACTCCGGATGATACCATCTTCGGATCTCATCGCAGCCACGGGGAAATCCTGGCGAAAGGCCTTTCCGCGATTGAGAAGCTTTCAGATGCGGATTTGATGGGGATCATGGAACGCTTCCTGGATGGCAAAACATGGCGAGTCGTCGAAGAGGCGGCTCGTGGCAAGGACAAAACAGTCAAAGAACTGGCTGTTGATTTTCTGGTTTATGGCGCCCTAGCAGAAATATTTGCCAAGGAAACAGGTTTCAACCAGGGTCTGGGTGGCTCCATGCACGCCTTTTTCCTGCCTTTCGGTATTTATCCGAACAATGCCATTGTCGGCGGCTCGGGGGATATTTCAGTCGGTGCCGCCCTTTACAAGAAAATCAATCGCAAACCAGGTTTGGTTGTCTGCAATATCGGTGATGGCTCATTGGGCTGCGGCCCGGTCTGGGAAGGCTTTATGCTTTCTGCCATGGATCAGTTCCGCTCATTGTGGGAAGGCGACATGAAAGGTGGCCTTCCGCTGATTTTCAACATCATGAACAACCAGTATGCCATGGGCGGGCAGACACGTGGTGAAACGATGGGTTATGATATGGTAGCTCGAATCGGTGCCGGCATCAATCCGGATCAAATGCACGCAGAGCGGATTGACGGCTACAACCCACTGGCTGTTATTGACGCTTTCCGCAGAAAAAAAGCTGTGCTGGAAGAAAAGCGTGGCCCCGTCCTGCTGGACACGCTAACATACCGTTACGCCGGCCACTCACCATCAGATGCTGATTCATATCGTACTGCAGAAGAAAAAGAAGCTTGGGAACAGCAGGATTCCATCGTTTCCTTCCGCAGTAAGCTGATTGAAGCCGGTATTGCTGACGAAGCGGCTTTCGAAGCAATCGACGAACAGGTTGTCCGCACTGTGACACATGCCGTCTCCCTGGCAATCGATCCGAAGCTTTCCCCCCGCATGGACCTTGCTAAAAACCCGGATGCGATCGAAAAAATGATGTTCTCCAACCAGTCGGTCATGCGCATGGAAGATCGCCCTTGCGATGTCCTGATGCCCAAAGAAGAGAATCCCCGACTCAAGCAGATAGCCCGTAAGAGCCGTTTCGCCTATGACGAAAAAGGCGGTCTGGTTTCCAAAAATAAAGTCTACCAGCTGCGTGACGGTCTGTTCGAAGCGATTCTGGATAAATTCTATGAGGATCCGACACTGGTGGCCTACGGCGAAGAAAATCGAGATTGGGGCGGTGCTTTTGCGGTCTACCGCGGCTTGACAGAAGCCATCCCGTACCATCGCCTTTTCAATTCCCCCATATCCGAAGGCGCCATCGTCGGTTCAGCTGTCGGTTATGCCATGAGCGGTGGCCGCGCCTTGGTTGAACTGATGTACTG
>LSQX01352567.1_pt2 | contig 14661 bp, 10 predicted proteins | sample 654561 | NCBI WGS metagenome assembly LSQX01 (sample SAMN04489861, study PRJNA283612) | anaerobic digester metagenome | isolation source: 4 biogas reactors fed with cattle manure at either 37C or 55C with and... | place: Denmark: Kongens Lyngby | collected 2014
ATATTTTTTTAGTATTCATTTTATATTATATAATGTCTGTATTACCTTTGTCAGCTGTGCCCAGTCATTGATAACGCAGCAGTCAACGGAGTTGATTGCTGTAAATTCGGCACCCTTTTCAGCCTGCTCGTTATAATAAACGGGGAACATTCCCGCCTTGCTGCTGCCTATGACATCATTATTGAAGCTATCCCCGCAATACCAGCAATCCTTGGGTTCGAGTCCCAGGTTTTTTGTTGCCGCAAGGAACATATCACCGCATGGCTTTTTGAAAACGAAATCAGCACTTGTGTAAACAAATTCAAAACGGCTTTCGGGCAGAAGCTGATTTATTGATGCGGTCATCTGAGCGCCGCTCAAAACCGTGTTACTAATTACTGCCGTGCGTATTCCTTTGGCATTGAGTGTCTCAAGCAGTTCGGCTATGTTTTTCATTGGCTGCCTTTCGTTGCAGTGATGGCCGTCAAAAATAATTCCGCATTCTTCAAGGCTTTTAGAGTAGACAAGACCTGCACGCTTTGTTATGTTCTCTATCATTGATGTGAGCTGGACATCGGTCTCGCCGCTTTCATTCTGATTTAGCCTGTCCCATAAATTTAAGGTCAGCATTAGAAGCTCTTCGTCAGTTGTTGCCTCAGGGTTATCTGCCGCGAGTCTGAGAGCAGCTACCGCATCAGGCAGATGATGTTCCCCGTCGTCGAAAAGAGTTCCTCCGAAATCAAATAAAATAGCCTTTGGGATTTTCATGTTTTTGCACTTCACTTTCAGGAAAAATATTATTAATATTATACCATAAACAATAAAAAAATATATAAATTTTTAAATTACTATTTATATTTTGCGATTCGCATTTAATTTATTGACTGTTTTATGCAAAAGTTGTATAATCCAAGCAAATTGGTTTTTATATTTTTTCTCAAAAAAGGAGGTATGGTCGTGGGGAAGATAAGAACAAGATGGTTTGAAAGCGCACAGTCAGATGTGCCTTTGCCTGATTATCCCCGCCCTCAGTTTGTGAGAAGTGATTGGCAATGCCTCAACGGTGTTTATAATTATGAAATCACTTCGGCGGATGCTTCCTGTCCGCAGTCTTTCGACGGAAAAATTCTTGTACCGTTTTCTATCGAATCTCAGCTCTCAGGTGTTGAAAAAAGTCTCTCGCCTGATGAGCTTTTATGGTATAAAAGGAGCTTTACCATCACTGATACATGGGCAGGCAGGCGCATTTTGCTTCATTTTGGTGCTGTTGACTGGAAGTGTACTGTTTTTGTGAACGGCAAAGATGTCGGGAGCCATGTCGGAGGCTACAATCCCTTCAGCTTTGATATAACCGATTGTTTAAAGCAGGGCGAAAACGAGCTTATTGTTAAGGTATATGACCCGACGGATAAGGGCTGGCAGCAGAGGGGCAAACAGGTTCTGGAGCCTCACGGCTTCTGGTACACTGCAACCTCCGGAATCTGGCAGACGGTATGGCTCGAGCCGGTCAACAAAAACAGAATTGAAGCCATAAAGCTCCTGCCGGATATAGACAATAAATGCATAAATATTCAATCAAGCATTATCTGCGATACAGATTACAGGCTTGTTGCCAAAATATCTGACTGTAAAGACGCGGTCTTTTCCGGAGAGATAGGGCTCAATGAGTCTGTCCCGATTCGGGACATAAAACTATGGAGCCCGGAGGAGCCTTTCCTCTATGACCTTATTCTGGAGCTTTACTGCGGCGATACCCTTTGCGACACAGTCAGCAGCTATTTCGGTATGAGAAAATACAGCATTGGCAAAGACAAAGAGGGGCTGTCGAGGCTGCTGCTCAACAATGAGTCGTATTTCCATTGCGGCCTTCTGGACCAGGGCTATTGGTGTGACGGCGGTTTAACCCCACCGACGGACGAAGCGATGGTTTACGATATTCAAAGGATGAAGGATTTCGGCTTCAATATGCTCAGAAAGCATATTAAGGTTGAGCCGCTCAGATGGTACTATCATTGCGACAGAATAGGCATGATTGTCTGGCAGGACATGGTCAGCGGCGGAGAATATATAGGCACATTTCTGGCGGGCATCCTGCCCAATATCGGTGTCAAGGTCAAGGATAATGCATATAAAAGGTTCAAACGGGGCGAGAGGAATTGGCGTAACCTGTTTGAAGAAGAGCTTTTCGGTATGATTGACAATCTGTTTAACAGCACTTCTATTGGCTGCTGGGTGCCATTCAATGAGGGCTGGGGGCAGTTTGATGCAAAGAGAATCGGAGCCGCAATTAAAGAATATGATAGCTCAAGGCTAATCGACCATGCAAGTGGCTGGTATGATCAGNGCGGAGGAGAGTTCAACAGAGTTCATAAATACATTCTGCCGGTTAGAAAGCCGAAGGCTGACGGTAGGCCGTTTGTTTTGAGCGAATTCGGAGGCTACAGCAACATTGTTGAAAACCATGTCTGGAACAAGGCAAAGAGCTTCGGATACAGGATGTATGGCGATAAGCTCTCGCTTACTGAGGCTTATAAAAAGCTTATGAAAAAGCAGATAATTCCACTGATTAAAAAGGGTCTGAGCGCAACGGTTTACACTCAGGTCAGCGATGTTGAGTTTGAAGTAAACGGGCTGATGACATATGACCGTGAGGTTGTCAAGATTGATGAAAAGGTTATTAATGACCTTAATTTGGAAATGAGGTCTGAGATTAAGAAATAACACGGATATTTTTTGTGTGGAGGGGGAATTTAAAAAATTGCTTTTTGCCGAATTAGGCAAAAATGACAAAAAAGGAAGTAAAAAAAATGAGCGTCAAGCATAAGTCGAAACTCAAAATATTGTACCTTATGGAGATATTTGAGAGAAAAACTGATGAAGAGCATATCCTGTCCGCAGCAGCATTGTGTGACAGCCTTCGTGAGTATAACATTGATGCCGAACGCAAATCCATATATGCCGATATTAAATCTCTCAGGGATTTCGGGATGGATATTATTAATACCCGTTCACCCGCAAGAGGGTATTTTTTGGCATCAAGAAAATACGAGCTTGCGGAAATCAGGCTTCTCATAGATGCCGTGCAGGCGGCGCATTTTATTCCTCCGAAAAAAACAAAAAATCTAATCAATAAAATCGGTTTGCTTGTCAGCGATAGCCAAATGAATATGCTCAAAAACCAGGTTTATATTGACAACAGGGTAAAAAGCAATAATGAGCAAATTTTTTATAATATTGATGTGATTCACAAGGCAATTGCTTCTCATAAACAGATTATGTTTAAATATTCGAAGAAAAAGATTTTAAATTATTTTTCTAACACAGAAGAAGAAAAGGAATTTGTTGTTAACCCTTATGCCCTTATTTGGTCAGATGAACATTATTATCTCATATGCAACAAAACTAATTATGATAATCTTATCCATGTCAGGCTTGACAGAATGAAAAAGGTAGAGCTTCTCGAGAGTGAATCAAGGCATTTTTCTCAGGTTTGTGAGTATAAAAACTTTTTTGATTCTGCAGACTATGCTTCAAAGCTGTTCAGTATGTTTAGCGGAGAGAAATACTCTATTGAGCTTGTCTGCTCAAATTCCATTATTGAGGAGATAACCGACAAATTCGGCGAAAAATCCTCCTGCCGCAGGTATGACAATGAGCATTTCATAATCAAAACCGAAGCGGTAGTCAGCGAAGGGCTTGTTTCTTGGATAATGCAATTCGGCTCAAGGATAGTGGTAAAGTCGCCCGTGTCACTCAAGGAATCGGTCAGAGCCCGTGCAAAGGAAATACTCGACACCTACTCAAGGAATATCTAATAGATGCTTTCTGCCAGCGTTTTCAGTGCCATGATAAACAGCACAACTCCGCCGATTATTTCTGACTTACCTTTGAATATATCGCCTGACCTTCTACCAAGAAATCCTCCTGCTATGCACAAAATCAAGGTTATTGCTCCGATAATCAGAACATTGAGCATTAGCTCATTAAACCCTTCAACATCAGAGCAGGCAAATGTAACACCGACTGCCAGAGCGTCTATGCTTGTGGCAATGGCAAGAGCAATTAAAACACGCATAGGCGGTTCCCTTTCGAGGATAAAGCTGTCTGCTGCGTGCTTTTTCTTTTTCCTGTGTGCTTCAAGGCACATTTTGATGCCCAGCAGGCATAAAATAACAAAAGCAGCCCAATGGCCATACAATTCGATTTTTTCACTCACAGCAATGCCTGCAAGCCACCCCAAGAAAGGCATAAGAGCCTGAAAAAGTGCAAAAACCGATGCCTGTTTTATTGCAAATGCAATTGAAAGCCTGCGCACAGCCATGCCATTGGTAACGGCGACTGCAAAGGCATCCATTGCAACACCTAAGCCTATACCCAGCACAGTTGTTATCTCCATTTTGCACCTCTGCTAAATTATTACCCTGTTAATAATATGAGAGGGGCTTTGCTGTCATTCGTTTTCCTCAATAGGGCACAAAAAAGGCACGAATTCAATCGTGCCTGAAAGATAGGTTAAGTCTTATTTTTTCAGAGCCTCAACAATTTCCTTTGTATCTCTGGCTATGACGAGCTCTTCATTGGTGGGCAAAACAAATACTCTAACCCTTGAATCGGGTGTCGAAATTTCACCCTCTGCACCCTTGATGAGCTTATTGTTAATTTCCTCATCAATTTTTATGCCCAAATATGTGAGGTTGTTGCACACTCCGGAACGAAGGTCAACTGTGTTTTCGCCGATGCCACCGGTGAATACTATTGCATCAACCCCATCCATTGCGGCTACATAGCTGCCGATGCATTTGCGGATTTCATATCTTTGAATCCTTCTTGCAAGAGCTGCACGCTCATTGCCTGCTTTTTCGGCGGCGAGAACATCACGGTCATCGCTGGAAACACCTGAAATGCCTAAAACCCCTGACTTTTTATTGAGTATTATGTCGGTTTCATCGGGAGTCCATCCCTCTTTTTCCTGAAGGTAGGTGACAACGGAAGGGTCAATCGCACCGCAGCGTGTACCCATAATGAAACCGTCAAGGGGAGTCAGACCCATGCTCGTATCAATAACCTTGCCGTATTTTACTGCAGTGATTGAAGAACCGTTGCCAAGGTGGCAGGTGATAATTTTCAACTCTTCAATGTCTTGCCCCATAACTTCGGCACACCTTGCGCTGACAAAGCGGTGAGATGTTCCGTGAAAACCGTAACGGCGGACTTTATATTTCTCATAGTATTCATACGGCACCGGGAAAATATATGCCTCAGGGGGCATAGTGCTGTGGAAGGCGTTGTCGAAAACCACTACTTCGGGGATATCATTGCCAAAAACCTCACGGCTGGCATTAATGCCCTGAATATGAGCGGGATTGTGAAGGGGCGCAAGGTCACAAAGGCTATCAATACCCTTGACAACTTCATCAGTTACGAGTACGCTTTTGTTAAACAGCGAACCGCCCTGAACGATTCGGTGACCGACTGCCGAAATTTCATCAAGGCTGTCAACAACCTTGCAGCTGCCTTCAGTGAGGACTTTTTTGACCTCAAGAAAAGCAGATGTATGGTTCGGCAGGTTAACTTCGTATGAAAACTTTCTGCCGTCTGCCGTGGAACCACCGATTTTGCCGTCTATGCCAATTCGCTCACAGTTGCCCTTTGCAATCATTTTTTCACCGTTCATGTCAATGAGCTGGTATTTTAAAGATGAGCTTCCGGCATTAATAACCAGGATTTTCAAAATAATTCCTCCATAAGATAATTGCTTGCTGTACAAGCTTCAACTAAGACATTATATGCCCATAAGTTAAATTTTTCAAGGTTAAAACACTACATGACAGCATTTATTTTTTTATTTTTTCAAAATAGGGAGTTTATAATGAAGATATCGGGTATTGTTTCAGAGTATAACCCTTTTCATAACGGTCATAAATATCATATTAAAAAAACGAGAGAGAACGGAGCAACCCACATTGTTGCTGTCATGAGCGGCAACTTTGTTCAGCGAGGTGAATGTGCTGTTTTTGAAAAACGCTCCAGGGCTGCCTGCGCGCTTGCAAATGGTGTTGACCTAGTGCTTGAGCTGCCTGTTGCGTTTGCCTGTGCAGCTGCCCAAACCTTTGCCAGGGGGGCAGTGTTCATTCTCGATTCCCTCGGCTGTGTTGATGAACTTAGCTTTGGCAGTGAATGTGCTGATATTCATGCTTTGGCTGAGGTTTCGGAAAATATCGGCACAGATACAATTCAGGAAGCTCTCAGAATCGGCCTTGACGCAGGCATGACCTTTGCCGCCGCAAGGGAGGCAGCAGTCAGATATGTACTTGGAGAAAAGGCGGATATTCTGAAATCTCCGAATGATACTCTTGCCGTTGAATATATTTGTGCAATAAAAAAACTCAACTCATCCATAGAGCCATTCGCCGTAAAAAGAGAGGGCGCAAAACACGATTCAAAATCGCAGGAGAGTTGCTTTTGCAGTGCCTCACTGATAAGAGAGCAAATACTCAGTGGGAAGATTGACAGCGCACTGATGCCCTCCACCGAAATATTAATGGACGAAATTATTAACGCCAGAGCGCCTGTGGATTTTTATAAACTCGAAAAGGCAATTCTTTTCAGGCTCAGAACCATGTCGGCTCAGGAAATCGCACAGGCTCCCGATATTTCTGAAGGGATAGAAAACAGGATTTTCAACGCCGTGAGAAGCTCGTCAAGCCTTGAGGAGCTCTACGCAATGTCAAAAACAAAAAGATACTCACATGCCAGAATTAGGCGCATTGTTCTCCATTCCTTCCTCGGGATAAAAGCACTCGATAACAGCGGGAATCCCCCATATATAAGAGTTCTGGGTATGAATCAAAGGGGAACAGAAATCCTCAGAGAGGCTAGGTCAAAGGCTTCCCTGCCAATAATTATGAGGGCTGGGGACGCCGAAAAGCTCGATTCCCGTGCAAGGCGCACCTTCGAGCTTGAATGCAGGGCTACGGATATATTCACACTTGCAATGCCAAAGCCTTTGCCCTGCGCAACTGAGCAGACGGGGAATGTGATAATTCTTTAGCCGTTTAAAGGCTGCTATTAAGCATTAGCCTTAGATTCTAAGCATCTTCAAAACAGAACACATAACACTTTCAGACATATAATGAAATGAATAATATTCTTGAAAGGTTATGATTTAATTGATAATTTACACCGTAAAACCCGGAGATACAGTGTATTATCTTTCACGGCGTTACGGGATTAGCTCCGAAACAATAATAAGGGATAATGCGCTCAATGACCCCGATTTGCTCGTTTTAGGTCAGACACTTGTTATAAATAATGATGTGACCCCCCACAGAGTAAGGCGCGGGCAATCCCTGTTTTCAATCGGAATGGAATACGGAATAAGCCTTGAGCAGATGATTTCCGCAAATCCTCAGATAGATAATCCCTATATGATTAACATAGGCGAAAATGTGAATATTCCCGTTGCTCCCGAAAAACTTGGCACGATTGAAGTCAACGGCTACACCTTCCCGAATATTCAGGAGAGTGTATTGAATGCAACCCTTCCCTTCCTTACATATCTCAGCATTTTCAGCTATCAGGTCATGGAGGACGGCTCACTGAGAACGATTGATGACGAGCCGCTCATTGAAGCCGCAAGGCAGGCGAATGTTGCTCCCCTTATGGTGATTACAAATCTGAGGGAGGAAGGGGGCTTTTCGTCCGATATTGCTCACGCAGTGCTTTCAAACGAGGATGTTCAGCAGACTCTGCTTGACAATGTGGTCAATGTTCTTGACAGCAAGAATTACTACGGCCTTGACATTGATTTTGAATACATAAGACCTGAGGATAGGGAAAACTATGATAGCTTTATTCAAAAGGCAGTGGATACACTAAGGCCGCTGGGCTATACAATCACCTCCGCTCTTGCACCGAAGATTAGTGCGGACCAGCCCGGCCTTCTTTATGAGGCGCATAATTACCCTTTGCACGGCAGTCTGCTGGATCATGTAATTCTCATGACTTATGAATGGGGATATACTTATGGACCGCCAATGGCGGTTGCTCCGATTGACCAGGTCGGGAGGGTACTCGACTATGCAGTTACGGCTATTCCCCCTGAAAAAATTCTCATGGGTATGCCCAACTACGGCTACGACTGGACCCTGCCCTACAGAAGAGGTACGGCGGCACGCTCGCTTTCAAACACGCAAGCAATTGACCTTGCGGTCAGCACCGGTGCGGAAATTCAGTTTGACACTACTTCCAGGGCACCTTTTTTCTATTATAGTGACAATGACGGCAGAAGTCATGTCGTTTGGTTTGACGATGCCCGCAGCATTCAGGCAAGGCTCAGGCTTGTTGACGAATACGGTTTGGGAGGCGTGAGCTACTGGACGATTAACAGATACTTCCCTCAAAACTGGCTTGTCCTCGATTCAATGTATGATATCAGAAAAGTGTTGTGATGATATAATTCTAACCCGCATCGCCTGTGCAAAAAATATTAATATTCAGCGGAGCAATAATCCTAATTATTACAAATTTATTAACAATTAAGCCGGCATATTGAAATTTCAATGAAAAGTCGTTACAATATATTAGCACTCTAAAATCATGAGTGCTAATATTATGTTTTTCAGGTGATATAATATGAGAACAAAGCAATTTAAGGCAGAGTCTAAAAGGCTTTTGGACTTGATGATTAACTCCATCTACACCCACAAGGAGATTTTTTTGCGTGAGCTTATTTCTAACGCCAGCGATGCCATAGACAAGCTGTATTATCATTCACTGACGAATAATATTCAGGGTTTGAGCAGGAGCGACTTTGCAATTAAAATCTCAATTGATAAGGAGAACCGCATTTTAACCGTTTCGGATAACGGCTGCGGCATGACTCAGCAGGAGCTTGAATTAAATCTCGGCGTAATTGCAAAAAGCGGCTCATTTGAATTCAAGAAAGAGAATGAAAAGCACGATGATGTTGACATAATCGGCCAGTTCGGTGTCGGCTTTTATTCCGCATTTATGGTCAGCGACATGGTAACAGTTGAAAGCAGGGCATACGGCAGCGACGAGGCTTTCCGCTGGAGCTCAAAGGGTGCACAGGGCTATACAATAGAGCCTTGTGAAAAGGCGGACTACGGCACGGTTATCACACTGCATATTAAAGAAAGCACTCAAGATGAAAAATATAATGAGTTCCTTGAAGCTTACAGGATAACGGAAATCGTTAAGAAATACTCCGACTATATCCGCTACCCCATTATCATGGATGTTGAAACAAGAAAGCTAAAGGATGGCTCTGAGGACGAATATGAAACGGTTGTCGAGGCAAAGACTCTTAACAGCATGGTTCCCATTTGGAAGAAGAACAAAAATGAAGTAACCGACGAGGAAATAAACCGCTTCTATACCGAAAAATTTCACGATTATGAAGAGCCGGCAAGGGTTATTCATAGCAAGGTCGAGGGTCAGGCTACCTACAGTTCACTTATGTTTATTCCCAAGCACGCCCCGTTTAACTACTATGCAAAGGATTATGAGAAGGGGCTTGAGCTCTATTCAAACGGTGTGCTGATTATGGAAAAGTGCGCGGAGCTTCTGCCTGACTATTTCAGCTTTGTCAAAGGGCTTGTTGACAGTGAGGATTTGTCGCTCAATATTTCAAGAGAAATGCTCCAGCATGATATTCAGCTCAAGGTAATTGCAAAGAGCATAGAGAAAAAGATTAAAAGCGAGCTGCTCAAGATGATGTCGGACGAAAGGGAGACCTATGAGGAGTTCTTTAGGGCGTTTGGTATGCAGCTGAAATTCGGGGTATACGACAGCTATGGCTTGAAGAAGGACGCAGTCAAGGATTTGCTGATGTTCTATTCATCAAATGAAAAAAAGCTTGTCACCCTTTCCGAATATGTTGCCTCGATGAAGGAGGGGCAGGAGGTAATCTATTATGCTTGCGGCGAAACGGTTGACAAAATAGATATGCTGCCGCAGACAGAGCTTGTCAGGGATAAGGGCTACGAAATACTCTATTTCACCGAGAATATTGATGAATTCGCAATTCAGATGCTCATGGAGTTTGAAGGTAAAAAGTTTAAAAACATCTGCGCCGATGATTTAAATCTTGACACGCAAGAGGAGAAGGAGCAGCTCAAGCAGAAAAACGAAGCGGGCAAAGAGATGCTCGATTTAATGAAGGAGGGCATTGGGGATTCGATTGAGTCCGTTCGTTTCACCAACAAGCTCAAAAACCATCCCGTCTGCCTGACAAGCGAGGGTATGATTTCGCTTGAAATGGAGAAGGTTCTCAGCGAGATGCCCAATGACAACAATGTCAAGGCAAATGTTGTTCTTGAAATCAATGCAAATCACCCGATTGCCGAAAAGCTCACTGCGCTTTTTCAAACCGATAAAAACGCAGTTAAAGATTATGCAAAAATTTTATTCGCTCAGGCAAGGCTAATAGAGGGGATGTCCGTTGATAACCCGACTGAGCTTAGTAATTTGATTTGTGGTCTTATGTTAAAATAAAACAATGATTGGCGGGTGCATCATTTTACTTCTCCGAAGTAGTGATGCACCCCTTTTATTTATAAAAATTTAGAATTGTTTGTTCCCGACTTAAGTAGAATTTAAAGCTCCCGCATCATAGTGAAGGAGTTAAGAAGGTTGAGCCTTCCATAACCCCATTGATTATTTGGGTATACGATATTGCTGTCGCGTTCGCAGCCTCTTATCAGAAATGCCTTAATCTGATATGCGCTTAGTGAAACATCATTGCCCTGCACTATTCCCCACTGGAGCATCAGAGCGCAGGCACCGGTCGTTATTGCGGATGCAACGCTTGTACCCGTCATTGTTCCCGGTCCGGCAGGGTAAATGCCGCCGACATTTACCCCCGGAGCCACCAGAGTAGGTACAAGAAAGCCGAGAGTGGTAGGCCCCCAGGAGGAATTGGTATATAGCGTGTTATTGCTCGCATCATATGCACCGCAGGCAATTACTCCGAATGAAGTCGCCGGTACAACCACCGTGTATTCCGGGGTGGGGGAAAGGAATTCCACGCCCGGCGGCCCAAGACCTATCATTGGCAAATAAGCATGGAAATTGCCTTCCAGAATAATGTCACCGTGTATAGTAATAGTCCAAATGCCCGGCGTAGCATCAAGTAACCGGATAATCGTAATCTGCCCCCCTGTAAAGGGCATCGGAAAGAAATATTCGATATCCACTCTAGCTCTCTCAAGAATGAGCCTTGTACTATACAAGGTTCCGCTTTTTGCAGGCACTCTTTCGATTATTTCTCCTGTCGGAGATTTCAGTGAAACGGATATTCTATTCGCAACCTCGTTTCGGATATTAATAAATATGTTTGATTGCTCAGCTACTCTGAATTCAATATTCTGTGTCTCGCCTTGCCTTGCAATCACGCCCTGAGTATGGGCCCTTGCCTGGCTCTGATTCCCTGCTGCCGCACAAATGCAAATGCCGCTTGTGGTTGAAATATTATAAAGTAGCTCTTCAAATATGCTATATCCGTTATGGCTGCCGAGATTTGAGCCCAATCCCAGGCAAATTGCGACAGGTCTGTTAAGGGAGTTGGCTTTTCGGACTATATATTCTATACCCGCCATTATTGCGATGCCGTCAAAAACATTTTCCTGTTCGGGCGGCACAAGGTATTTTTCAATCCAGAAAGACCTTGCCTTTCTTAACTTTACAACAACAAGCTCTGCATCGGGTGCAGCACCGCCATACCCGTTGCGTTTGCGCCCTGCGGCAAGCGAGGCAAGAAAAGTGCCATGCCCCACAGTGTCTGTTGACGGCACGATATCCAAAGGATTTTCCGAATTGAGAGCGTTGTTAATCTCCTCATTGGTAAACTCAGTGCCGAGAATAAAATCAAAGGGCGGCGGCTTGATTGTCATGGTTTCATCATATATCGATACGATTTTGCTTGTTCCGTCCTCATATCTAAAAGCGTCGTTAGTGTAGTCAATGCCTGTATCAACAATTCCAACGAGTACGCCCGTACCCATAAGGTCTAAAAAAGGCTGCTCATGAACCTGTGTTATTCCCGAGGCGCCAAGGCTTGCCTCATCAAGAAGCCCATATACCGCCGGTGAAATGCTGAGTAGGTTGGAACCGAAAACCCGAACTATCTCGTCAATATCATTTTTGTTGACATAGGTGTATATGTATTTATCTAGCAAGGTGTTTGCCAACTTAATTTTAGGATTGTCTTTGATTAAGTTAATGACATATTCCGATGCTCTGATAATAAAAGAAACAGTATCAGGGTCCGATGCAAACTCCGTAAGTGATAATTCATTATTCATTTTGTTCCCTCTTTTCTACAGCTCTCTCATCATTGTAAAAGTATTAATAAGGTTAAGCCTTCCATACCCCCATTGATTGTTCGGGTATACAATATTGATGTCCCTTTCGCAGCCCCTTAGCAGGAACGCCCTTATCTGATATGAGCTTAACGAAACATCATTGCCCTGAACTATTCCCCACTGAAGCATCAGAGCGCAGGCACCGGTAGTTATGGCCGCTGCAACGCTTGTGCCTGTCATTGTTCCCTGCCCGCCGGGGAAGATACCGCCGACATTTACACCCGGCGCTGTCAGGCAAGGCATCAGATAGTCGAGAGCTGTAGGTCCCCAGGATGAATCTGAGTATAATGCGTTGCTGCTTGAATCATATGCCCCGCAGGTAATTACACCGAAGGAGGTTGCCGGCAAAACAATCGTATAATTAGGCGTTGGAGATAAAAACTCCAGCCCGGTCGGACCTAGCCCCGCCATGGGCAGGTAAGCATGGAATGTTCCCTCGAGGACAATATCACCGTGCACCGTGACCGTCCATAGGCCAGGGGTTGCGTCAATAATTTTGACTATTGTTGCTTGCCCCCCTGTGACGGCAAGCGGAAAATAATATTCCACATTTACCCTCGCTCTTTCCAGAATAAGACTTGAGCTGAACATAGTTCCGCTTTTTGCTGGCACTCTCCCCACGACCTCGCCCGCAGGCGATTTTATTGAAACGGACATTCTGTCTGAAACCCTGTTTCGAATGATGAGATACACATTTGAAACCTCTGCCACCCTAAATTCTATATTCCGAGTTTCGCCGGTTGCACCGATTGTGCCCATTGTATGGTGCCTCGCCTGGCTCTCATTGCCTGCAGCAGTGCATATGCAGATACCGCTTGAGCTTGAAAGGGTTCGCAGGTATTCTTCAATAACGCTGTAGCCGTTATGGCCGCCCTGGTTTGAGCCTAAACCGATGCAGATTGCGACAGGGCGGTTAAGTTCCCTTGCCTTCCTAACTATATACTCTATTCCTCCCATTAAGGCAACACCGTCATAAACATTTTCCTGCTCAGGAGGCACCAGATACCTTTCCAACCAGTAAGACCTGGCCTTTCTGAGCTTAACGACAATAAGCTCTGCATCAGGTGCCGCGCCCCTGAAGCCTTCTCCATTCTCTCGCCCTGCCGCAATAGAAGCAAGGAATGTTCCGTGTCCGTCTGTATCTCTTGACGGAACAATATCAAAAGGGTTTTCGGATGCCAAAGCGCTGTTTATTTGCTCGTTTGTGTATTCTGTTCCCACTGCAAAATCGTAGGGAGGCGTGGTTTCAATAGTTTCATCAAAAATTGAAACTATTTTGCTTGTTCCGTCCTCATACTTGAAAGCATTGTTTGTGTAGTCAATGCCCGTGTCAATAATACCCACCAGAGCACCCTGACCTTTCAAGTCAATAAATTCCTGATCATGTACCTGAGATATCCCTGCCGACTGAAGGCTTTGTGCATCCAAAAGCCCATACACCAGCGGAGCGACATTCAAGAAATTAGTGCCCAGAATATCCAGCACCTCATCCAAATTATTTCTGTTGACAAAGGTTATCACATATCTGTCCTGCAATACATTTCCAAGGCGGACATTAGGGTTTTCCCTAAGGATATTCAACACATATTCGGATGATTTAATAATTATTGACACAGTGTCGGGGTTAAGTGCAAATTGTCTGGTTTCATTATCCATAAAATCATTCTCCTAAGAGGTTTTTATTATTCACGCATCATAGTGAAGGAGTTTAGAAGATTAAGCCTGCCGTATCCCCACTGATTATTGGGATATTGCAAAGTCCTGTCACGCTCACAGCCTCTGATTAAGAAAGCCTTTATTCTGTATGTGGTAATTGTTACATCGTTTTGCTCGACTATTCCCCACTGGAGCATGAGCGCACAGGCACCTGCAGTTATTGCTGCGGCTACGCTTGTGCCGGTCATTGTCCCGTTTCCCATGGGGAAAACTCCTGCCACATTGACTCCCGGAGCCACCAGGTCGGGAGCGATCGCAGGCTGGAGGGTAGGCCCCCAGGACGAAGTGAAATACAGTGTGTTATTGTTCGAGTCATATGCACCGCATCGGATTGTGCCCAGCCCTGTTGCAGGCACAACTGCAGTGTAGTTCGGGTCGGGAGACAGAAATTCTATGCCGGGATAGCCGAGCCCTGTCATTGGCAGATATGAATGAAATGTGCCGTCAAGAATTATGTCACCGTGAACTCTTATCGTCCAGACTCCCAGTGTGGCGTTCCTTATTTTGACCACCGAGACTTGACCGCTGTTGCCCTCCAGAGGGAAAAAATATGATATATTCACAATAGCTTGTTCAAGAA
>LSQX01318561.1_pt1 | contig 14659 bp, 6 predicted proteins | sample 654561 | NCBI WGS metagenome assembly LSQX01 (sample SAMN04489861, study PRJNA283612) | anaerobic digester metagenome | isolation source: 4 biogas reactors fed with cattle manure at either 37C or 55C with and... | place: Denmark: Kongens Lyngby | collected 2014
CTATCTGAAAACTCAAATAAGATCTCACACACATCCACCTTCACTAAAAACGGAGAAACAAGAACCATAAATGATGTTTGGTTTAAACAAAACCTTGCAGAGTCTATATATGAGTATGACAAAGAGTTAAGCAAAGACATTAAAGAGTTACCACATTTAAATGGTAGTGGGGTTGTTATGAACTTATCTCACTCCATGAATGAAGATGAAAAGCTAGAAGACAAAGTAAAAAACATAACAGATAACATTAACTCATTAAACTACAAAGAGTTTACATATAAGAATTTACAAAAGGAGCTCGGATGAGAAAATCATTCTTAATCATTGCATTTTTATCATTTGATTATATTTGTGCTACAGATATTCAAAATAAAACTTTTATACCAAAAGATTCAAAGCAATATAAAGCATTAAAACAAAAATTTAAGGTTTGCGATGAGTTTTTAAATATTACATGGATTGATAAAAAAAGGAATATAGGTTTTTTGCAATATGAAGCATATAGGTACGATTATACACCCGAAGAATTTGAAAAATATTATAAGTCAAAAGATGGCTATGCCGATAGAGGCAAGCGACCAAAATACAATAAGCTTTATTATATTGATAAACATTATTTAAGAGAATATTTAGTTGAGAATAGAAATTCAAATCAATATATTGATGTAGAAAAATTAAAAAAATATATAGTCGGAAAAAACTTAAAAATAGACGATAGCTTTGGACATTTAAGATTTGAAAATAACAATATTGAAGAAGTAAAATATTTCTTCCCCCAACCATACATAAGGCTATATGATTTTTATGATTCATATGCAAAAAATACAAAAAATATCTGCTTAGTATATTCTGATGATAATTACGCAATGATAATGGAAGGTAAAAGTGTAAAAAACTCCTATACTACAGAAGTTGTAAAAGAGAAATATTACAATTTTAAACAGAAACTATACTCCAAAGAACTTCCAAATTTTGAAACTTTTTTAGACTACTATATATTGGATTTAAACTCTGATGGGATAGAAGATTACATATATACTGCAACACATTTTTACTATTCAGAACAAGATAACTATTATGAAACTTATCGCAAGAAAAGGTCTAACAGCAAAATACTTTTAGTAAAACTTAGGCACGAAGAATCACTGCAAGACTCGCACGAATTAGATATGTCGGGTTATTATCAGTTGGTTTTTTCTTCCACCAAGAAAGAGTGTAGTGTTTTGGATGGGAATAACAATACTGGTGGAAAAATTATAACAGATGGAATAAATTTTTATTGCACATTGCCAACATGTAATATAAATAAAAAAACAATACTTGGAGGAAAGTAAAATGGCACTAAATATTAATAGGGTAAATAACTTTACCAATAGGATTGAAGGTTCTGGTATCTTAAATATAACAGACAATGGACATGTAGGTTTCTTGGATGCACTAAGTGTTATGGAATCAAATACAGTATATGGTGTGCAAGGAGGTAGTGGTAATGCATATTATGGAATGTATCAATTTCATATGGAAGTATTAAGTGATATAGGATTTTTTAATAAAAATGGAATTGGCGAATTATTCGGCGTGAACAATATTAATGATTTTTTAAATAATCCATTCGCACAGGAAGCTGCTGCTATTATGAGTTTTAGTGGCATTCCAAAAATTGGAGGTGCAACATTTACTAGCAGATATACATATGTACTAAATGATGTCAGAAGTAATGCTAATTGGGGAATTGACAGGAGTCAAAGAGAGGAAAATTTTAATAAATTAATGGGACAAACAATTACTATTAATTATACAGATAACACTGCTTCACAACCAACACTTTTGAGTACTACATTTACCATAACAAGTGCTGGTATTTCAGCAGCAGCTCATTTGCTTGGGCAAGGAACAATATCTAACGCGTTGGCTGAAATATATGACTTGATGGATTACAATGAAGAAACTGGCAATTTTAATAATATACAAATAAAATTATCAAATATAGGAAATTATTTTGATGGAAATGGCATACCTTTTTCAACATACATGTATTATTTACAAAATTATAATATCAATGAGTTTATATCGGCAACAGATATTTCTGATTTTACAGGATTTATGAATGATGTTATTAATTATAGGAGTGATGCTATATTAAAAGATATTGTAGATAGAAAACTTAATATAGAAATGTCCCCGCTTAATGATGACTACAGGAAAATTATTAAAAATACTTTAATTTCGTTAGAACTTGATACAGAAAAATTTGATAATGATATAAATGGAAAAGTTTACATCACAAATAGAGATATTTTAACTGGCACAGATAAAAATGATTTAATCTTTGGATTAAAAGGAAATAACACTTTAAGAGGTGGAGCAGGTGATGATGTCCTTTATGGCGGAGAGGGTAATGATAAACTTTACGGTGGAGATGGCAACGACATCCTAATAGGCGGGGGTGGAAATAATGAACTTTATGGTGGAAGTGGTAATGATACATATATTATAGAAAAATCTTCCACAATGGGTTATGGGGAAGAAGACACTATCTATGATGAGGGTGGAGATAGTGACAAACTACTGCTTAAAGGTAGAGATCAAGAAGATATCATGCAGTTAATAGCTTTTGAAAACAGTAATGATTTAGAGATGACTTTTACTGATTTATCTAAAGTTACAATCAAAGATTGGTTTTTAAAAGAGAATCGCATTGAGACTATTGAGTTCAATGATGGTTCAACTCTTGATAAGCAAGGCATATTAAACCTTTTAGAAACTAGTGGAGATGACATACTTCGCTCAACCAAAGAGGGAGGCGACACTCTAAGTGGTGGAAAAGGCTTTGACACTTACTACACTAATGATAAAGATACCATATATGATAGTGATGGAAAAGGTAGAGTCTACTTTGAAAATACTCTATTAAAAGGTGGGGAGTTAAATGAAGATAGTGGAGTATATGAAGGAGATGGAGGAGTATACACATTAAATGGTTCAACTCTAACATTTACTAAAGATGATAAAACTCTAACTATTAAAAACTACTCTAAAGAAGATGAACTCTTAGGCCTTAAACTAAAAGACAAAGATGATGAAGATGATGATGAGCCAGAACTACCAAATGTTCCAGGTGGAAACAGTGATGGTAACTTTGCATCTCCACTTGTATTAGACTTAAATAACAATGGCATAACTTCAGTCAACATAGATACTACAAATACACTATTTGATTTAAACAATAACCTCTTTAAACAAAACACTGCATGGATAGAGAGTGGTGATGGACTACTTGCACTTGATAGAAACCAAGATGGAGTTATAAATGATGGTAGTGAACTATTTGGAAACTATACAAGATTAAATAGTGGAGAGTATGCTAAAGATGGGTTTGAAGCACTAAAAGAGTTTGACTTAAACAAAGATGGAGTCATTGATAGTAAAGATAGCATATATGAACATCTTAAAGTTTGGATAGATGAGAATCAAGACGGCATTACTGATGAGGGAGAGCTTAAAAGCTTAAGTGAGCTAGGCATCACTTCTGTTAGTGTGAATGCAGATGAAGTAGCACTATCTGAAAACTCAAATAAGATCTCACACACATCCACCTTCACTAAAAACGGAGAAACAAGAACCATAAATGATGTTTGGTTTAAACAAAACCTTGCAGAGTCTATATATGAGTATGACAAAGAGTTAAGCAAAGACATTAAAGAGTTACCACATTTAAATGGTAGTGGGGTTGTTATGAACTTATCTCACTCCATGAATGAAGATGAAAAGCTAGAAGAAATAGTTAAGAGCTTAGTTGCTAACTCAAAAGATTCAACTTATGAGGAGTTTTACAAAGAGTTTAAAGAGATGATAACTCTTTGGAGTGGAAATAGTGATATAGACTCATCTACAACAAGAGGCACACAACACTTTCTAAACCATAACTATGAAGACCCAACAATAGCTAGAGTCTACTATGTATATGCTTATGCAGTAGATGTAGCAATACTTGAGAGCTTTACTGGAGAGAGTTTTAGTATGAGTGTAAATGGTGAGATGACTAGTGATGTCATAGGATTAGAAGCAAGCTATGAGATGAGTAAAAGCTTAAATGAGCTTATAAATAAAAAGATGATGTTCTTTCTAGCAGATGCTATATATGGTGGTGAGTTTTTAGAAAAAAATACTCTAAAAGTAGGAAAGATGATGAAGCATATGGAGGAAGAGTTTAAAGACCCTCTAATTAGTGGTGATAAAAAAGCTCAAATCGGACTGCTTGTAGCTACTCTTATAAACTTAAGAGGGTTTGACTTGCTTGATAACTTTAGCTCCGATGGACTTAATGAGATTAAAAATGAACTCTTTAAGCATGGCGTCACATATAGTGTAGGTGCAGATGGAAAGATATATGGAAAATATAGTGATGTCATGGTGCTTAATAATAGTAGCAATAGCGTAACTTATGATGGAACTATCATAGGTGGAGATGGTGATGACATACTTCATGGCGGAGCTGGACACAATGTGATTTATGGCGGGGCTGGAGATGACATCATCTATGGACATGGTGGAAATGATCTTTTAATGGGCGGTGATGGTGATGATATCATCTATGCAGGAAGTAGTAGTAGCGATAGTGGCTATGGGCATGATGTGCTCATTGGCGGGCGTGGAGATGATACTCTTTATGGCACAAGAAGAAATACTACCTATATATACAATTATGGAGACGGTCACGATACCATAGTAGATGCGGGAAACATTGGAAATACAGGCGATATTCTGAGGCTAAATGAGATTAATTTATCTGACATAAGGGTTAAAAAGGTTGATAATGATGTCATCATAGAGATAATGAGCAAAGAGAGTGCAGGAAGTGTTGATGGCTCTATAAAAATCGTAAATGGTCTTGGGGTTGGAGCGATAGAGACTATTTTCTTAAGTGATGGAACACTTGATTGGGACAACCTAATATCCATAGCTGATGGCAATATCTCAAACTATGCATTTAACTACAATAGATCCGATGCTAACAGCTCTTTTGTTGCGAGTGGATTTATCAAAAAGATTAATTTTATAGATATAAAATCAGATGAAGTTATGGCAAAAGCTGATAAAGATGGAAAAGATTTGATTATCTACATCAAAGAGAGTGGAAAAGCAGAAGAGGAGCTATATAGAGTAACTTTAAAAAACTGGTTCACTGATGAAAACCGCATTGAAGCGCTTATCTTTAGTGATGATATTGTGCTTGATATAAATGGTATGTTTGAGCTTCAGGTAACCATGGGTGATGACATCATAAGCTCTTTTAAGAATGAGGCTTTAGCCATAGATACAAAAGCTGGCGATGACATAATATATGGAAGCAACAGAGGCGACACTATAAATGGAGGTAGTGGAGATGACACTATCTACGCAAACGCTGGTAACGATACATTGATAGGCGGACCTGGCAATGACATGCTTTATGGCGGAACTGGGGATGATACATATGTTTTCAACAAGGGTGACGGTCAAGATATTATCTACGATGCAGAGGGCAATGATACTATCAAGTTTGGTGAGGGTATTGGAAAAGATGACATCGTTGCAAGATTTGTGCTTGGAACTGATGATCTCATCATAGCCATAAAAGAAGAGAATAAAACATTTGATGAGTTAAGCGACACTATCACGATAAAAGATTGGTACAAAAACAGCAATAGAGTTGAAAATATTGTGTTTGAAGGCGGAGAGACATTAGGCGCAGAAGATATTTTTGATTTGCAAGTCACTACAAGTGGAGATGACTATATAAGAGCGAGTAATAAAAGTGTGGTCATTGAGGGATTGGAGGGAGATGACACTCTTGAAGGAAGCAACAAAGGCGATGTTTTAACTGGTGGTAAGGGTAATGATACGCTTCTTGGTGGCGGTGGAGATGACATATATATCTATGCAAAAGGCGATGGAGCTGACACTATATATGATGATTGTAGATATAAGTTGTTTGAAGATTCAGAATATTTAAGACAAGGCGATGGCGGTAATGATACTTTGAGGTTTAAAGAGGGTATCAGTAGTGAAGATTTGGTGTTTAGATTAAATCCTATCAATAATGACTTAGTGATTATAGTTAAGCAAGATGGGGTGCCTGACATCCACTCAACCGACAAAATCATCATAAAAGATTGGAGAAATAGCTACAACGCTATTGAAAATATAGAGTTTAGCAATGGGGATATCATGCACAAAGATGATGTCTATGCACACCCCTCTTTCATAGAAGATACTGGGGTTGACAATACTATATTCTTATCATCAAATAGTGAAGTAAATGCTGGCGGTGGTGATGACTCATATGTAGTAAGCAAAGGCTTGGGAAGAGTAAGCATTTATGATAGCTACACCCAAAATGGTGTGCAAAAAGATGGAGGATTTGATAAATTAATCTTTGAAAACGGCATCACCGTGGATGATCTTATATTAAAACGCGAAGGTCATCATCTGTTGATTGGCTTTAAGGAAAATGGCAAAGAGTTCAATGAGCTAAAAAATGTCATAACTATTCAAAAATGGTATGAAAGCAGTCATAAAATAGAGAGCTTTATCTTTAGTGGCGGAGTCGTTTACTCCTTAAATGATATAGATAATTTAATCGGTGGTGTCATCTATGGGGGTCGTGGTGATGATGTGATCACTGGAACAGATGGCGACGATGAGATTTATGGCGGCAGTGGCAATGACATCATCAGCGCAAAAAAAGGTAATGACATAGTTTATGGCGGTGAAGGCAACGATACTATCTATGGTAATGAAGGCGATGATACTCTTTATGGTAACGAAGGAGACGATCTACTTTATGGCGGAAGTGGAAATGACACTATTTATGGTGGGCCTGGCAATGATACCATTTACGGCAATGAGGGTGATGATACTCTTTATGGGGATGAGGGAGATGACACCATTTACGGCAATGAGGGTGATGACATAATATTTGGTGGTGATGGCGATGATGTGCTCTATGGCAATGAGGGCAACGATAGGCTTTATGGCAACGAAGGCAATGACACATTAGATGGTGGGGCAGGTGATGACATACTAGAGGGTGGAGCTGGGAATGATACATATGTTTTTGGAAAAGGGTATGGCAAAGACCTTATATTTGATAATAGTTTTATAAAGCATAGCGATAATGCCCAAGAAGATGGGGGAGATGATACGCTCTTGTTTAAAGATGGCATTAGGGCAAATGACTTACTTTTTAGACAAGATGGGGATAATTTAATCATCGCCATCAAAGAAGAAGGCAAAACATTTGATGAATTAAACGACGTAGTTACTATAAAAGATTGGTTCATACCATACAATCAAGTTGAACATATAAGGTTTGATGATAACTCCACACTTGGTGTAGAAGATGTGCTAAATATCATAGGGTTTGACAATATCATAACAGACATTGACTCACCAGTAATTACTGCAACCAATCTAAATGATGTTATGTATGGGAGTAGTAAAAACAATACTTTCATCATAGGTAAAAACAGTGGTATTGACAAGATAATCGACAGTGGAGGGGATGATAGATTAGTATTTGAAGATGGCATCAGATTTGATGATTTAAGTATTAGTTTTTATAACGATGATTTAATTGTTGAGCTTGAGGGCACTAAACTTACGCTACAAAACTGGTTTGTAAGCAGTCATAGGGTTGAAACATTTGAGTTTAGTGATGGTGTAAGCTTAAGTGCAATTGAGATAGTAAACTCTTTTTCTACTGATGGTGATGATACTATAAGATCTCTTGATAGTGGAGGAAAGATTGATGCTGGCGGTGGTAATGATGTCTTGTTTATGGGCTTGGGTGATGATATCCACATGGGTGGAGATGGTGATGATTTTTATCATGTTAACTTTATTGGGAAAAATATCATTTCAGACTCTTTGGGAGCAGACACTATAGTATTTGACTCATCCGTAACAAAAGATAGCCTAAGGATGAGATGGATAGAGGGAACTGACGACATAATGGTAACCTCCTCAATCTATCCATGTGGAAGTATTTTAATAAAAGATTGGTACAACCCGAAAAACAGAATTGAAAGTTTTAAATTTAGTGATGGAAGCTCTTGGGATGTGAGTGACATCATCTCAAACATGGGTACAGATGGAGATGATGTATACAACGGTATCAAGGACGGCCCGAATATAATTTATGGAAAAGATGGTGATGATATCATTAAAACATATGATTATGATGATATTTTGCATGGAGGAGCTGGCAACGACTCGCTTGATTCAGGAGGCGGCGATGATATATTAAACGGTGGTCCTGGAAACGACATGTTAATTGGTGGGCTTGGTGATGATACATATGTATTTGAAGCTGATTTTGGCAACGATATCGTAAAAGATGTTGGCGGTAAAGATACTATATATATGAAAGATATAGATGCAAATCAAGTTGAGTTTTACTCACAAGAAAGAGATACCAATCTTTATATTAGCGTAAAGGGAGATAGTGCAAACTCCATAACTTTACTTGATTGGTATGTTAAAAGTAGCTCAATTGAATATATCATGTTTAAAGATGGTGCAAAAAGGCTACTAAAAGAGTTTGTTAGAGCCGAGCAAGGACTCATTAGAGCTTTTGAGGAGGGTGAGCTGATAAAAGGCACAAATGGGCACGACTACATCTCTGGAGGAAGTGGGAATGATGAGCTTTATGGAGGCTTGGGAGATGATTATATAGTTGGTGGCAAGGGGGATGACTTACTAGATGGTGGGACAGGTGATGACATATTAAATGGTGAAGAGGGTGATGATATATATATCTTTGGATATGGATATGGGAAAGATTTAATTTATGATTATGCAAAAAAAGCAGACCCTTCAAACCCAGGTAACTATGTATCAATTGATGGAGGCAATGATACTGTAAGATTCAAAGAGGGCATTATCCCTCAGGATTTAATCCTTAAAAATAGCGGCAAGGATTTGATTATCTCTCTTAGAGATTCTAATGACGAGCTAACAATAGTAGGTTTTTATGATGAACATACTCGCATAGAAAACTTTGAGTTTAGCAATGGTCTAAAATATACGGCTTCCAAGCTTGAAGAGTTGTTGTTTACTGATGACGATGACAATGTAACATTTGTAGATAGCATAGATAGAGTTGTTTATGGAAAAGATGGGGATGATTATATAACGACTGGCTCTGGCAATGATATTTTAGATGGTGGTCCTGGTAATGACATCCTTGATGGAGGCCTTGGAGATGACATATATATATTTGCAAAAGGGTATGGCCATGATAAGATTATTGAGAAACCTTCTCCAGTGTGGTGGGCGAACAATGGCAACGACACTATCTATTTTACAGGTGGCTTAGCTAGAGAAGATTTAGAGTTTCTAAAAGAAGGAGACAGGCTTATTATGGGCATTAAGGAGGCTGGCAAGGAGTTTGATGAATTTAGCGACACCCTGAGTGTAGAAAACTATTTCAGGCAAGAGCTAGGAAGCAAAGTTATCAGATTTGATGATGGCAGTGTGATGAGTTATGATGATGTTATGGAGATAATCAACAAGGCTCCCATTGTTGATGAAGAGAGCGCAATGTATAAGCTTGATGGAGTCATAGACTACTCTGGAAGCATCATAGCAACTGATCCTGATGGCGATACTCTAACCTATGTTGTGAAAACCCAAGGAGATTACGGCAACTTATCCATTGATGAGAGTGGAAACTGGACATACTCTATTACAGATAAATTTGAAGGTGTTGATAGTGTTGTGGTGAGTGTCATTGATGAGTTTGGCGCAAGCACAGAAAAGAGACTAAACTTTGATATAAAAGCAACATCTAAAGCTACAAAAAGCTCTGATTATATAATACTTAATGATAAAATAAATATATTTAATGCAAAAGATGGCGATGATTTAATCTTCGCAGGTGCTGGCCATGACATAATATATGGTGACAAAGGAGATGACATCATATATGGAGAGGGTGGTAATGACATTCTTTATGGAGGAGCAGGCAATGACACACTTTATGGAGGTACTGGTAATGATATAGTGTGTGGCGGCAAAGGAGATGATATACTTTATGGGGAAGACGGTAATGATATTCTTTACGGAGGAGCGGGCGATGACACACTCTGCGGGGGTGCTGGCAACGATACGCTCATTGGTGGAGCAGGGAATGATATATATACATTTAACATAGGAGATGGTAAAGATACCATCATTGACTCAAGTGGTAATGATACAATAGTATTTGGTGAGAGTATAGGCAAAAAGGATATAAGTTTCTACTTTAATAGAAACGACCTTAAGATATCTTTTACAAATGATAACAACGACATCATAACCATCAAAAACCAAACAAACACAAATTATGCCATAGAAAAACTAGTGCTAGAAGATGGAAGCTATATAACTTCAAATGACATAAACCGCATCATCCAAGAGATGAACTCATTTGCTGCTAGTAATGATTTAGATATCACAAATGTAAATGAGATGAAAAACAATGATGAGTTTATGCAGATAGTTATGAGTGGCTGGAGATAGACATGGTCCTAGTAGGGCCATGTCTGTTGGGTTGGTTTTATAGTTTTGCTAATTTTAATCTAAGTGCATTTAAAACTACTGTTACTGAGCTAATGCTCATAGCCATTCCAGCATATTTTGGAGTTAGTAGCAGTCCAAAAGTTGGATAGAGCGCACCAGCAGCTAGTGGAATACCAATGATATTGTAGATAAATGCCCAAAAAAGATTCTGTTTTATCGTTCTCATCGTTCTTCTTGATAGATTTAATGCTCTTTGAACTAAAGTTAAATCATTTCCAATAAGCACAATGTCCCCGGCATCTTTTGCAATGTCTGATCCAGAATTTAAAGCTATGCCAATGTCAGCTTGCTTTAATGAGAGCGAATCATTTATCCCATCTCCTACAAATAGGACTCTTCCCTTTTTTTGCAACTCTTTAATTTTTTCTAATTTTTCTTGAGGCAAAACTTCTGCAAAAATAGTTTCTATGCCAAGCTTATTAGCTATATTTTTAGCTGTTTTTTCATTGTCTCCTGTTAGCATTATTGGGGTAATTCCACTCTTTTTTAACTCTAAGATTAAATCTTTGGCCTCTTCTTTTAAGCTATCTTCAAGAGCAAAATAACCAACCTCTTTTCCATCTATGGAAGCAACTATGGCACCCTTCCCTTCATCTTGTGCTTCTTGCATTTTTTCTAAAGTACCAGCTGATACCTTGACTCCATTTTCACTTAAAAATGCAACGCTTCCAATAAGGATAGTTTTACCCTCTACCGCTCCCTCAATGCCACGACCAGGGATAACTTTGACACTAACTTCACTACTAGAACTTAATGAAACACTGTTTTTAACATAATCCAAAACTGCTTTTGAAATTGGGTGTTCACTTCTAGCTTCAATCTGGGCAATGAGTCTTAAATCTTCTACGCTCTCAACGCTTGTAGAGCTTACTGAAATCTCTCCTTTGGTTAAAGTTCCAGTTTTGTCAAATACAGCGTATTTTACATCTTTCATTATCTCCAAAACTTCTGGATTTTTTAGTAAAATGCCCATGCTTGCACCCTTTCCTACTGCTGAAACAATGGCAATTGGAGTTGCAAGCCCTAGTGCACAAGGGCATGAAATGATTAAAACTGAAACACTAGCTAAAAATGCCACAAGAGTATTTCCAGATATAAACCACCATGAAAATAGTGTAATTATAGATATGAAAATGACTGAGGGCACAAAAATATTTGAAACCCTATCTGCGATTCTACCTATTGGCATTTTTTGGTTTTGGGCTTCACTAAGTAGCGAAACTATGGTTGAAAGAAGTGTCTGACTAGGAAATTTTGTAACTTTTATCTTGATAAAACCCGTTTTTAAAATAGTCCCCGCAACCACCTCTTCATTTAAGCTTTTATGCACTGGAAGTGGCTCACCTGTTATCATTGAAGTGTCTATCTCCGCGTCACCTTCTATGATAATGCCATCACAAGGGATGCCCTCACCTGATTTTACTATGACTATATCTTCTGGCTTTAAGCTTGAAGCTAAAACTTCACTCTCTTTCCCATCTTTTAGCAAGGTTGCATTTTTAGGAGATAGATCCATTAGTTTCTTAAGAGCATCAGTTGCTTTTGATTTGGATCTCTCTTCAAGGTATTTGCCCAAAGAGACAAAAGCTATAATCATAACTGCTCCATCAAAGTAGTCAAATCTCATTGTTTCTGGAAAAAACTTCCCAAAAAGCATAACCGCAACAGAGTACCCATAAGCTGCCGTAGTTCCAAGAGCTACAAGCACATTCATATCATAGTTTTTATTGGCAAGCGCCCCATAAGCGTGTCTATAAAATGGCGCTCCGCTGTAAAATTGAACTATGGAAGCTAGCACAAATGTAAGATAGATGGTAAGATCACCCAAAATTGGAGTTTTATGCAAAAACATAACTATCACAGTGATGATTCCAGCAACTACTAATCTATTTTTTAGAGCTAATAACTCCTTTGTTTTTGCTTCTTCCAAAGCCTTAGCATCAGCAGTAACGCCATATCCAAGTCTTTTTATCTTTGAGATAATTTCATCTTCATTAACTAAGTTTGCATCATAAACAAACTCTCCCTTTGAAGACGCAAAGCTAACATTTACACCCTCAACTCCTGGGAGTTTTTTTGTCACCTTTTCAACTGCGTTAGAGCAATTTACGCAAGTCATGCCTGAGATGTTAATCTTAAGAGTTTTATTTGACACTGTCTATCCTAACTAAGTCCGATATTAGGGCTTTTATTTTTGGGGAAGCTAATCTATAAAAATACATTTGAGCCTCCTTTTTGTATGTGACTATCTTTGCAAGACGGAGGATTTTAAGTTGATGAGAAGTGTTTGAAGGGGATACATTTAGCATATTTGCAATCTCTCCAACGCACATTTCATATTTTTGCAAGGCTAAAACTATCTTTAGTCTTGTAGGATCACTCAAGGCTTGAAGCAGCATAGCAAGCTCATTTACCTCCTCCTCTTTTGGAAGGTAGTTCAAAACTTCACACAGAACACTCCCCTTTTCGCAACATGATCTAATCAACTCTTCGCTCATTATGCCTCACCAACAACTTCAAAGCCAAGCTCTTTCATCTGCGCCTTAAAATTTTCAACTTCTTCATCTTTAATGTCAAGGCTAACTACCTTTGGATCTTGTGATAAATCTACTTCTAAGTCACCAAACTCATCTTCAAGTGAAACCATGATTGTATTTGCACAACCTTGGCAACTAATGTTTAATGCTTTAAAACTTCTTTTCATTTGTTTATCCTTTATATGAATATATCTTCACATACTAAAACAACTAAGCTAAAAGTTTTATAAATTAAAGTAAAAAATTTCATCAATCTTTTAAAGGGGTATTGATATAATAAGTTTAAACAAAGTAAAAGGATATTTTAATGGGAAGAGCTTTTGAGTATAGGCGTACTGCAAAAGAAAAACGGTGGGATAAGATGTCTAAAGTCTTTCCAAAGTTGGCCAAATCTATCACTCTTGCTGCAAAAGAAGGCGGTGAAGATCCAAATATGAATCCAAAGCTTAGAACTGCTATTTTAGCAGCAAAAGCAGAAAATATGCCAAAAGATAATATTGATGCGGCTATTAAAAGGGCTTTTGGAAAAGATGGGGAAGAGTTAAAAGAGGTAACTTATGAGGGGAAAGCCCCCCATGGCGCGCTTATATTAGTTGAGTGCACGACAGACAATCCAACTAGAACGGTAGCAAATGTAAAGTCTCATTTTAATAAAAACGGTGGGCAAGTTTTACAAAATGGCTCACTGGAGTTTATGTTTTCAAGAAAAGCAGTATATGAGTTTAAGAAGCCAGAAATGGACATGGAAGAGTTAGAGCTCATTTTAATTGACGCTGGGTTAGAAGAGTTAGAGATAGAGGATGAAAAAGTGTTTGTATATGGGGATTATAAAAGCTTTGGAACACTTTCAGTTGCTTTAGAAGAGTTAGAGATTGAGTTAGATAAAGCAAATTTACAATACCTTCCAAATTCACCAATAGAGTTTAGTGAAGAGCAGATGATAGAGATTGAAAAACTAATTGATCGTCTTGAGGAAGATGATGATGTTCATGCAGTTTATACAAATATTGCTTAGAAAAGCTATGCTATACTCTTAAATCAAATTTTTATTAAGGAAAAAAAATGAGCACTTTAAAAACATATTCGTACTCAAATGAAGAGTTAGAAAAATTTAAATATGCTACTATAAAAACTTCAAAGGGAGTGATGAAGCTTGAGCTTTATCCAGAAGAGACACCAAATACAGTTGCAAATTTTGCTACCCTTGCAAATGATGGCTTTTATGATGGTGTTAATTTTCACAGAGTAATTCCTGGATTTGTAATTCAAGGAGGCTGCCCCCACGGAACAGGGACTGGCGGACCAGGCTGGAGTATAGAGTGCGAATGTGATAAAAATACTCACTTGCACCAAAGAGGAACTATTTCAATGGCTCATGCTGGTCGTGATACTGGCGGTAGTCAATTTTTTATATGTCATGAACCGCAACCTCATTTAGATGGAATTCATACTGTTTTTGGTGATATTGTAGCTGAAGATGAAGAGAGCTTTCAAACTCTTGATTCCATTACGCAAGG
>LSQX01180981.1_pt1 | contig 14658 bp, 12 predicted proteins | sample 654561 | NCBI WGS metagenome assembly LSQX01 (sample SAMN04489861, study PRJNA283612) | anaerobic digester metagenome | isolation source: 4 biogas reactors fed with cattle manure at either 37C or 55C with and... | place: Denmark: Kongens Lyngby | collected 2014
AATCCTGGCATCGGAAATAGTCCTACTGATCATCCTCAATCTGGCCTAATCCGCATTCAAGAACCCCGAGAAGCAAGTCTGTATCAGCAATCCATTCGTACAAGCTACGTCTAAACCCCTCATCACGCTGCGGTTATTCGCTATCGGCTCGCGCTTTTGAACCATTTCCAAAGAAATTTATTCTCCCGGCAGGAATCTTGCGAAACTCGTAGAACTACTCAACTGAACAAGCGTACAACACTTGTACAAATGTTCAAACAGTAAGAATTGTAGATCACGGCACCAGGAATTCGAGACGCATACCCGGCAATCCCGATTTGGATCTATGAAAGACTCTGAACGGGTGTTTGTACAAGGAGGGAAACGGGTTATGTCTGCAGTCAACGACGACTATCTGGTTACGAAAGTAGCCTGCATGTATTACGAGGAAGAGATGACTCAGCAACAGATTGCTGACATCATCGGAGTTTCTCGGATACAAGTCGTTCGCATGCTGCAAAGGGCGCGTGACACTGGCATCGTAAGAATCACAATCGACTCGAAGTTTCGAGAGAATGTGGACCTCGGTCGCCAATTGCAGGAAGCACTGAACCTTAGAGAGGCATTTGTGGTCAATGCTCCGGCTCTGCCCGAGAATCTGTTCGATACCATAGGCCGAGCGGCCGCTGACTATCTTGTGGCCCGATTGCGGCCAAATATGATTCTTGGCGTTTCTGCCGGACGAACCTTGAGGGCGATGGTAAACAGTCTTCCAAGATGCGAGACGGAAGGGCTTAGGGTCTGCAACATAGTCGGAGGCATCTCCTCGCTGGGAGACCAGAGTGCACAGGAACTGGCCTACCAGATCTCAGAGCGCCTCGGCGGCAGGCCGATGATGCTCAATGTGCCGTTCCACGTAAGCACCAAGCATATCAAAGAGACTCTGCTTGAGGACGAGAGAATTTCGGCCACAATAGAGGCTGCGCGGCGGGCCAATCCGATTCTCATCAGTGTAGGAGACCTGAAGAACCCTATGCTTTCAAAGGTTTACAGGCATGAAGAGGTTTACCCGCCCAACGTGTACGAGCGTCTGCTTGAGCATGAGGTAGTGGGCGAAATGATTGGGTGCTTTTACAACATCAGCGGCGAGCAAGTACTCCCCGAACTATCGGAACATATATAAGAGACAGATATTCAGGACCTCAAGGCTATGCCATCGGTAATAGCGGTTGCCGGAGGCAGCGAGAAGACGCTTCCTATAGTAGGGGCGGCCCGCGGGGGCTACATAGACGGATTGATCACAGACGACGCCACCGCTGAGCAGATATTGGATGCTGCAAGAGACGTTGCTGGCACGGACTGACATTGCAATACATGGATTTACTATTGACATAGATGAGTCTGACAGCGGATTGTAGGAGGGGACTGCCTTGAAAGCAGCGCGGTTTGTGGGGTCAAGGAAAGTCGTAATAGAAACGGTGCCGACTCCGGTTCCAGGTCCGGGAGAGGTGCTTCTGAAAGTCGATTACTGCGGTCTGTGCGGATCTGAAAGGCCGCAATACGAGGAAGGCTACCACCAGCACCAGGGGCACGAAATCGTTGCCACAGTCGTTAAAGGGGGACCGGGCGTCAAGGTTGAGCCCGGCCGAAAAGCCGCCATATACCTTACACGCTTCTGCGGCAAGTGCGAGATGTGCTCTCTGGGCCTTTCCACGGCATGCACCAGCTATGTGAGCAAGGACAACATAGGTTGGGGCTGGCCCGGCGGGTTCGCCGAATACGTGGTGGCGCCTGAGCAGAATCTGATGTACTTGGATCCCAAACTTACGCCTACAATGGGCGTCCTTCTCCTGGATACATTGGGCACTCCCTTCCACGGGCTGCGAAGAGTCGACGCAAAGTCAGCTCGAAGCGCCTACGTGGGCGGGTGCGGAGCAGTTGGCCTTGGCACGATCTGTGTGCTTAAATCTTTGGGCGTCCCCGTGGTTTATGCGGTCGACAAAGGCGGCTCCCGGCTCGAAGAGGCAGAGGCCCTCGGGGCAATCCCCATCGATATGACTCAGACCGATCCTGTCGAGTACGTGAACGCTCAGGGCGGCGTCGACGTAGCGGTAGAAGCAGCAGGCGTGCCGCCAAGCCTCACAAACTGTCTCAGCGTGGTCAAGTTCGGCGGCAGGGTGTTGGGCCTTGGCGAGCAGCCGGATTCCTTTAAGCTCACAGTCGATCTGGCTGCACGGCTCAAAGATTTCTCTGTTCACAGAACTTGGTACTTCCCCATCAGCGAGTTCGAAGAGAACCAGCGGCTGGCGGTAGGAGGGTTCTTCCGCGGGGCGGAACGGCTGATGAGCGGCGTTTATGCCCTTGACGACATGCAGCAGGCTGCCGATGCGTTTTACTCGGGAAAGGCAGTGAAAGTCCTAGTTACACCGGACAAAGAGCTGACTTGTCCAACGCGCTAGTCGGGTATATGGCCGACTAGCGGTATGTCGACAGAAGATGGACTGAGGAACGATGTGGACTGACGATGCTGCTGCTCGCGCAATGAGCAGCATGGGAAATGGAGGACTTGATAATGCCAGAGGCAAGATGGGGTGCAGGCAGCTGGGCTATTGGTGGACACAGAGACCGCTTTGTAGACTACCACGACTCCCCGGCGCTCGAGACGAAGCTGCGGCGATTGGCCGCAGATAAGAGGATTAAGGGCGTAGAGGTGATATGCCCCTACGAAAACATAGATGCTCCGGCAATCAGGGAAGTCCTGAAGGAGCTGGACCTTGAGGTAATGGCAGTCCTGGCAAGCGGGATAAATGATTTCGCGTTCAAGACGGGCGGGATATCGAGCACCATTGAATCCGTGCGCCGCAAAGCCCAGGAGCAGATTGTGGAGGCAGCAGAGACGGCCCTGGCCTTAGGTTGTGACATGGTTAATGTCTGGCCCGGGCAGGATGGATATGACTATGCGTTCCAGTCTGACTACTGGGCAGCCTGGGAGGCTATGCGAGCTTCAATAAAGGAAGCCGCAACTGCATACCCCAATCTCCGATTTGCGCTGGAGTACAAGCCTTACGAGCCCAGGGCGGCATCTGCGCTTCCGTCTGTCTACAGCGCCTTGCTGCTCTGCGAGGATATCGGCCGCGACAATGTAGGCATCACCCTCGACTTCGGCCATGCGCTGCTGGCAAATGAAAGCCCTGCCGAAGCCGCCGTGATGGCCGCAGGCTACGGCAGGCTGATGCATGTTCACCTCAACGACAACCACGGCAGGTTCGATGATGACTTCATGCCTGCAACAGCCCATATCGTTGAGACGCTGGAATTCTTCTGGCACCTGCAGCGGGCAGGCTACGATGGCTGGTTGTCTCTTGACATGTCGCCGGCGAGAGAAGTGCCGGAGGATGCTGTCAGGTGGTCCCTGGATGCGCTGGAAGCCTTGTACGAAAAGGCGCAACACCTGGACAGAGCGGCTCTCGAGTCCGCGATGGAGCGTGGCGACTCCATTGCAGCTTGGGACGCGGTATTGAAGCAATTCTTGAAGTAACATTTGCAGCTATGATCGTTCATCGAAAGGAAGTGCACCAGCAGTGAAGGCAATCATCACTGCCCCGTTCCACCAAGAAGGCGTAGACATTCTGTCGAAGCACATGGATGTGCAGCTTGCCGGATGGGGACAGACTCAAGAGGAACTTACAGAGGAACAACTGATCGAAGCAGCCCAGGGTTGCGAAGTCCTTATAAGCGAGGTAGAGGAGATTACCGCCAGGGTGATCGATTCTCTCCCCGACCTGAAGCTCATTGGATGCACGAGGGCAAATCCCCGGACTGTAGACGTAGACGCAGCGACGCGCAGGGGTATTCCCGTATTCCATGCCCCGGGGCGAAACGCTCAATCAGTTGCAGAGCTAACAGTGCTGCTCATGATAGGCGTAGCCCGAAAGGCTTTCGAGGCTGAACGCTTTGTCAGGGACGGCAAGTGGACCCCGGATGGCGAGATGCCCTACCTGAAGTTCAGAGGCGACGAGATGTGCAGCAAGGTTGTGGGCATTGTCGGCTACGGAGCGATAGGGCGCAAGGTTGGCGCCATGTGCAACGCAATGGGCTGCAAGATAGCAGCATTCGATCCTTTTGTGACCGAGGCGCCGGATTACGTCGATCTGTGCACCCTGGATGAGTTGATGGCGCGTGCAGACTTCGTGACCGTACATTGCGCTGTAACTGACAAGACGCGTGGAATGATCAGCCGAGACTTGATCGCGAAGATGAAGCCTACTGCATTCTTCGTGAACACCGCCCGGGCGGCAGTTGTTGACGAGGAGGCTCTAATAGAGGCTCTGGCGGAAAAGAGANNCTGGATGTTTTCATGGATGAACCACTTGCGAAGGACAGCCCGTTCTTTGAACTTGATAATTGCGTGCTCCTCCCTCATATAGGCGGAGCGAGCCATGACGTAACGCGCCACCATTCCGTCATAATCTCGGAGGCGATCTCCGACTACCTGTCCGGAAAAGGCGTGCGGTGCGTGGCTAATGCCCAGGTTATTCGTGGTTGAGAGGATGTGCTCCTAGATGGCGGGGCAATACTTGATTATCTTTGATGCAGGCACTGGCGGCGGAAGATGCACCATTATCGACAGCAACGGTCATCAACTTGTCTCTGAATACAGAGAGTGGAGATACGATACACCAACAAGTCGCAGTCCATATGCCAGAGAGTTCGACGCCAACTTGTTCTACAACATCATGGCAGACGCCGCCAGGACTGCATCAATTAAAGCCGGAGTCGCCCCTGAAGAGGTGGCGGCCATCTCCGCAACGAGCCAGCGGGAAGGATGTGTTCTGCTGGATGAGGCGGGTCGGCCGATCTACGCCGGTCCCAACATGGATTGGCGTGCAACAGATGAGGCCGAATCCTTGGCCCTGACATACGGCGATAGGATATATGAGTTCTCGGGCCACTGGCCGCACGCCATGTTCCCAGCATGCCGTCTCCTGTGGTTCCGCAAGAACGATCCGGATCTATACGGCCGCGCGCATCGCCTGCTCATGATAAACGACTGGATCCTTTACTGCTTGACCGGGCGTTGCTGCAGCGAGCCGTCGAATGCCGGCGAAACGATGCTATTTGACATTGCACGGAAGGAATGGCGTTGGGACTTCATCGATGAGCTTGGGATACCGCGCCATCTACTGTCGCCTGTGGCTGAACCAGGCACAGTCCTTGGAGGGCTGACATGCGAGGCAGCAGATCTTGTCGGGCTTTTGCCCGGCACCCCTGTCATAGTCGGAGGCGCAGATACCCAGATGGCGCTTGTCGGTTCGGGCGCCATTGACGACACTGCCTTTTGCGCGGTGTCGGGAACATCGACCCCGGTGATGGCGCCTGTTGACCATCGAGTGCTCGACAGCAAGCGTCGTACATGGACGGGATGCCACGTCGTCCCCGGCTGGTGGGTGCTGGAGGGGAACGCAAAAGGAACCGGCGTGGTCTATCGGTGGTTCAGAGATGAATTCTTCGGCCCTGATGTGCCCTTCGATGCGATCAACGAGTTGGTCAGGCAGGTTCCAGCAGGGTGCGATGGGCTAATGGCCTTCTTAGGATCTGGGATAGGCCAGACTCCTGGCTTGCCCTTCCCTGTAGGCGCCTTGGTCGGCCTGGAAAGTTCGTATGAGAAGACTGGGGTTACAAGAGCTCGAATCGGCCGGTCAATCCTGGAGGCGATAGCTTGTGCAGTCGAGGGCAATGTAAGGCAGATGACCGAAACTCTCGGAAGCTCGAGGCCATTTCATATGTGCGGCGGGGGGACCCGCGGCGGAGTGCTCCCTGAGATAATGGCGAGCGTGCACAGGGCCCCCGTTTTCGTGAACACGGTGGAGGAAGCGACATCACTTGGTGCGGCGATCATCGCCGCGGTTGGAGTAGGATTGCATTCCACGATCGAGGATGCGGTGGCGGCCATGGGGCCTGAACTTAAGAGGGTAGATGCTGACCCGAACGATAGAGAGGTCTACCAGGGCGTTCTCGAACGATGGATCAATACATTTCAGGCTCTGGGTCGTTTGTGACGGTGAAAGCCACAGTCTAGCCTAGCCTATGGAACGGCTCAGCGCCGCACGACGACGCAGGCCGGGATGGATGGCGACGACAGAGCCTAGAAGGAAACTGGCGGGAGGAGCTATAGCGATGACTAAGGATCAAATCAAACAAGAAATCATCCGTTACGGCAACATGCTTATCGAGAAGGGGCTTTGCACTGGGACGGGCGGAAACATCAGCGTTCGCCTGCCGGAGAATGATGGTTTTATGATCACTCCGAGCGGCATTCCATATCCGGCAATCACCCCTGAAGACATTGTGACCATGGACTTTGAGGGCAACATCATTGATGGCAAGCGGACTCCAAGCATCGAGCGGAACATGCATAGGGCGATCTTCAACGCCAGGCCTGATGTTAACGCCATTGTCCATACTCACCAGAACCTTGCTTCAGCAATAGCAGCCACGAGACAGGATTTCCCCCCGATCCTAGACGCTTTCGTGGCTGTTTTCGGTGGCGGACTCAAGTGCGCAAAGTATGCAAGCATCGGCACGGAAGACCTCGCCCGCAACGTAGTGGAGGGCCTGGGCAACAGGAACGGTGTTCTCCTGGCCAACCATGGAGCACTCTGCACCGGACCAAACCTAGAAATGGCATTTGGGAACTGCGAGTTTCTGGAGGCAAGTGCAATAACGTATTGCTTTGCCAACATCATCGGGAAGCCTGTTGTACTTGGCCAGGATGTAGTGGAGAAGGAAGCGGCAGACCTGGCGAAGCGCTACGGACAGAAATAGGGTTACACACCCAGTGACTTGCATCCTGTGATGCAACCTATTCGGATTGGAATGCGAAAGGATGCCTCGGATTCCAGTGGGCAAGCTTCCCTGGGGGCAAGTGGGGGGCAGCCCACTCGGGTCCAGGCGCCGAGATTGCGTCCGGAGGTTGCGACAGCAAAGGGGGTAGCAGTCCTTGGCCAGCGAGTATGCCCTCGAGATGAGGGGCATAACCAAAGTTTTTGGCTCAGTTGTAGCTAATGAAGACGTGAATTTCAAAGTCAGAAGGGGAGAGGTTCACGCACTTGTCGGCGAAAACGGTGCGGGCAAGAGCACTCTCATGAAGATCCTCTTTGGCCTATACCAGCCTAATGCCGGGGAAGTATTCCTCAATGGCAAGCGAGTGGTCGTACGCGACCCTTCTGATGCTATAAAGCTGAATATTGGAATGGTGCACCAGCACTTCATGTTGGTTCCATCATTTACTGTTGCACAGAACATGATCCTCGGCGTGGAGCCCACAAAAGGCGTTAAGCTGGACTTGGCTGCGGCTGAGGAGCGCATTCGAGAGCTTTCCAACGCATGCGGCTTCACCATCGACCCGAAGGCGCGCATCAGAGATTGTCCTGTAGGAGTCCAGCAGCGAGTGGAGATCATGAAAGCTCTCTATCGAGGGGCGGATCTCTTGATCCTGGATGAACCCACATCAGTTTTGACGCCTGACGAGGCCGAAGAATTGTTCGAAATAATGCGGACTTTGACGCGCCAGGGCAAAACCATAATCTTCATCACGCACAAGCTGCGCGAGGTAATGGCAACAGCGCAGCATGTCACTGTTCTCAGAAAAGGAAGGACTGTGACTACTGTTCCCATAGATGAGACATGTGAAGAAGATCTGGCACTCCATATGGTCGGGAGAAAAGTAGAGCTCTACTCCGGCAAGGACAGTGTGAAACAGGGCGAGGCTATCGTCAATGTGGATAATCTCTGGGCTGCCGACCAGTACGGGCGCTGGCGACTTCGAGACATAGGTTTTCAGGTGCGCGCCGGAGAGATCCTGGGCATTGCCGGAGTTGCCGGCAACGGCCAGGATGAACTGGTGGATGTGCTTATGGGGCTGAAGAAGCCCAGCCGAGGCCGGATACGAATAGACGGCCAGGATGTAACGGGGAAGACGTCAGATGTAGTTCGGTCGTTGGGTGTCGGATACATCCCTGAGGACAGATATGAAAGATCAATGATCCGAGACGCCAGCGTAGCAGAGAATATGCTGCTCGGATTTGAACACGATGAACGTTTCAATGGATTTGGGCTGAAACTGGATGCGATCAGGAAATGGGCAGATGAACTTGTCCATGAGTTTGACGTCCAGCCCCCACTTCTAGATATTCCAGCCAGGTCGTTGTCGGGCGGAAATGCGCAAAGAGCCGTCATGGCCAGGGAATTCGCTCTGAGCAAGCGAGTAATCATTGCATGCCAGCCATCGCATGGACTCGATATTGGCTCGATTGACTTCGTCCACAAACAGTTGCTGGACCGCAGACGCAGGGGATATGCAATCATTCTGATCTCCTCAGATCTGGAAGAGATGCTCTACCTTGCTGATACGATTGCAGTGATGTACAAGGGAGAGATAATCAGCTCCTTCCCCAACCGCGATGTGGACGAGAAAAAGATGGGCCTGTTGATGGCGGGTGTCCGTGATGCTGAACCAGAGGAGGAAGCACGATGACGCAGCAAGATAATGTATGGCGGCGGATCGCTGCCGGGATAGGCCGGCCACTGCTGGCGATTGCGCTGGCGCTAGCCATTGGCCTGGTCATCATCTCCATAGCGGGCGAAGACCCGATCGAGTCGTACAGAGCGTTGATCGGCGGGGCATTCGTAGGCCGCTCTAACATAGAGAACACACTGGTTCGTTCCATACCTGTAATAGCGTCAGGTCTTGCAGTGGCCGTCGCCTTCGCGTGTGGCATGTTCAACATGGGCGTTGAGGGCCAGCTTTACCTGGGCGCTTTTGCAGCAGCTTGGATCGGCTTCAGCATCAAAGGGGTGCCGCCTCTGCTCCATGTGCTGCTGGCTATAGGGCTTTCTGCGGCAGTGGGCGCGGCATGGGCATACCTTCCGGCCATAGCTCGGATAAAGTGGGGTACCAGCGAGATCGTTACGACGATGATGCTCAACTACGTTGCACAGTATTTCACCTCGTACTTGGTGTCCTTTCCTTTTAAGGAGCCGGGAGATTTGCAGCAGACTCCGGCGATATTCAGCTCTGCCGAGCTGTACGAGCTGTCGGCAGCATCCCGTCTGCACGTAGGGCTGCTGCTCGTGGTGGTGTTTGCGGCGATTATCGCATTCCTTTTGAAGCGGACTGCCCTCGGATACGAGATTCGGATGACGGGGCTGTCCCCATCGGTCAGCCGCGCAAGCGGCATAAATACTGACCGCACCGCGATACGCGCCATGTTGATAAGCGGTGCCATTGGGGGCATTGCCGGGGCCATAGAGATCCTGGGGGTGCACCACAGGTTCATCAACAACTTCTCCCCAGGATACGGCTGGGATGGGCTGGCGGTTTCCCTTCTGGCGAAAGGAAACCCCATTGGCATACTGCTCTCCGGCATCTTCTACGGAGGGCTCCAGTCAGGCGCCAACATCATGGAGTTTGCGACGGACGTGCCCAAACAGCTGATCGATTCCTTGAGGGCGATCATCATTCTGTTTGTGGCTGCAGACTTTACGGGTTTGAAGCTACTCAAGGCCAAGCCGAAACTGCCTTCAGGCAGCGGGCAGTCTGGCCGCAAGGAGGTGAAGACCTGTGGCAGGAGCGTTTAATCTGTCTCTTATAGTGGCAGCCATAAGGTTGACCACCCCTATTCTGCTGGCGGCATTGGGCGGTCTATTTACGCAGCAGGCCAACGTGCTCAATATTGCTCTGGAAGGAATGATGCTTTCAGGCGCTTTCACTGCAGTGGCGGTCAGCTTCTTTACGCACAGCTGGGTCATGGCGATACTCGCTTCCGTTCTCGTTGGCTTGATCATGGCCTGGATACTTGGGGCTTTCGTTGTCAGGTTCAAGGCTCTCAACGTCATAGCGGGAATGGCTGTTAACCTGTTTGCCTCGGGATTCACCGCTTTTCTGTTGCGGACCATCTGGACTAACAAGAGCGAGATGACGCAGGGGCTGGTAGGGATCCCAGACGTCGTCATTCCAGGACTGTGCAATGTGCCCGTACTGGGTGAGCTCCTGAGCGGGTACTCATTCCTGGTATATATCTCGATTGTGTTGGTCTTTGTGGCCCAATTCGTCCTTTACAAGACCAAGCTGGGCCTTAGGATACGCGCGGTCGGCGAGACGCCACAGGCTGCGGCTTCGCTGGGAGTTGACCCTGACAGGATTAGGCTGACCTCCATACTGATCAGCGGTGCCCTGTGCGGGTTGGCAGGCGCCCACCTCTCCCTCGGAGCACTCTGCATGTTCACTGAGAATATGACGGCAGGCCGTGGGTTCATGGCGATGGCAGTCATCTTCTTCGGAGACGCAGATCCGTACAAGGTGGCGATAGGCGCGTTCCTGTTCGGCCTCGCAGAGGCGATATCAATGCGACTGCAGTCTGTAGGATTGCCATCGCATTTCATAATCATGATTCCATACGTGTTCACAGTAGTCTCTCTGATTGTGGTGAGCATCAACAAGATGAAGGCTCAAACGAGGAAATCATCAGAGTCATAAGAGGTGATTTGGCATGGCAGCTACGAAGATGAGTATGCATGAGGCAGCTATCGGCGCCCGAAGAGCATTCTTGATGGGAATAGGCGGGGGCGGCGATATTATACAGACCATTCCTGTAATGAACTACCTGAAGACTTTGGGAGTGGAAGAGATCTATCTTGCGGGCATCTCGTGCCAGTGGTGGAGCGATCATGGCACAGCCGTGGCCGACAGCGATTTTGCCTGCATACTGCGGCCTACTGTATACGATGTGTCGGAGATTGAAGGGGCAAAGCAGATCTCGAGGAACGTTGCTCTCGTCGACGGAAACAGCAGTGTTCGCGGGCGCAAGACGCCTGAGATGATCGTCGCCGACATGTTCGACGTAAAGTGCGCCGTTGTAGGGATCGGTAACGGTCCGGCCCAGCTAGCGGATGAGATGAATAAGGTAATGGCGGAACTTGAAATCGATATTTTCGTCGGAATGGATGTAGGGTCAGATTCGTTCTTCTCCGGAGATGAGGTCAAGACGCCTCGGACGCCGATGGGGGATTTCATCTCGCTTGGGATGATGACTCGGCTCGAGATTCCCACGTTCTATGGGCTTGCAGGATACGGATGCGACGGCGAGCTTGAAATGGACGATCTGGAGCGCAATGTCGGGAAGGCGATGAAGGCAGGCGCGTTCCTCGGCGCATACGGCCTGACTCAACGGGACGTCAAGGACATGTTCAGAATATGCAACGAGTTTCCTGACCCGGTCGAGAAGTGGCCGGCAGTGGCGGCCACGGGCGAGCTTGGAGCTCACCGCATGATGTTGACCGAGCCCTGGGGGACGACTGTAAGGCTGACGCCGCTTGCAGCTGTTGACCTGTTCTTCGATCCGAAGACTATTGTGGAGGCGGTGTCAAGGCCTGTGCTGAAGACGCGTGACGCCCGCAGCCTGGCTGAGGCAGAGCAGATTCTGCTTGACATGGGAGTGCTTCCTGAGACCCGTCTCATAGACTACGTTGATTACCTTAAATAGGTGGTGGAGCTCGAGATGACGCAGGCGGATATCCTCATCAAGAATGGAATCATCCTTGCAATGGATGAGTCTATGACCATCATCCCCTGCGGGTATGTGGCGGTTTCAGGGGATAGGATAGTTGCAATGGGCGAAGGCGAACCGGATGTTGGCGCCCGGCGCGTTATCGATGCCCGGCGCTGTGTGGTCATGCCTGGCCTGGTTAATACGCATACGCATATGACCATGATGCGCGGCGTGTGTGAGGATAAGCTTCTCATGGATTGGCTCGAGCAGATATGCTTTCCGATCGACGCCAGCTTGACACCGGACGATATTCGTGCCAGCGCCCTGATGTGCCAGGCCGAGATGCTTCTAGGCGGGACAACCACGTTCATTGACATATACCGCCATCCTGGTGCAGTGGCAGAGGTTGCAGAAAAGACCGGAATCCGCGCGGTCATAGCGCCTCAGATAATTGATCACCCGGCAGGAGCAGGCGAGACGTATGCGAGCAATAAGGCTTTCGTCGATGAGTGGCTGGGAAGATGCCCGGGCAGGGTGATCCCCTGGTACGGAGTGCATGCTCCTTATTCTTGCGACTGGCAGACATACAAGGACTGCCATGATGCAGCTCTGGCTTCGGGCATAGGCATCCATACGCATCTTGCTGAAACTGAGGCGGAGATCGACCAGATCCGCGAGGAGTTCGGATGTTCTCCATTCGAGAAACTGGCCGAGATCGGTGCCATGAGCGGTCGGATGCTGGCAGCCCACTGTGTCCATGTTGATGACCGTGACATGGACATCATGGCTGAGTCAGGAATGAAGGTGGCCTACAACCCCTCCAGCAACATGAAACTGGCGTCAGGAGTTGCGCCGATCACCAAGATGCTGGCGAGGGGCATTGTAGTGGGCCTTGGAACGGATTCCAATCTTTCAAATAATAATGTCGACATGTTCGAAGAGATGCGTGTAGGCGCGATGCTGCAGAAACTGGCCACAGGGGATGCACGCGCCCTTCCGGCAGAGACTGTTGTGCGCATGGCGACTATCGAAGGCGCCAGATGCCTAGGCCTTGAGAAGGAGATAGGATTGCTCGAGGTGGGCAAGAAGGCTGACCTGATCCTTGTTGACATGGGGAAACCCCACCTGTGGCCTACATTCACTGGGGGGATGCAGGAAAACGTAGTAGCACACCTGGTTTATTCGGCAAGTGCTGCAGACGTTCGCACTACTATCGTTGACGGGCGCATACTCGTCGATGACGAGCAGCTGGTAGATTGCGACTTGAATGCCCTGTTCGAGTACGTGCAGAATGCTGCAGTGGATCTGTACAGCAGAGCGAAGAGACGTATGACCAAATAGGAGGGACACTAATGATGCAGAAAAGGTTCATCCAAGTTGTCGTAATAGGACTCCTCGTCGGTTTGCTTTTCAGCCCTTTGTTCGGGACCAAAAATGTAGAAGCTAGGGCTCAAAAAATCGCATATGTGATCACTGGAACTTTGGGAGATAAAGGCTTCTTCGACTCTGGCTATGCAGGCTTGCAGAAGGCTAAGGATGACTACGATGTGAGCAGAATCAAGTCTGTTGAGTCGTTCAATGCTGTTGATTGGGAGCCTAACCTCAGGAACTCGGCTCAGGCAGGCTATGAGCTGATCTTCGCAGGCGGAACTCCAATGAGGGATTACGTAGCCAAGTTGGCACCGCTCTTCCCCAAGCAGCACTTTGTGTTGTTCGATGGACAGTTGACCGGAATCGACAATGTCATCTCTGTTGAATACGGAGAAGAGCAGGGGGCCTATGTGGCAGGGGTGCTGGCGGCGCTCATGACCACCCGCACAGATGTGAAAGGAATCAACCGGGACAAGAAGGTAGGGTTCATCGGCGGAATGGACATCGCTGTCGGACGCAACTGGCTCCAAGGATTCCAGCAGGGAGTAGCGTCGGTTGATCCCAAGATCGAAGTGCTCTATGCATTTGCAGGAAGCTTCGGCGACCCGGCGAAAGGCAAGGAGCTGGCGTTGGCCCAGTACGGACAGGGCGCAGACGTGGTCCTGCACGCAGCCGGCGACACAGGCCTTGGCGTGATTGAGGCTGCAGCCGAAGCAGGCGCCTTTGCAATTGGCTCCGATGCCAACCAGGATAGCATCAAGCCGGGCCACGTTCTTACAAGCGTAATGAAAAGAGTGGACAAGTCGCTTTACGATGTAGCTACGATGCACTTCAAGGGACCCTGGAAAGGCGGACAGACGTTCATGTATAACGTCGTAAACGACGGCGTAGTCCTCACTGACATGTCTGTCATCGGCAACAAGGTTCCCAAAGACGTAAGGGCTGAGGTAGCCAAGGCAATAGAAGGAATAAAGGACGGTAGCATAAAGGTCGTTCGTGATCGGTAAGCGAGCGTTTGTCACGGGTCAAGCGGAAGGCCTAAGGCATGCCTTCCGCTTGACCCAAATCTATGTGTAAATCACTTTGGCATGGCGTAGATTGGCCCGGTAACACAGTTTGCATAGGGAGGGTGGCAGATTGGTCAGGTTAAAAGTTGCAGCTGATAAGTGCACTGGATGCAGATCGTGCGAGACAGCATGTTCTTTGGCGCACGAAGGCGTCTGCCTGCCCGACCTGGGCAGGATCTGGATAGACTTCGCGGACCATGACACGGATTTTGTCCCGAAGATCTGTCGGCAATGCCGCAAACCCCGATGCGCTGCCGCGTGCCCCGTTGGCGCCCTGGAAGCGTTGCCCGAGGGCGGCGTCAGGCTGATTGCCCAGAAATGTGTCGGGTGTGGAAACTGCGTATCGGCATGTCCGTTCCACTATCTCAGATTGTCACATGATGGCGCGCCGCTTGTATGTGACCTCTGTTATGGAAGGCCTGGCGGGCCTGCGTGCGCCCGTATCTGTCAGGAAGGCGCGATCATTGCCATAGAAAGACCTGATCCTGTTGGGCAGGGGAAGCGGACTGAGGCGAAAGGTGATGAGAATCAGTGAGGGCATGGGCTGGACGTATACTCCATGTGGATCTTGGCCTGAAAGAATCGTGGACGACTCCGACTTCCGACTACACAGACATGTGGTTGGGCGGGAAGGCCATAGACGTGGCTCTGCTTACAGAGGCCGGGGCTTGGTCTGTAGATCCTTATGGACC
>LSQX01279511.1_pt1 | contig 14658 bp, 16 predicted proteins | sample 654561 | NCBI WGS metagenome assembly LSQX01 (sample SAMN04489861, study PRJNA283612) | anaerobic digester metagenome | isolation source: 4 biogas reactors fed with cattle manure at either 37C or 55C with and... | place: Denmark: Kongens Lyngby | collected 2014
GTGGTCGGAGCCTCCTTTAAACCGTCATGCGGTAGGAAAATTGACCGTTCCACAGCATCCATTACAGTATACCATAATTTCTACAGTTCTTGGAGACGAACTATAAAAACTACTACTTTATATTATACGAGGTTTATAATTGAAAAAAGCCAAAATCATTACCGACAGGCATTATATAAAGGGAGAGGTTGACAAGAACCTTTACGGCTCCTTTGTCGAGCATATCGGACGCTGCATCTATGAAGGCATCTACGAGCCGGACAGCAGGTTTGCCGATGAAAACGGCTTCCGACTTGATGTTATCGAACTTGTCCGCGAACTTGACGTACCGATAATGCGCTGGCCGGGCGGGAACTTCGTTTCCGGTTACAACTGGGAAGACGGTATTGGTCCGAGAGAAGGCCGCCCTCCAAGGCTGGAGCTTGCCTGGGGAGTTATCGAGAGCAATCAGTTCGGAATCGATGAATTTGCCGACTGGTGCAAGAAAGTCGAAACCGAACCGCTTGTTGCCGTCAACCTCGGCACCGACTCCCCCGACAGCGCAAGACGCATGGTCGAATACTGCAACCATCCTTCCGGCACGGCATTAAGCGATCTGCGCATCAAACACGGATATAAAGAGCCGCACGGTATCAAATACTGGTGCCTCGGCAACGAGATGGACGGTCCCTGGCAGATATGCGCGAAGACCGCGTATGAATACGCCCGGATTGCAAATGAAGCCGCGAAGGTGATGAAGTGGGTCGACCCGTCGATCAAGCTTGTCGCCTGCGGTTCCTCCGGTCTCGGGATGAAGACTTTCGGAGAGTGGGAAGTCACCGTGCTTGATGAATGCTATGACAATGTCGATTACATCTCTCTCCACACCTATTATGGAAACCAGGCGAAAGATACTCCTTCTTTCCTTGCGAACACCATCGGATTCAACGATTTCATCAAAGCCGTTATTTCCATCTGCGATTATGTCAAGGCGAAAAAGCACGGCCGCAAAGATATCATGCTCAGCTTCGACGAATGGAATGTCTGGTATCACAGTCATAACGCACCATTCGACAAATGGTCGAAACAGCCGCAGCGCATAAACGAAGATCATTACAACTTCGAAGACGCGCTGCTGGTCGGAGGTATGCTCATCAGCCTTATCAATAACTGCGATCGGGTGAAAATTGCCTGTCTTGCTCAGCTTGTCAATGTTATCGGACCGATAATGACCGGCAGGGACGGGATATTCAAACAGACTATATTCTGGCCGTTTGCGCAGGCTTCGAAATACGGCCGCGGAACTGCGCTTGACCTTCGTATCGACTGCCCGAAATATGATGCGAAAAACTACACCGATGTGCCGATTCTCGATGTCGCCGCAGTTGCTAACGAGGAAAACGAGACTATTTCCCTGTTCATCGTCAACAAAGACCTTGAAGAAGATGTCGAAGTCACCTGCGATCTGAGACAATACGAAGGCTACAGAGTGAAAGAATCTACCGAGCTTATAAGCGATGACCTTCTTGCCGCAAACTGGTTCAACGATGAAAAGATACGCCCGGCAAATACCGACAATGCGGCGATTGACGACGGAATTCTGACCGCGGTTTTAAAGCCGGCAAGCTGGAATGTCATTATCCTGAAAAAACAAGCTTGATTATTTTAACGGCAATTCAATCAAATAAAAAACAGACATGAAAATTCCCTCCCGCGGCAGATTGATCCTTTTCTGCCATGTGAGGGAATTGGTTTATTTTATTTGTTCTTTTCGGCAAGCGCTCGCACTTCATGTATCCAGTCAAGCATGGGTTGACCGATATAGCGCTCAGGATTGGCGTTGAGTTGTCTTAATACCTCTTCTGAAGAAGGGCGGGCTTCGACGCAGAGCAGTTCCGCATTGCCGCAGTTTGTTTTGCGCACCAGTCCCGCTTCTTCAAGCGCCGATTGCATCGCGACGGCGTCGTAGAAAGGCCAGAGTCCCTCTCCGAACCTTTCGAATACCATCAGCCGGGAACGATATTCGTCGGCGCGGGCTTTGTCTGGGACGGCATTTAGCAGGCTTTCTAAAAACATCCCTTCAAGCATATGCTTAAAAGTATGATACATCATGCTCACGCCGACGAAAACGACCTTTGCGTTGCGCTCGTACATTTTATACCAGGGCGAGGTGTCGCAGAAGGCATATTCTCCGAACGGACAGAGTCTCGGTTTTCCTGCGGTGTGTTCGTATGTCAGCTCATATGCTAACTTTCCGCGCGCTGCTACCGAGTGGGTGGCCTGATTTGAGCGGTATACATAAGGCTGCTTGCGAAAATACTCGGTAAGCCAGCCCGCATCGCTGGGTTTGTCCATATACCAGGTTTTATATGAGTTTTTAAAGTCGACCTGGCATAAGGTGGGGGCGACAAGGGTGCCTTCTTTGCCGAGCAGCGACTCAAAACCGGCGATCACCGCCGCTGCGCCGCCGTCGACAGGACCGAGACTTTTATATGAAGAATGGAAAAGGCAGATATCTCCCGCTTTGATTCCCAGCTCCGAAAGAGCCGCGGAAATATCGGACGATGTGATCATATCCGCACCTAATTACAACTCGAAGAGTCGGGCGGCGTTGTCGTATGCTATCTTGCGGAAGGTGGTTTTGCTTATCTTTCCCGTCTGTTCCCAGGAAATGAGCAGGCTGTCAAGCTCTACCGGCATACCGTCAAAGCACATGTCGGTGCCGAAGAAAAGTCTGTCTTCAAATTCGGTAAGGAAGCGCGGACCGTATTTTTCGTCGCGGGCGATGGCGTTATAGGCGGTGAAGTCGGAAAGATCGCCCATCAGATTCGGATAGAGGCGCAGGAGCTTCGGAACAACGCCCTCTTCTTCGATTGGCGTCTTCGGCAGGCGTCCCACCTGACCGCCGAAAGGCTTAAAGAAGAAACAGCGTTCGCCGACGGTTTCAAGTCTGGCAATCTCGCTCCAGAAGACCGGACCGTGTCCGAATATCTTGAGATTCGGGAAAGCCATAAGGGAATATTCAAGCTGCGGCAGTCCCGGATCGTCGTAAAGACCGAAATCGCCTTCTCTCTGACCGGTGCCGTCGTATACCACCGGCAGACCGACTTTCTCGGCGCACCGGAAAAGATTTTGAACCCGGTAGTCCATCAGCTCCATCGACGGCATTATCTCACCTACACCTTTGCAGCCCTTCCCTTTGTAGTGTTCAAGGAGCTTGTCAAGCGGCGAGTGTGGGGAGTTATCCATCGCGCGGGGGTCGATGTTGCAGTAGGGGATGAAGCGGTCGGGGTATTTTTCGCTCATCTCGATTATATCTTCCACCGCCTGCGGCAGATATATCTCCGGGTTGACTACCGGCAGCAGCACCGCCATATCGACTTTCATCTCGTCGTAGCGCCGTATAAGCTGCTCGGGGGTGCAGAATTGATATATCGGCGGGGTAATGCGGAAAGCGTGGCTGTGAATGTCAATGAACATTGTTTGACCCTCCCGAATTATATGCAGTTATATTTTGTCTTCTTTCACTTAAGTTTCAGCAGCTTATGCAGTTTTACCACATCTCCGGCGCCCATTGTGATAACAAGATCGCCTGACCTTGTGTTTTCTTCAAGCCAGCCGGCAATTTCGGCAAAGCCGCCTAAATATTTGCTGCCGGTATCTGCGGCAAACCGTTCAGACGAGACGGAAAAATCGGCCGGGTTTTCCCTTGCGGCGAAAATATCGGAAATTATCATTTCATCTCCCGGCTTTTTCGATGTAAATATCTCTTTAAAACGGTCGTAAAAATCGGCGAGTCTCGAAAAAGTATGCGGCTGGAAAACGGTTATAACGCGCTTAAAACCAAGCCTTGAAACGGCTTCGAGGGTTGCCTCGACCTCGCTAGGATGATGCGCGTAATCGTCGTATAAAACGGCTCCGCAGCTTAGTATGCCTATCCTCTCAAAACGGCGGGCGCAGCCGGTAAACTGAGGCAGGGTCGATTTGATGACATCGGCGCCGATACCGTTTATCCGCGCCGAAGCGATGGCTGCCAGGGCGTTATATATATTATGGATGCCAACGACGGAAAGATCGCAGGAAACGAGCTTTTCTCCGCGTTCGATTATGTCAAACGATGCGCAGCCGTTTTTCCAGGTGATATTGTCGGCTCTGTAATCGGCGGATTTGTCTTTTCCCAAGGAAAAGGTTATGAGTCTGCCTTTATATCCGTCGGATGCAGCCAATACATTCGGGTCATCGGCATTGACTACCGCAGTTTTGCTCATGCCGATAAATTTAGCAAAGCTTTTGAGGATATGTTCTAAATCGTGAAAATAGTCGAGGTGTTCCGTTTCGATATTTGTTACGACAACTTCTGTAGGAGAGGTAGCGAGGAAGGAATCGGTGTATTCGCAGGCTTCGTAGATAAAATAGTCCCTGCCGCCCTCGCGGCAGTTGCCGCCGAGCTGTTTTACCGCCGCACCTACTTCAACCGTCGGGTCAAACCCCGCTGCAACAAAAAGCAGCGATATCATTGCGGTGGTCGTGCTTTTTCCGTGCATTCCGGATATACCGATGCGGTTATTGTAGTCGGACATTATATAACCCAGGTACTCGGCGCGGGAAAAACATGGGATTCCATTTTCATGCGCATAAATCAGTTCCGGGTTGTCGCCGTGGATTGCCGCGCTGTAAACGATCATATCAGGCGAAAAGCGTTTTACATTCTCGGCATTGTGACCGATGTTGATTTCGGCTCCGCGGTTTTTTACGCTTTCCGTCAGGTCGCTTTCATTTCTGTCACTTCCGGCCGCCTTGAAGCCCCTCTCCATCGATGCGATTGCGAGAGAGGAAACGGATACCCCGCCTATACCGATAAAATAGACTCTCGGCTGTCTGCCTTCGGAGATTTTCTGATTTATTATTCTATATATATTATTATTTTTAAATGTAATCATATAATACCTTTATATAAAAAATATTACGCTGCGTTAAAATCGGCAATTACGACAACATCTTAATCTATGGATTGATTTATAAAAGCAGGATAAGTATATGTCATGTTTTAAACTTTATTTGTTTCATATTAAAGAAAATATTCCATAAAATCCCAAATGCCGTAACAATCGGATAGTATAATCATTTCAGGCTTTAAATTCAGGAGGATTATCAATGGAGATCACAGATATCAAAGTCAGAAAGTTATTCAACGACGACGGCCCGATGAAAGCCATCGTTTCCATAACTTTTGACAATCAGCTTGCTCTGCACGATATTAAGGTCATCAATGCCAGAGACAGGTTATTTATCGTAATGCCGAGCAGAAAAAATCCCGACGGTACATATCGCGACATCGCACATCCGATAAACGCGGATTTCCGTGCTGAGCTCGAAGATTCGGTTATCGAAGCCTACAACAAAGCGGTTATGATTTTCGAAGCGGAAGCCGCCGCAGGAGCATCGTTTGATGCCGATGCCGACGGCCGAAACGAGGAAAGCTGAGACCGCAAAACGCCTCGCAGCAGCAAAGTTAATTCATGCAGACTCCCCCCATGCACGGCATGCCATGCACGGCATGGGGGCTTTTTTGCCGCAACCGTATCGTATTGGTTATAACGCCCTGCCGGTATTGACAAAAGCGGCGGAATATCATATAATATAAGCTGAAGGCGATGCAGACGACAGGAGGAAGAAATTTTGGACAGACTGCCGCATCCCAAAGTATTAAATGTTTATGAAGAGCCGCCTCCGGAGCCTTTTGACAAGGCTTACAGCTGCTTTATAACCGGGCACCGGGATTTCGATCCGACCGCCGAAGCGCGGAGCCTGCTGACAGCTCAGCTTGACGATATGATAAAACACGGTATCGATCACTTCTATATCGGCGGAGCAAAAGGGTTTGACACATTCGCCGAAATGATTGTCTGCGCGAGGAAGTTTGAAAATCCGAAGATCAAACTGAGCCTTGCTCTGCCTTTTTCGGGTTATACTCACAAGGATGACGAGAAGCTGCGGGCGCAGTTTGAAGTCATATCAAGGCTTGCCGACGAAATATTCTATCTTTGTCCGAATTTTGCCAAGGAAAGTTATCAGAAACGCAACGAATTTATGGCAGACCGCTGCTCTTTCTGCATATGCTGGCTTGAGAAGCGAAGCGGCGGCACGGTAAATGCCGTCGCATACGCCCGCCGCCGCGGACTGCGTATATTCAATCTTGCGGATGACCAGGTCAAGCTCGATACCTGAAAGCCACACGTTAATCGTGCGGCTTTTTTATTCCGCCGCTGCCGGCTTCTTCGTCTCGAATTTCTCGGCACTCATCTTCGCGACATCCGGCATGACCGCCTTTACTGCCGCCGCATAGTCTCTGCCGGTTTTTACGCAGGAGCGCATCAGCTTATAGCCGGCGTCTCCGATATAAGGCAGGGCTTCTCCGAAATTGACGGCAAAGTCGACATAGGTTCTCCCCTTATCGCTGCGCCCCAAAACTATGTCAAGCATATTCAGGGTGTCGCCGTCGCGGATTACATCGCGGGCGAGCTCGTCATACCAGACATCTTCGATAAAATTATATGAAGCCGCATTTGCTGCCTGCAGGAAAAGACCGGCGTTTTTTGCCGTTGCGGAATTCTTGATTACCGCGAGCACCGGCATCGTCCGGTCGACATAGCTGTAATAATATGTCTGGGATGCCGTGTTTTTCGGAAGCGGAAGCACTCCCCAGTCGTCATTCATGTCGGAAAACGCGGAAATCATATATGTATGGTCGACGTAAAAGAGCATTTTGCCCGAGTAAAAGGCAGCTCTGGCGCCGTTCGGCGTATATGAGCCGGTGCCGCCGTCGAAGGCCACGCCGTCTTTATATATCAGATTTCTCATTCTTTCGACAAGCTTTGATACATTTGCAGTGACAGTGCGCTGTGCCGGGATACGGCCGAGCGAAGTCGTAAAATAGTTCTCGCCGGATGAGGCAAAGAGCGCGTCTATAACGGCGTCTTCATCAAGCTGTGCGCCGAAGCCGTAATATCCCGCATTCTTCGCCGCAAGGCAGAACTCCCTGAACTTATCCTGGGTCCATTCATCGTTATATGCGAGGGCATAAGGCGACTGAAGACCGAGGGATTCGATGAGCGATTTATTGAAAAACAGACAATAGAAATAATTGGGGCTTTCGTTGAGATCGCCGTATGCTCCCCAGACATTGAACTGCGTTGTCGTCTGCGCCATTGCGTCTGCATCGAAATAGGGGGCTTTATAGTTTGTGAACGGAAGCGAACGGAGGTTAAGCAGCAAGCCGCTCATCGCAAAGCTGCCGAGCCAGTTCTGCGGCACGGCGATAAGATCGGTGTAGTAATCTCCGCTCATTACCGCAAGACGGGTGTTTGCATAGATTTCGGAAACCGGTGTATCGATGGCGATAATGCGGGTGTTGTATTTTTCTTCGACCATCTCGTTGCGCTCGATGCGGGCATTATCGACCGGATCGCCGGCGCTTTCCGGCATGAAAATCGAGGCGTCGGATGTCATGATGTTGACGGCAACTCCGCCGAAATCATCGGCGGTCAACGCATCGAGATATTGCTTGGCAATGGCGAAATTGTCCTGAAGCGTTACCGGAACAACCTGTCCAAGCGGCTGAGGCGCCGGCTGCGTTACAATTTCCGCACCGTCGGGCAGCGTCATCGCCTCGGTTACTTCGGGTTCTTCGATTGAATCGGTTTCCTCGGTCTCGGGGGCAGTCGTCTCGGGAGGATATATATCCGGGTTGACTTCAATCGTAGTTGCCGGGGTGCCGTCGAGACGCTTGTTGACCGTTATAATCGAGCTGCAGCCGGCAGCCGACAAAAACAGCAACGCCGCAAGCGCCGATGAAAGTAACTTCTTAAACAATTTACCGAGTTTATTATAAAGGAGTGACATCACATTCGTTTTCTTTTAGATAACCGTAATAACCGCTCTGACGCAGGCGCTCGAGAGTCTTTCCGAACTTTTTCCGGGATGGTTCTTCGACGAGAGTCACGTCGTATTCATCTCTTAAATCCTCTGCTTTAAGCTCTGCCGTTATAAAGCTTTCTTCGGGGTTTTCGGTGCCGTAAAATACGGCGACAGCCGGACGCAAGCCCTCAGCCTTATCTCCGCGGGCGGAAAGGATCGAGAAGATGCGCTCGAAGCCTATGGAGAATCCGACTGCGGGGGTATTTTCTCCGGTGAATTTGCCGATAAGACCGTCGTATCTTCCGCCGCCGGCGACCGAGCTGCCGAAGGAAGCCGAGACGATCTCGAAGACCGTTCCGGTATAATAGCCCTGCCCTCTTACGAGAGTGGGGTCATAAACGATATCAAGCGCAGGGTCGATTCGTTTGACCGCTGACATAACTTTTCTGAGGTTTTCCGAAGTCTCTGACGTCGCTGCCTCCGCTGCGTTTTCGATTGTGAATGGGAAACGGCTCATAAGCTCCCGAAGGGCGGTAATAACCGTATCGGCAATACCCTTTTCCGCCAGTTCCGCGCAAATGCCGTCCCAGCCGATTTTATCAAGCTTGTCAAGGACGATGCAGACGGAATCGTTCATTTCGGCGGCAACGCCGCAGGAGGAGATAATCGCTTTCAAAAGGACTCTGTCATTGATCCTGACTGTGAAATCGTCAAGCCCGATGCCCCTCAGCGCTCTTGCGGTTGTGAGTATCAGCTCGACTTCCGCCGTGTAAGAGGGATCGCCGATAATATCTATATCGCACTGAACGAATTCGCGCATCCGCCCCTTTTGAGGCCGCTCGGCGCGGTATACCCGGTCAAGCTGAATGACCTTGAACGGAATCGGCAGCTTTGCACGGTTGTTAGCGTAATATCTTGACAGAGGAAGGGTAAGGTCATACCGCAGACCCAGGTCGCAGAAGGTATTTTCCGAAGGTTCTGCGGCGGTTTTCGCTTCCTCGGCTGCGGAGATGAATTTATCGCCGCGCTTCATTATCTTGAATATCAGCGCGAGATTTTCGCCGCCGTCGCTGTTGTCGAGGTTTTCCAGCTCTTCAATGATCGGAGTTGATATCCTTGTAAAGCCCGCCGAACGGTAAGCTTTCAATATAATGTCCTGCAGCCTGTCGCGAAGTGCGACTTCCTCGGGCAGGTAGTCGTTTGTGCCTTTTACCGGTGTAATCTTCATATGCTTATTTATCCTGTTTGTCTTTATTTGCTTTTTGCAGATCAAGCCAATCCTGAAGAATGATCTGAGCGGACAGCGTATCGATCACGCTCTTGCGTTTTTTGCCGCGGGTGTCCGTTGCATTGAGGTATTCGGATGCCGAAAATGTCGTCAGCCGCTCGTCGAACAATTCAACCTCGCGCCCGGATGTTTCCCTTAAAATCTCGGCGAACCTCTCTGCCTTTTCCGCCCGCGGACCCAATGTGCCGTCCATATTGAACGGGCAGCCGATGACAATTTTCACGGCGTTGTATTCGTCGCAGTATCTTGTTATTTTATTTGCGAGATCGCGCATTCCGTTGGCCTTAAGGGTACACAGACCGCCGGCTAAAAATCCCGATGCGTCGCTGACGGCAAGCCCGGTGCGGGTATCGCCGAAGTCGACCCCGATTACTCGTTTTTCCGTCATATGTCGGTGTCTTCTGTCTGCTTCGGAGGCGGATAAATCGAATCGGCATCTGCGACAGAGCCGACAGAGACTGTCGTCGGCGGCCATGCGCCGAGGGTTCTTGCTTCGTTGACTCCTTCGGTGACGTCTTTGATAAAATCAAGGAGGTCGTTCCATACCGTTTCGCGGTCGGTTTCGTTTAATATCTCGTGTCGGTCGCCCGAATAGAGCTTTATACGAAGATCGTTTACTTCACGCTCATTCAGATCGTCATAAACTTCATTGGGACCGATTCCGTTTCCGCCTACCGGATCTTCGGTTCCGGAAATGATATATATCGGCAGCGACAGGGGAACCTTTTCCGCCCAGCCCTCGGCAGTTACAGTTTTCATAAGCAGGAATTCCTGCCGGAAGCCTTCGGCCGTAAACGGGAAGCCGCAGTATTTGTCTTCCGAGTATTTCTTGACTATATCGCTGTCTTTTGTCAGCCATTCGAATCCGGTCGGACCTTCGAATGACTTTGAAAAAGAGCCGAGAGAAAGGTCATTCAGCAGCTTTGAACGGTGTCTTTCTCCCTTTATTCTGACAATCATTCCAGCCAAAATAACCGCCGCGCTCAGAAGCTTGTTTTTCCCGGCGGTGCCGCTGATTACGGCGCCGTCGATATCTTCTCCGTATTCTCTTATAAAATCCCGGAGGACGAAAGAGCCCATGCTGTGTCCAAGCATAATATAAGGGAGAGTTCTGTATCTGCCTCTTATAATCTTTAAAAGCTTTGCCTGGTCTTCGCAGAGATTCCGGTAATCCTCAATATGTCCCAGATCTTCATCGGATGCGGCGCTTTTGCCGTGACCGATGAGGTCTGAGCCGACAACCGCGACGCCGTGTTCGCAGAGCCACCCGGCGAGATCATTATATCTGTCGATATGCTCGCTCATGCCGTGGATTATATGCAGCACCGCACGAGGCGAGGAGGGCTGCCAAAAACGGTAGAAAATATCTGTGCGATCGTCGCTCGAACGATAGCGGTCTTCGGTAATCCTGCACGACATATCGGGTCCTCCTTTTTTATTCAACTCTTACAAGCTCTTTAAGTCCGGAATCAAGCGCTGCTGTCAGCGCGTCGATATCTTCTTTGGTGTTGTTTTTGCCGAGTGAGATGCGCAGAGAACAATCGGCTTCACGCTCGGTAGCTCCCCAGCAGAGAAGAGCATTTGAAACCTTCTTTGCCCGCGCCGTGCATGCCGAACCCGCGGAGACACAGATATCCTTTGCGCTGAGGTAGTGCAGCATCGTTTCGCTTTTGATCCCGGGAAGGGTTATGCTTACGATATGCGGAGCCGGCTGTTTTGTGCGCTTATAACTTATCTGCTGCGGAAGATTTCGGATAAGGTATTCGCGCAGTTCATTCAGATGCTCTATGTGCGGCGGCTCGGAAGCTGCTTCTGCAAAACCGGCGATGCCGATGACATTTTCGGTGCCCGAACGCATTCCGTTCTCCTGTTCCCCTCCGAGCATCATCGGGGAAAGCTTGCGCCCTTTCATTGCGTCCTTGGAAACATACAGCGCGCCGATACCTTTCGGTCCGTGGATCTTATGCGCGGAAATCACGGTAAGGTCACAGCCGAAAGCGTCGGGATTGAAGTCTTTTATTTTTCGGAAACCCTGGATTGCGTCGCAATGGCAGACTATATTCGGATTGACGGCCTTCGCCGCAGCAAAAGCTTTTTTTACGTCATAAACCGCGCCGGTTTCGTTATTTACCAGCATAATTGAAATCAGAATCGAAGCCAGCGTGACCGCCTGTCTGATTTCATTTAGATTCAGCTCTCCGCCGGTCGTTGAAATCCTTACGACTTCGCAGCCTTCGCTCTCGAGACGCTTTATCGGTTCAAGCACCGAAGGATGCTGATCCGCAGATACAATAATCCTGCGGGTAAAGCGGACATCTCGGCGGGTATAGGCGGTGCCGGTAATGGCAAGGTTATTTGCTTCGGTGCCGCTGCCGGTGAAAATCAGCCGGTTTAAGTCGGAAAGGCCTATGTTTTTAACTCCCAGCGAGTTTAGAATCTGTCTTCTTGCAAGCTGCACACAGTCGTTTGCCTTTATTCCCGCCGCATGTATCGACGACGGGTTAGCCCATACATCGTCCATAACTTCGTTCATGCGCAACTTAGCGCCCGGCGACAATTCCGTCGTCGAGCTGTTGTCAAGATATATCATCGGTTATAGATTATCGCTTACTTCAGTTTTATATTTTGGATTATTTTGTCGACATCCTCAAGATGGAGATCGAATTTTTCCTGAGTTGCGGTATATGTGAAAATGAACATTGCTCCGAAATGATTGAATATCACCATTTCGAATTTATACGGATCGCCTGTCACCGTTGCGGTGAAGCTTCGCCTTATAGCCGCCGTCGAGCCGTTTATGACGGTATTGTCTTCTTCGGTAAACTCAGCGTCCGGGAAGGTCAGAACCAGGTCTTCTTTATATTTATCCCAGAACACGGGGGCGGTTTCATTCGGATCGTCAAGGTTGAAGGCGACAAGCGAAACGTTTGACCTGTCGTTTTCCGAGACATACGCCGTTGTTGCACCGGTCGAAATATCGGTGACCCAGTTTTGCGGGACATACATTATGTAATCTACCGCGTCGCCGGATGCAAGCTTCATCCCGTCCGGAACGCCGTCGGACTTGCCGCAGGATGCAACGGAAAGCATTATAATGGTAAGCGCCAGCAATAACGCGGCGCTGCGAAAGAGTTTTTTCTTCATAATTTATGATTTTCGATTATTTTATTTAACAATGTGAAACGAACCGATAAACGGGAGCTCCTTTGCCTTGTTCTGGGCTACGCAAATTATGCCGAAAACCGAAAGACCCAACAGAGCAAGACCGAGCGCCAGGAAAATCATGCTGAACAGCGGACCTATGATAAATACACCGCCGAAAATTGACATCACCACTCTGTTCAAAATCGTGTATGCGATCTCAATTATAAACAGCGTAAGTCCCTGACTTGCGTGGAACCGTGTATATGCGGAATCCTTCGCCGCAAAAAGCGGTATCAGAACCAGAATGCCGATATATGACAGCAGCGCCATCGCCTTATTTGTGTAGATATCGTTTGGATCCATCTTGGATGTATGATCCGGAGTGTCAAAAATAGCCTTTGCCTGTCCCTCAAAATCCGTTCCGGTTTTCTTGTTATTTTCTCCGCTGCCGTCAAACGGAGCTCCGCAATCGATACAGAATTTCGAATCGTCAGAAGACCGCTTACCGCAATATCTGCAGGTGCGCATGGTGTTATCCTTTCCGGTTATACCACTCACATTGTATAAACTTCATATAATTATTTTACCACAATACGCCTTAAAAGTCAATAATTTATAAAGTGTTACGACTGATTTATATTTATATCATATAGATTTATCAGATATCACTTATACAATCGGCGGTGCGGATTCTAAAACCGCAAAAAAGAAAACCGCTTTTCGGGCGGTTCTCTTTTCAGCTGTTAATGGTTCAGTTCTCTTCTTCGAACTGGTCTTTGCCGACGCCGCAGTCCGGGCATACCCAATCCTCGGGTATATCTTCGAACTTGGTTCCCGGGGCTATGCCGTTATCCGGGTCGCCCTTCGCTTCGTCGTATACATAGCCGCATATCTGGCAAACATACTTTTTCATTCTGATTTCCTCCGTGTTTTATATATATCTGAAACCGATGTTTGAAATCGGCTTTCATTCGGTTCTGTAAGCTTTTTTCACGATCGCTTTATACATATCTTCGAAGATTGCATCGCGGTCGAAGCTTTTGTTGTAGATAAACTTTCCTTCGGCGGGGATGAACATCCCTTCGTCATCGACAGAAAGTGCGTCTCTGATTTCCGGGGAGACGAAATTCTTGCCGCGCAGAATAGCGACAGAGCTGATATCCCATATGATATGAGTTGCCGGTCTGAAACTTCCCCTCGGGCAGTCATGATCGCGGCGCATAAGATATGACAGGTAATCACCCACCGGGATATTCTTGTCTTCGAGATAATACGCCGTTTCGCCTACGGTCGTCGTCAGCACCGATGTGCCGCCAGCGGCGGGAAGCAATATTACCGGGCAGTCGCTTTCAAAGACTACCTGCGCCGCCGCTCTGTCCTGCCGCAGATTGAAATCGTTTGCGCTCTGATAGCGGTCGGCATCGTTTGCGCCGATAAGGACAATTACGAGATTTTTGCTTATCGACGGGTCGATGAGCAGAGCCGAGGCGGCATCGGTAAAGCAGCCGATAAACGCGGCGAACACATAATCGTCGGTTGAGTGAGCGGCTTCAATAATCGCGCGAGCCGCGGGTGAGTCGACGGGTGTGTTTTTGTCCTTAAGATATGCGCCGGCTCCGCGGTAAAGCGGGAGTTTTGAGCCGGGGCAGGTCAGATCCCGCACTCTGCGCATCTCGACGTAGCTCTTTTCCATGCCCTGCGCCGGATTGTCGGCATTGTTGTTGACAAAAGGCGCTGCTCCGAGACCCAGAAGCTCAATGTTATCCGCGCACATAGCGTATGCTATTGCGAACTGGTCGTCTATTTCGTTCGCCGCGTCGGTATCTAAAAAGAGTTTGCGCGGCTCCGGGGAAGTTAGACGGGAGAGGATTTTCTCGCAAATATTTCGGTTCATTTTTTATCACCTGTAAGAAGTAAAAACGTCGAATAAGTCGGCAATATGTTTTATCGCGAAAAATCGGTTACCGATACAGGAACGAACGGCTTTGGATTAAATCACCCTATACTATTATTATACATTACATTTGTGAATTTTTCAATGCGTCAAACGATATCAAAAGTTTGCCGCAGTCAGAAATACGACGGTAAGCACAATAACGCTCAAGACGGGACAGATCCATAAAGTAATAATATTTATTATTTTGCTGCCGTTTCTGTCAGCGGAAAAACTCACCCTGTAATGAACAATAATGTTTATCAACGCGAAAAAAAGCGGTTGTCCGATAATTGCAAGCAGTTTATTGCAATATCTGTCGGCGGAACCGCTTGCATCCCAGTGTATCGGGATTTCCGCAGGGAGGTAATTATACAGCGCTGCGCCGAGGATAAGC
>LSQX01356433.1_pt2 | contig 14657 bp, 11 predicted proteins | sample 654561 | NCBI WGS metagenome assembly LSQX01 (sample SAMN04489861, study PRJNA283612) | anaerobic digester metagenome | isolation source: 4 biogas reactors fed with cattle manure at either 37C or 55C with and... | place: Denmark: Kongens Lyngby | collected 2014
CGACTTCGAACTGAAGTCGCCGTAGACTGGCGCGGGTGGCGCAAAACGACCAGAATAGATTCCTTCCTCTGTTCCTGTTCTGCGGTGCCTTGTTTCCGCGAATCTTTATTCAAGACGGGCGCCGGGGGTGTGACTTCCAGGTTCTCGCTGCGATTGTCTTCTTTAGCTTTTTTCGAGAGGATCGAACGATGAAACAGGGTATCCATTCTTTCAAGGCGCGCGGATTCACGCTCGTCGAACTCCTGGTGGTGATCGCGATTATCGGCATTCTGATCGCCTTGCTGCTGCCGGCCGTGCAGGCGGCCCGCGAAGCGGCACGGCGGAGCCAGTGCACGAACAACCTCAAGCAACTCGGCCTGGCGATGCACCTGCATCATGATACGAAGCAGATGTTCCCGCCCGGCCTCGCTTCGGGCGAGAACAGCGGAACCGCAAAGGGCAAGCCGCTGACGCCGAAGGAATGCACCTGGGTGGCGTTTACCTATCCGTTCATCGAACAGTCCGCCCTCGATGCGCAGATTGACTGGACGCAGCTGGATTCCAACTTCTACGAAGTCGCCGGCAAGAATGTCTATCATCTCTCCGTGCCCCTGTTCTTCTGCCCCTCCGACAGCAATCCGCAACCGAACACGACCTACGCCGGCCTCAACTTCGCACGCGGCAACTATGTCGCCAACAACGGGATCGGCCCGGCGATCGAATTCCGCCAAGGCCCCGGCCACACGGAACCCGCGTACATGGATCGTCCGGGAGGGATGTTCTACATGAACAGTTGGCTCAAGTTCAGCGACATCAAGGACGGCACGAGCCAGACCGTGATGCTCTCCGAGATTCGCTGCCCGAAGGACCAGCGCGACGGTCGCGGCATCCTGCATTATGGAGAGGGCCCCATGTACCAGCACAACCGCACGCCGAACAGCCTCGTGCCCGATGAAATCCGCGAGGCGTGGTGCTTCACGACGCCGAAAGCGCCGTGCATCGGCGGGTTTACGGCCTACAACAACGTCCAGTACATTGCCACGGCCCGCAGTTCCCATCCAGGCGGCGTGAACGTGCTGCTCGGCGACGGCAGCGTGCGGTTCATCAGCGAATCGATCGCCCTGAACACTTGGCAAGCGCTTTCTTCGCCCGAGCTCGTGGAGGGAGAAGCGCCGATCGGCGAATATTGACCGCGCCCGCGCCGCGGCCTCGGTCTGGCGGGTCTCGCGCGCGATCCGTCGATCGTCTTGGTTTCCGGGCTCTACAACCGGAAGAGCGCGCTCACCGATGTCCAGCGCCCCCGCATCGGGCCGCCAACTGCTGGACGGGCGGCCATTTTTCCTGCGCATTTTGATATGTTTTTTGCGCAATTTGAAATTGACAGGCCCGCCGTGAGCGAACAAGAATGGGGGGCTGTTGACCGGTTCCCCCTCTGAACCACCACACTCTGTACGTTGCTGCACACTCTGTACGTTGTTGATCTGCGTGGGCGTGCGCGACGACGGGGGGAGGTCGAATTGGGTTTCTTTGTATTTTAGGGAGTATCACGAATGAAACACAGGACTCGGATTTCTTCTCCGGCGCGCGGATTCACGCTCGTCGAACTCCTCGTGGTGATCGCCATCATCGGGATCTTGATCGCCTTGCTGTTGCCGGCCGTGCAGGCGGCTCGCGAGGCGGCCCGCCGCAGCCAGTGCAGCAACAACCTGAAGCAATTGGGGCTGGGATTGCACAACTACCACGATTCGCTTGGTTGCTTTCCGCCAGCCCAGACATTCACGCAAAAGATTAGCTCATCTTCCGTGTTCGCCGCCGGCACATTGAACGACGCCTTCGTGTGGCCTGTATTCCTCTTCCCCTACATCGAGCTGGGCGCCTCGCATGACAAGGTCAACTTCAACGCCGACTGGGGCAGCGGCGCTGACCCGATCATGAAGATGGCGTTCCCCGTCTTCCAGTGCCCCTCGGATGGAGAGAGCGCGTTTGGAAATGCGACCCGCGTCCGCAACAATTACAACGCGAACACCGGGCTCGGCCCGCTGATGAATATCTTTCCCCCGAACCACACGCCGGGCGTGTTCCAGCAGTCGAAGTCGTTGAGGATGGCGGACCTGACCGACGGAACTTCCAACACCGCCGGAATCTCCGAGGTCATCAAGGTCCGCGGCGGCTACGATTACCGCGGCTGCTGGAGCTACATCGAGGGGAACATCTACCAGCACGACCGCACGCCGAACACGCGGATTCCCGACGAGATGCGAACCGGCCTCTGCGTGGCGGGCCCGGACGGCACGCCGGAGACAAATATCGAGGCGCCCTGCACCTACACCTATAGCGATTACAAGACGCGCAAGGTGCTGATGTCGGCGCGCAGCCGCCATCCGGGAGGCGTGCATGTGTTGATGATGGACGGGTCCGTGCGCTTCGCCCCCGACACGATTGAATTGAAGACGTGGCAGGCGCTCGGCACGGTGTTCGGCCACGAGGTCATCGGCCAGTGGTGATCGTAAGCGCCGGTGGTTCGGCGGCGTCTCGCCCGCCTGACGAGGCGTCGCCGGATCAACGGGGCCGGCACGGGCGACCGTCTGCCGGCGGAGCGGTCAGCGGGCGGAGACGCCGCTGCCGCGCGCGGGCAGGAGCATCCAGTAAGAGCCGCTTCCAGGGGCGCGGGAGCCGGGCGGGTGGGCCCGTCCGGTTCTCGGCGGCCCTGCCGTTGGCGGCTTGCGTTGCGGTGCGCCGGAATCTGCGGCTCGGTCCGCCAGCGGCGCCCGATTCCTCGGTATCCGACCTTTTTTGTGCAAGGAAGAAGATGATGAGCATGACTATTCAGACGAAAGCGTGGGCCGTCGCCTGCATGATCGCCGTGGTTGCGGGGATCCTCGGGTGCGCCAAGAGCGACGGGTTGAATCGCGTTGAGGTCAGCGGAACCGTGACATTCGACGGGGCGCCGCTGGAAACCGGCTCAATCGCCCTGATTCCGGAGGAAGGGACCGCGGGGCCGTCGGTCGGCGGGCCGATCCAGGCCGGCAAGTTCCAGCTCACCGCCGCGGAGGGGCCGGTCGCCGGGAAGTACAAGATCATGATTCGGGCCTCGCGAAAGACCGGCCGCCAGATCGAGGCCGGCGAGGGGGCCGACGATCCGACCGCGATGGTTGACGAGATTGAAATGTTCATTCCCGAAAAGTACAACAGTAAGACCGAGTTGACCGCGGAGATCGGTCCGAGCACCGGCCCGTTGGCGTTCGATCTGAAGTCGGAAGGGGGAGAGGGCAACTAGGGCCGCCGGGCGTGCCGGCGTTCGGCGCGGATTGATCTGCCGTTACTTGCAGTACTGAACCATCAGGAGTCTTTCGATGAGCGATCCGACAACGCGGAGAAGTTTTCTCGGCGCCACGGCCACTGCGGCGGTTGCCGCCGCCTGGACCGGCGGCCGGACCTATGCGGCCGGCGCCAGCAACGGCGCGGGCCCCAACGACACGATCAACGTGGGTTTGATTGGCTGCGGCGGGCGGGGCAGGTACTTGCTGTCGCGGTTCCAGAAACTGCCGGGCGTGCGGATCGTGGCCGTCGCCGACGTCAACGACCCGCGGACGGCCGCCGTCCGCGAGCAAGCCGGCGGCGCGCGCGTCCAGGCCTTCCATGACTATCGCAAGCTGCTGGAAATCAACGACATCCAGGCGGTGATCGTGGCCACGAACAAACACTGGCACGCCCTGCCGACGGTCCACGCCTGCCAGGCCGGCAAGGACGTGTACCTCGAGAAGCCGCTGGCCCATTCGATCGGCGAGGGCCGGGCGATCGTCGAGGCGGCGAAGAAGTACGAGCGGATCGTCCAGACCGGCACGCAGCAGCATAGCAGCCAGCACTACCAGCAGGCCGTGGAGATCATCCGCTCGGGGGCGTTGGGAGAGATCTCGGAGGTCAAGGTCTGGGACTACGAGAACCAGTATCCCGGCTGGGGATCCCCGCCCGACTGTGATCCGCCCCCCGGACTCGACTGGGATTTCTGGCTCGGCCCGGCGCCCAAGGTGCCCTACAATCCGAACTACTTCCTGCATGACTACTGGTTCTTCGATTACGCCGGCTCATTCCAGTGCGATTGGGCGGTGCACCACTACGACATCGTCCACTGGGCGATGGGGGTCGACCGGCCGAAGGTCGTGATGGCCATGGGCGGCATGATGTGCTTCCCCGAGAACAATCTCCAGTATCCCGATACGTTTGATGCGGTCGTGGAGTATCCGCCCGGCCCGGTCGCCAAGCAGGGATTCCTCATGCAGTACACGTTCCGCGGCGGCTGCCGGCGCGAGCACCGCTCGCACGGCAAGTGCTTCTTCGGCACCAAGGCTTCGCTGTTCATCGACCGCGGCGGCTACACGATCAGCCCCGAGAACGCGATCGAGGACCGGTCCAAGCACGTGACGGTTCGCGGCACGGGCGACAATCACGCGGACGTCTTCCTGGAATCCGTGCGGAGCCGCAAGAAGCCGCCGGCGGACGCCGAGGTCGGCCATCGCGCGACGATCCCCGGCCACCTGATGAACATCGCCTGGAGGGTTGGCCGGAAGATCTACTGGGACGCGGAAAACGAGGTGGTTCAGGACGACGCCGAGGCGAATGCCCTGGTCCACAAGAAGTACCGGGCTCCCTGGAAACTGGAGGTCTAGAGGACGACAACGGCATGTACCAGCCAAGACATCTTCGAGCGTTGCGCCGGATCGGCCTGTTGGCGGCGATGCTGGCGGCGTCGGCCGCCTTGTCGGCCGCCTTGTCGGCCGCCGAGCCGCCGACGCCGCCGACGCGGGCCGATGCGGAGCGGGCGATCGCCGCCGCCGCGGACGCAAGACCGCCGGAGGGGACGCCCCTCCGCCCCCTCACGATCGTCCTTTTGGCCGGCCCCAAGGACCACGGCGAGAACGAGCACGATTATCCCCGCTGGCAGGCGCGCTGGGCGCTGCTGCTCGGGGGCAAGGCGGCTTCGGACGAACGGGCGGCGAATCTCTTCGGCCCCGACCGACCCCACCCGGCGGTCGGCGCGGGGGCGCCCGGAGTCCGCGTGATCCGGGCCAATCCCTGGCCGAGCGCCGAGGAGTGGGAGGCGGCCGACCTGGTCGTCGCCTTCTGTTACCTGCCGTGGAACCCTTCCCGGCTGGAGGAGGTCGGCAGGTTCCTGGCCCGCGGCGGCGGGCTCGTGTTGATCCACTCGGCCACCTGGACGCGGCCGCGGGCCTCGCCCGAGGTGGCGGAGATCGTTGGCGTGGGAGGATTTCAGTTCTACCGCCACGGATCGCTCCTCCTGGAGATCGCGATGCCGGAGCACCCCGTCTGCCGCGGGCTGCCGGCGCAGATCCGTTGGCTCGACGAGCCCTACTGGCCGCCGACGCCGCCGGGCCCGGCGGAGCGGATCGAGGTCCTCGCGGCAAGCCGCGAGGCGCTGGAACCGGGACGCAACAGGAACGTCGCTCCGCAACCGCAATTCTGGTCCTGCCCGCATGGCAAGGGGCGCGTGTTTGGCTGCGTTCCCGGGCACTACACCTGGACGTTCGACGATCCTTTTTTCCGCCTGCTCCTGTTGCGCGGCATGGCCTGGGCGGCGGGCGAGAATCCTTATCGATTCGACCCGCTGGCGCTGCGCTGCGCTGCGATTGCCGAGGAATAACCGTCGCGACAGTCTCCTGCACTTCAGTCTGAACAGAAAAGGAATGACCCATGGGAAAGATCTCCTTTGGCATGAACCTGGAAGCCACCCGCCACCACGACAAGCCGTTCGAGTGGGGGCTCGACCAGGCCGCCGAGATGGGCTACGAGTACGTCGAGCCGATGGTCCACTTCGGCCGCGAGTTGATGAGCGAAGCCGGCTACTTCCACACCGTGTCGTTGTTCAACGATCCGATGGCGATGCGCGAGATGTGCGAGAAGCGCGGCCTGAAGATCTCCGGGCTCCAGGGGCATGGCCCCTTGGGACGGCCCGACTACCACGGCGAATACCTCAAGATGGCGATCCGCTCTGCGGCCGAGTGCGGCGCGCCGGTCGTCAACACCGACGAAGGCATCAAGGCCCCGTGGACCACTGAAGAAGAGGATTTCGTGCTGATCCGCTACACGCTCCGCGAGGCGGCGTTTGTCGCCGAGCGGCGCGGCGTGATGATCGGCCTGGAGTGCCACGCGCAATACTCCCAGACGCCCGACGGGCTCGACCGCATCTACAACCTGGTCGATTCCCCCGCGATCGGGATCAACCTCGACACCGGCAACGCCTACCTGGCCGGCCAAGACGTTTACCAGTGGCTCGAGCGGGTCGCTGACCGCCTTGTCCACCTGCATGCAAAAGACATCAGCATCGAGCACTCCGACGCGGAGCGCGGCAAGGTCACCGGGACCCCGGTCGGCTGCGCTTGCGGCGACGGCGTGATCGACTGGTCGCGGGTCATCGAGATCTGCCGGCGCGCCCCGCGCGACATCGTGATGTCCGTCGAATGCGGCTCGATCGACGAGGCGCGGCGGAGCCTCGAACACCTTCAATCCCTTGTCTGAACGCGGATCGATGTGCCGCGCGGCGGCCGGGTCGCCCGCAATTGCCGGCGCCGCACGGCTCCCTCACTTTGGACCATACGAGACGAACCATGAACCAGAACATTTCCCGGCGAGGTTTCCTGGCGGGGACGCTTGCCGCCTCGGCAGCCAGTCCGCTGGTCATTCCAGCCGCGGTCCTCGGCAAGGAGGGGCAGCTCCCTCCCAGCGAACGGATCACGATTGGCGTATTCGGCGTCGGCAACCGGGGGCGGCATTCGCTCAGCGCGATGCGCCCCCTGCCGGATCATCAAGTCGTGGCGATTGCCGACGTGCGGCGCGACCGGGGTGAGAGCGCGCGGCAGATGACCGAGCAGTTCTATTCGACGCGGCTGGGCAAAGCGTCCTACGGCGGCTGCAAGCTCTACAGCGACTTCCGCGAGATTCTCGCCCGCGAGGACATCGACGCGGTCTGGGGGACGATTCCCGATCATTGGCACGGTTGCCTCTACAGCCGCGCGATCGAGGCCGGAAAGGACATTTATGGCGAGAAACCCTTGACGCGGTGGATCGCCCAGGGCGTCAAATTGAAGCAGATGGTCAAGCGCTACGGAACAATCTTCCAGGTCGGTTTGCAGCAGCGCAGCGATCCGAAGTTCCGGCTGGCCTGCAACCTGGCGAGAAACGGCTACCTGGGCAAGATTTCCGAGATCCAGGTTGGGGTCCCCGGTGGAACGGCGATTCCCGCCGTCCCCCCCTGCGATCCGCCGGAAGGTTTCGACTGGGACATGTGGAGCGGTCCCGCTCCGCTGCTGCCCTTCGATCCGCGGCGCGTGGAATGGCTCGGCCTGTACATGATCTCGCATTACTGCGCGGGGTTCATCACCAACTGGGGCGTCCATCATCTGGACATCGCCGGCTGGGGCGTGCCGGAAGTCTTCGAAAAGCCCTTCGAAATCTCCGGCCGCGGCGTGCTGCCCGACAATGGCATGGCCGACACCTGGATTTCCTGGCGTGTCCAAATGCAGTACGAGAGCGGGCTGGTGATGAATTTCTGCAATTCGGGCAACCCCCATCCGCAGGGCTGCCGGTTCATCGGCGAGGAGGGCTGGGTTCACGTCAATCGGGGTGGCATCAAGGCCAGCGACCCCAAGCTGCTCGAAATCACCTTAAAGGACACGGATACCCCCCTCCACGCCAGCCCGTCCTGGGGCGATCCCTATACGGCCCACACGGCGGATTTCTTCCGTTCGATGCGGACGCGGAAGCAGCCCGTCTGCCCCCTCGAGCAGGGGCACTATGCGACCACGCTCGGCAATGTCTCCGACATCTGCCTGCGCCTGGGGCGAAAACTGAAATGGGACCCGCAGCACGACTGCTTCATCGGCGACGACCAGGCCAATTCAATGCGCAGCCGGGCGGAGAGAAGCCCGTGGACGATGTAGAGGGTTGAGGGTTCGGGGTTCAGTCTTTCGCCCATACTCGTTCCCAAGCTCCGGCTTGGCAGCGCAAAACTCAAGTAACAAAAAGAGTCGACTCATGAAACGTGCATGTCTGGCGTTTGTGCTTTTCCTGGTTGCCAGTCCGGCCCTAGCGGCGAATGATTGGGCAACCACGGGAAAGGGGGGCAGCGCGGGCAATCTCACGCCCGCACAGGTTGAAGCCGCCTGGGCCGAGATGCCCAGGTATCAAGCGGGGCAGGACCAGAAGGCCCTCCTGGCGATGAACTGGGTGGTGATCAATTCCATGAACGACCCGGGCCAGCGCGCGGCAACCGCCGCCCGGTTGGCCAAACTCCTTGAGGATCCGGCGACCACCGCCGACGCGCGGCAGTTCATCTGCGCCCAACTCTACCAGGTTGGGACCGAAGCCGAGGTCGCCACCGTCGCCCCGCTGCTGCTCGATCCGGCAACCAGCGACATGGCGCGGCTGTTCTTGGAGCGGGTCAAGTCGGAGGCCTCCAGCGCCGCGCTCCGCGCGGCGCTGGACAAGCTGGAGGGCCGCCCCCTGATCGGCGTGGCCAACTCCCTCTCGATCATCGGTGACGAGGCGTCGGTCGCGAAGATCATCGCCTTGACGAAGAGCCAAGACGCGGCGGTCGCCCTGGCCGCCTGGCGGGCGTTGGGCAACTTCGGCAGCGAGGCGGCGGTCGACTTCCTGATCGACAGCCTGAAGAAGGCCGATGGGGCTTCCGTCCCAATCGAATCCGCCGCCGCGCGGACCGCGATTCTGCTGGAATCGGCCGGCAAGCCGGACAAGGCGATGGAGATTTATCGCCTCCTGGCCGACAGCGGGCGGTCGCTGGGCGCTCGCCAAGCCGGTTTCCGCGCCCTGCTCGCCGCCACGCCGGAGGAGCAGAGGGCCGGGCTGGTGGCCGAGTGGTCAAAATCGCCGGACCCCGCCAAGCAGAAGGTGGTGATCTCCCAGTTGACAGCGCTCAGCGACGAGGGACTCGAAAAGACGCTCAACCAACCGGCGATCGGCGAAAAGGTGCAGGTTGCCCTGATGGAGGAACTGGCGGCGCGGCAGGGCGAAAAGATGCTCCCCGCAATGCTCGAAGCGGCTGACAGCGGCGACCCGACCAAGGTCCAGATGGCCCTGCGGTTTCTCGCCTCGATCGGCGATCCCCAGGTCATCCCGGTTCTGATCAAGGCCCTCCGCTCCGACGAGACCAGCCGGCGCATCGCCGCCGACGCGCTCGCCCAGCGGCCCAAGGGGGCCATCGGCCCCGCGCTCCTGGAAGCGCTCAACAAGCAGGTCGATATCCGCGAGCAAGTCGTGGAAATCCTCTCGAAGCTGAAATACTACGAAGCGATCGACCCCTTGGTTGAACTGGCCAGGCATCAAGACCCGGCGGTCTACGAGGGGGCCGTCGAGGGCTTGCGGGCGATCTGCGATCCCGACGACACCGACCTGAAGCGAATGCTGGCTTTGTACCTCGACGTTCCCGCCGGCGCCCAGCGCGACTTTGTCGAACGGGCGATCGCCTACATCTGCGAGAAGAACCCCGACGCCGCGGATCGCGCGACGATCCTCCTCGGACTGGTCGAGAAGCATCGCGACAGGGACCAGGTCCGCTTTCAGGCCGCGGTTCTCCCGCTGCTCGGACGATTAGGAACGGCCGCCGTCTATCAGAAGGTCCAGCCGCTCCTCAACGCTTCCCAGCCGGAACTCTCCGCCGCGGCGGTTCGGGCGCTGTGCAATTGGCCGACCGCCGAACATGCCGAAGCCCTCTGGGAATTGGCCGAGAAATCGGCGTCGCGGGCCTATCGCTCCCAGGCTTTGCGGGCGTATATCCGCGTGATCACCCTCCCCAGCGATCGGCCCGAGGCCGAAACGCTGCGGATGCTCAAGGCCGCGATGAACCTGGCGGACAATCACGAGAACAAGAACCTGGCCCTCTCGCGCGCCGCCGCCGTCCGAACGCTGGAGACCGTCGACTGGGCGGCCGGTTATCTCGACGAGCCCGCGCTTGCCCAGACGGCCTGCCGGGTGATCGTCGAATTGGCGCACCACCGCTTCCTGCGACAGCCCAACAAGGCCCATTTCGAGCCGATCCTGAGGAAGGTCGAAGCCACTGCCAAGGACAAATCGATCGCCGAACTGGCCGAGAAAGCCCGCTTGGGGATGTAGCCGGCTGGTTGGCCCGGACGGCGCCCCGTTTTACCCGTAATCACTCGCGGGGCCGAACCTTTCCTTCGTGCCCGCCGCCGCCCGCGGCGCGCAGCGAAGATTGGCCAGGCCCCGTCAGCCCCGCCGAGGTGAAGACCCATGAGGCACCGCATTCTTCTGGCGACGCTGTTGCTTGCGCTCAACCTGGCGACCTCCGCGGCCCAGGAGGCCAGCCCCGCTCTCCAGGCCCGGGCGGCGGCACAGGCGGCGGCGAAAAAGCTCCAGTGGCGGATCGCCGTGGCGGCCTACTCCTTCCGCCAATTCACGTTCTTCGAGACCGTCGATCAGGTCGCCGAATTGGGAGTCGATCTGATCGAAGGCTTCAGCTTCCAGAAGATCGGCAAGGGGGTGGCCGGCACCCTGGATCCGCTGAAAATGTCCGACGAGGACATCGCGAAGGTGTCCGCCAGGCTACAGGCCTCGGGCGTCTCCCTGATCGCGCTGTATTACGGGAGTTTCCCCGCCGACGAGTCCGCGTGTCGAACAATCTTCGAGAACAGCAAGAAGTTGGGCGTCGAGTATTTCGTCAGCGAACCGAAGCCCGACCGGCTGCCGATGCTCGACAAGCTGGCCCAGGAATATGGAATCCTCGTCGGCCTCCACGGCCACAGCAAGCAAAGCTCGCCCAACACCTGGCATCCGGAACTGGTCGCCAAGCTCTGCCAGCCCTTCTCCCCGGCGATCGGGGCATTCAGCGACACCGGCCACTGGCTTCGCTCCCAGCTCGATCCGGCCGCCGGGGTCGCGATTCTGAAGGACCGGGTCGTCGGCTTTGAAGTCCATGACCTGCACGCCTTTGACGCCTCGGGCCGCGACGTGCCGCTCGGCACCGGCGTCGGCAAGCTGCAAGACATGTTCGATACACTCGCCAGGGTCAAGAAGGGCCCGGTTCTGCTCAGCGTCGAATACACCTCCAATCCGGAAAACCCCGCCGATGACGTGAAACAGTGCATTCAGTTTCTCGATCGCCAGGCGATTCGTCTGGCCGGTTCATCCCCCTAGAGGTTCGCCAGGAGTGCCCAGCGCCGTGTCATCCTGCGAATCGGCAAGCGGAGCCTTGCCCGAAGGCGGGCAGGTGCTCGTGGAAGAGACGCTGAAAGATGATCAACGCGATGTTCCGAGCGCCGCGTGCTCCCGGAGAGCACGTTTGCGAGTCGCGCCGTTTTGTTGTTTTCCTTTACCGAGATAGAGAGAAGAAGGGGGCTGCCATGAGCGCCTTGCGTAGGATATTTCTTCCCGTAGCGATCGCCGCCGTGGTTGCCGCGGCCCAAGCCCACGCCGCGACGCTCCACGTCGGCACGGCCCGCTGCGACATCACGCCGGACATGCCGTCGTTTCTCCACGGCTCGTTTTCGGCCCGCGTATCCACGGGGGTTCAATATCCGCTTACCGCCAGCGTCTTGGCGCTGGAGTCGCGCGAAGGCGACAAGTCCCTGGAATCGGCGATGATCGTCAGCGTGGACACGTGCGTGGTGCGGGCCAGCTTCCTGCTGCCCCTACGCGAAGCCGTCCAGGAGCAACTGCCCGAGTTCGACCTGGGCAAGCTGATTGTCGCCGCCACCCACACGCACACCGCGCCGACCACGCTGGACGGCAATTTCAAGCAGCAGGAGGGAGTCCAGGTCCCGTCGGACTATGTGCGAGCCGCCGTCGCCAAGATCGCCGCCGCCGCCCGCCAGGCCTGGGAAGGGAGGAAGCCGGCCCGGTTCTCCTACGGCCTGGGCCATGCCGTCGTGGCCTACAACCGGCGGGCCGTCTACGCCAACGGCACGGCCGTCATGTACGGAAAGACGAACGACCCCAACTTCCGCGCCATCGAGGGGATGGAGGACCATGACGTCAACTCGATGTTCTTCTGGGACACGAGCGACAAGCTGCTGGCGATCGTCGTCAACGTCTCCTGCCCGTCGCAGGAGGTCGAAGCCCTGCGCCTCGTCTCCTCCGACTTCTGGGGCCCGGTCCGCGAGCAGCTCAGGGAGAAGTACGGCGAGGATCTGACGATCGTCGGCCTCTGCGGCGCGGCGGGCGACCAGTCGCCGCACCTCCGCTACCGACAGGCGGCCGACGACCGGATGACGAGGCTGCGGCAACTGGACCGGCTGCGGGAGATCGCCCGGCGGATCGTCTACGGAGTCGACGAGGTCTACGAGGCCGTGCAGCACGCCAAGCAGGACGACGTGGTCGTCAAGCACCAGTACGCGATTGTTGACATTCCGGAGCGGATCGTCACGGAAGCGGAATACAAGGCCTGCAAGGCCGAGGCGGAGCGTCTGAAGGCCAATCCCGGCGACGGGCGGGGAAACTGGAACGCCCGCGTCGTCGCCCGCTACGAGAGCTTGAAGACCGATCCCCGCCCGCTGTTCTCAACACCGATCAACGTGCTCCGCATCGGCGACGCGGTCCTCTGCACGAACCAGTTCGAGCTGTACACCGACTATGCAGTCCAGATCAAGGCCCGGTCGAAGGCGGTGCAGACGTTTGTCGTCCAGCTGGTCAACGGGGCCGGGGAGCCGCAACCGCCGGCCGGCGCGCCGGAAGCGGACAAGAACGACTGGCACTATTCGTCGAGCGGGACCTACCTGCCTTCCGCGCGGGCTGTCGAGGGCGGCGGATACGGCGCCGTGATTCAAAGCAACACCGTCGGCCCCGAAGGCGGGCAGGTGCTCGTGGAAGAGACGCTGAAGAGGATCAACGCGATGTTCTGAGCGCCGCGCGCTCTGCGAGGGTGCGTATGTACGTTGCGCCGTTTTATTGTTTTCCCCTGCTGAGAGAAGAAGGGAGCTGCCATGCGCGCCTTGCGTAGAATCTTCCTGACCGCGGCGACCGCCGCCGTTTTCGCCGCGGCACATGCCCAGGCCGCGACGCTTCACGTCGGCGCGGCGCGTTGCGACATCACGCCGGACATGCCGTCGTTTCTCGCCGGCCAGTTCTCGCCACGCGTCTCCCGCGGGGTTGAATACCCCTTGACGGCCAACGTCCTGGCGATCGAATCGCGCGAGGGCGACAAGCCGCTCGATTCGGCAATCGTGATCAGCGTCGACACCGCGGTCGTGCGGGCGAGCATCCTCCTGCCGATACGCGACGCGGTCCAGGAGCAACTGCCCGAGTTCGACCTGGGCAAGCTGATCGTCGCCGGCACGCACACGCATTCCGCCCCCCCGACCGTGGACGGTCATTTCAAGCAGCAGGAGGGAGTCCAGGTCCCGTCGGACTACGTGCGATTTGCCGTCGCCAAGATCGCCGCCGCCGCCCGCCAGGCCTGGGAGGCGAGGAAGCCGGCCCGGTTTTCCTACGGCCTGGGCCATGCCGTCGTGGCCTACAACCGGCGGGCCGTCTACGCCGACGGCACGGCCGTCATGTACGGAAAGACGAACGACCCCAACTTCCGCGCCATCGAGGGGATGGAGGACCATGACGTCAACTCGATGTTCTTCTGGGATGCGAACGACAAGCTGCTGGCGATCGTCGTCAACGTCTCCTGCCCGTCACAGGAGGTGGAAAGCAACCGCCTCCTCTCCTCCGACTTCTGGGGCCCGACCCGCGCGCTGCTCGGGGAGAAGTACGGCGAGGATCTGACGATCGTCGGCCTCTGCGGCGCGGCGGGCGACCAGTCGCCGCATCTCCGCTACCGGCAGGCGGCCGACGACCGGATGACGAGGTTGCGGAAACTGGACCGGCTGCGGGAGATCGCCCGGCGAATCGTCCGTGGAGTCGACGAAGTCTACGAGGCCGTGCAGCACGCCAAACAGGACGACGTGGTCGTCAAGCACCAGTACGCCGTTCTCAAGCTTCCGCAGCGGATCGTCACGGAGGCGGAATACAAGGCCTGCAAGGCCGAGGCGGAGCGTCTGAAGGCCAATCCCGACGACGGGCGGGGGAACTGGAACGCCCGCATCGTCGCCCGCTACGAGAGATTGAAGACCGATCCCCATCCGACGCACGCCACGCCGGTCAACGTGCTCCGCATCGGCGACGCGGTCCTCTGCACGAACCAGTTCGAGCTGTACACCGACTTTGCAGTCCAGATCAAGGCCCGGTCGAAGGCGGTGCAGACGTTTGTCGTCCAACTGGCCAACGGGGCCGCGGAGCCGCAACCGCCGGCCGACGCGCCGGAAGCGGACAAGAGCAACTGGCACTACGCCAGCAGCGGGACCTACCTGCCTTCCGCGCGGGCCGTCGAAGGCGGCGGATACGGCGCCGTGATCCAAAGCAACGTCGTGGGCCCCGCAGGCGGGCAGGTGCTCGTGGAAGAGACGCTGAAGATGATCAACGCCATGTTTTGACACGAAGGATTGCCTGATGAAACGGTTCACGCTTGTTGCCGTCCTGTTCCTCCTCGCCCCGGCTTGCCAGGCCGCGGAGCTCTACGTGGGGGCGGCGAGTTGCGATTTCACCCCGCCCAAGCCGGTAGCGCTCGACGGCCAGATGGGCACGCGGATCTCCCGCGGGGCATTGACGCCGATCACCGCCAACGCGATCGCCCTGGAGAGCCGCGA
>LSQX01012246.1_pt2 | contig 14655 bp, 12 predicted proteins | sample 654561 | NCBI WGS metagenome assembly LSQX01 (sample SAMN04489861, study PRJNA283612) | anaerobic digester metagenome | isolation source: 4 biogas reactors fed with cattle manure at either 37C or 55C with and... | place: Denmark: Kongens Lyngby | collected 2014
CCCCCTTCCTGGCCCAGGGTCCGCCTGACCTCATGGAGACGGGTGAAGGCCACTTCCAGCTGGCTCTTGAAACCCAGCATACGGTCTTCCAGGGACTGGTAGGCTCTTTTACGGCGGTCTCTGGACATGGATTGGAGCAGGCGTCTGGCTTCACCTTTGACCCTGGCAGGACTGAGCTTGGACATGAACATGTCATCAAGACCCTGCATATAAGTCTCAATGGCCGCCTTCTCTTCTTTCAGCAGGGGCAGGAGTGCCTTGTCATAGGTCCGGCCCACACTTTTTGCCGCAGCCAGAAAACCGGGGTCCAGTGCCTGAGCCCCCCGCCTGGCCCGGGACAGGTCTGACAGGGCGGAGAAAAGGCTGGCATATTCGGTCAGATAGGCCAGCGCATGGTCTGAGAGGGCCTGGAAAGACTCCCTGGCCTGGCGGTCGGTGGGATCGTAATAAGAGGCCAGGATGAGCTTTTGACAATCCGATTCGATTTGCCCGTAGGCCTGGCTTAAATGGTCAATCAAAAGACCCAGATCCCCGGTCCTGGCAGCCAGGCGGAGGCGGGCTCCAGCCTGATGAGCCTCTGCGGCTAAAGCTTCCTCAGAGGGTGGATCCATGGCAGGATGCGCCTTTAACCAATGGAGATAGTCCATGGCCTTGCCTTTCCTTTTACATGCGGTCGACCGGTTCAATCCCCGCCAGGCGCAGGCCGGCTGACAGGGTCCTGCCAACGGCCCGGACCAGGGCCAGCCTGGCGACAGTCAGGGTCTCATCCCCGCTTTTCAGGACCTGGGTGTTGTGGTAGAAGGCGTTGAAGCTCCTGGCCAGGGTCATGATCTGCCTGATCATGATGGAGGGTTCATAGGCCTCACGGGCGGCAGCGACAGCCTGGGGGAAACGCTGAATTTCCCCGATGACTTCCTGCTCATGATCGGAGACCAAGAGGCCCAGCTCCTGGTCGGACACCTGGTCCAGTCTGTCCAAAAGGGCCGTCTCCGCCTTGCGTTCCAAGGAGGCACAACGGGTCACGGTATAGAGGAGATAGGGGGCAGTATCCCCTTCAAAGTCCAGCATCTCCTCCCAGGAGAAGACGATGTCCCTTTCCCGCCCATTCCTCAGATAGGCATAACGGACCGCCCCGACACCCACCTTTTCAGCAATACTGGCCACCTCAGAGGGGCCCATGTCCGGATTGTTGGCTTCGATCAGGGCCTGGGTTTTGGCAACACTGGTATTGAGCAGGTCCTCCAAAAGAACCACATTGCCCGTCCGGGTCGCCAGGGCTCCCTGGGCAAATTTTACGGTTCCAAAGGCGACATGGACACAGTCCTCTGCCTTGGCAAAGCCCATCCGTTTCATGACAGCAAAGACCTGGTTAAAGTGGTTCTTCTGGGGTATACCCACCACGTAGATATTCTTGTAAAAGTCATAGACCCGGTCCCGCCAGAGGATGGCCGCTATATCCCGGGAAGCATATATGGTGGAACCGTCGCTCTTCAAGACCAGGCAGGGATTGAGTCCGAAGGCTTCCAGATCCACCACCTGGGCTCCCTGGCTTTCTTCCAAAAGCCCCTGGGCCCGAAGCTGGTCGACCACCTCAGGAATCATGGGTGAATAAAAACTCTCTCCATTGGTGTTGTCAAAGCGAATGCCCACCCGGTCATAAATCTCATCAAACTCCTGGAGACTGACCTGGCGGAAGGTTTCCCAGAGGGCCATTTCCTCCGGGCCACCCTGTTCCAGGCGGCTGAAGGCTTCCCGGGCCTGATCTTCCAGGCCGGGATCCTTGTCGGACTCCTCATGGAACTTGACATAGATACGGGTCAATTCTCGGATGGGGGCCACTTCCAAGGCCTCTTTGTCCCCCCAGAGCTGCCAGGCTACGATCAGCTTGCCAAACTGGGTCCCGTAGTCACCCAGATGGTTGAAACGCTGGACATCATAAGCGGCATATTCGAAGAGGTTGGCCAGGGCCTGGCCCAAAAAGGTGGAAAAACCATGGCCCACATGGAAGGGTTTGGCGATGTTGGGGGAGGAATATTCCACGATGACGGTCTTGCCCGCCCCCTCCTGGCTGGCCCCTGGCCTGTCGCCCGCTTCCATGGACTGCCTCAGCACCGTCCGGGCCAGATAATCCCGCCGGATGAAGAAGTTGAGGTAGCCGCCGGCGATCTCTATTTTTTCCAGGGCATCAAAAAGATCAGCCAAAACTGTCTTGGACTCGGCTTCCAGGGATTCTTTCAGATCCTGGGCCAAAGCAGCAGGCGCCTTGCCCGCCTGCTTGGCATAACGAAAACAAGGGAAGGCGATATCGCCCATATCAGGCTTGGGTGGCCTGCCAAGGGCCGACAGGATCTCCTGGCTGTCAACTGAAAGGCGCCCGGCCAGAGCCTGGGCGATGCTGGTCATAAGTGTCATAGTGCTCTCCTGCTGGCTGGCGTCTTGACATAGCAGACCTGTCCAGCCGTCATTTTATTCTATCAGGTCCAAAGGGGGGAAGGATAAAGCCCCGATTCAGACATGGCGGCCAGGGCTCCTGTCACCCGGGGCCGGTCCTCCTGATTGGTCACCCCATACCAGGCATCTCTGACAGGCATGGCGGTCACCTCGATGGCTCCTGCTGCCATAGCCCGGCCAACCAGGACCGGTAAGGGGTATTCAGCTGTCAAGGGGTCAAGCTTGGCCTCCCTTTCCAAAAACTCATGAAAATCCCCGGCCAGGATATCAAGGAAAGTGGCCGGGAAGCCCCAGAAATTCATGGAAACGGGCAGGTCGGCATCCAGTTCACCATAGCCCTGGCCCTGATCCTGGCGGTAGATCACTCCCTGGCCCCTGGGCTCAATGCCTTCGATTTCATCTATCCGGACCAGCCGGTCCCCCTGGACCTGGCAGACACCCCGGGAGACCTGGCCATGGGGGGACAGGGTATCGCCCAGCCGCCAAGTACAAAGGCCCAGCTGGGGCAGGCCTCCCCTATCCTCCTGGCTGAGAAAATCATAAATGGCCTGGTAGGCTTGGGGCCCATAATAATCGTCGGCATTGATGACAGCCAGGGGGCCCTGAATCAAGTGACGGGCTGCCAGAACGGCATGGCCCGTCCCCCAGGGCTTGACCCTGCCAGGGGGAAGCTGATAGCCGGCTGGCAAATCATCCAGTTCCTGATAGGCATAAGCATAGTCAATACGGCCCTTGAGCTTATGTCTTACCAGATCATCGAAACGGGCCTCAAAGTCCCTCCGGATGACAAAGATAACTTGGGAAAAACCCGCTCTCATGGCGTCAAAGACTGAATAATCCAGGAGAATTTCACCAGCCGGCCCCAGGGGGTCAAGCTGTTTGAGACCCCCATAACGGGATCCCATCCCGGCTGCCATAACCAGGAGCAGCGGATTCTTTGATTTCATAGGGACCTCCCCTTTTAAAGTCAAGCTCAACTCCACCAATCATAACACGGCCGGCCCCTCCAGCAGCGGTCCTGGCAGTCTTCCTGTGTTAGAATTGACAGAAGGTTGCCGGCAAGAATTGGCAGCCGCTTGAGAGGAAGATTACAATATGGCAACTAATAGCGCAACGACTAGTGACGTCAGATTGGCCGTCCTGATCGACGCCGATAATGTCCCCCCCCACAATGTCCGGGGCATGATGGAAGAAATCGCCCGCTACGGCACACCCACCATCAAACGCATCTACGGGGACTTCACCAAACCCAATCTGGCCCAATGGAAATCCCAGCTCCTCGATTACGCCATCAGCCCCATCCAACAGTTCTCTTATACGACAGGCAAGAATGCCACCGACTCCGCCATGATCATTGACGCCATGGATATTCTCTACACAGACCGGATCGATGGCTTTGTCCTGGTCTCCAGTGACAGCGATTTCACCAAACTGGCCACCCGGCTCCGTGAATCCGGAAAAATCGTCTATGGCTTTGGCGAAATGAAAACGCCCAACCCCTTTATCGCCGCCTGCGACCGTTTCATCTATCTGGAGATCATCGGTCAGCACAGTGAGGATGAAGAGCCTGACAAGGACAAGGTCGAGGAAAAGCCGGCAGCCAAGAGCAGTTCCCGGGCCAAGACCACTGTCAAAAAAGATGCGGCCAAAAAACCGGCTGAAAAGAAGGCAGCTGCCGCCAAGGACGAGCGGGGTATCCGCAAGGTCGACCGGGAATTGATCAAGCTGATCAATTCATCCATCCGGGACGTTGAAGATGAAAACGGCTGGGCCTTCCTGGCTGAAGTGGGCAATCTGATTGTCAAGAAACAGCCGTCATTCGACTCCAGAAACTACGGTTACGACAAGCTGACCACCCTGGTCAGGTCCATGGGGAAATACGACATCGAAATGCGGGACACCGGCAACCCCAATGTCAAGCTGGTTTATCTGAAAATCAGAGGACGTTAAGACCATTTGATCAGGCGGATGATCAGGCCGGCGGGCAGAAGCTTGGCCAGAATCCGGATCATCTTGCCGGCAAATGAGGTCACCACAACAGATTTACCCCGCCTGACGGCTGCCAGGCTCTTGTCAGCCACCCGGGCCGGGTCTTCAATCCCCAGGCGCTTATAGGATGTCATAAGCGCCTCTTTTTCTTCTTCTGTAAAAAAATTAGTCAACATGGGGTTGGGACAGGTGACCGTGACCTGGATGGACCGGTCTTTCAGCTCCCGGCCCAGTGCCCGGCCAAAGGAGAGGATAAAAGCTTTGGAGGCTGCATAGCTGGCAAAACCGGGTTGGGGTAAAAAGGCCGCTACCGAAGAGGTGAAAAGGATGGCGCTGCCGGGACCCATATAGGGCAGGGCCAGGGATGTCATCATGAGCTGGGCCCGGATATTGAGATCGCAAAGGGATTGGTGGGCCAAAAGTTCCTGCTTCTCAAAGGGCCCGCTGCAGCCCTCCCCTGCATTGTTGACCAGGAGATGGATATCAGCCTCTTCCCTGTCCAACTTTTCTTTAATCTGCCAATAGGCCTCCTCCCGGGTCAGATCCAGGGCCAGGATTTGGCAGTCATGGTCCAGGTCCGAGGCCAGGGCTTCCAATTTGCCCTGATCCCGGGCGATCAACCAGAGACCCAGATCCCCAGGCAGGGTCTGGTCCAGGCGTCTGGCCAGGGCAGCACCTAAACCTGCTGAGGCCCCCGTCACGATCACGATCGCTTTAGGGGATCTGTCCGCCTCCCTCTCCTTGTCCATAGCAAAGCCTCCTTGGCCCAGTCAGATGACCACTCATGCCCTGGGATCCAAGACCATGATAGCATCCGTGTGCTATCATCTTTTCAATAAAGTTTGGAAAATCCGATCAAAATCGAGGAATATATGGCCAGAACACTCGTCATCGGCCTGACTGAATCAGGCACAAAATCGACTGTCAACGAGGACACCTTCAGTCTGGGTGGCCGCGTTTACCCCGACATGATTACGGGGAGCGAGGAGCGGAGCGGAAAATCTTCCCTCTATACCCAGCTCTATGCCGTCACCCATGGCTATGGTGGCTCTGGTGCCGGGGATCTGGCCGGCCGCATTGTGCAAAGGACGGCCATGGATATGGTGGAGAATTTAGCCGCCTACAAAAGGCCCGAGCTGGATTTTCGGGCCTTTTGCACGGCTTTGGTCAGCGAGGCCCACGACCGGATCAGTCGACAGATCAAACCCCGGGGCAAGGCTATGGCGGGAGCCTCCCTTTCCCTTCTTCTGGTAGACGCCAATCTAGCCTATATCCTCAATGTGGGTGAAAACGACATCTTCCTTTTCCGCAATAATAAGCTCATGCAGCCCAGCCGGTCTTCCGACCAGGAGGCCGGTCACGACGCCTGGGTTATCGGCCAGGGTGAGAGCCCACCCCTGACCAGTCCTTTGACCATGAAACAGTTTCGCCTGAGGCCTGGCGACATCATCCTTCTGGCTTCCAAGGGTTTCGGCCAGGCTTATCCTTGTCCCCTCCTGGCCCAGGATCTGGCCTCACCTGACGCTTTTGCCGCCACCATCCGCCTGGCCCAGATCCATTCCCGCCAACTGGATGACTCGGTTGACGGCACAGTCATGGCCATCAAGGTCAGGGACCTTGAGCTGGCCCTGCCCGACCAGGAAATGCCTGACAGCGAGATCCGGCGGACCATTTATCACAACGGCTATGATGAGGATTGGGCCAAGGAAGAGGATTCCCCCAAGCTTGACGAGCCGGGACTCAAGAGCAAGGAAACCGTCCTGGCGGAAGAGGAAGTCATGAAAAAGAGAGTAAAAAAGGAAAAACGTCGACGGAATTGGAAGACCTTCTTCCTCTTCCTCTTTCTTGGATTTTTAATTGGTATGGCCGTTATACTCCTGGTCTGGTTCCTTCTCCTCAGCTGACCCGGCCAGGATCCAATGTCAAAGGCGGGCACCGGGTGCCCGCCTTTTCCATTTAAAAACCAAGCCTATTTGTCTAATCAGCTTCCTGGTCCGAATTGTCCGGATGGACATAGGCTTGAGGCTTGACCGCCGCCTTTTGGCCTTGCCGCTTGGCAGCCCGCTTACGCTTGCGCCGGCCAAGCAAGATGATGAGCAGGATGATCAGACCCGCCAGCAGGATAAAGGGGGAGGCGTAAACCAGAAAGATCAGGAAATACTGGAAGGCCAGGACAATGCCGATACCCACTTTTTGGATGGCATTCTTCATCAGATAGCCAACATCTGACCATTTCAAGGTTTTCCAGGTCACATCCGGTTTGGTGATGGTGGGATCAGTCTCCATGCGGATGCTGATATCAACCCGGGACTCCTGGGTCAAGCTGTCCAAAAGCTTGAGACGGCCCTTGAGGCTCTCCAGTTCCGTGGTCAATTCATCAATCCTGCCCTGTACCAGGAGGGTTTCTTCGATGGTTTCGGCCTTGTTCAACATGGTCCGGTAATGAGCAATCAAATTTTCATTGGATTGGATCCGGGTCTGGGTGTCATAGTAGGCTTCAGTCACTTCCTCGCTGGTCACGGTCTTGGTTTCAATCTTGGTCACATGGTCGGCTGTCGTGTCCATAAACTCAGGCAGTTTTCCGAAAGGAAGGGCCACCTTCATGTTGATCCACCGGCGTTCGTCCTGGCTTTGCGCCTCATAGGAGACCAGGCGGCCACCCAGCTTATGGGTCAGGGCCAGTAAGGAGTCATAGGTTTTATCAATATCAGAGCTGCGAAGACTGAGGGTGCCATCCTGAATGAACTTGCGCTCCAACTGGTTCTTTCCCTGATCAGGCAGGATACCGGAGGAGGGTGGTTCCTGAGGGACAGCTTCCCCATCCCCGTAATCCCATCCAGTGTCCCATCCAGGCGACACTTCATCTTTCAAAGACGGCGAGTAGCCGCTTGAACAAGCAACTGTTATGGCCAGGCTGCCAAGCAAGAGCAGAATCAGCAGGTAAGCCAGTAAGCTTTTTCCTTTTCTCTTTTTCATAATTACCTCCTCAGACAAGGCCTCACGCCTTATCCCTCTAGTCTCTTAGACGCCTTTGTCAGCCAGAAGTTACAGGCAGGCCCCTGCCTGTCCATTATAGACCCAGATTGTCACCGGGTCAGGCATGAAAAACGCCACAGCCTGAGCCGTGGCGTTTTTTCAAAATTTCTGGCTTGGGATCAGGCGCCCAAAAAGAGCTCCAGGTCCTCTGCGACACTGCCGATACCGGCAATACCGAATTTCTCCACCAGAAGGTCCTTGACCCGGGGAGACAGGAAACCGGGGTGACTGGGTCCCAAATGGATGTCCTTGATGCCCAGATAAAGGAGGGCCAGGAAGACAATCACGGCCTTTTGCTCATACCAGGCGATATTGAAGGCGACTGGCAGATCGTTGATGTCCTCCAGCTCAAAGGCTTCCTGAAGGGCCTTGGCGATGAGGACAATGGAGTAGGAATCATTGCACTGGCCCGAATCCAGGACCCTGGGAATCCCTCCGATATCTCCCAAGGGCAACTTGTTATAGCGGTATTTGGCACAACCGGCTGTCAATATGACCGTATCCTCAGGCAGGGACTGGGCAAAATCCGTGTAGTATTGGCGGGATCTCATGCGGCCGTCACAGCCTGCCATGACAAAGAATTTACGGATCTGACCATCCTTGACGGCCTGGACCACCTTGTCGGCCAAAAGACCTACCTGATGGTGGGCATAACCGGCATGGACAAAGCCGCTTTCGATTTCTTCCGGCGGCGGCAGGCTCTTGGCCAGCTCGATGATCTCTGAGAAATCCTTCTTGCCATCCTGGTCCGGGACGATATGTTTACAACCCGGGTAACCGGTTGAGCCGGTGGTGAAAATCCGGGCCCGGACTTCTTCACTCCGGGGGGGCACAATGCAGTTGGTGGTAAAGAGGATGGGCCCCTTGAAGGTGACAAAATCATCCAGCTGGTGCCACCAGGAACCGCCGTAGTTACCTACCAGATTGTCATATTTATGAAAGGCCGGATAGGCGTTGGCCGGCAGCATCTCGCCGTGGGTATAGACGTCGACACCCGTCCCCTTGGTTTGCTCCAGGAGGGCCTCCAGGTCCACCAGGTCGTGTCCGGTGATCAGGATGGCCGGGTTCTTTCTGACACCGATATTGACCTTGGTCGCCTGGGGGTGACCGTAACGGGAGGTATTGGCATGATCCAGGAGAACCATGGACTTGACCCCATACTCACCTGTTTTCAAAGTCAGGGCCACCAGATCATCCACTGTCAGGGAAGGATCCAGAAGCTTGGCCAGGGCCTCATAGATGAAGGCACTGATTGAAGGGTCATCCTGGCCAATATTACGGGCATGCTCGGTATAGGCCGCCATCCCCTTGAGGCCGTAGGTGATCATCTCACGCAGGGAGCGGATATCCTCATCCTCTGTCCGAAGGACTCCCACCTCAGCCGCTTTTTCCAGCATGGAATCCCGGTCGGTCACCTGGAAGACGGCTGCATCCTGCAAGCCTTCCCTGTCACCGGGCAATACATCCCGCATGGACAAAATCAGGCGGATCTGGGCCTCCAAGGCCTCCTCATCAAAGTTGGCATTGGTGATGGTCATGAAAAGGCTGTTGAGGACCTGACCGTTGAGCTCATAAAGATCCTGGGCGGCCAGTTTCTCTTTTTCAACCAAGAGGGCGACCCCCTTGAGGCTATAGATCAAAAGATCCATGAGCTTGGCCGCTTCCTCGGGTTTGCCGCAGACGCCACGGACGGTACAGCCCGTACCTCTTGCCGTTTCCTGACACTGAAAACAAAACATACTCATCTATTACTTACCTCACTTTTATTCCATCCGGGCCGGTCCTGCCGGCGCCGGTGCTTTGACAACCGTGATCTCCAAAGTTTCTGGCTGGCGGTTGTGTACATTCATTTTGGTGTCGACAGGGATCTTTAAAAGAGCCCCCCGTCCGTAATCATGGATTTCCTGGTCTCCCAGGCCAATGGATAAGGTCCCCCGCAGGACATTCATATAGACGTTGCCATTGGAATAATGGACCGGTAGGGCCTCACCCTGATTGAGAATCATGTGCATGTAATGAAGGTTCTCATCCATGATGACGGGTTTGATGGTTTTCTGGTCCGTCTGGGCCAGCTGGTAAAGCCTTTCAATCATGACCTACCTCCTAAATAACTTTTTCTTGACTCTATCATCCACCAGGACGGAAAGGCAATCCTCCCCGGGACTCCAATTAAAGCTCATTTTTGGGTGTGAAGGCCTCCAGGGTCTTGAAGAGGGATTCATTGCGCTTGTAAAGCTTCTTATAGACCTCCTGGTAAAGGTGTTCATAGACAGCCACATCGGCAGGCTTGGGCCAGAAGGTCTTTTCTTCACGGACCATGGCCTTGACCCCTTCCTCGTAGCTGTCGAAGAAACCGGCCCAAACCCCTGCGTTGATGGCCGCTCCGATTGCGCTGATCTCCTTGTCTTTCAGGCGGACAGCCGGCAGGTTGAAGATATCGGCAGTCAGCTGCATGACCGCATCCGACTGGCTGCCACCGCCCACTACCGTCAACTTCTTGACCCGGGTCCCGCTTTTGCCTTCAATCACCTCCAGGCCCTCACGGAGGGCGTAAGCGATACTTTCCAGGATGGCCCGGTAGAGGTCAGCCTCCCCGTGATGGTCCATCCAGCCGGCGATCATCCCCTTGCCATGGGGATAAAGTCCGGGGTGTATGGTCCAGAAGGGAAAGACAAAAAGTCCATTGGATCCGGGGGGTATGGAAAGGACCTCCTGGTTCATTCTTTGCAAAAATTCAGGCATACCGCTTTCCTTGGCATAGAGCTGGCAGAACCAGGTCACCAGCCAGTAACCCCGGTAAATACTGTATTCAGGATTCCAGGCGTCGGGAATGCAGCTGGCAAAAGTATAGAATTTGAGTTTTTTGTCTTCTATGTGTTTGAGGCTGGTGGTCCCCAGGGTGGCCATGGTCCCATAGCTGACGACGGCCTGGGAGGGATCAAAGACGCCACCGCCCAGGGTTTCACACTGCTTGTCGCCGGCCGAAGCGATGACTGGAAGGCCGACAGGAAGCCCCGAGGCCTCATGCCCTTCCTGGCTGATCCGGCCGATCTCCTCCCCCGGGGCCACCAGGTCAGGCAATTGGTCGCGACGGACTCCCAAAAACTTGAAGACCGCCTTGATCCGATACCAATCCTGGCGCTTGGCCTGGTAGGGCACGTAGCCCACCTGCATGCCACGGGCATCCCGGAATACCCCACATAATCTGAGATTGAGATAGCCGGTTAAGGATACGTATTTCTTTGCCCTCTGGTAGGTCTCCGGTTCATTATATTTAAGCCAGTTGAACTTGGATCGGTAGGCAATCATGGAAAAGAAGGCATAATCTGCCAGATAGACGGCCAGATCGAAACCTTTCAGTTCTTTTTTCAAGGCTTCCTTGGCTTCAGGTGACCGGCGGGTGTCCACCCAGGTAATCCAGTCACGAAGGGGCTGGTCATGCTCGTCAAGGGGCATGATATTGTCACGGTTGGCAGTGAAGGCGACGGCCTTGAGTCCTCCTATCCGGTCGCCCAGCTCCTGGACCACCTCCCGGATAACCTGACAGCTGTCCTCGAAGAACTGCTGGGCAGGTACCTCCGCCCAACCGGCCTGGAGGCTGTAGTAGGGTTGGCTGATCTTACGGGCAGAGGCCACCCGTCCTCCTTCACGGTCAAATACAATGGCACGCACACTTTGCGTCCCCACATCCACCGCCAATAGGTACTGGTCTCCTGCCATGACAGCCTCCCTTTTTACTTGAATTCTTCTCTTTGGACCTCCGTCTCCCTTGACAGCATACCACCTCTCCCGGGCTCTGGCTTCTTTTACAAAGGAGGCCCCCGCATGCTATAATAGGCGCCCCTATATGGGAGCGTACTGGTTTCGACGGGGTTGTTGAGATCGGGAAAGCGGGTAGAGGATTCTCGTTGGCCTCTTTAAAAAGCGAGAAACTTTTATAATTGCCAAACAACCGGCACTTGCAGCGGCGTAGCCGTTGCCGTCTCCCCGGCCAATCTGCTAGCCGGACCGGGACGTCAATCGCAGACCTTTCCCTTTAGGCAGGTTAAAGAGGGCAACCGGCGGGCCAAAGTCTTGAGGTCCAGGCCGCGTATCATGAGACTAGCTGACCTGTAAGACTGTCTGTGACCTTGTGGGATCAGCGAATACTAATCACAGACTGCACCCGGAGAAGTCCCTTTGGAGATGATTTCGGACAGGGGTTCGACTCCCCTCGCTTCCACCAAAAAGACCTGCCTCACAAGGCAGGTTTTTTCTTCTTTCGGTTCCCGAGGATACCCTGTTTTGCTGGAGGCCAGCTCATAATGGCCTTGAAGGGTTACCTGTTCCAAAGACAGATGCAGACCCTCCTGAAAGGGGTGACTGGTATGGAAAGCAGACAGAAACGATTGAAATTCTCCCTCCTGATCTCTGCCCTTATGGCTCTTTTGACCTTTGGGGTCTTTTACTTGGGAGTAGGCATCCTGCTGGGGACGCCTCTCTTGCCGACCAACTTTCTGGCTATGGCAGTCCTTGGGCTGATTATCGGCTCCATCGCCTTCCTCTTTGCTTTTTTCAGGCTCAAGTTTGCCCTGGGCTTTTTTGTGGCTGGCTTTGCTATCGGCTCAGCCTTCATGCTCTATACCTTTTGGGATGGAGTGGCTGGCTGGGAGGACCTGATCGGCCTCTTGTCCTTTCTCTTCCTTCAAGGATTGGGACTGGGGGTGGGTCTTCTGCTGGAGCTGATCGTCTTTTTGGTAAAAAAATCCAAGGAAAGCTTAAAACCAACCCTTTCTCTTGCAGAAGATCAAGCTCAAGAGAATGAAGGCAAATGAGGCCAGGGCCACTAAAGGATAGGTCAGGGCGTAGTCCAGTTCAGGCATGCGCAGATTCATGCCATACCAACCCACCAGAAGGGTAGGCGGTAGGAAGACGGCAGTGATGACCGTAAAAAAGCGCATGGTTTCATTGAGGCTGATATCCAATTGATTCTGCAAGGCCTCCCGGGCCTGGTTGAGATGGTCTCTCAGGTTGAGGATGGTCGTGAGAATGCGGTCGGCTTTCTTTCTTTGAGCCCTTAAAACCTTGAGCTGGCCGGAGGAAAAATGCTGGTTTCCGTTGGTCTCCATTTCCACAAAAACTTCAAGGAGGCCCTGGTAGTAGTGTTTCAAGGCCAGGAGCTTTTTCCGAATGGGCACAATGGAGGCCAAACGCTCCCGGGGATCTGCCTCTTCCAGGCTTTCCAGGACCTCAATCTGATCGTCAATGTCGTCCAGGAAGCTGACTGCCTCTTCAAGAAGACTGTTGAAAAAGAAGGTCAGGGCTGGGACGGGCAAGCGGTCAGCCGGCCTTGCCAGAGCCAGCTGATGGTCCAGTTTCTCCAGCAACTGCTGGTCACCGACAACCAGGAGGCGGTCAGCCTTCAGATAGGCGTCTATCCGGCCGGGCTCCTGGTCCGGGGGCCCCAGGTCCGGTAGAGTCAAGGACAAGAAGTCATAGCCATCCCGGATTTCATAGTGGGTGGATTGTTTTTCCGCCTGGGGGAAAGCATCTGACAGCTCAATGCCAACCAGGGCTAAAAGTGTCTGGCTCTCATGGAGGTCGGCCAAGAGGATGGCCGGGCCTTGCAGGGCCTTGGTAGGCACTTGATCCATAAGAGCTTGAGGGGTATAAATTTTCATCTTTAATCCTCCTGGGCCATGTCCTGTTTTTGAAAATTTCTTTTGATCCTTCATGACTATTGGTCGGCAAAGACCCTCTTTACCGCTATAATAACAGTGTCTTGTCCTGCATCTGGCATATGTCCAGATCTTTTGAGACAGAAAGCCCTGGGCTTTAGGGAATGACTAATTATTAATCTGCCGGGAGAGAGGCCATGCACTTTGAAACTGTCAACTGTCCTCAATGCGGAGGTCCCCTGGAGGGGGTGGCAGAAGCTGGTTTTTATTGCTGCCCTTACTGTAAAAGCCATATCCGGGTCAGTTTTTCCAATCAGGACCCTCAAAGGCGGCCTGACGGACGCTTGACCGTTTGGGACCAGCATACCGGCGAAGCCCTCTGCTATATCCTCCTGCCAGCGGGCTGGTCAGCCCAGGGCGCCCTCCTGCCCCATCTTCAAAGTGCCAACTGGCCCATGACCCTGCAGGTCCAGGCCAGTCCCGCCCAGGACCCGGTCCTCATCAACTATTGGTCGGGCTCAGCCTTCAAGGAAGTCCGATCCGGTATGGCCCGGCACAGGGAAGGTTCTTTTGACCAGGTTGATATGATGCCCATGAAACGCCTGATCTCCCCCAACCAGTATGCTGATGCCTTTTTCATGGGCCTGGCCGGTTCCTTTCAGAATATCTGGCTTCATGACAGCCGTCCCCTCCCCCAGGAACCTCCTCTGGACTATCCAGCCCGGTCTCAGGAAATGGCCTGGACCATCGGGAAGCAGATTGAAGCGCAGACTCCCCCTGGCATGTGGTCAAGGGTCGACCAGGCCTTCTATGACGGGGTGACCCGGATCTACGACTATCAGCATGAGGGCCAGGACTGGCGAATGGCGGTCGCGGTACTGATTGACGGGATACAGATCAGCGGAGGAGCCAGCGGCTTTTTCTTTGGGGCTTCCATGACCTATATCATCTGGGAAAGCCAGTATCTTTTGTCCTTGACCAGCCCCAGGGATCTCTTCGATGACTACTACAGCGCTTTTATCATGTTCGCTTCCACCATGCAATCAAGTCCCCAGATCCTCCAGCAGATGGAAAGGGAGCGGGCCCGTATCAGCGGCCAGCTGCAGGCGGCCCAGTCTGACTGGTTCAATGCCCATATGGATATGATGCGTCAGCAAGAGGCCAGCTTTGATGCCTACAACCGGGCCTGGTACGCCAATTCAGACAGACAGCACAAGGCCATGCGGCAGTCTTCTGCCAGCCAGGGATCAGCCATGGATCGCATCTTCGATAAATACAGTGAAGCCGTCCGCGGTGTGGATACCTATATCCGCCCTGACGGTACCGAAGTGGAATATTCGGTGGTTAACGAGGCCGCCTTTGCCAGTGCGACAGACAGCCGGACCACATTTGCGACTCAAGCAAGGGATTTTCGATCCATAGATTGGGTTGAGATGAGGAAAAAGTTCTAGACAGGCGACTCAGCATTAGTCCCAGGAAAAGTCAAAAAGCCCCTAGGTTAGGGGCTACTGCGTAAACGTGA
>LSQX01230116.1_pt1 | contig 14655 bp, 10 predicted proteins | sample 654561 | NCBI WGS metagenome assembly LSQX01 (sample SAMN04489861, study PRJNA283612) | anaerobic digester metagenome | isolation source: 4 biogas reactors fed with cattle manure at either 37C or 55C with and... | place: Denmark: Kongens Lyngby | collected 2014
CATCTTTTCCTAGCCTGTCAGTCTGAGTAGTCCCGATAAAATCGGGGCGAGCATCAAAGACTAAGACAAATTGCCTCACTGCATTTGACCCCAGCACAAAATACTTTTAAAAACCTACAAGGTCGGGAAAGACCTTGCAGTATATGCTCAATAAATGGGCATAAGTTACTTTCTAATCTTTTATCTCTTATCTATTTTTCCGCACATTTCGACTTCGTTCAATGGGCTGAATTAGCGTATTTTTTAGGGTCGTTGAACAGAATCGAAACGCCCCTATTTTTCATCATTTGTCTTAACTAATCTTAGGATGCTTCAATCGTATATTTTGATAATCTTTTCGGCGTGTTTTTAAAATCAGCTCAAATCTATCATAGCGAATAACAGCACCAAAAACTTTCAGCAAATCGCCACCCAAAATGCCATGTATTTCCTCCACCCCAACACGACTATAAACCTCATTTACTGCCGACAAACAGGTTACGACCGAAAAATAATCACGTAAAGTAAAATCTCCTAAGGTCAAGCTATCAACAGTAGTGATGGTGTTTTTGGAAACCAAACCTCCCAAACCCGAAAGCTCAATATCTGAATGATCGTCCTCCCCAATTGCTCCTATTTCCACAAAATAATCATAGTCGAAACAGGTACGCGAAGCACCGGTATCTAAGACCAATCTTACATCTTTACCATTTACTTGGGCGTTTAAAATTAGATGTAAATTTTGCTCCTCAACCTCAACTGGTTCTAATTTTATTACACTTTTCATATATAATCTTTTAAGTACTTGGCAGTGAAGCCTTTAGCCTTTTTTACAACCTCTTCGGGTGTACCTTCAGTCACTATTTCTCCACCTCCATCACCACCCTCTGGACCCAAGTCTATAATGTGGTCGGCAACTTTTATAACATCCATATTATGCTCAATAACTATCACCGTATTCCCTCTATCTACAAGTTTTTGGAGCACTTCCAACAACACTCTTATATCTTCAAAATGCAAGCCTGTTGTGGGCTCATCTAATATGTAAAGAGTGTTTCCGGTTTCGCGTTTTGCCAACTCTTCCGAAAGTTTCACACGCTGTGCCTCGCCCCCCGAAAGGGTGTTAGACTGCTGTCCAAGAGTGATATAGCCCAATCCGACATCTACCACAGTTTGAATTTTATTCCTAATTATGGGAATATTTTCGAAAAATTCTAATGCCTGGTTCATGGTCAAATTGAGTACATCATTTATAGATTTTCCTCTATATTTTATCTCCAAAGTCTCTCTGTTGTAGCGTTTGCCATTACATTCGGGGCAGTTTACGTAAACATCGGGCAAAAAGTTCATAGCTATGGTCTGAACACCAGCACCCCGGCAGGTTTCGCATCTGCCACCCTTCACATTGAAGGAAAATCTACCCGGCTTATAACCCCTTATTTTCGACTCTGGCATACTGTTGAAAAGTTTCCTAATTTCATCAAAAATGCCAATATAAGTTGCTGGATTTGAGCGTGGTGTGCGACCAATAGGTGCCTGATTTATTTCAATAACCTTATCTATATTTTCAAGTCCTTCGATGGTTTTGCAAGGTAAAATCTTTTTTTCGGAACGATAAAAATGTTTGTTTAAATATGGATATAGAGTGCCATTTATCAATGACGATTTTCCACTACCCGAAACACCCGTAACGCAAATTAATGTAGCCAAAGGAAACTCCACATTTAGGTTTTTTAAATTATGACCCTTAGCACCTACAAGTTTTAGCTTTTCACCGCTACCTTTGCGTCGCTCCTTAGGTATTTCAATAATTTTCTTACCTGTTAAATATTGACAAGTGAGCGAGTTGCACTCTTTAAAATCTTCGGGCTTACCAGCCGCAACCACTTTCCCGCCCTTGCGACCAGCACCCGGACCCAAGTCTAAAATATAGTCGGCTGCCAACATCATATCTTTGTCGTGTTCCACAACGATAATAGTATTTTGCAGATCTCTTAACTCCTTCAAGGAGTCGATAAGTCTCTGGTTATCACGCTGATGCAAACCAATGCTTGGCTCATCAAGGATATATAAAACATTTACCAATTGTGAACCTATCTGCGTTGCCAAGCGAATCCGTTGTGCCTCGCCACCAGAAAGGGTTTGAGAGGAACGATTCAAATTCAAATACTCAATACCAATATTGGATAAAAAGCCTAATCGGGTACTAATCTCTTTCAAAACTCCTTGGGCTATACTCCTTTTTCTATCATCGAAATATTTATCCACATCATCAATCCACGCCTTCAAAGTTTTGATGTCCATATTTGCCAATTGAGCGATATTTTTGTTACCAATTTTGAAATATATTGACTCTTTTTTCAATCGAGTTCCAGCACATTTATCACAAGTTTTATAGAGCATAAAACTACTTACCCATTTTCGGATAGTTGCCGAAGAGGTCTCCATATCTTGCGACTCGATAAAACTAATAATTCCCTGATAAACAGCCGAATATGATGAATATGTTCCAGCAAATTCTGTTTTAACATTCAAAATATCATCTGAGCCATACAATATTGTATTTATCAACTCATCGGGCAAATCTCTAATTGGCTCACTAATTTTATGTCCATATTTTTCAACCAATGTTTCAATTTGCCTATAAATCCAATTATTTTTATAGGCACCCAAAGGTGCAATTCCACCATTTTTTATGCTAACACTATCATCTGGAATTATCTTTTTAATGTCGATGTCGCTTATTGTGCCCAAACCATTACACTTGGTACAAGCACCATAGGGCGAATTAAAAGAGAAGGTGTTTGGCTCGGGGTCGGGATAGGAGATTCCTGTTGTGGGACACATCAAAAATTTACTAAAATTCCGGACTTTATTCTCCTCAACATCCAAAATCATCATTATCCCTTTTCCATGTTTCAAGGCAGTTTGTATGGAAGATGTAAGTCGTTTAGTGTTGGATTTATCAACCACCAAGGTGTCAATTACAGTTTCAATATCGTGCGTTTTATACCTCTCCACCTGCATTCGCAGTGTAATATCTTTTATTTCGCCATCTATTCTAACTTTCAAAAATCCCTGTTTTCTGATTTGCTCAAAAAGCTCCCTATAATGACCTTTTCTGGCACGCACCATGGGCGAAAGTAGGGTGATTTTTTTTCCATCAAATGACGAGACTATTAAATCTACAATCTGTTTTTCGGAAAACTTACGCATCAACTCGCCAGTTTCGTACGAATAAGCGTCTGAAGCACGTGCATAAAGTAGCCTCAAAAAGTCGTAAACCTCGGTTATAGTGCCAACGGTAGAGCGTGGGTTTTTATTTACTGTTTTCTGTTCAATGGAAATTACTGGACTTAATCCTGTAATTTTATCCACATCCGGACGCTCCATATTGCCGATAAAACTTCGGGCGTAAGCCGAAAATGTCTCCATATAACGACGCTGTCCTTCGGCATAAATAGTGTCGAAAGCCAGCGAGGATTTTCCACTACCACTCAGCCCTGTGATGACAATTAGAGAGTTTCGTGGAAGCTCAACATTTATATTTTTTAGATTGTGAACACGAGCTCCTTTTATAGTCAAAAATTCCTCCTCGGAGTGGGGATTTTGTATCTGTTTTGCCTTGCTCATAAAGCCTTAGAGTATTTTTTAGTTTGAAATAGTGTCAAGTTTGTAAATTGCATTCTGATTTTCCAAATTAGACAATTGCATCGCCCGCGAAGTATATCCCTCTTTGGGAAGCTCAATATAGTATGTTTTGCCACTTCTATTGGCAAGCGATGTAGAACGCAACCACGGATTAAATTCCTTTAAAATTCTGTAATTACTATTGTGCAAAAGAGCAAAATCTACTAAAGAATTTATGGAAGTATCAACGGCAATTTTCTCTGTGGGAGTTGGTTGATAAAGGTCTGAATATCTTAATCTTAAACCAAAATTCACTGGACTCTCAATTATCAATTTAAGAGCCAAAATTCGGGATACATATCTGGAGGTTTCGCTATTTAGGTGTAAGTCCCAATAATTGTCCTGTTTCTGGGCATTCATTTGTCTTTTCAATGCCCCTTGTCCCATATTGTATGCCGCCGAAGCCAAGGTCCAACTGCCGAACATTTTATTCAAATTTTTCAAATATTTGCAAGCTGCATAGGTGGCTTTTTCCAAGTGAAAACGTTCGTCAACATCACCACTAACCTCCAAATTAAATTGTTGCCCAGTGCCTTTCATAAATTGCCAAAATCCAGCAGCACCAGCCGGCGAAACAACATTGGTAAAACTACTTTCAATTAATGCCAAATATTTAAAATCGTCGGGGACACCCTCTTCAGCTAAAATTGGCTCAATAATGGGAAAAAATCGCCAAGTACGTTTTATCATTTGAATTAAATTTGAATGCCAGTACATATTGGTCAAAAGTTCTCTGTCCACAGCCTCATAAACATAATATGTATCCAGAGGGACTTTTTCGCCTGCAAATTCTAAATTGTCTGGAATTACGGGCGTATATATCTGATAATTAGCAACAATATCCGACTGATAGTCGTTATCATTTTTTATAATTATAATCTCTGTTCCTGAAATTAAAAACGAAATTGGAAGTGCTATTAATAGAATAATAATTATGGCACCGCCAAGTAAAATTAGATTTTTTCTCTTTTTCATCTCTTTGTGTCCTCTTCTTTATGAATGTTGGCAATATAAAATAAGCTTACAAAAATAGCCAAAACATAGCATAAAAACAAAATGAAGTATAAATAGGACCACTCTTCAATAAAGAGTAAAATTGTTATTGTAAAGATTGAAGATAGTAAACCAATACCTAAAAACAGCAGAGCTATCTTCCTGACACTCAGTCCAATATACGACAAATGATGCGTAGTGTGGTCGCGACCACCAATAAATGGCGATTGTCCGCGAGCTATTCGTTTATAAAAAACTGTGGTTGTGTCGCTAAGGGGTAAAACATATGCCATGGCGATAACAATAATTTGTTTTGTGTTTACCAAAGCATCATTGCCATCGGCAAAATTCCAAAAATATTTTATACCAATTATTGCCAATAAAACTCCTAAAAACTGACTACCCACATCGCCCATATACATTTTTGATGGATGCCAATTGAAGCGTAAAAAACCCAATAATGAGCCAAAAACTGCCACCATTATCACAAAATCAATGCTATTTACTTCGGCTTTGAAAAACAGATAAAGTAGAACCGTAAATATTATGGAGATAGATGTAACCGAGGTTATGGCATCCATATTATCCAACATATTTATGGAATTCATTATACCCACAACCCAAAAAACTGTAAGAGCGTAGTTCAAATAATCGTTCTCGAAAAGCTGAATATAAACACCAGCAAAAATGAGAATAAATGCTATTAAAAACTGAATAATAAACTTTGCTATAACGGGCGAATTTCGCAAGTCGTCATACAATCCCAAAATAAAACCCAAAGAAACTGTTCCAATTATTGCAGAAATTTCCAAGGTGTTTAAACCATCTCTTTCGTAGGGAAAAAAGAGGAGGAAAGCCATAATTCCAAAAATAAAACTTACATAAAAGGAAACTCCACCAATGGCTGGCTTGCGTTGAGTGCTGAAACGAACAGCATTTTCAGGCAATTTTTTACTAAACAAACTTCCTGAATATCTTAGAAAAAATAAATTTACAAAATATGATAGCACCATCGATAGTACAAATACCAAAGCAATGCCAAACCAAATGTTTTCAATATTAATTTGCATAAATAATCTTTTAAAAAGGAGAAACAAAGTTTTTGAATGTCTGAGCAACAGCATCTTTTTCTGAAACTATCGGATTTTCTATTTGCCAATCTATATCCAATATTTCATCGTTCCAAATTATGGAACCTTCCGACTCTTTATTGTAGATATTGGAGCATTTATACTGAAAAACAGTATTGTCTTCCATGGTCAAAAAGCCATGTGCAAAGCCTTCGGGAATAAAAAACATATTCTTCTTTTTGCTATCAACAAGCAGTGCAAGATGTTTGCCATATGTGGGCGAATTTCTACGAATATCAACCGCCACATCTAACACCGAACCCGAAACAACTCTAACCAGTTTTGCCTGTGCAAACGGCGGAGCCTGAAAATGTAAACCACGCACCACACCTCTGTGCGACAATGATTGATTGTCTTGAATAAAATCTACATCTAATCCTGCAGAGAGAAATTTATCTTTGTGATAAAACTCCAAAAAATGCCCCCTGCTATCCTCAAAAACTGTGGGAATAATCTCCACAAGTCCCTCTATATTAAACTTATTAAATATCATTTAGATTTTCCAATTATTCTATTCTTGATTTTTGAAAACTTACCCTCTTCAACCTCTTCTTTTTCCTCATAATATCCATAGTTATAGCCTACTCCGTAGCTATATTTGCTACCATAATAATAACCACCATATCTGTTTCCATATCCATATTTGTTTTTGGATTCATTTACAGAGTTTAGAACAAATGATATATTTTTTAGACCCAATTCGTTCCACAAATACTCTAAATTTTGTACAAATATTCGTTTGGAATATCCAGCTTTGAAAACATAAATGGGATAATCTGCCATTTTGAAAGTATGCATAGCATCTGTAACTAAGCCTATGGGCGGATTATCGAAAACTATAAAATCGTAATCTTGTTTTAACTCTTCCACAAGCTTGGTAAAGTTATCAGATAAAATCAACTCACTGGGATTTGGTGGAATTGTACCTGCGGTGATAAAATGCAAAGTGTCGATGGAACTGACATTCACACAATCTTTGTAGTTTGCCATACCTGATAAAATATTACTAACACCTAAGCTATTGGAATATGGTTTTTCTTCGGTTGAAAATGCTCTATGGATTTTTGGCTTACGCATATCCAAATCTAAAACAATAACTTTTTTGCCTGAATAGGCAATAATTCCAGCAATATTCACCGCCACAAAAGTTTTTCCTTCAGACGGAATTGTAGATGTTATGGAGATAATGCCCTGATCCGAACCACTGGAAATAAATTGCATATTGGTACGCAGTCCACGCATTGCCTCCGCAAGGATTGACTTAGGTTCTTTGTCAACCAAAAGTTGAGAATAACGCATCTCTCTTTTAACCATTGGAATTGTCCCCAACAGAGCCACATTGCTGTATTTACGTATATCCGAAACAGTGTCAATATTAGAATAAAACAGGTATCTATATGCAATATATCCTATGCCCAATAAAAACCCCACAATTACTGATAAGAAGTAAATTTGATTTCGCTTGGGGGAGATTGGAACTGCTGGTGTTTTAGACTTCTCCAAAATTATATTTTGTGAAACATAACCAACCTTTGCAATGGAATATTTTGTCTTGGTTTCGATAAGTTGATTGTAATATGTTTCATTGATAGTCATAATTCTACTAAACTTTTTCAACTCCAAAGCCTTAGTATTATCCACCTGCATCAATAATTCTTGTGTAAGAGCATTAAGTTCGGTTCTGAGCTGTTTTGCTTTTACATCTATATTGTTCTTGAAAGATAAAATTGACTCTGCTAAAACCCTCTTCTGTATATCTATTTGATAATCAAGCTGTTTGACATGACCACTCTCTTTTGTGTAGCTATAAGCTGCTTGCTCTCGTTGCAACAATAGCGATTGCAAATTTGTCAAAATTGCACTCAATGCACCTTGATAATTACTACCTATAATATCGGCCAAAAAGGAGTAAACATCAATATCTTTATTACCACTTACTGAGGTGTTTATTTTGTCCAAAAGAGTTTTTTCATAGTCCAACTTCGCCAATTCGGAATTTAAGTCCTCAATTTTTTGTTGAATAAGAGTCTTGGATCTCAACTCACTGACTTCAATATTATTCTCCCTTTTATACTCCTCCATTTCGTTGTGAGTTTTAAACAACTCATCTTCCAACATCTCCAACTGATCATCAATAAAATTGATAATGTTATTTGCATTTTCCTGCTTTTGAATTTTGTCATATTCAGCAAAATCCACTGCTATGGTGTTTACAATTTCTGATGCTTTTTGAGGGTTATAATCTTGAACTTTTATCTGTATTGTCTTTGCTGCTTCGTTCAAAATTGTGGCTTGCATCTTGTGTGAGTACATGGAACAAATACTCTCTTTGTCGAATATTTGAATGGCGTAGGTGTCTCCTTTTTTAATTTGGACACCATCGTTCACCGAAACTAAAATGTTGAAATGTTCTGTTACCACATTAACACCACCACTGCCATTGGTAAATCTTTTCTTATATTTTGTATCTCCAATTTCGTACGACACAACCAAGTCGCTGCTTTTATCAAAAGTTAAATCTATCAAAACGCCATTAATCTGCTGGCTGCTACTTAAAACTCTAACAGTGAAAGGGGAGTTGCGATATAATTCATTGTTTAGAATTGTACCTTTATAAAAATAATTTACTTCCAAAGGGAGCTTTGATAGCGAGCTCTCTAAGAAAGCTGAAGATTTTAAAAAGTCTATTTTTGTGGCTAATTGATTATAGTTGCTATATAGTTTCGTTTGCTCTTGAATGACATCGGGTTTATTTTCTGGCTCAATTTGAATAACAGTTGTTGCTTCGTACAAATTGGGCGTATAACGCAAATATATCCACGCTACAGAAAAGAACAGAGCAACACTTATTATTACTACATACCAAGTTTTAGAGAGTATAAATATCAAAAGCGATAAATCAAACTCATCATTTATTTTCGAAAATTTCTTATGTGTCATACTCTATCTAAATAATCCATAAACTACCAACACTGTTGTAATCAAGCTCAAATAAGGCGTAATTTCTCTCAAAATCTTTTGTGCCACTTTTGCCCTTGGCTGAACTATAATTATATCGTTGGCTTGTAAAGTCAAATTTGCCTCTGTCATGCCTCTAATGGTTGACAAATCTATCAGAAAAATATCTGGGTTTTTCAAGTCTCCTCTAATGAGCTTTATCCTATCCGAGCGTCCATCGGCTATGCCACCAACTTCTGCCAAAGCATCAAAAAGCGTTGTTTGGGGGTTTTTCAAAGTTAGAACCTTGGCATTTCCACCTTCGTTGCCGGGAAAAACAACCACTTTTTTATTCACAACATTAAGTTGCACAAAGGGGTCGTTTAAGTATTTTGAATAGACCTCTTCCAAATGCAATTCAGCCTCTTTTTCGGTCATACCTGCCAAAATAGCATTGCGAATCAAAGGCAGTTTCACAGAGCCATCGGTTTCAACTTTGTAAATGATTCCTCTGCTCTGCATTTGCATATTTGTTGAAGATGTAATTTCAATCAATTTTTCTCCATCAAGGGTATAAATCCTCATATCAATCTCGTCTCGCGGCGAAATAACATACTCCGAAGTTAAAAGAGTATCGCTGAATTTTGCATAATCAAAATTCTTGGGCGTACGAAGCATCTGCGTTGGATTAAGAATTTTACACGACGAAAATCCTAAAACAAGCAAAATAATCAATACAAATACTTGGGAGAATTTTTTATAATAAAGTTTTTTCATTCTATAAAATACTTGGTTTTGCAAAATTATAAAAACTTGTGTGAAAATCTAAGACTTCATACAATATAATAGAACCACTAAGTGTTTTTAACGTAATTTGTAAGTTTTTGTTGCAATTTTTAGACTTGAATTCAATTTGTTTTCTAATTATTTTGTTTTTACTACAAAATAAGCTCTAAAAATCACTAATTTTGTTTTGTTATAAAAATTTGAAATGAAGAACATTTATAAACATTTAGCCCTTTTCTTTTTAATAGTAATTGCAAGCTTTTCGTGCAAAAACAGTAGTAAAACATTTTTTTTGCAAGGCGAAATTGAAGGTAGTAATGCAAAAAAAGTCTATCTATATGAGCTTTTGCCCGACGAAGAAATATTAGTTGATTCGTCAAGTATAATTAATGGAAAATTCAAGTTTAAAATTAAACAAGACGACAAAAGTGTCTATTTGATTGACATTGCAGAAACTGAAAAAGTAAATTTTATTGCCCAATCTGGCGATAAACTTTCATTCAAAGCCGATTTTCTTTTTGGAGTTGAGAGTTATTTCTTTAAAGATTCTGACGAAAATAATCTTTTAATGGAGATGAACAGACGATTGCAAAAATGCTACGAAACCACCGACACTCTTTCAAAGGCATATAAAAACCTCTATTACGCAGATGACTATGAAGCTGAAAAATATAGAATAGATTCTCTCTATAATCTGATGTTTTCGGAGCATAGAGAGTGGTTAACAGATATTATTGTTTCGGAAAAATATCCCTTTGTGGGTCTAATTGCCTTTTATCAGTCCATTGGTGCAAGAAGGTTTTTTAACGACAAAAACGATTTCGATATTTTTACTATTCTCCACAAAAGTTTAAACGAAAAACACCCACAAAATATTCATACTCAAAGTTTTAATGCTAAATTTTTAAACTTAAAAAATGAGATTGAAGAGGAGGTAAATCTTTTAGAATCACTTCTCCCAGGTAATAAAACACCTCATTTTTCGTTGTTTACACACGAAAGAGGTAGCATTACCAACGCTGATTTCGCAGGACAAAATTACATTATATATTTTTGGAACTTAATTTCTGACAATTCTCCTCAATATTTACAAAATTTGGAAAAAATAGCACAAAAAACACCCATTATCGCCGTAGCTTTAGAGCCAAATATTTCGGTTTGGGAGAAATTAATTGCAAAAGAGTATCTTTTTGCCATAAATAGTATTGAAGAAAAAGCCTTTGATAGTCCAACGGCACTACAATTTAATATTAAAGAAACTCCGCATTTTTACTTGATAAATAAAGATGACAAAATTGTCTGTTCTACTAATAATATTGATAGTTTAAAGCAATATCTAAAAAATGAGAAATAGGTTTTTGTTTTTTTTATTTTTCAATCTTTGCATTGGCACATTGTATTCACAAGACAGCCATAGAGAATACTTTCAGCAAGAAACCGACTATAAAATCAGTGTTAGTCTCAACGATTCTTTACACACTTTGAGCGGAAATATTTCCATAAATTATGAAAACAATTCACCCGACACTTTAAATTTTATCTACATTCATTTGTGGGCAAATGCGTACTCAAGTTTGGAAACAAAATTTGCGAAACAGCGAGCACAAACAGAAAAAGATTTTCAATTTTCCTCAAAAGATGAACGTGGATATATTGTTACAAGCGAGTTTTTTGTGGATTCGCTTCTGGCACAAACAAGCTACCACAACAACGATAAGGAGATTTGCAAACTCACTTTACCTTCGCCACTTTTGCCCAATAGCTCCATAAATATCCAAACCTCTTTTTTGCTAAAAATTCCCAAACTTTTTTCGCGTTTAGGACATTCCGATAATGCTTACTACATTTCGCAGTGGTATCCCAAACCAGCAGTTTACGACCGCCACGGCTGGCACACAATGAACTATATAGATTATGGGGAATTTTACTCCGAATTTGGCTCCTTTGATGTGGAAATTACTTTGCCCGAAAACTATTTTGTGGCTGCCACAGGAGTTTTGCAAACCGAAGAGGAAAAACTGAGAATTGAAAAAAGAGTTATAGAAACTTTGGACGATAATTTTGAGCATAAAATGGAATCATCTGACAACTACAAAACCATCAGATTTTATCAAGATAGCATTCACGATTTTGCTTGGTTTGCCGACCCTCGATTTCTTATTAGAAAGGATTATGTAAAACTTCCAACAACCGAAGATTATGTCGAAACTTGGATTTATTATCGCCCCGAAAACACTCCTTTTTGGAAAAATGCCAATGAGTATCTGAACAGTGCAATTTGGTTTTTTTCGTCCGAAATTGGGCATTATCCTTACTCGCAATGTACGGCTGTTGACGGCTCTTTTGATATTGGCGGCGGAATGGAATATCCCATGATAACACTTATTGGCAATAGCGACAGCAAATCTTCTTTGGAAAGAGTAATTGTTCACGAATTGGGACACAATTGGTTTTATGGAATTTTGGGCTTCAACGAAAGAGAAGAACCGTGGTTAGACGAGGGCTTGACCAGCTTTTACGAAAACAAATATTTCCAGTGGAAATACTCCAGCCTGAAATTTAATCATCAAAATTTGAACTTGAAATTGTCCGATATTTCAAAAATATTCTCTCCATATTCGCAAGAATATACCCATCATTTGGCAACGCAATATTTCACTTCTCGAAATATGGAACAAGCAATGTCGCTGCACTCAGAAGAGATGCATTTGATAAATTATTTCTATTTGAACTATGTGAAACCTCTTGCAGTTTTTACCATGCTGGAAGAAAATATTGGAAAGAGTAATTTTCAACTAATAATGCATGACTTTTACAATGATTGGGCTTTTAAACATCCGCAAACCTCTGATTTTAAAAGACATTTGGAAGATGAAGCCAACAAAGATTTATCATGGTTTTTTGATGACATCCTCGAAAAGAACAAAAAAATAGACTATAAAATTTCCAAAGTCAAAAGCCAAAAAGATAATACTTATAAGGTGAAAATCAAGAATAAAACTGGCGTTGAAGCACCTCTAACTTTAGATTATATAAGTGAAGATGGAAAAATTATAAAAACAGAAAACTTAGATGGCTTTAAAGGGAAAAAAGGGTTTGAAATTAGTCCAGAAGAAAACACTCATAGCCTCTTTGTGAATAGCAGTTTTGAGAATTTAGAATTAGACAGATACGACAACCATGCTCGGTTGAAAGGCGTATTTAAAAGATTTAGGTCTCCCAGTGTTAATCTTTTTTATTCCCTACCAAATATCAATAAAAATCAAATATATGTTTTGCCCATTTTGGGTATGAATAAATATGATGCCCTAATGCCCGGAATTGCCTTCTACAACGACCCTGCAATTATCAGAAAGGTAGATTTTGTTTTTAGTCCGCTCTACTCTTTTAAGACAAATGAGTGGAATGGATTTTTTGATATTGGCTATAATATTCGCCCACAGGGAAATTTTTGGGGCAATGTTAGAGTGGGTTTAAATGGTCGTAAATATTCTTATAAATTTTTAGACGAAAACAGAGAGTGGTTCAAATTGGCTCAAGAGGTGGAACTTAACTACAAACCAAACTCTAAAATGATTGAAAATCAAACACTTATTAGAAACATATACCTATCTCAGGGTGTGCATATTTGGAATAGCAATCCCACAATAGTCATAGATGATACTTACATAAAAAGACGCAATTATATTTTGCTAAACATTCATCACAAGCTAAAAAGGCATCATAAAATAAACCCTTATCAACTTGATTTTGACCTTTTGCTAAACGATAAGTTCTACAAAACATCACTAACTTACACTTCAAGGCACTATTTTAAAAGAAAATTCGACTTTGAATATCGAATTTTTGCTGGATATATGACCCCGCACTACGATACCTATTATTCACCCGGTTTTAAATTTCAGACCTCAGGAATATCAGCAAAATCTAGCGGAGATTCAGATTATTTATTTGATGAAGTCTTTTTTGGACGCTCCGAAACTTCTGGATTTTGGTCGCGGCAAATGGTGCAAAGCGAAGGCGGTTTCAAAACCTATACCCCATTGGGCAACTCGCTGTGGATGAGCTCCATAAATGCTTCTGTTTCAATTCCCAGACTTGAAATACTAAGACTTTTCGCAGGCATTTTAAGCTTCGATAAAGCCAACGAGCAACTACAAAACAACGAAATATTTTTATACGAAGCAGGCATAGAACTTAGACTCTGGAAAGATGCCCTAAGTGTCTCTGTTCCGCTACTTATATCGCCAGATATGAAAAGAATTGAAAATTTATATGGGCATAAATGGCACAACCGAATTAGATTTGTATTAAATTTGAAAGCAATTAATCCATTTATTATTAATAAAAAACCACATTACATTGCACTCTAAACACAGACATATAGACGGAAAAGCTTACTTTATTTCAGATGCACATTTTGGCATTCCAAACTTTGAAGAGAGTTTAGAAAGAGAAAAAAAACTTGTTCGCTGGTTAGATGAAATCAAATCTGATGCTAAACATATTTTCCTTTTAGGCGATATTTTCGACTTTTGGTTTGAGTATAAAAAGGTGGTACCCAGAGGCTTCGTGCGAATTTTGGGAAAATTAGCCGAACTATCGGATAATGGAATAAAAATTTATTTCTTTATTGGCAATCACGATATGTGGATGAAAGATTACCTAAAAAAAGAGCTAGGATTGGAACTTTTCTTTAAAGAACAGATTTTTATAATAAATGGCAAAAAAGTGTTTTTGGGTCATGGCGATGGTTTAGGACCGGGCGATCGTGGCTATAAATTTATAAAGAAAATTTTCAGAAATCGTGTTTGTAGATGGCTATTTGCCCGATTGCACCCAAATTTTGCATACTCAATGGCACAATATTTCTCCAGAAAAAGCAGAGAAGCATATCTAGAAAAAGACAATGGTTATTTAGGAGATGAAAAAGAGTTTTTAGTGCTATTTATAAAAGAAAAACTACAAACAGAACACTTCGATTATTTCATCTTCGGACACCGACATCTGGGAATAGAAATGAAGATAGAAAACTCCACATATATTAACACCGGCGACTGGATTACAAACTTTTCTTATGCCCAAAGTGAGGGAAATAGGATAAAACTATCGTATTACGAATAATACCGATTGGAAAAAT
>LSQX01244629.1_pt1 | contig 14654 bp, 15 predicted proteins | sample 654561 | NCBI WGS metagenome assembly LSQX01 (sample SAMN04489861, study PRJNA283612) | anaerobic digester metagenome | isolation source: 4 biogas reactors fed with cattle manure at either 37C or 55C with and... | place: Denmark: Kongens Lyngby | collected 2014
AGGACGGGATCTCGCTGATCCAGACGGCGGAGGGTGCGCTCACCGAGACGCACAACATCCTGCAGCGCATGCGCGAGCTGGCGGTGCAGGCTGCGAACAGCACCTATACCACTGAAGATAAGGGTGAGATCCAGAAGGAAGTCAATGAGTTGGTCAAGGAAATCCAGCGCATCGCCGAGACAACCCAATTCAACACCCAGTCTCTGCTGGTTCAGGTAAAAGACGAAGAAGACAATATGGTGGACCCGAAGTTCATCTTCCAGATCGGCGCCAATGCGGGGCAAACCATTAAACTTACAATCTTACCCATGGACGCGGAATCATTATTGGGAGAAGACGAAGTAGATTTAGCTGATCCAGACGTAATATTCAACATTACCAAGATAGATTCTGCTGATGAAAATGATCCGCCAAATAAGGATAGCGCTATTGATATTATCGATGCAGCCATCGCCAAAGTATCCGAGGAGCGGTCCAAGCTCGGGGCCTACCAGAACCGGCTCGAGCATACCATCGCCAACCTGGGCGTGGCGGCGGAGAACCTCAGCGCAGCCGAGTCCCGCGTGCGCGACGTGGATATGGCCCAGGAGATGATGGCCTTCACCAAGAACCAGATCCTGATGCAGGCCGGCACCGCCATGCTGGCCCAGGCCAACATCAAGCCGCAGAGCGTGCTGCAGCTCCTGGCCTAGCTTTAGCATTGCGTCACAAGGGGGGGCGCCCTGCCGCCTCCCCCATTAAATTAATAGATTCCGAGCTAGTGAACACGAACCGGTATGTAATTGGAAAGTGAACTGGTAAAGTGAGCAAAGGAGCGGGTGAAGATGAGCCTCTTTTCTATCAGCGGCCTGGCCTCCGGCATCGATACCGCGCAGTTAATCGAGCAGCTGATGCAGCTGGAGCGGGCGCCGGTGCGGCGCCTGGAGAGCAGCAGGCAGCAGCTGCAGCAGAAGATGGACGCCTGGCGCGAAGTGAACCGGCGCCTCTACAACCTGCAAAGCCGCGCCGCTGAGCTGCGCAGCCGCACCCTTTACGGGCAGTTTACCGCCGTTTCCAGCGACGAAAAGGTGCTTGCCGCCACCGCCTCCAGCGCCGCCTCCGCCGGGAGCTACCGGATCGAGGTGATCTCCCTCGCCGCCGCGCACAGCGTGGCCGGGCAGCGGGCTTCCGCGATCACCGGCGATGACGGCGCCGGCGCCCGCACCGCCCTCGGCCTTTCCGGGGAACTGATCATCGGTGGGCAGGCGGTGACCGTGGTGGAGACCGACGCGCTCGAAGATATTAAAGCAAAGATCAATGCGGTGGAAGATGCCGGCGTGAGCGCATCGATTGTGGACGGGCGGCTGATCCTCACCCGCAAGGAGACCGGGGCTGTGGAGATCGATATTGACAATAATGATCTCGCCCGCGCTTTAGGGTTTTACGTGGAAACGGACCCCGATTCGGGAGTTTATACTCTGAACACCATCCAGGAAGGCTCGAACGCCGTCTTTAAAATCAACAACCTGCTCATTGAACGGGCCTCCAACACCATCGACGATGTATTGACAGGGGTTACTTTGAACCTGCACGCCGCCGGCAGCGTCACTTTGCAAGTGGAGCCGGACCACGAGCGCGTCATCAAGGCGGTGGAGGCGCTGGTGGAGCAGTTCAATTCGGCCTACCAGTTCATCCGGGAAAAGACCGCGGTGGACGCGGAGAATAAGACCAGGGGAATACTCTACGGCGAGAGCAGCCTCAACCAGCTGCTCTACCAGCTGCGCCGCGCCCTGACCGATCCGGTGCCGGGGGCGGGCGGCGCCTACCGCAGCCTCGCCGATATCGGCATCAGCACCGCCCGGTGGGATTCGGGCGAGCCGGCGGGCACCATCGTGCTCGACCGGGACAAACTCGCCAGGGCCCTCGCCGCGGACAGCGCAGCGGTGGCGCGCCTCTTCGGGGCGGTCAAGCCCAACGTGGCCGCCGGGGCGGCGGTAACCGCCTCGTCGGAGCTTGACGCGAATCACCCCGCCGCCGGCGTGGTGGACGGGGACTTCACCCGCTGGGGGAGCGGCGCCGGTTGGGCAAACGCCGTTACCAACTTTTTTGACGACCCCGAGACCGACGCCCTCGCCGAGAGCGGCGTCTGGGTAAAGATTGAATTCAAGGACGAGTCCGGCGAAACGGTCATGCGCACCATCGACCAGATCAACATCTATACCCTCGACTCCGCCAGCTACCCGGCGGCCCAGTACGGCATCCGCGACTACGACCTGCAATACTGGGACGGTGAGTCGTGGCGGGTTCTCGAGCAGGTGCGGGGCAATACCGCCGGGGTGCGCAGCCATTATTTTGACCCGGTCAGCACCACCGCCGTGCGGGTCAAGGTCTACGCCTCCAATGACAGCGACAGCAACCCTTATGACTTCGCGCGGATCACCGAGATCGAAGTCTACGGCCGGAGCAGCGGCGCCGCCACCCGCCTCGAAGAGATCCTGCAGGAGCAGACGCGCGCCGTTACCGGTTCCATCGAGCGGCGCCTGGAGAGTTCCCGGCGGCAGATGAGGGATCTGGAGCGGCGCCTGGAGGAGCTGGAGCGCCGGCTGGAGCAGCGCGAACAGACTTACCGGCGGCAGTTCCTGGCCATGGAGAAAGCGCTGGGCCAGATGTTGAGCCAGAGCCAGTGGCTGACCAGCCAGCTCGCCAATATCGGCTCCTGGAACCTGGCCGATTACCGAAAATAAGGTAATGGGACAGACCTGAAAGCGTGGTCTGTCCCATTATAAGCCGCGAACCAGGGTCTTGAGCCGGCCCTATCTTAAGAGGATGAAAGTAGGAAGTTGGATAGTATACATGTTGTTTTTGTTTGCCTAACCTCCAACCTTCAACCTCTAACTTATGTTAGAGTGCCGGTAAGCCGCCGCGCTGCTAACGAGTGGTTTGTAAGCGTAAGCTCAGCGCCAAGAGCGGCGGATCTATTGTCAACTAACTAGACGGTCTTGCCCATCAAACGGGGGCAGCACCAGAAGGATGGTGCTGTTCATAATCCCCTCTCCACCCCTTGGGGGGAGAGGGTTAGGGTGAGGGGGGCCGAATCCGGCTGCCACATTTTCGGCTTTAATTACAGACAGCGAAGGGATGAATGATTTGCCGGAACGGGCACAGCGCGTCAAAGCATTGCTGCAGCAGGCGGTAGCTCTCCTGGAGAGGGAGGGGGAGCTTCTTGCCGCGGCGGAGATCGATTTTCCGGCCCTGGAGCGGTCGTTGCAGCAGATGGGTGCCATCATGCAGGAGCTGGAGGCGTGCCGCCCTTGTCGCAGCGCCCCGGCCCTGGCTCCGGGCGAGGCCGCGCCGTTTGCCGTCTCCCGGGACGAAAACAAGCTAGACCTAGACTCAGCTGAGCCCGCTTCCCCGGCCGAGCTCTCGTCACTGGCAGAAAGGATCATCGCTTTGCGCCGCCGCAACATGGATTTGCTGCGTGCCCGGATGTCGGAGTGCGCGGCCCGGATTAAGGAAGCGGCCCACGGCAAAGAGGTTGCGGCCGCCTACCGGGGAGCAGCGGGGCTGCTGGAGGAGCAGCCGCCGGACAGCGGCAGCAGCGCGGAGGCGGCTCCGGCCAAATTCCTGGAAAAATTGCGCTGAGCTTTTTTACAGCTGGCAGCAGCGGCTTCCTGGAACGGAGTTGCCGCCGTGCAGGCAGCAGCAGAGCTAAATTTAAGCGGCTGCAAGGGTGCAAAGCAAAACAGAGAGCGATGCAAACGATGAAGCTTGGTCGATAAATCGCCGGGTTGTCATAATCTATAATTATAATCAGAGGTGCTGAAAATGGCGTCTAGGCCTAATCCTTACCAGAGCTACCGGCAGGCCCAGGTGGAAACTGCCGATCAGCGGACTCTATTGTTAATGCTTTACGGCGGGGCGCTCAAGTTTTTGCGCCAGGGGCGCGAGGCGATGCTCACAGGCGATATTGCGGAGACCAACCGGCTGTTGGGGCGGGTGCAGGATATCCTGTGCGAGCTGATCGGCTCCCTTAACCCTGCTGTGCCGGATCTGGCCCACAACCTCTTTCTGCTCTATGAATTTATGCATCACCGCCTGGTGCAGGCCAACGTGCAAAAAGAGCCTTCATACCTGGATGAAGTGGAGCAGATGTTGCTCACCCTTCAGGAAGCCTGGCAGGCGGCGCTACAGCAGCCGCAGGCTGCGGGCAGCGCAATCTAAAAGCTGCTTTTTTTGAAAGCGTTATTCCGGCGCGGCGTTGCCGCGCCTTTTTGTCCGGCTAGCGTTATGGCCCGGGCAATTATTTTAATGGACCCTGACTATATTTCCCGGGAAAAGCATACCTTTCAAAGCCGCCGGTTTTTATGCCATTGCGGCAGCCGAATTCGCCCCCTCACCCTGATCCTCTTCCCCAGAGCTCTCCTCTTCAGCATCTTCGCCTAAGCTTTTTCAAGTTTTAACCTGACCAAACCACCTTTTGGACTGCCCCAGGATCAGGCAGGTATTGTTCTTTAAACCTGCAAAATTAGTCGAAAAAGGAAGATTGATCTTCACGAAAATGAAAAATTTGTTGATTAAAAAGAAGGATTTATGAAACTTTTTGTAGAATAACATTTGACCAAATAACTAAATTAAGGTAAAAATGGGGAAGATCAATAAACTGAGGAGTATTTTATTAAATATCGGAAACTTATGACTACAGTGCAGTTTTTTTTCTAATAATGTTTTGGAGCCAGAACTGCCCGGTACGAAGCAGCCGCTGATTTTAATGATTTGGTGCAGCAACGTAACAATTAAAGGCGACAGCTCAAAGGAAAGGACAGGTGCATATATTCGTGGTCTAGAGGGGCACCGGATACTATTGTCGCGGCTCCAGGGTTTTTTGATTCTCAAATTCTGGATTTCGAAGGAGCAAACCCGTTGTCAGGCGGGGAGGCAAAGCCATGGGGCCTTTGTCAAGGGAGCGCCAGGTTGCCGGTCCGGAGAAAGATGGATTAATGGTCCTTGGTTTCGCACTATTCGGCGAGACAACCGGCGGGTTGTCTCGTTTTCTTAAAGACTGAAGGGGGCTTTAAGATGGCCGTGTTTAATGATCGGATCATGTTCTGGCTGACCAGGGGACTGGATGCTGCCTCCTTGCGCCAGCGCGTGCTGGCGCACAACCTGGCCAACCTGAATACGCCGGGTTTTAAGCGTTCGTCCGTGTCGTTTGAGGAGAGGCTGCAGCAGGCGAGAGCGGCAGGGCAACTGCCCCTGGCGCGCACCCACGAGCGGCACCTGCAGCCCCCTTCCGCCGCGGCTGAACCGCAGGTAATCACGGAAAAGCATACCGCGCGCCGCCTCGACGGGAACAACGTGGACCTGGAGCGCGAGATGCTGGAACTGGTGGAGAACCAGTTGCGCTACAACGCCTACATCCAGCAGCTAAACAGCCGCCTGGACAACTGGCGTGTTGTGATCAATGAAGGGAGGCGTTAAGTTTGTCCCTTTTTACCGCGTTTGAAATTTCCGGCTCCGCCCTGACCGCAGAAAAGCTGCGCCTGGAGGTGATCGCGGGCAACCTGGCCAACATGCAGACCACGCGCACTCCGGAGGGAGGTCCTTACCGGCGGCGCACGGTGGTCTTTGCCGAGGCGCTCGCCGCGCAAAGGACCCGCGGCGCAAACCAAAAGGGCGGCGCTTTTCCGGGACGGGGGGTGCGCGTGGAGCGCATTTACGCCGACCGGGGTGAGCCGCAGCTTGTTTATGACCCCGAGCATCCCGATGCCGGTGCTGACGGCTACGTCCGCTACCCCAATATCGAGCTGGCCCGGGAGATGACCGACATGATCACCGCCCTGCGCTCCTACGAGGCAAACGCCACGGCGGTGAATACAGCGAAGAGCCTTTACCTGAAAGCCCTGGAGATTGGACGCTAGAAGCGTGGTGCCCTCCATTCGGAGAGGGCCCGCCAGGCCAGTGGGGCCACCAGGCGAGGGCATCCAGAGGATGAACATGATGTCGCCATAATCCCTTCTTCACCCTTTGGGGAGCTTATGGCGAGGGGACTGAATTCATTGCTCGCTTTTCAAGCTTAGGAGGAATTAAGAGCATGGAAGCAATCAGCGGTACACTTCTTGCTGCGCCCAAGACGCTAAGTGCCGGGCGCACCGCAGCTTCGCCCGAAAAGCAGGAGCTTTCTTTTGGGGAGATGCTGCAAAACGCCTTGAGCGGGGTGAACCGGCTCCAGAAGGAAGCAGACCAGGCTGCCATGGAGCTTTTGAGCGGCGATACAGACAACCTGCACCAGGTCATGCTCAAGGTCGAGGAAGCGCGACTATCCCTGCAGCTGACCGTGCAGGTGGTGAACAAGCTTATCCAGGCCTACCAGGATCTTTCGCGCATGCAGATCTAGCCGGCAGCGGGAGTGAGGAAGTGCGAAAGAGGCAGAAGCAATCGCAGTCGCAGGAGGTAATCGGCAGGAGGGAGCAGCACCATGGCCGAGGAGATTAGAACAGAGGCGCCTGTGCATGCCACCCGAAACCGCATGGGCTCATTGTGGAAGAGTTTGAAAAGGCCGGCCCGCCTGGCCATTATGGCCGTTGCCGCTTTGACGGCGGTGGTGATCATCTGGCTTTTGGCGGACAGCCTGATCCCTGTGCCCATGGAGGTGCTCTTCCACCGCCTCGATCCGCTGCAGGCAAATGAAGTGGCCTCCATGCTGGAGGAAGAGGGGATTCCCTACAAAATTACCGACGGCGGCAGCACGATCCTGGTGCCGCGCGACAAGCGCGACCGCCTGCGCCTGACCATTTCCCCTAATCTCTACGCCCAGGGCGCCGGCTTTGCCCTTTTTGAAAACGACAGCCTCGTGGCCAGTGATTTTGAGCGGCGGGTGCAGTGGCAGATCGCCCTGGAGGAAGAGCTGCGCCGCACCATCACCAGCATTGAAGCGATCGATCAGGCCCGGGTGCACCTGGTTATCCCGGAAGGAAGTCTTTTCCTGCGGGAGCGGGGCACCCCTTCGGCCTCTATTTTTTTACGGCTCGCGCCCATGGCCTCCCTCAGCGAGTCCCAGGTGCGCGGTATCGTGAGCCTGGTGGCGGGCAGCGTGGAAGGGCTGCAGCCGGAGAACGTCAACATTGTCGATTCCAGCGGCAATATCCTCCACGATGCTTTTTCCGCCATGGCGGATCTGCCCTTATCCGGGGCCGTGGAGGAGCGGATGGCGCTGAAGCGCCAGTTTGAGCGCGAGCTGGAAAACCGCATCCGCGCCATTCTCGAACAGATATACGGCGCGGGGAAGGCGCTGGCCATGGTCACGGCGGATCTCGATTTCAATACGCGGGAAACCACCAGGGTGACCTATAATGATGAGCCGGTGGAGCGCTCCACCCAGCGGATGGAAGAGCGCTCCGAGGGGGTCGCTCCCGGCGGAGAGGTCGGTGATTCGAATATTCCCGGTTACAGCGCCGTTGCTAGCGGCGACTATAGCTATGAACGGATTGAAGAGACCATCAATTACGAGATCGGGGAAACCCGCGAATTTATAGCCTCAGCGCCGGGTGAGATTGTGCGCCTCTCGGCAGCGGTGGTGATCGACCAGCAGACCGCTACTCCGGTAGGAACGGAGCAGGTTTCGTCCCTGGTCTCCGCCGCCCTCGGTTTGAATGAAGCGCGGGGCGACAGCGTTACCGTGCAGCTGCTCCCCTTTGACTCCTCCTGGAGAGAGGAATGGGAGGGAGAAGAGCAGCCTGCGCCGTCCCCGCTTGCCTCTTATTTTGGCTATGCGGCAGTAGCTGTGGGATTGCTCCTGCTGCTGCTCCTGCTCCTGGTGTTCCTGTTCGGGCGTCGCCCCCGGCTGCGCCACCGCGGGGATGAACGGGTCTTTTTAGAGCAGGCCGCGGCTGTGGAGACCACGCCTGCGGCGCCGCCGGCCGATGAAGAGCAGTGGCGCAAAGAGCTGCGCCGCCTGGCTGAAGAAGAGCCGGCCAGCGTGGCCCAATTGATAAAAACATGGCTGTTGGAGGAGTAGTGACGCATTGGCACAGCGGTCAACACGCCTGACGGGGCTGAAAAAAGCGGCGATCTTGCTCCTTGCACTCGGGCCCAGTCTTTCGTCCAAGGTGCTCAAGTTTTTCGGCGAGGAAGATATTGAAAAAATCACCGCGGAGATCGCCAATACCACCCGCGTGGACAAGGAGAGCCTGGACCAGGTTTTAAGCGAATTTATCGGCATTCACCAGGCGCAGCAGTATATCTTGAAGGGCGGTTTTGACTCGGCGAAGGAGATCCTGGAGCGCACCATGGGACCGCAGAAAGCAGCGGAGGTGCTGCGCCGCCTGAAGGAATCGAGCAAGGTCAAGCCCTTTACCTTCGTGCGCAGCGCCGATGCCAAGCAGCTCGTGAACCTGATCAGCCAGGAGCATCCCCAGACGATTGCTTTTATCCTCTCCTACCTTGATGCGGAGCAGGCGGCCATGGTGCTCTCGGAGCTGCCCCAGGATATTCAGAGCGATATCGCCCGGCGGATCGCCCTGATGGATCGCACTTCGCCCCAGATCTTAAAAGGCGTGGAAAGCGTGATGCGGGAGCGGCTCTCCGCCATTTTTCAACAGGATTTTACCATAGCCGGGGGAATCCCCACCGTGGTGGAAATATTGAACCAGGTTGATCGGGGCACGGAAAAGGTAATTCTGGAAGAGCTGGAAAAAGAAGATGCCGCCCTGGCCGAACAGATCCGGCAGCAGATGTTTATCTTCGAGGATATCGTCAGCCTGGACGATGCTTCGATCCAGCGGGTCTTGCGCGAGATCGACTACAATGACATTGCCCTGGCGCTAAAAGGCGCCAGCGATGAGGTAAAAAGCCGCATCTTTAAGAACATGTCCAAGCGCGGCGGCGAAATATTAAGGGAGAACATGGAGTACATGGGGCCGGTGCGCTTGCGCGACGTGGAAGAGGCGCAGCAGAAAGTGGTCATGGTGATCCGCAGGCTGGATGAAAGCGGTGAAATCATCATCTCGCGGGGTGGCGAGGATGCCGTTATTGCGTAGGGTTTACAAGCAGCCGCCGGTGAAGGGGAAAGTCCTTTACCGGAGTATGGAGCCGGACGCTCCCGAGAAACCGGACGCTCCCGGGAGCGCGGCGCAAGCACTCGTGCCGGAGGCGCCTTCCGCGGCTGCTTCAGCCGAAGGGGCTGCCACTGTAAACGCGCCGGCCGTCACGCCCGACCGGGCGGCCATCGCGGCCGCAGTCGCCGCCCTGGCGGAGCAGGAAAAGGAAAAATGGGCCCGGGTTGGCTACGAGCAGGGGTACAAGCAGGGGCGGGAAGAGGCCGAAGCGGAGATTGCCGCCCTGCGCCGGGAGGCTGAGGCCAGGCTTAAAGAGGCGGAACTATGCTTGCGGGAAGCCCGCCAGCGCTCCCGGGAGATCGTCGCCGCCTCCGAGGCTAAAGTGGTGGAACTGGCGGTGGCGGCGGCGGAGCGGCTGCTGCAGACGCAGCTCGAACTGGCACCGGACAAGATCATCCATATCGTGCGGGAAGCGATGCGCCTCATGACCGGTGAAAGAATTACCGTTTTTGTGAGCCCGGCAGACCTGGGGGCCTGCCTGAGCATGCAGGAGCAAATCAAAAAAGAATTTACCGGGGTCAACCGCCTCGAGTTTTTACCGGACGGGGCCCTGGAGCGGGGCAGTTGCCGGGTCGAATCTGAGAACGGCACCGTGGAATACCTGCTCCATGAAGAAGGCCGGCGCCTGAAAGAACTTTTGCTCGACCTGGCGCGGCGGGAGGAGAGCAAATTGATCGCTGCGGAGGAAGAACCGCCTTATGGCAGGCATTAGTCTGGAGCTGGATCATAGCAAGTATCTCGCCACCCTCGCCTCCTTCCAGGGAGGGCGCGTGACCGGCAAGGTGCGCCAGGTGGTGGGGCTGGTGATGGAGGTCACCGGAATCCGTCCCTTTATCGGCGAGATCTGCCGGGTCAAAACCATGGATGGGCGCCTGCTCAATGCCGAGGTGGTCGGTTTCCGCGATCGCTGCACCCTGCTCATGCCCCTGGAAGAGCTGAAGGGGATCTCGCCCGGCTGCCCGGTGCTGCCCACCGGCAAAAGTTTCCGCCTGCGCGTGGGGCCAGGCCTGAAGGGGCGGGTTTTGGACGGTCTTGGCCGCCTTTTGGATAGCGGCCTGCCGCCGCTGCCGCCGGGAGAAGGGATGGAGTATCCCGTCGACAACAGCCCTCCCAACCCCTTGGAGCGCCGCCCGATCACGCAGCCCCTTTATACGGGGGTGAAGGCCATCGATGCCCTGCTGACCTGCGGCGAGGGCCAGCGGGTCGGGATCTTTTCGGGCAGCGGCGTCGGCAAGAGCACTCTTTTAGGGATGATCGCCCGCTACAGCGAGGCCGATGTCAACGTGATCGCCCTGATCGGGGAACGGGGCCGCGAGGTGGGTGACTTTTTATACCGCCAACTTGGAGAAGATGGCTTGCGCCGCTCCGTGGTGGTGGTGGCGACCTCCGACCGGCCGGCCCTGGAACGGGTGATGGGCTCCCTGGTGGCCATGACCATTGCCGAGTATTTCCGCGACCAGGGACAGCGGGTGGTGCTGATGATGGATTCGGTGACCCGCCTCTGCATGGCCCAGCGGGAGATCGGCCTGGCGGTGGGGGAACCGCCCACGGCCAAGGGCTACACGCCTTCAGTGTTCGCCATGCTGGCCCGCTACCTGGAGCGTTCCGGGATGGGACCCAGGGGCAGCATCACCGGCTTTTACAATGTCCTGGTGGACGGGGACGATTTCACGGAGCCGGTTGCCGATGCGGCGCGCAGTACCTTGGACGGCCATATCGTGCTCAGCCGCAAGCTGGCCTCCCAGAACCGCTACCCGGCGGTGGATGTGTTGCGGAGCGTCAGCCGCCTTATGCCACAGGTGACAAGCAAAGAACACCGCGCGGCGGCAGGGGAGCTGCGCCGGCTGCTCTCCACTTATGAGGAGATGGAAGATCTGATCAATATCGGCGCTTATACTTTCGGCACCCGGGAAGAGGTGGACCGGGCGGTGCGCAAGCGGCCGGAAATCATCAAGTTTTTAAACCAGGAGCCGGACCAGCACTATGCCGGGTCCGAGACCCTGGCGATGCTGCAGCGCCTGGCCGCTGCACCGGAGGAGGTTTGAAAGGCTTAAATGGCCCGCTTTCAATTTCGCCTGGAGCGGCTGCTCAGATATCGCCGCTCCCTGGAGGAGGAAGCCAAAAGGGAGCTGGCGCTGCGCTTGCAGGACCTGGAGCTGGAGGCCGCGAAAACGGCCGCCCTGGCCCGGGAAGCGGAGGCGGCCGCCGGTTGCTGGCGCAATCAGCTGCAGGCGCGGCTGAATCTGCCGCTGCTCCAGCTGATCGGCGAATACCACCGGCTCACGGAAAGGCGCCTGGAAGATCAGCGTTGCGTGGAGCAGCAGCAGCGGCAGCGGGTGGAGGAGCAGCGGCTGGCGGTGAAGCAGGCCTGGCAACAGCGGCGGATCATGGAGCTGTTGCGGGAAAAGGCGCAGGAAAGATTCCGGCGAGAGGAACAGCTCGCCGAAAACCGTTTTCTCGATGAAATCGTGGTTCAATCCCATCACCGCCATGATGGCCCGCTGCGCCTGCAGAGCGCGGCGGCGGACATTAAGGAAGCGGTGTTGTAGAGTTTTTCCAGCGAAAGGAGGTGATTTGATTGAAAGTTGCAACGGTAGCTCCCTCCCCCACGGGACAGTGCCTCGTTCCGGGCAATCGCCCGCCGGAGGGTGAAGGCATGCTCGACTTCGCCGCCATCCTGGCCGGCCTCTGCGCCTCCCTGCCGGCGGAGCAGGCTGGAGCGGAGCAGGCCGGGGATGGATGCGGCGCGGGCGAAGAGGCCGGCGGCGGGGCAGTCTCAGCGATGCCGCCGGACCTGGCCGGGGCGGAGCAGGCGGCTCTGGCCGGAGATGGCGGCGGTGAACTGATGGCCGCGTGGCTGCCGTTCCTGGTCACGCTCCCGCCAGAGGCGGCGGCGGAGCGGGCGGCGCCGGCCGAAGCGAATGGCGCCCACGGGGGAAGACTGCCCGGGGCGACAGCTGCGGGCAGTGCTGTGCCTGATCCGGCGGTGCCCGGTGCGGGCGGAGCAGGGGTGGCAGAAAACGGCATTACCTCAGCTTTGCCGGAGGCGGCCCAGGAAAGCATCACGCCAGCGCTGCCGGAGACGGCCCAGGGCGGCACGGCATCGCTGCCGGAGGCAGCCAAGGCTTCAAGAGAAGGGCCTGCTGAATGGCCTGTTGACTGGAGGGGAGAGGAGCCGGCGGGCGGGCTAAAAGCCCAGGCGCCTATCCCGCAGGGGCCAGCCCCGGAAGGGGCGATTGCCGCAGCTGCCGCTGGCGCCGTGCCTGATCAGCGCGCGGGGTCCCATCGCCTTGGCGGAGCCGGGGATTCCACCGGCGGCGAAAAGGGCGAGAGGGAGATTGCTTTGCCGGAGGCGGCAACTGAGCCGGCCGCCCGCGGGGAGAGCCGCGGCGCCAGGGAGGCGGAAAGGAGCCAGGAAGGGGGCATGCCTTCCAGGAACCAGGCAGGACCGGACCTGCAGCAGAGCGGATCCACTAGGGCAGCGGAGCCAACTCCGGCACCGCAGCTGCAGCCCAGCACGAAACTGCCGGAGAGCGGTGCCGCATCCAGCGACCCCGCCGCAGCGGTGCTGCAGCCGGCGCCCGAAGCAGTTGCCCCGCCGGAAGCGGCAGCGGAACCCGGGGAGCCGATCCGGCCGGCAATACCCGGCTTCAAGGACAATCTCCTGCAGGAGCTCCAGGGCCGGCTGCTTTACATCCGGGAGAGGGGCGAGTTCCCCGCGGAGATGCGGCTTCAGCTCTACCCCCCTGAATTGGGCGAGGTGACGATCCGCGTCTTCTCCCGGAAAGGGAAGCTGAGCGCGGCGATCATCGCCGAGCTGCCGGTAGTCAGGGATCTCCTCGCGGGAAGCATGGCCGAACTGCGCCAGCGCTTCCAGCAGTGCAACCTGCCGCTGGAGCAGCTTGATCTGTTTGCCGCCGGCCGGGATGGAGAGGGCAGCCGGCACTACAGCGCCGGAGACTACCCCGGTACAGCGTGGCGTCCCCGCACCGGTGGTGCGGCGGTAAGCGCGGGGCCTGCCCTGGAGAGAGAACCGCTGCCGGAGACAGCCTGGGGCGGCGGCCATGTGATTGATTACCGGGCTTAAGAAGGAGGCGTTTTAGCAGTGGACAGTGTCAGCGCTGTTTCACAGGCAGGAGCGCAGGTACCTGCAGAGACTAACCGGAACCAGCAGAAGCAGATCTTCGGGACAGACCTGTTTCTCCAGCTGCTCGTAGCGCAGCTGCGCTACCAGGACCCCATGTCCGGCAGCCAGGATACCGGCCAGATGATCACCCAGATGACCCTGTTCACTTTACTGGAGCAGGTGGTAAAGCTGCAGCAGACCGTGGAGCTGCAGAGCAGGGCTCAGGAGCAGTTCAACGCGCTGAACCTGCTCAACAGCAAGGTCACGGTAGTCGGAGCCGACGGGTCGGAGGTCAGCGGTATTGTCACGGCGATCCATTACGATGACAACACGCCGTATCTCACCGTGCAGGGAGCCGATTACCCGCTCAGCGCCGTGATCCGGGTCGGAGTAGATAGCAGTCCCGGGGAAGGAGACGAATAGGGCGATGGTCAATCGAGTCACTCCGCATCTGCCGGGCAGCGCCCCGGCCGGGAAAGCGGGCGGCGCCTCCGGAAAGGCGGCCCCCGGAAAGAAAGAAGCCCTCTCTTTCCACGAGGTTCTGGAACAGGTGCAGCGCCCGCCGCTGGTATTTTCGGCCCATGCCCGCGCGCGGATGGAAAGCCGCAACATTGACTTGCAGGAAGAAGACCTGCGCAAGATCACGGCGGCAATGGAGAAGGCCAGGGCCAAGGGAGCCCGTTCTTCGCTGCTCCTCTACGGTGAAATTGCCCTGTTGGCCAGCGTGACCAACCGGACCATCATCACCGCGGTGGACGGGGCCGCGGAAGGGGAGCAGATATTTACCGGAATCGACAGCGCGGTAATTGTAAAATAAGGCCGGACCTCCTTGAGGAAGCCTTGCTCTGCGGAAAGACCGAAGCAGGGCTGCCGCGCTGCAGTTGCCGGAATGTTTAAGCGCATATAAAAGGAGGCATCAAATTATGATCAGATCCTTGAGCACCGCGGTCACCGGACTGCGGGGACACCAGACCAAGCTCGATATTGTCGGCAACAACATTGCCAATGTCAATACCGTAGCTTTTAAAAAGTCTCAAATTCGCTTTGAAGATCTGCTCAGCCAGACGATCCAGGGCGCCACGGCGCCGTCCCAGCGCGGCGGGATCAACCCCTCCCAGGTGGGGATGGGGATGCGCATTTCCGGGATCATTGACAACCATTTCCAGGGACCGATTACCAATACCGACCGGGAGACAGACCTGGCCATTCAGGGCAACGGCTATTTTATCGTTTCCGATGGAAGCCGGCTCTATTATACCCGGGATGGCTCTTTCGGACGCGATGCCAACGGTGAGCTGGTCAACATCAACGGGTATAAGCTGATGGGCTGGACCGGTTCCGCAGCAGATGTGACCGGCGAGCTGGCGCCGCTGCACATCCCCCTTGGGGAACGGATGGTAGCCCAGGCCACTTCAAAGGTCAAGTTTGCCGGCAAC
>LSQX01335701.1_pt1 | contig 14654 bp, 13 predicted proteins | sample 654561 | NCBI WGS metagenome assembly LSQX01 (sample SAMN04489861, study PRJNA283612) | anaerobic digester metagenome | isolation source: 4 biogas reactors fed with cattle manure at either 37C or 55C with and... | place: Denmark: Kongens Lyngby | collected 2014
TGTATAATTTTAAGGCACATTAGGGGTGTAGGACAGGGAACCGTCCCCTGTCCTACCAACGTGTCTCCCATCTGGTCACCAGAACCGAACCCGGCCCAACTGTGCCGGTAAACAGCATCCCGGTTCCGCCATGGCTATTGCCCTCGATCGGGATATCGAAATGAACTTCTCTAGGATAGCCATAGCGATCACCGGCCCTGTTTTCCGCTGTGGAAGATACTAAAGCCCGCAGCCTGCCGGCTTGTGCCGTCAGCGTGACTGTACACTCGGTAAGGAACGCGCTGGACATGATCTTTTCGGAAATCGCCGCCGCGGTTCCATTTTTGTACTCAACAAGGAAGAACGCGCAGCCGGCCACCGCACCCGCACTGTCGAAACCAATCGCTTCGATGTCATCCACCGACAAACGTTCGATCCGCAGCGCATAGCCAGTCATCGTCCCGAGGTCGAATTTGACGTAGACATCCAAAAACTGATTGGTCGCGGAGCCAAAACCCTGGCCGGCGTTCTTGTCGGGCGCGAATCCAGCCCGGATTGTCATGTCCCCGTAAACCCCGACAGGCGGCGTGTAAAACAGCCGGGCGCCGCCGGCGGTTTGATTCAGCCCGAAATACCCGCGCGAACCGGCTTCGCCTGCACTGTACGTCCAGGAATCGGGTGTGGGACGGTACCTGGGAACGCCCTGGCTGTCGACGCATTCAGGCGCCAGGTAACCGTCGAGCGTCCAGGCGCCGGGGATGATTTCCGGCTGCGGATCCGTGGGGAAGCTGCGGAAATCAGTGTTGATCGAGGGATCGAGCACATCGTCAGCTTTGACTTTGAAAGCGCTGACAACCGTTACGACCGGACCGGCATCGCTCAGCTTGTGCTTTGGGGCGATGGCGGCCGCAAGATAATGCCCAATATCGCCGGGAGAAAGCCTATAGACGGTCTCCGGCTTATCAAAACGGCTGACAGCCACTTTGAGCAGGCGCGTGCCCTGCGGATCGGCGCCGCGGTACCATTCAATCCGGGACTGATCAGCCATATGATCCGCACTGCTCAGGCTGGAATCCAGCCTATAGTCCAGCCGCACATAACCGCCGGCCGGCGGCTGAATCACGGGCGGCTCCTTAAAAGCCGGCGCTTCGACATAAGCAGGTTCAACCCTGAGTTTGGCGGCAGCCTCGATGCCAAGCTCGTTTCTCGCGACAATGATCACGTCCGCCGGCTCATCGCTGTCGTTTCGGCCCGACACAGTGATTGTGCCGCCGGAACCAGGTGTGATTTCCACCAGCGCAGGTTCACTTGCGGCGAACTGCCATCGCCCGAGAGCGCCGCTTGCGGCGGAAGACTCCGGCAGCGCCTGGCAGGCGAGGGTGGCCGTGGACTGACCGGAACGGATTGTGTCGGAATCGATCACTTTGAGGGAAGCCGCCACCGGAATCGCCAAATAATAATTCTCGGCTTTACCGTCCGCCAGAGCGGCTTTTTTAATAATATCGCCGTAGCCGAAAGGATCCCTGCCAGTCAAGTTTGGAATGTTGTAGTAAGTCTTGCCGCCATATTCAATTTTAAAAGCCTTGAGCAAATCCGATCCTGCTTCGAGGATCACAGTCGCCCCGGGAGTCGCAGGCTGAATCACATAAGGCTCGCCGTCGAGGGTGACATTGTGCTGATAACCCCTTGTGGTGGGCGCCTGCGGGACTCGATCCCACGAAATCTCCACCGCGACATTATGCTCGATCAGCTCCCGGCTGCGGTGAAACCTGGTGTCGATGCAGACCCCGCCGCGGCTGGTGGCGTCGGCGAAGCCGAAGGGGTAGACGGATCTGCCCTGGAAATTGGTGAGAAAAGGCTTGAGATAGATGTCGCAGTCGAAGAACCTGCCGGGCGCGAAGTTCGAGCCGTAGAACTCGAACGTGCAGCCGACATAGATGCCGTTGTGGAAAGAAGCATGCCCGCTGCTTTCCAGATGGCAGTTGAGATAGATGGTGGCGAAGGGCAGCAGGTTCAAACGGCTGATAAACCGCGTATTCACCGCGATCCCGTCGCTTCCGCGATAGTAGAACAGCTGCGCCTGGGCAATGGCGTCGCTGCGTCTTTTCCGCGACAAGCGCGGATCGAGGGGGAACTCCAGGTCGACGTTGCAGTAATTGCCGAAGGTGACATTCTCTGATCTCAGGCCCACACCCTGGATCTTGAACATGGTGAAGTTGCCCGAAGCACCCTGTGTCTGACCGCGGTTGACGGCGAAGACTGCATTGCGGGCATCGGTGTTCAAGCCATAGAAATAAAGGTAGTCGCATGCGATTGTCATGCCGAAAGGCGGTTCACCGTTCCGCCCGACGCGAACTTCCGGGTCGTCGGGATCGTCGACCCAATAGACGCCCGGCGCCACCAGGAGCAGCATCGGCTTGTTCGCCGTGCCGTGCTTCAGGGCTTTGGCCGCATCCTGAATATTGTTGAAGGCGTAAGGATTGCCGGCAATCTGTTCGCTGTCCAAGCGGTAGTCGAGGAAGATGGTGTGCTCGTCAAGGTGAAATACGCGGCCGTTCCATTCCACCTGGGTGCCGTCGAACCGGATCGGCTCGGCGGGGTCAAGGCTGGTGTAGCCTTTGTATCCGGCTGTCCACAACCCCGGGTTCATCAAGTGATCATCCTTTCATGTTGTTGCTGTTTTTTGTTACTGCTTCAGCTGCTGGAGCGCGCGGCAAACCCCGAAGGCGCCGCAGCGGATCAGTTCAGGGCAGCTTCAAGCATAGACTTCCCTTTTGCTTGCCAAAACCCTGCTGAATTCGCCTCCCTTCCTCGAGTGATATGTAACACTAACCGCCTTCACTTTTAGGAATTGATCAAACAGCTTGTTTCTGTAGTCCGAATTCATCCCTAAACTGTTTAACAAGATCGCTGTGTAAATAGCAAGAAGAAGCTTCAAGCTTGTCCACAAACTGTGCAAGCTCTTCTACGGCAATAATGCCCACTTCATAGCAACATCCGAGAATTCCTAACGTCCCTGTATACTTTATTTGGTATTCATTGCAGACTTTACGCAGTGGTTTCTCATTGGTAACACAGAGAAAACCGTTTTCAATCGCAATACTGAGAAGCGTTCTGTCAAATTCCGACAGCCCTCTATAATGCTTTCCCAATTCGGTAAAAAGCTTGTATCCTTTTTTTGTGCAAATATTACTGGCAGAATACCTTATCTGAGTTAGATCAATGGTCTTTAACTCGAACTGAACAATACTCTCGGGGATGCTCACGTGAGAAAACACGCTATTCAGTAATTGGAGTGCATCTATCTCAGCCAAGTCAATCAACACGTTTGCGTCAACAACCACTCGTTCTCGAAAAAAGGCTGCGAATTTAACACTCAACACCCCACTTCTTGACCAGTTCACGTGCTTCCAGAAGTGAGATCCCCAAATACTCAGCGGCCTTGCTCATACTTATCTCCCCATCGAAGTACAATCGCATAGCCAAGCGGTTCAATCGATGATTCTTCATAATGTACGGCAAAGGATCGGGCTCAGCTTTCCTATAGCCTCTGGAATACAAGCACTCCAAAAAATCGTCTTTCTGTGCATCCGTGATATATCCATAGTTGTGAAGAGTCTTGATCACCGCTTGAATGCTGATTTTAAATTTCCGTTTTAGATGGAACAACTCTGAAAGAGTAAGATCATCGTCAAACCATTCGCGCCGGAGCCTGTCGCGGGGCAGTAGAAAGCTGCCGGCGAAATGATCTGCGACCTTCTCGGCCAGATCACTCTTTCTGCTTGCATACTTCAGTTCAGACGGATTTGAAGCATATTTGTCCCTGTGCAGGATCAGATGGCCTAGTTCATGAATTAGGCTGAAGATCTTCCTTTCCTCCGGGATCAGTGGATGGTCGTTGACATAGATAAACGCCCCATACTCCAGCGAATGCGCCGACGCTCCCCATACCTCGTTGTCTGGGTCGGTTGGAAATGCGATGATATTCACGCCCGCATCTTCCAAACCCATAAACAAATCCTCGCCGGTGACTCCTTCAAGAGAAAGCGCCTGGTGGCATATTGCTGCGATATCTTCAATCCTTCGTTTGTCTTCGTCGGTAAGTTCTTGATGATCAATTTTCATCCAATAGGTTGGCGGATTGAATGCAACCTTTCTGTCGACATGTTCCAACAGCTGAAGGTATAATTCAAAATGGCGGTGTATGCGATCGATTATTTCGTCGGGCGCAGCACTTGCGTTTTCAGCCCTAAACAGGAGTGAAAAACGCTGATCATCATCCGGTTTGAGAAAATAATCCATTGATTTGTTAAATGAGCGGGCAAGCACAGCCAGTTTGGCGCTGTCGATAATCTGTTTGCCTTTGATGTAATTGTCCAGAGTTTGACGGGTGACTCCGAGCAGATTGGCCAGTTCGGTTTTTTTCAGACCTTTGGAATTCCGCAGAGCCTCAATTTGCCGACCGATTACTTTTGCAAGGTCACTCATAACAGCATCCCTCCAAAAAAATTTTACTACAAAAAGAAGCTAGCGACAAGAATAAGCAAAAATATTTTACACGAAATGAACGAAAATATGCAAGGAAACTACCGGTAAATTCCATATTAGTTCATCACTCTGCTGAATGTGGCAAGGCGGATGTTCTCCAACCTGTCGGCACAGGAAACACACCTCACCCTGTCACCCAATCAACTGGCGGTTGAGGCCGTTTGTGGTTGTTCAATACCTTCCCCGGAAGTGTGCTGGTATAATGAAGGCAAATCAGAATTTGAGGGGGTTGTCTGATTTGGATCAAAAAGTGTTGGCAGAGAGGATATTGGAGAAGCGCAAAGCCCGGGGCTTGACGCAGGAGCAGCTGGGAAAGGCCTCGGGAGTGACTCCTCAGGCCATATCCAAATGGGAGAACGGTGAATCTTTGCCTGATGTCACTCTGATTCCTCAGCTGTGCAAGGTTCTCAATGTTTCCGCAGATACCCTTTTGGGAGTGGACGGACATCTGGGCATCGACTCGCTGAACGTCCCTTGGGGCCCTGGCGTCCCCCAGGGACTGAAAAAGGCAGAACCCGAACGCAGTTACTATTACGACTTCTATGGCAATAAGGTTAAACAGGCCAGTTTTATCAGCTCCAATGGCTTAGTTTTCACTGTTTTCGAACAGGCTTTGCAGATGGAAAGTGAAGTACTCGCGAAGAACATTGAAAACATACGCACAATACTGGAAGAACCCAGTTGGGCGATCGTGTGCGGGCTGCTTGAGGGCTCGAAGCGTTTGCACGAAATCGCCAAAGATGGAAAAGACCCGGATATGATTGCGGCTCTCGAAAAACTGAGCTCAAGCAGTCCAGCTGAACAGGCCGGTATAGTCCAAGACGACCTGGATCAGTGCGGCGGTGAAAATCAGCCAGAGGAGGTTATTTTCCACCCAGGCGTCCACGCGGATCAAAGCAGTTCCCCCGCGGATTTGACGCCCGAAGGCGATGGCGCACCGCAGGGGCAGCGACAAATAAAGATAGAGGAACAAGAGCGTTCCAAAAATGCTGTGGTGCAGGGCATCGACGATGTTGCCAGAAAACATGTGGATGAACGCTCTTGTTCCTCCGCACAATGGACAGCGATAGCCCCAGTGGTTCAGACTGCGAATCCGCCCAAACAGTGAAGACAAAGCCACACCCGCACCTGCGCCGGACCAGTCAAAGAGGAGGTAGATGTATGCGGCGCAGGCGATGCCGATCAGGGTGAAGCAGTGGGCGAAATACTTTGGATTGGCGACCTTTATTCTTCTGAGAATGAAACGCGGACAGAGATCCAGCATTCCAAACCGGCTCTCTTAGAAGAACTCCCACTGCCCGACCGGCTGTCCTTGTTCCAGCTTGCGTCCGATTCTGTAGGCATCGACCATTACAGCGATCCAGATGGGCAATGCCAGGGTTCCATAGGTAATACCGCTCAGGATGATCGCACCGATCAACAAGACAATACCCTTCTTGACCTGACCCAGGTACATCTGTCCGATGCCGACAATCAGGCAGCTCAGGAATGTCGCCACGCCCGAGCTCTTTGGAGGACTCGAGGGGTAGACGAGATCGGTGCTTCCCGAGGACGATGAACTAACGCGCAGGAGCCGGCAGCCGCAGGAGGTGCAGATCTCCTGCTTTTCATTGGTCGGCTGCCCGCATTCCTGACAGAATTGGTTGTCGTTCAGGGGATGCACGCCGCATTTGACACAAACTACCGCTTTCTCATGCACTTCTGCTCCGCAGTGTCTGCAATGCACAAAAAACCCTCCCGAAAAATGCTGTTATTTCATTGTTACCCGTAATACCATATTCCATGGTAAAACCAAGGGGCAAACATAATTAATACTATGCCGCCGATGATTGAAAAAATCGATATAACCAATCCGGCTATGGCTAAGCCGCGGTAACGTCTGTTGCCGATCATTCCGACTATACTCAGCACCAGTCCAGCAATGGAAATCATAACGTCGAGGACGGGTATGGGCAAGAAGATGCCGGCCAGACTGAAGATAAAGCCGAGAACTCCCGGCACACCGCTGCGCTTTGTCGAAAATGAAGTGCTTACACCGCAATGGACGCAAATAGCTGCTTTATCAGAGATCTGGGCTTCACAGTTTCGACAGTAAACAAGAATCACCTTCCTTCGGAACTGCAGATGAGGTGTCAGCGTAAGAAAGAGAGCAAATCACCAGCTTTTTTCGACAAAAATCGAGATAGTCCTGCATGGGTGGATGAATTTTTGGGAGCACCAATATGGGCTTCTAAACCGGCGGTTGAGGCTGTTTAGAGCTGTTCGCCACCCTCCCCGGGGTGGTGCTGTATAATGAAGGCAAATCCGAACAGAGGGGGTTGTCTAGTGTGGAGCCGAAAACACTGGGAGAGAGGATACTGGAAAACCTGTATTGTACTTTTTTGCTCCGCAGGCTTGACCTGAGCGGCTGTATTTCATTGGAACATCTCTTAATACAGTACTGCAGTATCGAACACATTGACTTAAGCAGTCTTCCGACTCCGAAGATTGTCCGCATCGAGAGTGCTTATTACAAACCGATAACAGTTGACCTTACAGGGTGTGTAAACATCAGGAGTCTTCATGTATGCGAAGCTGTCACAGTAATCGGCCGGCACTGAACGTGTGAAACAGTCAGTATTTAGGACAGCACTTTGGCAAGCGCCGGATTGCCTATATACCGGAATTGTGCAATGGCTGCTGGGAGATTGAAGTGGATCTTTGCCGAGGTTAGTCCAGAAAATTTATATCAAACAGCCAGAACAGGCCCAGGAGCATCTGCAGCTGCTGCGCCGGGGTGAAGAAGTCGGAGGCGGAGAAGACGCATATGGGCTGGCCATCGATTATGACAGCCGCCGCATTGCTGACGTAGAGGATGTTGATGTGATAGTTTCTGATCACCCCATCCTCCGTGCCGTCGGAAACGCCAATGTGGTGGCGGCGCTTCGGCTCCGGTATAGATCCACGGCAGCTCCTTTTCGAACTCCTCGCGGGTAAGGGGCGTCTGTGGGATGGAAGGGCAGTCGATGTCCACCAAGGTGGCATCACCCAGTCGACCTCAATAATGACAGAACAGCCGTAAACGGCGAGGGTGGTTGAGCTGCCGGAGTCGTCAATGATAAACAAGCTTGACTCTGGCGGCAGTTTGCCATCAAAGCCTGTGATGAAGCCAATCTTGAGGATGCAGTCGTTTAGGCCGTCACCGGCCCAGATCCACAGATAAGTGATGGGCATTCGGATAGGCCAAAGAAGCAAGTCTCCTTCCAGCAGGAAGTCTGACGGCACCGCTCGGGAATAACCAACGATCTGAAAGCCTTCCGGCAGAGGCAGACCGGTTAGGTTCACCCAAGGTGCGAACGCCAACAGTTCGTCTTCGCTGAGGGGGAACTGTTCCGTTGTTAAGTTGAATTTAGGAATGCTTTCCAGGTCAAATTGGGATAGGTCCGGATCGAGGGTGAATTCCAGCATTTCCTGGGCACTTAGTAGTTCGCCCTGCGGTCCATAGGTGTAGGCGTTGAAAATCAGCTTCGGTTCCATATCCAGCCAGAATACGCAGCACAGTCGGCCTGTGTTTCTGCGGTACACCTACGTCCGGCGGCTGTTTCGATGACGGGGATTTGTACGTCGTAGTTGGCAAGAAAAGAGATCGGGATCGGGTTCAGGCTTCCAGGTTTGCTCCATTACCGCTTGATAGACGAAGCTGATGCCATCCGGCAGTTCCACCTGGTTGAGGACGTAGTGGCAAAAGACATGGGACGAGAGTATCTCTTCATAGGGACCGTCATCCTGCTGGACTGTCATTTTCACCTTGGTGAAGTAGTTTTCGATATCGGGTTCCTCGAAAGAGAGGATAGAGGCAATCTTTGCGTGGCTTACAGCCGCAAGCAGCATAACCGGCAGAGTCACAACCACCAAAGACAGCATCAGACGTTTCCCAAAGCCGCGGCTCACCTTGGAAAACACTTCCTGCACCGCCTTTCACAAATTATGATAGGAAAATGGGGCAGGTGGACCATGTTGGTCCTTTCTGGTCCCATTTTCTCTTTATTATTCCGCCCTCAATCACGCTTTCCTTTAAGCAAAGAGAGAGTGGTATCCCTATATGAAAGAGACGGTGTTAAGGCCCAGGATGGAGTAATCTCAAGGTTAAGCGCAGTTGATGGATCTGCTGAAGCAAATCCATGAGAGGTTTATTATAAAGAAGGATATTGATTAGTTCGACACAGTCCAGGAGGCGGAGGACTGTGAACAGAATCAAGGAGGGAGATAGCTGCCGCATGTCCTTGGTGAATAGACCTGAGACATCCAGAGTGCTGCAGTTGGAGTGGAAACAATCAAGATACCGGCTGTTATGGCTGTTTGTGGCTCTACTACCAACAATCCTTCCATGCCATGCCAGGCTGAAGCGGAAGCATGCTTGGGATGCCCTCGGCAAGATTTTAGGGTGAAGTAACCCTAGGTTACCAGGAGAAGAGCAGACTCCCTCGAATGCCCTATATATTGTTTGGACTATCTGGTTTATCACCGAAGTATTCCGTGAACTATGGAAAACCAGCAGGAAAAATCGAGAAAACGTCGAACATAAACAGCACATACTCACGTAATCATGGGGACAATTGACCAAGCACATGGGATGGGGAATGACGACTGACGGCCGCCGTCAGTTGCGGTAGCAATCGTGCAGAGGTTGCAGTTTAGGCGATGCGCGACAGGGAGAAGACGAACCTAGCTGGTTTATTACTTCATGCCAGTTGGGTTTTTTGTAGCTGTTTTTGTGTTATTGTTACGTGAGTAGCTCGGAGTAGAAGTAAAAAGGCGAACAGGATGGAGAAGATCAATGACCGGAAAAGTTTTAAGAAATATTCCTTTTTCTCCACCGGACATCACAGAGGCAGAGATCGCAAAGGTAGTTGCTGCTCTGAAATCGGGATGGATTACCACGGGCCCAAGAACGAAGGAACTTGAGGTCAGGGTTGCCGAGTATGTTGGTGCGAATAAAGCGGTTTGCTTAAATTCTGCAACGGCCTGCTTGGAATTAACTCTCCGTATCCTTGGGGTGGGTCCCGGTGATGAGGTTATTACTTCCGCTTACACATACACCGCATCGGCTTCGATAATCCATCATGTGGGAGCTAAGATAGTGCTGGTGGATACAGCACCTGATTCCTACGAAATGGATTATGAGAAGCTTGCGGATGCCATAACGGAGAAAACGAAGGTTATTATCCCTGTAGATATCGCAGGGAAGATGTGTGATTATGACAAGCTCTACGAAGTGGTGGATAGCAAACGCCATCTGTTTAGAGCAAACAACGACATTCAAGCCTTGTTCAACAGGATCATCGTGATGGCGGATTCGGCTCATGCTTTTGGAGCTACTAGAAAAGGAAAGAAATGTGGTCAAGTTGCCGACTTCACATGTTTTTCATTCCATGCGGTGAAGAACCTAACGACAGCCGAAGGCGGAGCGGTTGTTTGGAGAAATGATCTGGGGTTGGACGATGATTTTCTATACAGGGAATACATGCTCTACAGCTTGCATGGCCAATCCAAGGATGCGCTGGCTAAAAGCCAAAAAGGCGCTTGGGAGTATGATATTGTTTATCCTGGATATAAGTGCAATATGACAGATGTCTTAGCGGCAATTGGTCTGGCTCAATTGAGAAGATATGACAGCTTGCTTGCTAGACGGAAAGAGCTTATATCCCTATATGATTCACTGCTGCACCCATTAGGCATTCAAACTCTTGAACATTATGGAGAAGACTTCAGTTCATCAGGCCATCTTTATCTAACAAGAATTCCTGGAATCAACGAGCAACAGCGGAATGAGATTATACTGAAGATGGCTGAAGCGGGTATAGCTACGAATGTTCACTATAAGCCGCTGCCTATGTTTACGGCGTATAAAAAACTTGGGTTTGATATAAAGGATTATCCCAATGCGTATGCACAGTATGCGAATGAGGTTACATTGCCATTGCATACGTTGCTTAGTGACAACGATATCGAGTATGTGAGCGGACATGTAAAAATTGCGATGGATAAAGTGTTGTGAAATGAGTTAAAGCGCGTGGTAACGCAGGAATGGGGTTATGTATAAGAGGTTTTTTAAAAGAGTAGTTGACTTAGCCATTGCTTTAATTGCGCTTCCGTTTTGGCTAGTCGTGTTGATCATAATCGGACCCTTAATTTATCTTGAGGACCGAGGTCCTATGTTCTACAACGCACCACGCTTGGGTAAAGATGGTAAGGTTTTTACGATGTACAAGTTTCGTTCCATGAAGGCTAATGCTCCTGATATTAGGAACGAAGATGGATCTACATTCAATTCTGAAGACGATCCAAGATTGACAAGGATAGGTAGGTTCATTAGGAAAACAAGTCTGGATGAAACGCCACAAATCCTGAATGTGATAAAAGGAGACATGAGTATAATTGGCCCTAGGCCTGATTTGCCGGAGCATATGGAATTGTACAAAGGCGATGAACGGAGGAAGCTAGAGGTTAGACCGGGTATCACAGGCTATAATCAGGCGTATTTTAGGAACACAATTCCTTGGAAGGAAAGAATCAGAAACGATGTTTATTATATAGATCATCTGTCATTTTGTCTAGATGTGAAGATTTTTGTAAGAACAGTTTTTTCGGTGATTAGGCGGGAGAATGTATTTGTGGCAGGGCATAATGGGGTTGCGAACGAGCAGACAAAGCGAGCAGGGAGTAAAACAATATGAAAGAAACGGTTTTTGATGAATATGCTTGCTTGCGCGAGCTTGAATGGGACACTAAGTACTTCGGATTGGCCTGCGCTAAGGCCGTGCTGTATAAACCGTTAACCATAGATTGTTGGAACGAGCTAAAGCGCAGTTTTAGGCAATATCAATTTGTTTGTATCGAAAACCGAAATTCAGAACCTATAAATGCCCAGTTAATTGGCAGAGATACATCTGCTTTTCTTGCGGATGTTAACATTCAATTTTCAAAGAGGATTGAATCACTAGGAACGCCGTCACGAGAGGTGACTATTCACAATAACTTCAAGAGAGATGACCAATTGTTAGCGATAGCTGAATACCGGTTTTCTAGGTTTGTAGAAGACCCGGAATTACTAAAGAGAGGCGGAGATCGTATTTATCAAGAATGGATAATCAACTCTTTCGGAAGGTCGGATAAATACTTCGCAATTTTTAGGGGTTACGAAGGACCCATTAAGGGTTTTATCTTACATTCCTACACAGACGATGCATGCATTGTTGAGCTAATTGCTGTGTCTAACAATGACAAACGTAAAGGTATTGGCTCGAAGTTGATTGATGCAGTGGAACAGTTTACGGTTCAGAAGGGTATTGCAGAGATGAAAGTGGGTACACAGCTGAGAAATACGGCGGCCCTCAACTTTTATCATAAAACTGGATTTCGACAAGTGAGTAGTCATCAGATATATCACCTTTGGAATAGCTGAGCTTACTGGTTTATGTATGATTAGTATTTTTGATGACGGGAGGGTTGCATATTAGGATTCTATTCCTGAGAGCATATAATCAGCCAGAGATTGCTGCCAGTTTATACATGGCTGATAACATAGTTGAAGGGCTTGTGGAAGCTGGTTATGAAGTAATTCAAATGTCACCATTACCAACACGTGGTGTGAGTAAGGAAATACGTCAAGAATATAAGAGACGGAAGTATGAGGAGAAGTTAGACGGCAGAACGAAAATATATAGATTCTGGATGTTTCGAGAGGGTAATAACCCAATTGGACGTGCCTTTAGGTATTTGTGCATATCAGTAGTTTATTTTCTGAGAGTGATGTTCTTACCAAATTGTGCTCTCTTAATTGTTGAGAGCACTCCTCCAACTCAGGGTGCATTAGCAGGAATAATCAAGAGACTTAAGGGTACGCCAGTGATTTATATTGTCCAAGATATTTTTCCCGATTCGTTAGTGAACACAGGTTTGACGAGAAAGAACTCCCTTCTTTGGAAAATAGGACGGGTTATCGAGAACTTCTCATATAGAAATGCAGACCGAATTGTTGTTATATCAGATTCGTTCAAAGAAAACATATTACGAAAAGGAGCATTAGAAACAAAGATCGAGGTCATTCCTAACTGGGTTGAAGAAGATTCGGTAATCCCCATCGAAAAAGAAAACAATGTGTTATATTCTAAGTACGGGATTGATCCGGCGAAGTTTACAATTTGCTACTCTGGAAACATTGGGCATACTCAAAACCTAGACATGCTACTCGACGTTGCTGAAGCGCTGCGTAACAATCCGGATATTCAGTTTGTGTTAATTGGTGATGGAGCTTGCAGGAAACAGGTGGAAGATCGCGTTCGCACAGCGAGAATGGTGAATGTTAAGCTTCTGCCTTTTCAGTCCTACGAACTCATATCGCATGTGTTTAGTCTAGGTGATGTGGGCTTAGTAATTTCAAAATCCGGTGTGGGGCAGAACTCTGTGCCCAGCAAGACGTGGGGCATCATGTCTGCTGCGAGACCTGTGCTAGCATCATTTGACCTTGATAGTGATCTAAACAGAATTATCAAAGCGGTGAACTGTGGGATCTGTGTCCAAGCAGAAGATAGGAATGCACTACTTAAGGCCGTCCTGGAGCTATATGAAAACCGCGATAAGTTAGAGGTTTATGGAAAAAACGGAAGAGCTTATATTGAAAGCAATCTGTCAAGAAATATCGGAGTATCCAAGTACGTAAAGATTGTGAGAGAAGTCTTGAGTTATTGACTAGAGAGGTGCCTCAATTAGGACATTTTGATGCAGTGCAGTAATGAGTATGTCCAGTTAAGGATGGTATCCATGAAGAATGAGCGACTAGCTTATTTAAGTCACATCCATAAAGAGAGCTGGCAGATCTATCTTGATAGTATATCCGGTCGTTCAACATCTCCGAGTTGGGATGTATGTATAATCACTGCTTCGAATGAAGATCAAGCCAAAGCATACCGCTTGCAACTCGAGCAACGAATCAAGAGCAAATTGCTTCCGACTTCAACCAGGTTTTTAGTCATCCCTGATCCTGGTGGCAAGAGGGTTGGCAGCGGTGGAGCTACCCTAAATGCTCTTTTGGAAATCTATAGGCTATTTGATAGTGAGAATAGTCTTTCCACCAATCGATTCCAAAATAAGAGAATTCTAATCATTCATTCTGGAGGAGATAGTAAACGAATACCTCAATACTCGGCGTTTGGAAAGTTGTTTTCGCGTGTTCCCAGGCAATTGCCAGATGGACGCCCTTCCACGCTTTTTGATGAATTCTTTATCTCCTTAAGCGCTGTGCCAGCTTCTATGAAAGATGGGGTTGTAGTAGTTTCAGGTGATACTTTACTGCTATTTGATGGCAAACAGCTTGATTTTGGCAGACAAGGGGTTATAGGCGTTACCTGCAAAGCACCAGTAGAGGTTGGTTCTCGACACGGGGTATTTGTTACAGATCCTGAAAGTGGGAAAGTACGGAAGTTTTTGCATAAAGCATCGGAAACGAAATTAATCGCTAACGGTGCTATCGATGAACATGGCAATGTCAATTTGGATACAGGGATTGTGTGGCTTGATCCGGATGTTGCGAAAGTTTTGGTAGACTTGGTGTATGACAAAGACGTTCAAAAAATGAACGTCAAAATAGAGCGATTCCTAAATGAGGAAGTGCGTTTAAACTTCTATGGAGATTTTCTATATCCCTTAACCGAAGACGCTACTTTGGATGAATATCTGCATGAAACAACAGAAGGAGTGCGTTCAGATAGAATAAAGGAGATCCGAAAAGAGCTCTGGACTAAACTTAACGGTATTCCGCTCTACGTTCAATCGCTTTCACCTGCAGAGTTTATTCATTTTGGAACAAGCCGGGAGTTTAGAGATCTTTTATTGGAGAGGATTGAGGAACTGTCTATTATTGGTTGGAATAGAAATACACTAGGCTATTCGTGTCTACCATATCCAGAGGTTACAATTATCAATTCATGCATTGATGCAGATTTTTCTGGTTGTAATGTGTTGGTTGAAGACAGCTACCTTACAGGCAGTTTGACCGTCGGCGAAGGCAGTGTCATTTCCAATGTGATATCATCACAAGACATATATCTGCATAATGATATTATACTGCATCAGCTGCCAATCAACGG
>LSQX01061122.1_pt1 | contig 14653 bp, 8 predicted proteins | sample 654561 | NCBI WGS metagenome assembly LSQX01 (sample SAMN04489861, study PRJNA283612) | anaerobic digester metagenome | isolation source: 4 biogas reactors fed with cattle manure at either 37C or 55C with and... | place: Denmark: Kongens Lyngby | collected 2014
CCAGTTGACCGACTGTTTTTTGCCCAAATAACGCCAAAGGCCGGCAAAAACAGCATAATTCATGACAAAAAAATAATAAGGCACAAAAAACAGCCTGATTTTGATCTTGCGCTGCTCAAACAACCAGCCCAACAAAGCCGCCCCGTAAAACAAAAGCTGCAGGAGCAGCAACACTAAATAAAAAACTGCAGCCGGAGCCAGCGCAATATTCAATGGCAGCAGCAACAAGAGGGCAAATGGCGTAATGGTCCAGCGCAGCACCCGGTGCGAAATGTATTGAAACGAAAGCAGGCCGTATTTGAAAATATTGAGCAAGGGACGCAGACGCACAACGGACTGTATGCCTCCGGCGGCAATCCTTACCTTGCGTTTGAGTTCTTCTTTGACATTGGCCGAAGCATGTTCTATGGCATAAGCTTCGGGATCGTAATCAATCTTGTAGCCCTGCATGGCTACCCGCAGCGAAATCACAAAATCGTCCAGCAGGCTGTCGGCTTCCACCGGCTGATACAAATCTGTGCGTATGGCAAACAACTCTCCGGCCGCTCCCACCACCGAATGCAATTCGGCATCCCAGCTTTTCAGTTTCGATTCGTATTTCCAGTAAATGCCTTCACCGGCGGCAGAAGCCGCTCCGTCCTTGTCGGTAAAAATGCGTTTCTCGCCCGATACACAGCCGGTGCGGGGATTTTCGAACATACGGGCTATCCTCAGCAGCGATTCAGGCCCCAGCCGGGTATTGGCATCCGAAAACACCACCAGGGGCGTAGTAACAAAAGGCATAGCCCGGTTAATGGCCGCTATCTTGCCGGCCCTTTGAGGCTGATGCAGCACTTCGACCCCTTTGTACTGCGAAAGCAGCGCAGGTGTTCGATCTGTGGAGCCGTCGGTCACCCAGAGCTGATGCAACTTGTCGGCAGGATACTGCAACTCCCGGGTATTTTGCACTTTTTGCGCCACATAATCCTCTTCGTTGTAGGCCGCTATCAACATCGTGATGTGAGGCAACTCCATGTCCGAAGTCCGTCTGCCCTGGTCCTCCCCGGTCGCTTTGCCAGCGGTTCCGGCTACCCGGGCAGCAAGCTCTTGTTCCGGCTCTTGCCGGCGGCCCTGTTTTCGGCCCCGGCCAAACAGCCTCTTGATCCTGACCAGCACAAACAAGAGCATTCCGTAACCAAGATAGGTGTAAAATACCAGGGCAAACAATAAGCAAAATAGTATCTCCAAAATTTCCATATTGAGCCGGTTAAAAGCCTAAAACAGCTTGCTGCGAACAACACATTTAACAGCAGTCAAAAATACTGTTTACAATGCATATTAACGAATAAATTCTCCGTTAATTAACATCCTCTTTCATCCGGAACGATTTGACATTAATCAAAGAATGTCCGGATTTTGGGGTCCGGACATTCTAAAATCAACATTCTTTGTTACCTTGAATAAACCAATTTTTCGTCATCTGCCGGAGCCAGATACCAGTCCTGCTGATTTTGGCCACCCGAAAAAGCCCATTCTTCGAAGCCGGGATAAGCATCTACTATATTGGTCATTTCGGTGGGATGTTTAAAGTCGCCTACCGGCAACATAATGGCCCAAACCATATTGTTTTCGTCCTTGTAGTTGTTGGTAGCTTTTTTCACCTTGGAACTGGGAGCAAAATTGGCCAGATGCACTTCTTTACGGTCCGTGTTGTCCAAGTCATTACCCACTATCATATAGAAGTTCAGACGATCAACCGTCAAGCGGTCAGGATGCACAGGCTCTGCAAAATCCATCCTGAAACTGCAGGCTTGAGCCGGTACACTGTTGATGTGACCAAAAGTATTGACCGATGCCGGGGTATCCAGGCCAAACAATTCGTGAACGCCCTCGAACAGAATAATCGTGGCTTTTTCCTGACCGTTTTCTATTCTGCTGTTTTCGTTTCCGGCAATCAGGCCAAAAGCACCGCTTGCAAGATCATCAAACTGAACAGCAGCACTCAAATACTTGGTACTTCCGGCAGCTACAGGCAGAAGTTCAAAACTCATGCTCTCCACCTTGTTGTCTTTGTTTATCCACTTTTGAATATTTTTTATCCTGAAGACAAAATCGTTCATATCGTAGTCGCCCTTGTGCGGCCAGAGATCTTCCATGGCAAAGGTATATTCGTTGCCTTCGAACACCTGCACCGGAAATTCGGGATCTTCGGGATCATCTTCGGGCACAAAATTAACACCGCCTCCGTTACAATCGGTAGCTGCAATCACCACAGTAGCTTGTTCGACCAAACTTACACCCTCATCCATAGATTTGAAATAATTACCCGAGGGAGATTCGCCTGCGGCTATGGCCATTTCCATGCTGCCGTCCAGCTGCAAAACCTTCCAGCCTTTTTTGTTGTCGATTTTCCAGACACTTACCAAAGGCAGGTCTGCTTCGGTCGGATTTCCTGCTATAGTGACGTTAAAATTAAAAGTGGCTCCTTTTTTGACAGCCTTACTGTTGTCTGTTTCCATATTCTTCACTTCCAGTATGGCATTGCCATTGAGAGTGAAAGTGGTGTTGTTGGCGTACAAATCCTGACAAAGCATACGGGTGCCGGTTTCACTGATCACCGTACTGGCTTCAAAGGCAAAATCTTCGGCTTCGATGCTGCAATAGTTGTGCAGCTGGCCGCCTCCGTTTTTATAATCAAGATACAAGGCTTTGATATGACCGTAATTCTCGACCACACAAGTGGTATTGCGCGAGGCCAGCGAAGCCAGAGTTTCCAGCGAGCCGTTGTTTATTAGAGTGGCACTGGAATTCATACTGAAATCTCCGCTCATCAGCAATTCCCCGTAATTCTTCATTACCGAACTATTAGTCAACGTTAGAGATGTTGCCGACAAACTGCCGTTATTAACCATCAAAGAACTCTGTATCACCGAAAAATCCGCGTTCAAACTTACTGTTCCGTCGTTGATCCAGCGGGTATTATTTTCAGCTTTCGAAGCGGCATTAAATACCACTTCGCCTCCCTGATGTATAGCCAGCACCGATTCAGCCTGAGTAAGGTTCAGAGCTGCATTGGCTGTGATCTTTCCACCGGGCAGTACCACAATTTTGGTTCCGGCGGGCAGATAATCATTGGCATTAGGAGCAATAAGCAATTCACCGGCGATATAAAGGGCTGAATTGGCTTTCCATCCAAAATTAATCTGACTGTTGCTTACACCTGCAGGTATATAATAATCAACTCCATCCAATGTAACAGCTTCCGTTCCCAGAGTAGTATAAGTGTCGGGCAATGTATATCCGGCAGCCGTTTCGCCTGCAGTGGCTGCTTTCATCATACCTGAAGGGGCTTTGGTTTCAGCAGCCGGCCTGTTATTAAAATCTACCTGATAGGGACTTTCTTCAGCCTCAATATCCAGTATTTTAACCACTTGACGTTTTTGCGGATCGGTTTGACGCACAAACAATGTCTTAATGTGAGCAGGAAGCACAATTTTGGCATTGAAAGCCTCCTGACCTTTGATAACCCCTGCCGCCAGCAAATTAACCACCGTGTCGGTAGTGAAAGGATTTTGATCAAAAATTTCCAGTCTGGAATAATACTGACCTTCGAAGTTGTCGACAGTAGTTACCTGAACATTCACAGAACGGGTGGTTGCAAAATCAAAATCCGAGGGTATGAGCAGATCGGGATTTTCGTTTTCATTCCCTGTTACTCTGTCGCAGGAAGCCACCGAAAGTGCAAGAATAGCAATTAAGCTGTAAAAAAAGAGTTTTGCTGTTTTGTTGTTCATTTTGTATATCAGTTTGGTATTTCTATAAAAAACTATAGCGTCGTCTGTATTTTCATTTAATCAAAATACAAGAATTATGCCAAAGACGGATTTCCATAAAAACGTTAACATATTTTCTCATTTCCTTCTTTTTCTGAGAAGATTTCTTAATTTAAGCGCAAATATACGCAAAAAAGGCCAGGTTTTTCCGCTTTTAATATTATAAAAGGCCGATTCTGCTTCGTAAACCATCTCAAAGTTTTCGGTGCAATACACTGGCTTTTTGGTCAGAATATTAATTTCACGAGCCTGACTCAACGAACTCTCTATAAAAAACACATACTGAGAAGCCTTAAACACCTCAGCCTTAAACTCTGCGTGATTGTTGGCTTTTTGCCTGGCCTCCATATTGGGCAAATCAAGCATTTTCAATTCCTTGTAACGAATATTATGCTTCTTGAGCCAAAGTTCTGTTTCCTGTCTGTATTTTTCCAGGCGCGAAGTCACCAGTGTGCCAACAGGGCAACCCGGAACATACAAGGGCTGCGCATTCAGCAAAAAGTCCCTGTAACGAGGCCCATCGTCATTCTGTTCGGGAGTAGGATCCATACACAACACACCGTCAATATCTAAACATGCCTTCTCCAAAAAAATATGATTGAAAATATTCCATTGAAAATAGCGGGGAAGCGGCAGGACTTCAAAATAAAAATCGACCAGCTTCTCTTTGCCCGGAATCACATAGACCGCACAATAACGAATATCGTATTTGTCTTCGAACGCGCTGAGCAGTTTTTTTGCCTCCATCATGGCCGAACCCGAGGCAATACTGTCGTCAACCACCAATACTTTTCTATATTTGTCCGGGGCGAAAAACTGCCCTCTTTCACCAGCCTTATAAATATGTCCGTTCACAAAAGAATGGATATCGCTCAAAGGCTTGTTCAGATACAAGGCCAACAAATTGGCGGGAAGCATGCCGCTTCGGGGAATTCCCACTATCAGGTCAATATCACGGGGAATTATACTCAGGCGTTTCAGTATAATCCCGTTCAAATCGTCTACTTTACGGTAATACATAAATATTCAAATTAAATTAATTGACAAAGCCGGACAATATTTCGCCAAAGGCTTCGGTGCGTTCATCCCAGGAATTGGCCCGGGCAAACTCCGTGCGCCGGTTGATCAGCTCCTCAGAATCCTCCCGGGCGGCCTGCCGCAAACCCTGTACAAAATCTTCCTTGTTTTCGGCAGCAATCACCAGCCCACGGAATTCGGGCAAATCAGCAAAAGCCGTCATCACCACCGGCACACCCACCGCCAGGAATTCGTTTATTTTGAGGGGATAAATATTCTTGTTCACCTCGTTCATCAGATAGGGAATAATGCCCAGGTCGTAACGACTCAGCAAAGGAGGCACCTGCTCCGGCAACACAGGATCAAAGAACGATACATTCGGATAGTGTTCCAAGCGGTTGCGCATCTGCCGGTTGCGCATATCTCCGGTAAACTCAAAATCATAGTCAGGCAATTGCTGCACGGCATATTCCACTGTATCGATATCAAAACGGGGATCGAGGCTGCCTATAAAGCCCACTTTTTTACGCTCCCGCCGGTGGAGTTCGGTTTTGGCATAGCGGTTGAACAGAGGGAAGTTCACTCCGTTTTTTACCACGTAAGTATTGGCATTAAGAGCTCGTTTCCCTTCGCGCAAAAAGTCGGAACTGCAAATAACGGCATCGGCCTGCCGCGAAAATTCCTCTTCGTAACGAAAAATCCGCTGCCCGTAATAAGAAGGCTCCACCCCGTCGTAACAATAATAAATATGAGCCCGTTCGTTCAGCTTGTGCAGCATAGCCAGGCCATAAAAAGGATTATAGGCCGTAATCACCAAAGGACGCTCCATCCCCAGGCGGCGCAGTTGTTTTTTCAAGACCCGGCGGTAGACAGAGGTATTGAAACGAAAAAACCTTGCGAAGCGCTTTTCGTTTTTAAGAAAAAACACCGGGATCGAAGGAGGCAGGACCAGGCGGTAAAGCTTGCTCCCGACGACGGTTTCAATCTCATGCAGCCGGGGGCTGAAACCCATCATTTGATGCACCGGAGCCTGTTGTCTGCCCCTGAGTGTATACCAGATATCGGCCAGGGTATAATGATGCTCTACAAACAACACCCGGTTGTTTTTGGCCAGACGCTCCAGCAGCAACACCGTCGATTTGGCGTATTTGCCAAACCAGGAGGTATTCGATATACAAACTATGTCCTGTCCCTGTATCATGATTTTGTTATTTGTCGGTGTAACTATTTTTTCAGTCCCCGTGAAGGGCTCCGTTTATTGTTTTGCGGACTCCGTTTATTGTTTTGCGGACTCCCTGAACAGAGCCCGGTACAACTGCAAATATTGCTCCGCCATGCCTCTCCACGAAAAACCAGCAGCGCGTTCCGGGCCCATGGCCCTCAGCCTGGCGTTTAATGCTTCTTCGTCCAATACACGCCCGATAGCCCCCGCAATGGCTGCCGGTTCGTCCGGATCAACCAGGAGGGCGGCCTCGCCCGCCACTTCGGGCATAGACGAAGTATTGGAGGTGATCACCGGCAGCCCGCAGGCCATGGCCTCCAGGATGGGCAGACCAAAACTCTCGCGCAGCGAGGGATACAAAAACAACTCACACAAATTCAGCAAAGCCGGCATATCGCTGTTGGGCACATAACCCGTCATTACAATATCCTCTCTGATTTCGGTATGCCCTATATCCCTGAGCACCTGCATCAATTGACTTTCCTCGTAATCGGGCAAAACCAGCTTATAGTTTTCGCTCTGGTTTTGGCTCTTGCTATCTCCCTGGTTTTGGTTTTGGTTTTGGCCTTTGTTTTTTTGGCCGGTCTCCAGGCGGAACAGGGCAAAAGCCTTCAGCATATTGGGCGTATTCTTTTTGGGATCGGTATTGCCCAGGCAAAACAAAAACTTCCGGGGCAGCTTATATTTTTCCCGCACAGCCTCCAGCAGCTTGGTGTCTTCAATCTTTCTGAAATGTTCCCCTACTCCGTTGTGAATAACACTCAGTTTATCCATGGGCCCAAAATACTGCTCAATATTGGCTCGTTCGTAATGAGACACCGTCACCAGCTTAGCGGCCTTCTTTACCACCGCGGGCACCACCAGCCGTCGGTAAGTATTGCCTATACGCTGATACCAGGAACCGGCCTTTTGAAACAGGCTGAGCTTTTCCAGGTAAATAATGTCGTGCAAAGTAAGGATAGTAGGCACTCCATTAAGCAGCGGAGCCGTATTGCTTGTACAATGCAGCAGATCGCAGCCTTCTTTTTTGACCGCCCGGGGCAAAGCCAGCTGCTCCCAAAGCGGGTAAGTGCCACCGCCCAGCTCCACTATCCTGAAATTCGGGGCCTGAGGAATACAGGTATTATCCTCGTCGGGACGCACAAACACCACATACTCGTTTTCGCGGTCGAGCACCTGCAGATTTTTGATCAGTTCCAGAGCCACCACGTCCATACCGTGTTTGTTCTTTCGGAACAATCTTTGCCCTTCGATACCAATTTTCATATAGAGTAGTTTATAGTTCGGAAATATTGCTAACAGCCTGTTTCCCACCGATAAAAACATCCCACCACACTGCCAGAGTCAACAAATTGATCAACTGGTTAGCTTTAAGCTGCCTAAACCAAAACCAGTAGGCCGGAGCTTGTGTCAGCCTCTCGTATTCCGTCAGCAAGCTTTCGATGCTCTGCATTTTCAANNCCTTCGGAGCGTCTAAGATAACCAAAAAGCAACTTGCGTTGTTCCTTCTGCTGCAAAAAGATGGCCAAAGGAGCAAAACCGCCCTGCTTCTTTCTTTCGGTAATTTCTGCAGGCAGTTTAGATTGAAGGTAATTCTTATGCAAAAACTTTGACACTCCTCTGCCTGCAGCCAGGTCGTCGATGCTGCCTTTGAATTTATAAGCCAGAGGCAATTCATTCAAAAAATCATACAAAGCGGTACTCATGTACGGAAAACTCATAGCTGAGCCAAACAAGTCCGCCATCCTGGACGACTTAAACAAAATAACCTCGTTAATGACCTGTTTAATATCAATATTGAAATTCCTGCTGAAAAAAAAGTCCTCAAAACTCCCAAAGTGCTGCGGTAATCCTTTCAGGTAATCAAATTGCTTCATCCTGAAATCGCCGGCACTCATCCTGTTCAGTTGCTGCAGGCTAAAGCCAAACAAGTCGCTTTGCTGTATATTCAGAATCTTATTATTATGAAACTGAGTACGAAAAAACACATTGTCTTTGTCAAACAGGCTGAGCCCTTTGCCCAATGCAGCGTAAGCCTTTTGAAAAACCTGCAAACCCGATTTCCTGAGTTTCCAGTGCAATGCCAGCTCCTTGCCCGAAGTCCCGAAATGCTGATCGTTACCATCGCCGCCCAACACTATGCCGGCTTGTTCCCCGCTGTCGCGGAGCAAACGCATGGCGCAATAATTCACCATCAGGCCTCCTTCGTTAAAAGGATCACCGGTAGCCTTCAGAATTTGCGGTAAATCCAAAATTTCGCTGCCCTCAATCTCGTACTGATAATGACGGGAGCCGTATTTTTTGGACAACAAGTCAGCCAGGGGTAATTCTGTCCAGGGATTGTTTTTGAAACCTATGGAATACGACACCACATCGCCCTGATAGATTTCTCTTAAAGCAGCTATATTGCCTCCGGAATCGTAACCTCCGCTCAACAAAAGCCCCACTTTGGTGTTCTGCCCTATTCTGTCCCTGATGGCTTGTCGGTGAAGCTGCTCATAAGCATCGGTAGCCTCTCCGGGGCTCAGCTTACAGGCGGCAGTTTTGGCCAGATAAGATTCATAATCGTAAAGTTCTTTTGTGCTAATCTGCCCGTTCTGCAATGTCAGCAACTGCCCGGGGCTCAATTTTCTGACCCCTTTCAGGGCTGTCATAGGTGAAGGAATGTAACCGATGCCGAGAAAAGTAAACAAGGCCTCTGTGTCCGGCTCGGGACTGAAGCCTTCGAGGCCGCAAAAATGAATCAGATGCGAACTAAAAAACTCTGAACTGTAAAACAGCTGACTGCCGGCCCCGTGCCGATCTCGGTAAAAATGCAGCTTGTCCTCACCGGCCAGCAGCAAAAGATAATCCCCGTCAATCTCTTTGAAGGAATCCGGACCTTTTTTTCGGTAATTATCCAGCACCTTAGTGGCAGTAGTATTGTAAAAACGCCCCAAAAAAAACAGACTCAGGCCCTGGCCCGATACTTGTTCCATAAGGCCCAACCCCGAAAAGTCCTGTGCCAATATGGCCTTGGCAGAAACGATAAATCCCGACATAGTTTATTTTTTTTCGTTGTCCGAAGCACCATGAGGAGTATGCAAAAAAGTTTTGTTGGCGCCTTTGATCCTCAACAAAGACATCAACATCAAAAACATGCCCTTGGGTAGGTAGAGCAAAGCCCCGGCCGTTTGTTTATTGTAAAACTTCAGAGGCACCGCAAACACAAAGGCCAGCAGGCAAGCTCCCAGAACAGCGAGCCAGGCAGTGGTGTAGGCCGGAGGCATAGCCGTAAGTCTGTTTATAAGCAAAAACAAAAAACTTTCGCCCATGACCAAAGCCAGCAACAAAACCCTGGGTGGTTGAATAAATTGCAAAGCCTTGAAGAAAAAATCCAGATTGCCTTTGGTAAACAAAGTACGCAAAGCCGGACAGGCAGCCTGCCCGAAATAATAAAACTGAGCCGAGAGCCACCTGCGGCGCTGAACGCTGAAAGCCTCAGAATTTTGCACCTTCTCGTCCAAAACAACAGCATCCTCCAGATAGTCTATCCTGTGCCCATCGTGCAACATTCTGAGCTCAATCTCCTTATCAAATCCTCCAATAGCTTTGATTTCTAGCATCATTTTTTTGAAGAAAGCATAATCAAAAGCCATGCCCGAACCAATCAGCCCGGCCGAAAGGCCCAGCGCCCTGTGCCCCTTGCGAAACAAATGATTGTTGATCTCTTCGCTCACAGCATCGAGCACTGCCAGCCGGGTATTCATATTTTTGGCCATTCGGTGGCCCTGTACGGCCATAATTTTATCCTCAAAGGCTCGATTGATTTTTTTAAGAAAAGCAGGCTCCATCAAATTGTCGGCATCCAGCACCAGTGCAATGTCATAGTCCCCGGGCAAAAGGCTCATGGCCCGATTGAGAGCCTTGGTTTTGGTGCTATGCTCAAAATGCACTTCGATCAGTCTCAGTGGCATAGAATCCAGGCTCTGCAGGGTTTCGGGTTTAAAGGAATCCGCAATCACCACCACATCAAAACGATCGCTGGGATAATCCTGCTCCAGAGCGTTCACGGCGGCTTCCAAAATCACCTTATCCTCTTTGTAAGCCGGAATCAACACTGCCACTTTGCGGTAGATAATGGCCGGTTTTAGCTTATTGTCCCGGTAAAACAAGCCACTCAGGGCAAACAACAGAAAATAAACTGTAGCCAGGGCAGTCAATACCAGCAAAATCATCTGCACTATTCCATAGACTTCCATTACTTTCATTATTTAGAAGGTTTAATCCATATAACAACCTTGTTATCTCACGGGGTCAGGATATCCGGGATATTCCGGTGATTGAGGAGATTCAGCCTGCTCAGCCAGCTCTTTTTTTTCCCAGTCTGTCATCATAGAAATCAGAGCCATCGAAGTCACTACAATAATAGTATTGGGCAACTGCCCCAGGCTGGCAGCTGAGTATGAAGACACCATCAGGCCCGACATACCCGACACAAAAGCAATCGCCCTGAAACGATTCTCCGGTTTTTTTAAGCGAAAAAAGATCAAAAAGACCGACTTAAACAAAAAATAAAACAAGAGCAACAAATAAAACGACAAGCCCACTATGCCCTGCTCCACCCACAACTGAACATACCAGCCGTCCGTAGGCACTTTGGCCAAAAAAGTGTCAGGAGTAAAGCGCAGTCCCCAGTTGCCCGAAGAACCCACACCTCCACCAAAGGGCTTGTCACTAAGGTACTCTCTAAACAATCGCCGGTTGTCGAGCCGCACATTAAGCGAAGCATCCTCCCTGTTGAACACCGAACGCATCCGGCGTATATCGTAATTGCTTTGTCCTATAGTGGTGTATTTTAAAAAGATAAAGGCCAGCAGCAGAAACACTCCCATCGATACCATGGTTTTAAAACGCTTAGATAAGAGGGTATAAAGCATATATCCCATCAGTAAAACAGCCACCGCACTCCGGGTTCCCGAAATTACCATTCCAAAAATACCCCCCAGAGCCACCAGCAAATAAAAAACTTGCTTTTTGCGGGTTTCGGCATGCAAACCCAGCACCGTAAACACCACACCGGCGTAAGCCATAGAACTGCCGTAAGTACCGGCATCGGCAAAAAAAGAAAACACCCTCAGGTGTTGTCCTGCCAGCAAGTGGGTAGTTCTGTTACCCGGCACCAGCAGCCATTGGTATTCCCAGGAGTCTACTCCAATGTATTTTTGTATAAGGCCCTTGCTTACAGCCAAAACAGTAAACCAGGCCGTTAGTTTTATAAACAAATCAAGATCCCGGGCTTTGTTAAATACAAGATAAACCAAAATGATAGTCAAGAGCATATAAAAAGCCTGGCTGCGCATGGCATAAAACCAGGCTGCCCGGCTGACGGCTTCCGGGTTGAGCAACTGAAAAGCCGTCATTATCATCCAGATCAGGGCCAACATAGTATAATCGCGCACAGCATTCTTCCATTCAATCTTTTGATTAAACTGGCTCAAAAACACCGCCAAAAGTGTCAGCAACAAAAGAGCATCCACCATTAAGCCTGTAGGAACAGGTATATAACGTCCCAGCCCCACAACAAAATAATTGGCAAAAAGCAGCGAGATAAAACCCAGTCTCGGGCTGGAGAATACCCAAACAAGATAGAGCAGCGGAAAAGGCAAAGCCAGCAATACCATTCCGGCCAACATCTGGTCCTTGGAAAAAAAATAAATTGCTCCTGCCAGCAACAACACCAGGACAGTAATTACCACCGCCTTGATAATTAGCGCTTTGTTATGCTCTTTACGGATGGCAGGATTTACACTCATACATCAGGTAATTGCCGGCAGGCCTCAGCCCGATCAGATAAATTGCTTCAAAAAGTTCTTAACCGCTTTTCTAAACTTAGAGCGTTGCTTAGGAATTTCCCCATAGATCTCTTCCAGGTTATCGGGTATGGCTTTGTTCAAAACTGCGTAAATTTTGCCGGGGTACATTTTTCTTACATTAGCCAGCAGATAATCGTCCGCCTGCGACCAGAAAGCTCCCGCATCAAAAATCATCAGATTCACATCGGCCGATGCAAACAATTGCGGATGTTCAACACCGTTGCTCAAGGCTGTTTCGATAAACAAGACATAATTCGCCCTGAGCGATAAATCATCGATCAATTCACTGTAATTACGGTATTGCGACCTGGTATCCCGCAACTCCAAGCTTTGTTCCTGAGTTTCATCTTCCGATTCAGGCCTGGACAGAGCAAGCACCAGGGCATCGTCTCCCTGTTTTTTCAGGGATTTCGACAGCATCAAAGCAACCTCCTTTATACCCGAACCGTCCCAGTTGGTTGTCAGTTGCACTATCAAAGGCCTATCGGGCATTTGCCGAAGCATTTTAATTCTTTCGGTCACCAACACAGCCGCTTTCTCATTCAAAGCTTCTGCAATCACATTGTTCCGTCCATCCTTAAGGCTGAATCCCGAGACTACTTCCAAACCCGAAAGTTTAGCCTGCCGCGAAGGAGTTTTAATCCTTTTGTCCAGCAACTCTATAATGATTATGGCTAACAAAGTGAACAAAAATGCAAACACAGCCGAAGCCAAACTATACATTTTATACGGCGCATAAATAGGATTAATAGGGAATGCAGGTGCATCAAAAATCCGCATATTCAAACGCATATTCATATTCTGCTCATTTTGTCGGGCCATTCCCAATTGTTCCAGGATATTCAGATACTGCCTTTCGTACACGTCAATCTCGCGTTCAAACCTCTTGATGGTTGCCCCCACGGGCGCAAAGCGTTTGTATTGCATCATAAATTCATCCAGTCTTTCCTTCAAAGACTTAAGTTGAGCGGCAGAACTTTCATTTTCTTTTACAGCATCCAGCCATTGAGCCAGTAGGTATTGAGCTTCCATCATCTGGCTGTTTTTGTCGCTGATACTCATGGAGTCGAGTTTGAGTTTCATTTGAGTTTCGACTTCCATTCTTTGTTGTTCCAAAGTTACAAGATTATGCCGGCCTTGATCACTTGGTCCGCTTTCCAGCAAGGTTATCTGATAATTAATATTTACCAGTCTATCCCTCAGCTTCATTATATCGTAATTTCGCAAATTGATACGGTAACGGCTGCCCACTTCCGTCTCAAGTTTACGCAAAACTTCAACAGAAGACTCATAAGCCATTTTTGTTTCCTGCATCAATAGCTCCAGCTTTTCTTGTTGGGTAGTAAGTTGCTTGGTCTGCTCAAAGTAATTGACAATATCGTGTTCCACATTGTATTCCAGCAACTCCTGTTCAGCCTCCCGCAGTTTGTCCTGTGCCTGTTCCAGTTGTTCTTCGAAATACCCCACTGCAGAATTAGTCTGGGAAATTTTCAATTCCCCGTAATACTCAATAATTACCTCTGTGGCATATTTTACCGTATTATAACAAATGCCCGGGTCAGAGAGCTCATAACTGATTCTAATCAAATCGCTATTGGTCAGCCTTTCGGTTTTCATCCTGGAAATAGCCTGAATGCTGTAAAAACGGTGTCCGTAATGCATCAGCCTGTAAATGTAATTGTTTTCGTCCTCCGTAATTACAGACTTAAGATTCTGATAGCTTTGCTCGTAATCGCCCTTCACTACCAGGCGCCTGATGCTGTCGGGAGCGTATTTTTTCAATTCATAAAAAGCCTCATCCGACATAATCTCGCGCTGAGGTCTTTCGAGCAACAAATGCTGGGTAAGCAATCTCAGAGCCACCTCTTCGTGCAGTGTAGACGATCTTAGCATCGACAAAACGTTATTGTATTCGTTTTGAGTGGCCGTGTTGTCTACTCTGAAAACATCCACCACAATGCCCGTATTGGAAGTAATGCCGGTATAAATTGTAGAAGCACTGCTGTAATGAGGAGAGATACTTTTGGTCACAACAAACACCAGTCCGCCCACCACTACAGGGACAATAATCAAATAAAGGAACTTGGATACCAGAAGTTTTATAAAGTGGAAAATATCCATAACCGGCGGTTTTTTAAAATTCAGAGCCCGTAAGCAATTTTAATAAATGATATTGCATCAGAAATTCATTCTTTGCGACAACATACTCCTCAAAAGAACGTCTGTATGAATACGTAATGGTAGAATATTCGCTCAGCTTGATCAAACTGTTCTGCATGTCGTTTTTAGCTTTCAGGTAATCCAGTTCAGAGGTTTGTACATTGATCTGATGTATACCCAGCACCTCGTAAGAACTTTTCAACTTATAATACTCGGTCACCACCATGCGGATAATTTCTTTTTTCAGTTCCTCTCTTTTCAATTCTGCCTCGTTAATGCTGTACTTTAATTTCTTTACTTTGTTGTTGTTGCTCCATAAATACGAAAGAGGCAGGCGCAAGGTCAGACCGGCGTAATAATTGAAACGCTCCTCGGCAGCATACAAATCCAAGCCGGGAGTGCTGCCCGTACCGGCAGGGTCGGCAACCGACAACTGATTAAACAAACCATAGCGAGTGTTGGCATCCACAAGCACGTATTCACCCCAGGATCTCTTTTGGATTTTGATATCTTCGAGCAATTGAGCCACCTGCTCGTCAGTGGTTTTCAACAGAGGCGAATTGGCAAGTGTAGAATCGATACATGAC
>LSQX01184561.1_pt2 | contig 14652 bp, 13 predicted proteins | sample 654561 | NCBI WGS metagenome assembly LSQX01 (sample SAMN04489861, study PRJNA283612) | anaerobic digester metagenome | isolation source: 4 biogas reactors fed with cattle manure at either 37C or 55C with and... | place: Denmark: Kongens Lyngby | collected 2014
ACGGTTTTGCAGACCGTTGCCTAGCCACTCGGCCAAGGTACCGTTTTTAAATTCGGACTGCAAAGGTAGAAAAATTGTAATGATTTCCGCAAACAGAGTCAACCAATTTTACAAAAACAGGGTAACACTGGCATTTTCTACCTCACCACCCATCGGAGGATTCACTTTCGATACTTTGATTCTTGCATTCTGAATATTCGGAAATTCTGTCTGCAATACACTCAAAATTCGCCCGGCAACGTGTTCCAGCAAAAAGGATTTCACCTGCATCTCTCTTTTAACCAAATCGTACACCGATTGGTAGTTCAGTGCATCTTCAAGGCTGTCGGAAGCGGCAGCGGCAGAGCAATCGGTTTCGATGGAAATATCCACAACAAATTCATTTCCCACAATGCGTTCCGATTCAAAATAGCCGTGATAGGCATAAAATTTCATGCCTTCAATTTCAATAATACCCGGTTTCATTCCAATGAAATTAAGAATAAGTAATGAATACAAAGAAAACAAACTTGTGTTTACCCTACTGATAAACCTTTTTTTAATTTTGCTACCGTTGAAAATCAGCGGATAAATAGTTAAGGAATGACAAATAATTCAGAAAACAGAGAGCCGGCAAAAAAAACAAATTTCATTTTTCAGCAAATTGACAAAGACCTTGCTGAGGGGAAAAACAACGGGCGTGTTTTGACACGGTTTCCCCCCGAGCCAAACGGGTATCTCCATATCGGGCATGCAAAATCAATCTGTCTGAATTTTGGAATTGCCGGGCATTATGGTGGAAAATGCAACCTTCGCTTCGATGATACCAATCCTGTCAAGGAGGAGATGGAATATGTGGAATCCATCATGGAAGACGTGAGGTGGTTAGGTTTCGACTGGGAAGACCGGCTGTTTTATGCTTCCGACTATTTTGAAAATCTCTATAATTTTGCCATAAAGCTGATTGAGGAAGGAAAAGCTTATGTTGACGATCAGGATGCCGAAACCATCAGCAGTCAAAAGGGAACTCCCACACGCCCCGGGGAGGAAAGTCCGTTCAGAAATCGTTCAGTTGAAGAGAATCTTGATCTTTTTAAGCGAATGACTGCCGGCGAATTCGACGAAGGCACGAGAGTGCTGCGCGCAAAAGTTGACATGGCTTCGCCCAACATGCACATGCGCGACCCGATAATTTACCGCATCATAAAAGCGCATCACCACCGCACCGGCGACAAATGGTGCATCTATCCCATGTATGATTTTGCCCACGGGCAGAGCGACTACTGGGAAGGGATTACCCACTCGGTTTGCACGCTTGAGTTTGAAGTGCACCGCCCGCTCTACGACTGGTTTATTGACCAGCTTCAGGAAACCGACTACAGACCGCGGCAGATTGAATTCGCACGGCTTAACTTAACCTATACCGTTATGAGCAAGCGGTTGCTGCTCCAGCTGGTGAACGAGAAATATGTCAACGGCTGGGATGACCCGCGGATGCCCACCATTTCTGGATTGCGCCGGCGGGGCTATACTCCCGAGTCAATCCGAAATTTTTCCGACCGGATCGGAGTCACCAAAGTGGATGGAATGATCGATGTTTCCCTGCTCGAATACAGCGTCCGGGAGCATCTTAACCGCACGGCACAACGTGTTATGGGGGTTTTGAATCCGATAAAAGTTGTGATTACCAACTATCCTGAAGAGACGGAAGAGGAGCTTGAAGCGATAAATAATCCCGAAGATGAAAGCATGGGAATGCGGAAAGTGCCGTTTTCAAGGGAACTCTATATTGAACGGGATGACTTTATGGAAGAGCCTGCCAGAAAGTTTTTCCGCCTGGCACCGGGGCGCGAAGTGCGCCTGCGCTACGCCTATTTTATCACCTGCAATGAAGTGATTAAGGATGAAAACGGAGAAATTACAGCGATTCACTGCACCTATGACCCCGCATCAAGAGGGGGAAACTCACCCGACGGGCGAAAAGTGAAGGCAACGCTGCATTGGGTCTCGGCAAAACATGCCGTGAAATCAGAGGTAAGGCTCTACGACCGCCTTTTTACTGAAGAAGACCCGCTGGCACAAAAGGATATGGATTACAAAGAGTTTTTGAATCCCGACTCCCTGAAAGTTCTCCCGGAATGTTACCTGGAACCATTCGTGAAAAATGTCCAACCGCTCGACCATTTTCAGTTTGAACGCCTTGGATATTTTAATGTGGATTATGATTCAACTCCCGAAAAACCTGTATTTAACCGTACAGTTTCCCTGCGTGATTCCTACTCAAAGGGAAAATGATTTTTGAAAAAAGGAGTGATTTTTTTCAGCTTTTCTTTTTCATATTTTTTTTGAATCACAATAGCCACAATAGGGCACATAGATTTTCCTCTGCATTCTCCGGTGTTCTCTGTGGTGAATTCTCTTGAGTTTTTCGCTACAAAAACACTAAAGCCTGCCTACCGGACAGGCAAGCACCAAGTTTCACTAAGTCTTCAAAAATATTACTTTCACAAAAAGTCCTGATACTAAGAATCCTAAATCTATTTTAAACCACATAGACACATTAGTTCACATAGATTTTTCTCTGTGGTAAGCGTTGTCGTGAATGCACGAATTAAAGCGCAACACTCAATGGATTACTCCATTTGCCGATGTTAAACCACTGTTAACCGATTGATTACTTCGTTTTTGGTTCTCCAATAGCTATATTTGCTCTTTACAATAAAAATGGGGAAACGAAATGAAAAAAAGGAAAGACGAATCAAACAGGAAAGCATTGTTCGGTTTATTTCTGGTAATTATCGGTATGCTCTGGATTTTATTTAAGCTTGACTTTATACCGGAGGTACTGACGGATATTTTAGTTTCCTGGCAGATGCTGCTCATCGCTATCGGGCTGTTCTCCCTGCTTGCCGGCAACCGCACTTCCGGAATCGTTCTGATTGTCATAGGCACCTTTTTTCTGATAGATCAGCTGCTGATAATTCCCTATCATTTGAGACAGTTTGGGTGGCCCTTTTTAATCATCGGTATTGGTGTTGTGCTGATTATTACACATAACCGGAAACCGAAAATTCCCCAATTTGAATCTTCAGAACAGGGAACCGATTTTTTTGATGATTTTGTCATTTTTGGGGGGAAAGAGATTTTTATCAGCACAAACAATTTCCTTGGTGGAAAAATTACTTCAATTTTTGGAGGCGCCGAGTTTGATCTGCGCCAGACTTCCCTTGCCGAAAACGGCGCCACCATTGAGTGCGTAAATATTTTCGGAGGAAGTGGTTTTAAGATACCCCCCGACTGGACTGTCATCAATGAGCTTACGGTAATTTTTGGCGCTTTCACCGATAAACGCAGTGCATCTGTTGTGAATCCGGGTCAGAATACATCAAAAGTTTTGATTATTAAGGGATTTTGTGTTTTTGGCGGAGTTGAGGTAAAATACAATTAGCATGGATTTTAAACATCCTTTCATATCCAATCCGCGGCTTGGCATCTATTACTTCTTAGTGTGGCTGAGCATAATTGTTATCGGTGTACTCATAAAATGGTTGTCATTTGGTGTTGACCCCGGACTTGCACTGACGGAGGCGATTGCTTTTAACCTTTCCTATGCCGTTATCGGCTCATCTATCTGGTATGTGATAAAATTCAGTACACTGGAAGACAATTCCATCAGAAAAATTGTTGCATCACACGCCATTTCAGCCACCGTAATTGTCTTTATCTGGAGCTATACGGGCACGGTTATCATCAAATTGCTCTATCCGGTGCATTTTCAGCAGCACTGGGTTTCCAACAAGGTAACAATGACAATTTTTGGCGGATACATGTCATACATAACTATTGTTATTTTCTTTTATGCAGTCAATTATTATCAGGAATTCAAGAAAAAGCTGATCAATGAAGGTAATCTGAAATCACTGGTTAAGGAGGCGGAGCTTCATGCCCTGAAATCGCAAATCAATCCCCATTTTTTATTTAACAGTCTGAATAGTATCTCGTCGCTGACGATGACTGACCCGGAAAAAGCACAGGAAATGGTGATTAATCTTTCTTCGCTTATGCGTTATTCCCTGAGACATGAGCAGATTGACAAAGTGCCGCTGAGCGAAGAACTGAAAAACAACATGCTCTATCTTCATATTGAAAAAGTGAGATTTGGAGAAAAGCTGAATCCGGTCTTCGAGATTAATGAAAATTGCATGCAGGCGCAGATTCCGAATATGATTTTGCAGCCGCTTTATGAGAATGCAATCAAATATGGCGTTTATGAAGCAACGGAAACGGTTGATGTTATTACCGCCGGCAGAATGGTGAATGATGTGCTGGAAATCACCATCACCAACAACTACGATTCTGTGACTTTGCCCAAAAGAGGAGAAGGAATCGGGTTACGAAACATTCGCGACCGGTTGCAGATTATCTATGGAAATTCTATGTTGATGAAGGTTGAGGACGACAAGAAGAAATTTAAAGTAACTTTGGCAATTCCACAAGAATAATTAACATGACAGATAAATTACGAACAATAATTATTGATGATGAGAAACTTGCCCGCAATCTGCTGCGTTCTTTTCTGAAAGATTCTAAAAATATCGAAATCATTGCCGAGTGCGAAAACGGTTTTGATGGCGTTAAGACAATTAATGAAATGATGCCCGATCTTGTTTTCCTTGATATTCAAATGCCGAAAATTACCGGCTTTGAGCTTTTGGAACTGCTGGAGCACAAACCACACATTATTTTTGCAACCGCTTATGACCAGTATGCGCTGAAAGCTTTTGAATATAATGCGGCGGATTATCTGCTGAAGCCCTACTCCAAAGAGCGGTTGCAGGAAGCGGTTCAAAAAGTGGCAGAGCGGATTCGTTTAGAAGGTCCTGTTTCTGATGTGCCCGGCAAAATCGTTGATTTTCCGCATGAAGAGGCGCTTGAGCGGATTGTGGTAAAGGACAGAAGTAAAATACATATCGTTCCGGTGGATCAGGTTCGGTATATTGAGTCGATGGATGATTATGTGCTGATTTATACCCGTGAAAACAGATATATCAAGCAGAATACCATGAAATATTTTGAAAGTGCGCTTGACCCCAAAGCATTCGTCCGTATTCACCGCTCATACATTGTAAAAGTTGAGGAGATTGATGAAATTCAGCAATATGAGAAAGAGTCCTATATCGTTTTTTTGAAAGATAGAACCAAACTGAAGGTGAGTAAATCGGGCTATAAAAACCTGAGAAATGTTCTTGAGTTTTAAAGTCAGTATTTTTTAGATAATGTTGCAGAGTTTTTTAATGAAAAACAATGAGACATTGATAATGAGCCTAAAAGAAACTTAATCGGAAAAGCTGATAGACAAGCCGGGAAAAAAATTTCAATTTAGGAAGAATTGTCCAACCGGGATTTAAATATCGGATCATAAGTTATTTACATCGATGGCACTGTTCACTTGCGAAATATCTTCCGCTCTCTGACATTTGTGAGTAAAAATTCAGTTTACAAATCTTCTGTTTTCGGACGTGATGAACAAATAAATATTATATTTGCACACTCAAATTAAACGGTGGCTGTAGCTCAGTTGGTTAGAGCACTGGATTGTGGTTCCAGGGGTCGTGGGTTCAAATCCCATCAGCCACCCAGAAAACAGAGGCTGTCCGACAGGACAGCCTTTTCTCTTTCATGCTGTTGCATATCAGTGCATTGCTGCATTCCACTCTGAAACATGAGCTTTCTTACCCGTTCTAACCTGAACCATGCCGCTGATTTTGTTTCCTTCAACCTTTCCGCTGTAAAGGTATTTTTCATCACTTTTTGAATCAGAAACTGCGAAGCTGATTCTGTCGCCTTTCAGGGTAGCTTCTTCAACGGTCAGCGATGTTTTATCTGATCTTATACGAAGGCTGATTTCCTGAAACTCCTGTCTGGCGCTCATTGTGAACGATTTTCCTTCGGTCCGCCAGCTCCATTCGCCTTTAACATTTGCAGGAATTATCCAGAAATAGATATCGCTCGTCTCTTCCCGCGCATAATTATCATATTTCCAGTCGCCCATATCAAAATCATGAGAAACAACCCGCGTTCCCGGTTTGAGGCGGGCAAGCAGATGCGAACGCAATTGCATGTTTACGGAATTGAGAAGATACATGGTAACAACACTTGCCCTGCTGAAATCGGTGCCAAAAATATTTTCCCGAACAAAAAGGACTTTATCCTGTACTTCTGCCTTTTTTGCATTTTCGTTTGCCTCTTTTATCCGCTCGGAGTCAATATCCACGCCGTGTCCGTATGCGCCTCTTTTAGCGGCGGCAACCACAATGCGTCCATCTCCCGAACCGAGGTCAATCACATAGTCTCCCGGACCAACATTTGCCATATCCAACATTTTATCAACCACATTTTGTGGTGTCGGAACGTAAGGAACATCTAACGGCTGAGCTTTTAACTGCACAAATACAGACAGAAAAAAGAGAAGAGTTACAAAAGGGAAAAACAGTAAATTCCGAATTTTTCCCTGGCTTTTGAATCTCAAAAGCAGTTTTAATTTCAAAGGTGTCTTTTTCATAGTACTCTAATTTTATCAATTTATTTATGAAATAGTTCAATTTTCTGTCATATGACGCCGGTTTACACAGCTATTCAATAGCAATCAGACCTAAAAATCAAATGCTATAATTTTCTGTTTGCAAGTTACAAAATAAAAACGAAGCCCGAAACAGATATTTTTCTCTCTGAATCAGGCTTCATCCTGTTGTTTGTATTTCTATGTTCTGCGTGTTATCTTTTGCTCAAAACGTCCTGTTCGTAATTGAGTATTTCCCGGATATAACCTTCGCCTGCCGGGACACCGTTTTTTAGGCAGTAGTAGTCCCATACAGCGCCGAATGGTTTGGTCTTTAGTTCTTCCAGCATGGCTAACCGTTCAAAATACTTCTCTTTTTCTTCCAATTTCAGTAGCATTGAAGTTGGTTCCAGCAGTGCAATCAGGAAAGACTTTTGTGCTGCGCGGGTTCCAATAACATAGGCGCCCACCCTGTTTATGGAAGCATCAAAAAAGTCAAGTCCGATATTGACCCGCTTCAAAAAGTTGTTTCGCACAATTTCTGATGCAATCAGCTGCACTTCGTCATTCAGTGCAACCACATGGTCAGAATCCCAGCGCACCGGGCGGGTGATGTGGAGCAGCAACTCGTCTGCAAACTGCAGGCAGGACGAAATTTTGTCGCCAACCTGTTCTGTCGGATGGAAGTGACCGCTGTCTAAGCAGATCAGCTTATCGTTTTTAATGGCATAACCTAAATAAAAATCGTGCGAGCCAACCGTCATGGATTCTAACCCGATTCCAAACAGCTTGCTCTCCACTGCATCTTTCAGCAACTCCTTTGGATAGGCTTTTTCAAAGCCTTCATCCAATGATTTTTTTAGCAGGGAGCGATAGCCGTTTCTGTCAATGGGCGTATCTTTTGAACCATCCGGCACCCAGGTGTTGTGCACACACGGCGAGCCAAGCTGCTTGCCCATTTCAGCGCCGATTTCGCGGCACCGTTTCAGATGTTCTACCCAAAACTGCCTGATACTTTCATCTTTTGAGGACAGAGTAAAACCGGCGGCAGCTTTTGGGTGGGAAAAGTAGGTACCGTTAAAGTCGATTCCGATTTCAAGTTGCTTTGCCCAGTCAATCCAGCTTTGAAAATGTTCAATGGTGATTTCATCGCGGTCAACTTTTTTGCCGCCAAAATCACCATAGCTGGCATGAAGGTTCAGCCGCTGTTTTCCGGGTAAAAGCTGCATCACTTTTTCTAAATCGGAACGCATTTGTCCGATAGTTGTGGCTTTCCCCGGATAGTTTCCGGTTGCCTGAATTCCACCGCCCGAGAGGGTGGCATCCGGTGTCTCAAAGCCGCCCACATCATCGGTTTGCCAGCAGTGTAGGCTGATTACCACTTCATTCATTTTCTCAATTGCAGCTTCGGTATCCACGCCAAGTCCGGCATATTGCTCTTTTGCCAACTCGTAAGCTTTTTCAATTTTTGTTGTGCTCATAATCGTATTATTCAATTTTATTTTTCAACTATTTATAAAGTATAACTGATCCGGTAATTTCCCGAACCTAAAGTAAATGTGGTGTTTCCGTCAGTTTCCCGGGCATTCACCGCTTCGCCGGCTAACGGTTTTGCATTCAGCGTAACTTTTCCGGGGGCTGCAGACGGAAGTGTGATGGTTGCCGTTGTGTTTGCCGGAATGGTAACATCATAGACCATTTGATTTTCTTCGATTTTCCAGTCCGATTTAATCTCTCCATACATTGATTTATAGATTGCTCTGGCATGAGTCAGCCCGCCACCCGGATGTGGCGCCAGATAGAAGTGTTTGTAGCCGGGTTCTTCCGGGTCAAAATCAATTCCGGCTACATATTTATACAGCCAGTCGCCAATTGCTCCATAGGCATAGTGGTTGAAACTGTTCATTCCCGGATCCTGGAATGTGCCGTCAGGTTTTTGTCCGTCCCACCGCTCCCAGATAGTAGTTGCTCCCTGAGTAACCGGATAGAGCCAGGAAGGATAATCTTTTCGGGTCAGGAGCATGAAGGCAAGTTCTTCGTATCCGAAATCCGACAATGTTTTGCAAAGCAAGGGAGTGCCTAAAAAGCCGGTGGTCAGATGTTTGAATTTATTCACATCGCCGGCAAGAAATTCCGCCGCTTTCGGAACAAGATTGTCGGGCAGCAGATTGAATGCCAGCGCCAGCGCATAGGCAGTCTGTGTGTGTGAGACCAGTCTTCCCGAAGGGGTGACAAACGCATTATTGAATGCTTTTTTAACATTTTCCGAAAGCTCGGAATACATTTTTGCATCGGCAGATTTTCCGAGGATTCCGGCAATTTTTGACATTAATCTGCTGGAATAGGAAAAGTAAGCGGTTGCAATCAGGTCTTTTTCGGTGGTTGCCCCCGGATAGTCGGAACGGTTTGTTGAAAATGCAAGCCAGTCGCCGTAGTGAAAATCACCTGTCCAGAGGTAATCATCGCCTGCTCTGCCTTTCATGTAATCTATCCAGCCTGCCATACTGGGATATTGCACTTCCAGAATCCGCTTGTCGCCAAAAGTCAGATACATCTGCCAGGGGATGATCACCGCCACATCCGACCAGCCGGTTGCACCGCCGTTTCCGTTCAACACATCCGGATTGACGTGCATTATTTTTCCGTCAGCTCCCTGGTCAGCAGCCACATCTTTCATCCATTTTGTGAAAAAGGGCGCCACATTAAAGTTGAAAGCGGAGGTCGGAAAAAATACCTGGGCGTCGCCTGTCCAGCCAAGCCGCTCGTCGCGCTGCGGGCAGTCAGTTGGAATATCGAGAAAATTCCCTTTTTGTCCCCACTGAATGTTGTGTTGCAGCTGGTTAATTAATGGCTCTGAACAGGCAAAATCACCTGTTGGATCCATGTCGGAATAAATTACAACTCCCTGAATATTATCTAATTGTAGTGTGCCGGGGAAGTTTTCGACTTTCACAAATCTGAATCCGTGGAAAGTAAATGTCGGCTCATAAATCTCTTCGCCGTCTCCTTTCAGGATATAGTTGTTGGTAACCTTTGCGGCACGGAGGTTATCAATGTAAAAATTGCCATCCTTGTCCAAAACTTCGGCAAATTTCAATGTTACGTTGTGTCCGCGGTTGCCTTTTACTTTTAATCTCACCCAGCCAACCATATTCTGCCCCATGTCAACAACGGTTTCGCCTTTTGGCGTGGTGATGATTTTCAAAGGCTCAATTTCTTCAACCGCCCTGACGGGAACGCCCTGCGGAGCAATCAGCGTATTCTTTGGATAGTCTAATTTTGCAACTTTTCCCCAGTTACCGTCATCAAATGAAACGGCTGACCAACCGGGCATCTCAAGCCGGGCATCGTAGGTCTCACCGTTGTATATATCGGAAAAAATCAGCGGACCCGTGGTAGCTTTCCAGCTTTCATCGGTGCCGATTACTTCGCTTGTGCCGTCAGTGTAACTGATGTGCAGCTGTGCAATTAACGCCAGCTTATTGCCGTAGTAGCTGTGCTGCCTGCTGAACCCGATATTTCCGCGATACCAGCCGTCTCCTAAAATAGCGCCCAAAGCGTTTTGAGCTTTCAACATGTTTGTAACATCAAAAGTCTGATATTGAATCCGCTTGTTGTAGCTTGTCCAGCCCGGAGTGAACAGTTCATCACCCACTTTTTCGCCGTTCAGATAGAGTTCGTATAATCCCAATGCGGATACGTAAATTCTTGCAGATTTGACTTTTTTTGCTGCGGAAAACTCTTTGCGCAGGTAGTGGCAAGGCTTTGAGCCTTCCATCTCCTTTTCATTTTCCATGGTAATCCATGAAGCGCTCCATTGTGCAGGATTTAAAAGTCCGGTTTCCCAAAATGCCGGTTCGCTCCATTTGGTTGCCTTGTTTTGATTATCCCAGATTCGCACCTGCCAGTAAAGACGCTGTCCCGACTCCAATTCGGGTCCCTGATATTCCACATTTACCGACTGGCTGCTGTTCACTCTGCCCGAATTCCAAACCTGCCGGTTTAATTTGCTTAAATTTGAAGGCGAATCAGCTACACGGATTTCGTATGCTGTCTGCGAAATATTCTCCTTGTCAGAGAAAATTTTCCAGCTCAGGCGCGGTTTCTGAACATCAATGCCGATGGGGTTGGCGTGGTATTCGCAAACCAACTCATCAACCCGCGGATTTCCTTTTGTGATGAAACTCATGCTGCTGAAAATCATCACAATAGCAAGTAGTTTGACAGTGTAATTTCTTTTTTTCATTTCCCTGTTGTTTAAATTGATTGAACATTATTCCATAAAAAACATCTCTTCCAAAGGGATGGAAACCGGTGAATTGTCCGGATTCGTTTTCATGACATCCGCCATGAATTTCCACCACTTTTTAACAATTTCATGCGTTCCCAAATCCTGTGAGCCACCGCCGCCTTTCACTTTCTGAAAGGCAAACAGCGTGTTTGTCTCTTCATCTAAAAAGATGGAATATTCGCTGACGCCGGCTTCTTTTAGTAATTTTTTAAGCTCGGGCCAGATTTCACTGTGCCTTTTTTTGTATTCATCTTTCGCTCCCGGATTCAGGTGCATTTTAAAAGCAAGTCGTTTCATTATCCCAATGCGTTAAGTTCGGGATAGAGCCATTTGGCGATGCCAACCACAATCACTGCCAGCAGAATGGTGAAAATTCCCAGCAGAATGGTGGAGTAGGTTTTTTTGGAAACGCCCTTCCACTCTTTGCGGTAAAAACCCCACAAATTTGAAGTGAGAATAATGGTTGACATGTGCAGAATCCATGAGCTGGCACCGTTGCCGATTTTGGTTTCGCCCATTCCGTAGAAAAAGAACTGCAAAAACCACATGGTGCCTGCCAGTATGCAAAACAGGTAGTTTCGCGTCAGCGGGGTAGATTTGTCGGCGAAATCGCCGTAGCTGCGATTTTTCAGAATCAGGTAGCTTGTCCACAAAAAGTTGGTGGTGAAACCGCCCCAAAGAATGACGAAGAAGGTGATGTTATTCTGGAAAATGTAATTTCCTGAATTTGGGTTTACGGCTGCCCAGTTGCTTGCAGCAATTTCAGCCATCGGTTTCCCGGCATCTATTCCAAAGCTGAAAAAAGCGCTTAAAACACCTGAGACAATGGCAATTATCAATCCGGTTGAAAGCTTGAATTCTATATTCACACCATCTTTTACGCCACCCAGGTCTTTATCTTTTTTCAATCCTGCCCTGCCGCACAAAATTATTCCGGCAACACAAATCAGCACACCCAACAAAACCAATAATCCGCCCGTGCTTCCTAAAAGTTCGGTGAAAGTGATTCCGGCGGGAACATGTTTGCCGACTCCCGGCATAATTCTGATCAGCGGCAGACCCAATGAACCCACCACCGATGTGATACCCAACAGCACCGAGTTTCCGAGCGACATTCCCAGATAGCGGATTGCCAGCCCGTAGGTCAGTCCGCCAATGCCCCACAGCAACCCCATAATGTAGGTTGTGCGCAAAACACTGCCGGAGGTAACGCTCAAAATTCCCTGATAATCCGGGATAGTCAGCCTGACAGCAAGATAGGGCACTATCAGCCAGGAGAAAATTCCGCCTGTAATCCAGTAAATTTCCCATCTCCATTTTTTTACCCAGTTGTAGGGCATGTAGAAACTGCCCGAAGCAAAACCGCCGATTGAGTGATAAATGATACCAAATAATACCTGCATTTTTTAGAGTTTTTAATTATTATAATTTTTGATTTACTAAATTTGAATATTTTCCGGTAAAAATAGGAAGCAAGTTAAACTGTTTCAATGCACAAAATGATAAACTGTTTGCATTTTTTGACACAAGAGATATGAGGCAATTTTATAAATATTTAACCACCGGTCCCAACGATATGGAGTGGGGGATATATCTGAACAGCGCCGGTTCGCTGGCCATTGCGCCACAAACAGAGTATCCGCCGAAAAGTCATCCCAGCGGTTATTATTTCACATGGGATCAGGGGCGGGAACTTCAGGAATTTCAGTTGAATTACATCACACGCGGAAACGGCGTTTTTGAGAACAGGCACGGAATCCACCATTTAAAACCGGGAAGCCTGCTGCTGATTTTTCCGGGAGAGTGGCATCGTTATAAGCCGGCTCACCAAACCGGATGGACGGAAAACTATATCGGTTTCAGCGGTGAAATCGCTGAAATCTTTATGAATCATAAATTTTTCAGCGCCGGGCAATCGGTGATGCACATTGGCGAGCGGGAAGAAATTTTAGACACTTTCCTGAAGATTTTTGATTTGGTGGAAAAAGAGCAGCCCGGTTTTCAGCAGGTTGCTTCGGGGCTGATTGTGCAGTTGCTCGGCTATTTGGTGGCATTGGATAAGCAGAAGGGATTTTCGGGAAAGAGAATTGTTGCCGTGGTTGAGGAAGCGCGCTACCGGATGCGCAGTGAAGTGGGTGAGAATTTTGATATTGAGGGATTTGCAGCGGAACATAATATCGGCTATTCCTATTTCCGGCGGATGTTCAAGAACTATACGGGATTGTCTCCCCGCCAGTATTGCCTTCAGCTGAAAATGATGCGGGCAAGGGAGCTGCTGCTCAGCACCAACCTGTCTGTTAAGGAGATAAGCTATGAACTGGGGTTCGAGTCCATACACTATTTCAGCCGCATGTTTAAGCAGAAAACGGGGAAAAGTCCGGTTCAGTTCAGGGGGTGACTATTTCTGCGCTTTTGCAACCAACGGAAGATGTTTTCCGCCAAATTCACCTTCTGCAAAATTTGAATAAAAAGCAATCTGTTTAAAACCGGAAGTTTGCAATATTTTGTTCAGCTCATCGCTGCGAAGTCCTAAAAGTGTGGTTTCGTTGGAAATCACAACCTCTTCATTTTTCAGATGTAAATCGGTTTGAAAACGAACGAGCGAACTGTGTTTCTCAAAATGGTAATTTCGCACAAATTTTATTTTTTCTGTTTCAATGGTCGGCAAATTGGTCAGCTTTTCAGAAAAAATGTAATCGTAGTTCAGAATTTGCAAAAGGAAAATTCCACTTGGTTTTAAAATGGAAAACACGCTGTCGGTCACTTGCTGAACCAGCTCATGTGTAGGCAGATGTACCAGTGTGTTGCCAAAACAGATTACCATGTCGAACGAACCGGACAGAAAATCATCTTTTAACCGGAGCATATCCCCTTTTTGAAAATGAGCGCCAGAATGCACTTTTCGTTTTTTTGCCTGAACCAATAAATATTCATTCAGATCAATCCCGGTTACCCTGGCGCCCGCTTCAGCCAGACGGGAAGCCAGCTCTCCCGTTGCACAACCGATATCCAAAATGCTCCTGGCGGGTAGCGTGCCGGCACTTTTTTCAACGAATTTCAGTTGAGCCGGATTGAAAGGGAAAATCTCCGAATAATATTCGGAAATTGATGAGTAAAATTTATTTTGCATATTTTTCGTCATATTCTATTTGATTTTTGCCTTAAAACTATTACGTTATTTGTGAATTTTCTTCTTCACTGCTAAAATATGAAGGTTTCATTGTTTTACAGTCAATGCAGATTTCCGCAAATTTGCGGAAATCTGCCGGGAATAAATAAAGTTTTGCCTGGTATATTGCAAGTATTTAGGGAAAGCTGCCAAATTCTCATACGCACACAAAACAGCCAAAACCGGTAGGGGTTTACATTTTTTGGCGGTTGTGCCGTTTTTATCCCTGACTTGAAATCTCTATTTTTGGTGAAATTTCGACGATGAGCAAGAGGGAAGAGCAAAAAATTGTTGTTTTTACAACGCTGTCAGAAACAGATAAAATTCTTATTCTGAATGGAGTAAGGTTAGCAGCCCTATTTAAAAAAGAGCTGTGTCTTTGCTATCTGGTGACCCGAAGGGAGCGAAAGCAAAAAGCGCTGATTAAGCAGATTCTGACTGATTACACCCACTCTTTGAAGGAAGAAATTTCCGGATTGAAAACTTCGGTTTTACTTCTGCGTGAAAAAATTTATGAAGTCCCGGCTGTTTTAGCTGATGAATATGAAGCTATTCTTTTTGTTGCGGATGCTGCCCGGTATAAGAAATTTGCAGCAGCAGTAACGCAAAGTCCTTCCCCTTTTCTTTTTGTGAATCCCGATTTTCCATTGTCAA
>LSQX01158057.1_pt1 | contig 14650 bp, 14 predicted proteins | sample 654561 | NCBI WGS metagenome assembly LSQX01 (sample SAMN04489861, study PRJNA283612) | anaerobic digester metagenome | isolation source: 4 biogas reactors fed with cattle manure at either 37C or 55C with and... | place: Denmark: Kongens Lyngby | collected 2014
CTTCCGGCACTGTGGACGCGGACACCACTGCTTCTGGCACTGTTGACACAGGTACTGCTGCCACCGGCGCAGCTGATGCAGACGCTACTGCCAGCGGCACTGCCGATGCAGATGCCACCGCCAGCGGTTCAGTTGACGGCACCAGCGGCAGCTCCCTTGTGGCTACTATCCACGAGATTTACCGAGGATTAGATGCCAATGGCAAGACCGCTGCTGTAGCCTTCGTTGTAGATGCCAACGGCTATGGCGGAACCATCAGAATGATTGTCGGTGTCGAGCCAGCTGCCCGTAAGCTGACACAGATCAAGGTACTGGAACACGCTGAAACCCCTGGTTTGGGAGCTAGGATCACTGAGCCGGCTTTCCTGCGGCAGTTTGAGAATAAGTCCATCGATGATGCCTTTGCAGCCAAACAGGATGTCGACGCGATTGCCGGTGCCACTGTTTCAACCATAGCTGTCGCTTCTACCATCAAGTCAGCTTTGACAGAAGTAGAGACTGAATTGCGCGCGGGAGGTGCCTGGTAATGCAGACAAGTATTAATCGAGAGTTTCTCAAGGGATTATGGGATGAACACCCAATACTGCGCCTGCTGATCGGCATGTGTCCCACCCTGGCCGTTACCACTGCGGCTGTCAACGGCCTAGGCATGGGCCTTTCGGTCATCTTTGTACTGGTGTGTTCTTCGGTGATCATCTCCTTGATAAGGAATTTCATCCCCAACCAGGTGCGGATTCCGTGCTTTATCATGATCATCGCTACTTTCACGACCATCATTGATATGGTGCTGGCAGCTTACTTCCCTGCTCTGCATGAGGTATTGGGATTGTTTATCCCGCTCATCGTGGTCAACTGTATTATCCTGGGGCGGGCAGAGGCCTTCGCCTGCAAGAATCCGCCTGCTCGGGCCTTCATAGATGCTCTGGGCATGGGCTTGGGTGTTACCTGGGGCCTGACCTTCATCGGTGCCATCAGAGAGATCATGGGCATGGGTACTGTGTTTGGCTTGCAGATTGTGCCGGAGACCGCTACCTCCTGGATAATCTTTCTCCTCCCGCCGGGTGCTTTCTTCACCCTAGGAATCGTGGTAGGAGCAATGAATCACATCAACCATGTTATGGAACGCCGTAGGCAGCAGACTGTCAGATCAGCAGCTGCTGGCCAGGCGGTCCAGGGCTAAAGGGAGGTAAGAGAGATGACCAGTTTAGCACTGATATTTGTTGGTGCTGTGTTAGTCAATAACTTCGTGTTGGTTAGATTCTTAGGGATCTGCCCATTCCTGGGAGTTTCCAAGCAGCTGGATACTGCGTTAGGGATGGGAATGGCCACCACTTTCGTTATGGTGCTCTCCGGAGCCGCCACCTGGCTGGTGGAGAATTATATACTCATACCCTACGGACTGCCCTTCCTGCAGACTCTATCTTATATCCTGATCATTGCCTCTCTAGTGCAGGTCGTTGAGATGTTTCTGCAGAAAACCAGTCCCGGCCTCTACCGGGCCCTGGGCATATTCCTGCCCCTGATTACCACCAACTGTGCGGTTTTGGGCCTGGCCTTAATGGCTACCCAGCAAAGCTATTCACTTGTCGAAACCATTGTCTTCGCCCTAGGGACCGGAGGCGGCTTTACTTTGGCTCTAGCAGCCATGGCAGGGATTCGAGAACAGATGGAGTTTGCTGATATCCCCAAGGCACTGCAGGGTGCCGGTATCAGCCTGATTACAGCTGGGCTGATGTCACTGGCCTTTATGGGCTTCTCCGGCCTGATTTCCATGTAGTGCGGGAAAGTCGCAATGCACCTGTAGGAGGGAAAATGAATGTCTAGTGTAGTCCTAGTCTCCCTGGGCGTTATGGCCCTTGTGGGAATATTGCTTGGAGCAGGAATCGCGCTGGCCTACCGCAAGTTCGCGGTAGCGTCAGATGCCAGGATAGATGAAGTTGAAGAAGTTCTCCCGGGAGCCAACTGCGGTGCCTGCGGATATCCCGGCTGCCGTGCCTTTGCCGAAGCTGTAGCCAAGGGTGAAGCGCCCGTTAACGGATGCCCCGTCGGCGGCGCCAGCGTAGCTGCCAAGGTGGCTGAGATTATGGGTGTCGAGACCAAGAGTGACGGCCGGCGCTTGGTAGCAAGGGTTCACTGCGGCGGCGGCAAGGCGGAAGCCAAGGAAACAGCTGAATATGTGGGCCTGGAAGACTGCAAAGCTGCCCATCTGCTGGGCGGTCACAAAGCTTGCCAATACGGCTGTTTGGGCTTGGGAAGCTGCGTCAAGGCCTGCCAGTTTGATGCGATGCATATGAGTCCCAATGGCCTGCCGGTAGTTGATAAAGAAAAATGTACTGCCTGCGGGCTCTGTGTGATAGCCTGTCCCCGGGACCTGATCACCCTGGTGCCCGATGACATGCTGGTCCATGTCCTCTGCCGCAGCTTTGACACCGGCAGGGAAGTCCGAGGCAAGTGCCAGGTAGGCTGCATCGGCTGTAAGGCCTGTGAGCGTGTATGTGAGGATGACGCCATCCACGTCACCAATTTCCTGGCAGAGATTGATTATGATAAGTGCACCAACTGCGGCAAATGTGTCGCCGCATGTCCCACCAAGACCATAATCATGGAAGAGGGACAAGCCAGGGTAGCCCCGGCAGTCAGCTAGTCGAAAAAGCAGCTTTGAGTTTCATCAGCCGCCTGCTATCGGGCGGCTTTTGCTATTTATATATCTTTGCCGCGATATATCTTCGGCAGCCCAAAGGGAGCCCGCGGATAAACAGGATAACCATGTAAAGGAGTGAAGTATTATAAGTAAGATGTGAAGTACTATCGACCAGCAAGCAAGGAGGAGATAGTATGGATGCCCTGCAGGCAATCAGGACCCGAAGAAGCATCAGAAAATACGAGGATAAGCCCATCCCCAAGGAGACCTTGGAGGCCATCGTCGATTGCGGGCGCCTCGCTGCCAGCGGCCGCAATGAGCAGCCTTGGGAGTTTGTGGTGGTTACCGACCCTGGCATCAAGCGGCAGATCGCTGATGCTACCGACTACGGCAAGTTTATTGAGCAGGCGGCAGCTTGCATTGCCGTTTTCTGCCGAAACACCACCTACTACCTAGAAGACGGATCTGCTGCCACCCAAAACATCTTGGTGGGAGCTTGGGCCTTGGGAGTCGGCACCTGCTGGATAGCTGGAGATAAGAAGCACTATGCCTCTACCATTGGAACAATCGTCGGAGCTCCCGACAACACCAAGCTGGTATCCCTTATTGCCTTGGGATATCCGGCTGAACAACCCACCAGGGCTAAGCGGGAGCTGTCTGATGTCATCCACTGGAACCGGTTTTAGATGACAGGGATCTTTCCTAAAGGATGAGCAGCCCTTGAGGATAAGCAGCACCCCGGAAGTCAATCTTTCCGGGGTGTTGAAGTTTACGCATTCTGAAAACCTGGAGAAGAGAACTCAGCTTTTATGTGGCCTTGGGCAGGATTATCCGATCCAAGACAGCGCTCATATCAGCAAAGATATCCTCCATACCCTGCTCTGCATTGATGGGGTAGAGCAATCCCAGTTTCTCATAAAAATCCCTTATAGGCCCAATCTCTATCTCATAAACCTCCATCCGGTGGCGGATAGTCTCGGGATTGTCATCCTCCCGCTGAATCAGCCGCCCCCCGCAGGAGCAGTGCTGCAGCCGATAAAACTGAATATGATAAGTCTTACTGCAGCGATCGCAGATGCGCCTGCCTGACAAGCGTTCAATGACAGACTCCACCGGCAGTTCCAGCAGGAATACGACATCCAGCGCCGGCGGCTGCTCTCTTAGGAAGCTGTCCAGGTGCTGTGCCTGCTTTAGACTCCTGGGATAGCCGTCTAAGATAACGCTTTCATAACGCTGCAGCTGGTTTTCAACAATCATATTGACGATCTCGTCTTCTACCATATCACCCTTGCTGAGGGTCCCCCGGATAGAACGGCCGATCTCACTCTGCTCAGAGACTTCCTTCCTGAGCAGATTCCCCATGGACAAGTGAACCGCACCGTACTTGGTACTGAGTAATCTCGCCTGGGTTCCCTTACCTGCACCGGGCGCACCTAAAATCACCATACGCATAGACATCCACCTGCTCTCATGTTATGTGCCGTTTCAAGGGAGTTTTGCCTCCGCTTGGGTTAGGTAGCCTGTATAACATTATTTATTTCTCCAAGAAGCCAGATATCCCTTGGAGAAATTTTGTGCAGTGCGCCCATTTTTTGACTAAGTTTTCACTTTGATCATCAACCGGCAATAGCGGCTCAGTCCAGAACCACCTGTCTGGCTCCCCTGATGCCTTGGATCTGTTCAATGGCCTCCAAGACATGGGGCGGCAGGGGGGCATCAGAGCTCAGTACCATGACAGCCTGGCCGCCCTGCTCCTTGCGCCCAACCTGCATAGCCGCGATGTTGATCCCAGCCTGGCCTAGAATAGTACCTACCTGGCCGATGATACCCGGCTGGTCCCGGTGCGGTGCCACCAATAGATAACCGGCGGGAATTAGATCGAGCCGATAGCCGTTGATCTGAACCAGCCGGGGTGAATCGGGCTGGAATACACTGCCGGCCACAGTAAAGGTTCCTTCTGCCGTCTCTGCTTGAATCCCAATGCGATTATGATAGTCATCGCCGTTGCCCCGATGAACTGTCTCTACCTTAATCCCCCGCCGCTTGGCTAGGTACTCGGCATTGACCAAATTCACATGATCATCGACGATGCGCTCCAGCATGCCTTTGAGGATAGAAGTGGTAATCGGCCCCGTTTGCAGGTCAACTAGCGCTCCGCTGTAAGTGACCTGCAAGCGGCTGATGCCGCCGGCGGTTTGGGCAAGGAAACTACCCAGCTTCTCAGCCAGGCTGAGATACGGAGCCAGCTTTTCCATTACCTCGGGCGGGATGGCCACCATATTCACTGCATTGCGGGGCAGGCCTCCCTCCAAGACCTGGGCGATGGCTTCGGCCACATCGATGGCCACGTTGAGCTGGGCTTCTTCGGTGGATGCACCGAGATGGGGCGTAAGCACCACATTGGGACAATCCAAGAGGGGGCTGGATTTAACCGGTTCTTGTTCAAATACATCCACAGCAGCCCCGGCAACCCTGCCGCTCCTTAACGCCTCCGCCAGTGCGGTTTCATCGACGATCCCGCCTCTGGCTACATTAATGAGCCTTACCCCCGGCTTCATCTGGGCAATGGCATCGGCATCCAAGAGGTGTCTGGTTTCATCTGACAGCGGCATATGGATAGTGATAAAATCCGCCTGTTCCAGCAGGGTCTTTAGCGGGACCAGGTGGACGCCGATACGCTTCGCCTCTTCTGCCGAGATATAGGGGTCATAGCCTATACAGTTCATTTCAAAGGACCGGGCCCGGCGGGCAACAGCAGATCCGATCCGCCCTAAACCCAGGATGCCTAAGGTTTTTTGCCGCAACTCTACCCCTACTAGATGCTTGCGATCCCATCGGCCCTGTTTCAGGCTGGCGTCAGCCTGGGGGACATTGCGGGCCAGGGCCAGCATTAAGGCCAAAGCGTGTTCGGCTGCGGCGATGGTATTGCCGTCGGGAGCATTGACCACTATCACCCCATGTTCGGTGGCAGCAGTAAGGTCAATGTTGTCTACCCCGACACCAGCCCGGCCGATGACCTTGAGGCGCCGGCCTGCTTCAATCACCGGGGCTGTCACCTTGGTAGCGCTGCGGACAACCAAGGCATCATACTCACCTATGCGGCCGATTAGTTCTGCCTCTGTCCATTGCTCTGAGACTATATCAACCTGCCAGCCTGGACGCTGCAGGGCTTTGACACCGGCTTCTTTAACTCCATCTAGAACTAGAATTCTCACAGGTCTCAAACCTCCGTTTCACCTGCTTCCCATCAGGTTAGTTGGGCGTCATATCCTGGTTCCTCACAGGCCTCCCACCCTGCATTGGGCAGCAGAGCTGTCTACAAAAGCGCCTGCTGGGCGGCTCTGACGCCAGCCCCCAGTTCCACATCGGCGCCAAGCTTATGCAGCGCCATCTCCAGGGCAGCGATGGCCGTGATCACATCAAGCTCACTGCACCAGCCCATGTGGCCAATCCGCAAGAGCTTGCCCTTGAGCTTCCCTTGGCCTCCGGCAAAGGTCACACCCATCTCCCCCTTGAGCAGTTTTGAGAGATCGCCGGCGGCAGTTTCCGGCCCAGGCAAGAAGGCAGTTACAGTGTGGGAGGCAATGGCATCATCCGCGGCCAAGAGCTGCATCCCTAAAGCCCTAACTCCCGCCCGTGCCGCCGCGGCCATCCGGGCATGCCTTTGGAAAACCTGAGGCAGCCCTTCACTCAAGATCAGATCAAGGGCTGCATCTAGGCCGTAGAAAAGGGATACAGCCGGCGTCCAGGGCGTATTGTTATTGGCAAAGCTTTTGCGGGCATCCAGCAAGCTGAAGTAAAAGCGCACACCGCTGTTGGCTTCGATTGTCTGCCATGCTTTGGGACTGACACTGACTAACGCCAAGCCAGGAGGCAGCATCAAGGCCTTTTGGGACCCTGTCACCATGAGGTCCACATGCCACTCATCGGTGCGGATATCCATGGCTCCCATGCTGCTCACAGCGTCCACTAACAGTAGAGTGTCGGTATCAGCTAGGAAACTGCCGAGAGCGGCTATGTCATTGGTGACTCCTGTAGAAGTCTCGTTATGGGTAGCTAGAACCACTTTGAAGGGCCCTTCCTCATCCCAAGTTTGAACCACCTGCTCCATGTCCAGGGCAGTTCCCCACGGAAACTCCACCTTGGTAACCTCGGCACCGTAGGCAGCAGCGATTTTAGCAAAACGTTCACCGAAGTTGCCGGTGATCAGTGCCAGCACCCGATCGCCAGGGCTGACGGTATTGGCAATTGCAGTCTCCAGTCCGCCGGTTCCTGAAGAAGTGAGTACGAACAGGTCATTGGTGGTTTGAAAAACCTGCTTAGCCTTTCCTACTATCTCGCCGTGAAACTGTGCAAAGTCCTGGCTCCGGTGACCGATCATGGGCTGGCTCATAGCTGCAGCTACTTGGGGCGGTACGGGAGTTGGTCCCGGGGTGTAAAGGTATTGCTTATTTAGCATGGCAGATACAACCTCCTCATAATAATATAAAAGGCCAAGCATTGTGCTTGACCTGGTCAAATGACAAAAAGAAGATACTTCTCCATGTCCCCTGTCCTTTTGCCTGAGAGATTGACCAATCAAGACTGATGGTTTGCTCCTTCGGCGCCTGATCACCAGGTCTCTCCAGAGGTCTGTCCCGTTACAGTTTACGTGCCGGTGCACACCTGAGAGTTTGAGGCTTATGCCCTTGCCCCTTCGGTAGGAAAAGATTCCCTTTTTCTGCAACGTTCATCCAGCCTATTCAATTTTCATTTATGTGCCTATATGCACTAATTATAGGAACCGGCTGTCGCCAATGTCAAGGTCATTCGTGTTGCTGTTATGTTAAATCGCTAGAAAGACACCGCCTGCCCAGGGCAGGATATCCCCAATCTTGCCACGAAACGGTTCTAGGAGGGTCACTACCGTTTCCGATTTACCAGAGATGGGGTGGGATTATGGGCAGAACAGCGGGAGAATACATTCTGGGGATCGATTCCAGCACCAGCGGAACCAAAGCATGCCTGTGGACGCTGGAGGGGGAACTGGCTGCCAGCGGCTCCTCGCCCCACTCGGTACAGCGGCCCCATCCGGGCTGGGCAGAGCAGGATGCCAGCTGGGATCAGGCACTCATCAAGGCGTTAGAGCAGCTCTTTAAAGAGGCCGGCATCCAGCCTCTACAGGTAGCGGCAGTTGGCATTACCCATCAGCGCCACAGCTTTGTACCGGTGGACAAGGACTGCCGCCCTTTGGCACCGGCTATCTTGTGGAATGATGTCCGCTGTCAGGCTGAAATAGACTGCTTAGCAGCAGCTATTGGGAAGGAGAGGCTCTATCAGACTACCGGCATCCCCCCCGGCCCGTGGTCCCTAGCCAAAATCCTTTGGCTAAAGCGCCATCAGCCTGAGCTCTTCTCCCGGACAGACAAGTTCCTCTTGGTTCATGATTACCTTGTGTACCATCTAACCGGTGAGCTCTGCACCACCGAGAGCTCTGCCTCGGCCATGGGCTGCCTTGATATCCTGAACCGCCGGCGGTGGGCTGAGTCTGTGCTGGCGGCTCTAGAGATCCCAGTAGACAAGTTCGTGCCGTCTATCTATCCAGCCGGCAGCCTGCTGGGGAGAATAACCCCGGCCGCGGCACAGGCAGTTGGGCTTGAGCCAGGAACGCCGGTGATAGCTGCCGCGGGAGATCAGGTATGCGGCTGCCTGGCTGCCGGCCTCGTGAAGCCCGGCCAAGTGGGGGTCAACAGCGGCACTTCCCTTACTTTTCAGACCCTGACACCTAAGCCCACCTTTGACCCAGACTGCCATTACATTTTGGAAATCAGCCCTCTGGGGTGCTATGCTGCGGAAACTGTAGTCTTCAGCGGCGTATCGGATCTTTGTGAATGGTACCGGCGGGTCTTTGCCGGTATTGAGGAACAGAAGGCCCAGGAGGCAGGTTTGTCTGTCTGGGAGATTATCTTCGATGAAACCGCTGCTGTGCCGCCGGGCTGTGACGGCTTAATGCTTTTCCCCTTCTTCCAAGGAGTCCAGGCACCTTACTGGTCCAATGATGCCAGGGGCCTGGTAATTGGCTTGAGCACTGCCCATACCCGGCACCATGTGGCCAGGGCGGTTTTGGAGGGGCTGGCCTATGAGGCCCGGAGGCAAATTCAGCTTTTGGAATCGGGAACAGGCAGCCGCATCCAGGAGATTCTCCTGTACGGCGGCGGCGCCCGGAACCGACTGTGGTGTCAGATCCTGGCCTGCGTCACCGGGCGCAAAGTAAAGGCCTCTGCCCAAACAGAGGCCACAGCCCTAGGGGCGGCCATGTGTGCCGCCTGGGGCATAAAGCGTTATCCCACCTTGGAGGCAGCGGTGGCCTCCATGGGCGCTTCCTATGAGCTTTTCTTGCCGGATCCTACTCTTGTTGCGTTTTATGACCGGCTGTATAGCCAAGTGTATAAGGTGTTCTATGATCGGGTTCAGGACCTGGATGCCCTGCGTACCAGGTTGTCATCAGGCCTGTAAATCAAGCCCTTGACGTAAGTCACAGCCCCAGTGCTGTCTGCCCCAGTGGAGCAGGAGGCAGATGGACACCAACACCAGGCCGCTCCGGGGCCATGGCCAGGCAATGGGGGTGATGGCTTGGGCCTGCAGCAGTACATCAAACAGGGCACCTACCCCCCAGAAGAAGGGGTAGATGATAAGCACGCTTCTTGCCCATCGGCAAGCTGCTCCATACATGATGCCAACGAAAAACAGTTTGACGAACTCTGTCTGAAAGCCTAAATGGTGTAGAGAATAAAAGGCGGCAGCCAGCACAATCCCCACGGCAGTCCCAAAGGCGTTTTCAAACAGGTGGAGCTGAAACCCGTAGAAAAACACCACTTCGAAAATGCCCGCCAGCATGATATACAAGATGCATCCTAAGGTATGTGCGTCGAAGGCTATCTCCCACGGCCCCCGGCTTACCCAAAGGAGCCCCGCAAGCAGGCCTCCCAGTGCAGCGTTAAGCACCAAGTAGAGTTTCCAGCTCCTCAGGTGAAAACCGAAATCTGCCAACTGCCAGCCGCGGCGGCGGATATACCAGAGGGGAAAGAGGATGCCCGCTAAAACCAGCATCCCCACATCCCTAACCAGCACAGCGGCCAATGGGCTGGTGCCGGCAAGCCTGCCCATCAAAGCAGAAAGGGCTAAGATAACTAGGCCACACCCTGCAGCTGTCAGGGTGTCGAAGGTGGGCCGCCACTTAATCGGAGCTCTATCCTGCTGCCAGGCAGCTGTCATATAGACCACTCCTATCCTTTGGCCTCCTGCAGCCCGGTCTTTTGCTGTTTCTTAAGGCCGGCCGAGAGGCTCTTGCCCGATTGCCCTTTCAGGCATTGATAGCGCCTGCCGCAATCCCCATATCTACCCCATCGCCTTCCAACCCCATCACCCATCCAAATAGCTGTCTAGAATTTCGCGAATCTGCCTCGTAAGCTCCGTCGGCCGCTCAGCTTGGAAGATGTTGCGCCCAATGGCCGCACCCTTGGCCCCGGCTGCTGCTGCCCCCTTAACCATTGCCAGCAGTTCATCGACAGTATCCATTTTCGGCCCTCCGGCAATAATCACCGGGATTTTCACCGTCTCCACAACCTGCCGGAAGGTATCTGGGCTGCCGGTATAATTCACCTTGACAATATCGGCCCCCAGTTCTTCTGCCACCCGGGCTGCGTGGGCAATCTTGACCGGATTATACTCGTTGTCTTTGATGCCGTCCCGCACATACATCATGGCCACCAGGGGCATTCCCCAGTCATCGCATGCTTCCGCGACTTGACCTAGGCCTTTAAGCATAGCTGCCTCCTGGGAGCTGCCCAGGTTGATGTGGACGGAAACCGCGGTCGCCCCCAGCTTAACTGCATGCTCGGCTGTACTCACCAGCTCCTTGCTGTTGGGATCGGGAGCCAGGTCAGTTGATGCAGAAAGATGCACGATGAGCTCGCAATCGGGTTCTCCAGCCTCGATCAGATGCCTAGCCTGCCCTTTGTGCACCAAGACGGCATCGGCTCCACCCGCGGCAACCTGTTTCACTGCTGTCAAGATATCTTCCAATCCCGGCACCGGCCCCAGAGATACACCGTGATCCATAGGCACGATCATGGTCCTCTGGGAATGCCGAAAGAGCCGCTGCATCCGGAGCTGTTTTCCTCTCACATTCCTCTCCCCTATCTTTCTATAATTGTCTCTCTTACCTTGAGGCCCACGTGGCGCCCCGGCTGGTCCAGATAGCCCATGAGCTCATCTCCTGGAGACACCAGGGTAGCGTTCCTGGGCTTGCCGTCTGCCCCCATTACCCGGATGTGCCAATCATCCTGAACGATGACATTGATGGGTTGATTCTCAATTCTACCTTGGAGCAAAAGCAGAGGGCGAACTTCAATCTTGACCCGGCCAACGACTACCTCCCGCACTTCCCCCGCCGTGCTGACAGCCATCGCCCGGCTGCCTGCCGATAGGTCAGTGATATACTCCACCTTGTCATCGAACATCCACACATAAGAATGAACTGCACCGGCATTGACCCGGAAAGGCCGTAGATTCATATAAGGCAGGAAATGGGTCTCAGAGCACACTAGAATGCCGCCGGTGGAAGTTGACCCCACCAGCATCCCCTCATCTTGACCGAGGAGGTTGGTGGTATCTATACAGCCTCGAAACCCCATGCCGATGTGCCGGACCTCCTCCACCACCAAGGGCATTAACTGGATTTTCCTCCGGCCGGTCTCCAACAGATAGCTGTTGACCTTCATGATCTCTGCTAGATCCGTTGTGGAAAGCATCACTCCATCACTGCCCCGTTCCATGACCCCAAAGGCCACCAACATATCCTCTAGAGTCGCCTCCCGCTTTAGCAGGATGGTGTCACTGTCCTGCAGCCGGGCAATGATCAGTTCCAGCGGAATATTGGTGGGCAGGTCAAACTCCACCACAGCATAGTCGGCCCTGCTGGCTGTAACCCAAGCCGCCTCCAAGGCTTTACGGTTATCAATGCTCAGGAAAATACAAGTGGGGTGGCCCAACTCCTTGGCCTTGGCCAAAAGCTCGGGCTGGGTAGACATGACAGCATCTCCGGGGTCCAGGCCCTCCAATTCTGCCGGTACATTCACTTCCACCACCCAGCGGGTTCCCAACGGCAGATGGAGTTCATGGCGCTGCTGCCTGCCCACCACCACTGTCCGTAAAGCAGAACCGGCCAGCACACTCCAAAAGTCATGGTGGTCGGGACTCACACCCCTGCCGTCTAGCCAGACTGCCCGGTTCCGATCTTGATCAAGAACTTGCATGTTTTCTCCCCCTATCACCTGTCACTGACACTGTGCGCTGCATCTATAGACGCAGGCTTTTTTCATAAGCTTTCATTTTCAATTCCTCCGCTGAGAAGATATAGCGGGGTTTGCCCACTTCGCCAACACTCAGCAGCTCTTGAGGATCATAGAAAGTACCCGGGGGAACAAGGGTGATCTGCAGGGGTACTTGATACCGCTCCTCCAGCATCCTGATGTTCCCCTCCAAGCTGCTGTGGGCAAGCTCGTCACTTTCCACAACGAAGTGCAGTCCCGATGGCCCCAAGGGGCCGGCTGCCCACAAACCTTTGGCAGAGATCCCCTCCATGATCTCCTCCAAGTCCCACAGGTCAAAGACTCTATCTCCCACCTGCAGACAGCTTTCTTGCCTCCCCCTCACTTCTAGCCGATAGCAGGCGCCGCAAGGACAGCTTTCATAAAACATCCTTGCCCGGTCCCCAGTCCAGTAACGGATAATGGGCGTTGCCCGCCGCTTTAGGGTTGTGATTACCAGATGACCCAATTCCCCTAGCTCTACTGGAGTCTTCCGGTCTGCATCTAATACCTCGAAGACAAAATCGTTAGGCGGTATTGTCTGCCAGATCTTCCTCAGTAAGCCAGATGGAGACCGGTTTCCCCGTTGTTCCAAAGGATTCAAAGTATAGGGCCGCGGCTGTCTTAGGCACTGCCAGAAAACCAAAGGGCGAATGGTCTCTCAGATCCTGCTTTGTGGTAAGAGGGATTGAGGTCAGCTCTGATACCGAAGTCAGCGCTTTCTCCGGCAGCCTCCCCTGATAGAAAGGGGCTTTCCTCGCGTATTCTAATATCTCATTAACTGACTTAACATCACCGCCGAAGACCATTTTTCCAACGCCCCTTTGACAGCTAAGATTTGGTCAGTTCCAGGATATTGCGGCCCAGAATCCGCTCCAGTGCATCGTCTGAGACGTCTAATGCCGTGATCTTGGCCAGCTCCGCCTGGGGATGGGATAGGGGGAATTCGCCGCCGAAGATGACTTTGCCGGCTCCCGCCTTCTCCACTGCCTGCTTGATGGTGAGATAGCTGCCGGTGGATGTCTCCAGGAAGAAGTTGTCAAGCTCACTGGCGGCCTGGAGTGCATCCTGATCAGCCGGGCCAAACCCCATGTGGCCCAAAATGAAGTTGGTCTGGGGAAACTGGCGGGCCAAGGACACAAACCGCTCTGTAGACGCTCCGGGGTTGTATAGCACATGGCTGTACAGCGGCAGGCCATAGTCGCCGCAGATACCCGCCAGCTCCGCGACCGCCTTGCTGGCAAAGGAAAACTGATGGCTCATGGGCGACAGCTTCAGTCCCCGAAATCCGCTGCGCAATGCATCCTCCAGCATTTGAGCTGCCCCTTCGGCATACGGGTTGAAGCAGCAGAATCCAATCAGCCGGCCGTCCGCTTCTTCTGCCGCCGATTTGATATACCTGTTATCCGGCGGGTCTGTGCTGGGCTTTGCCCGCCCGATGATATAATCAGTCATGCGGCGGACATCAACCGTCCCGCCGGGGACTACAACACCCATGTCGATGCCGGCTTCCCGCAATACTGCAAGATACTGTTCTGCACTGCCGATATCCGATTGAAAGATGTGAGAGTGACCATCAACGATCATCTGCACCGCCTCCTATTCCCTCACAACCCGGATGGTCTTGCTCTGGGGACGGGGGATGTGATCAACCAGCTCAAACTCGCAGGGCACGCCGACAGAGAACTCCAGCTGGCCGGCCAGCCTTTCTGCCAATTCTGGGGTTTTCTTAACACCGGCAGCCACTTCCGTCCGCACCAGGAGCTTATCTGCCCCTGGGGGAACCACAAACTGATACCAATTCCCTACCTCGGGCAGCTTCATCAGGAATTCTTCCAGGTAGAAAGGCGAAAACTCAACACCGCTGATTTCCACCTGTTCTACCCGCCGGCCCCGCAGGAACAGCCTCGGCAGAGCAATGCCGCAGGTACAAACATCGGGATCGATATATCCCAAATCCTGAGTGCGATACCTAATCAACGGTGTATCCCAGCGCAGCAGGCACGTAACGACAATTTCACCGATTTCCCCAGGCTCCAGTACCTGATCGGTCTTTGGGTCGACGATTTCCACCAAGGCATGGGACATGGGGATGTGGTAACCCCGGTGTTCATCACACTCTACGCCAAGTCCGCCGCCTTCCAGAGAGCCGTAGTAGAAATTGGCCTTGGCACCCCAGATCTTTTCCACCCGCTCCCGAAAAGCAAAGGAGCAGCCTTCACCGGTCAGCCACATCCGCCGCAGGGGCAGGGACTGCAAATCAAAGCCGATGTCCGCTGCGGCCTCTGCCAAGCGCATAGAATAGGAAGGCGTGGTCATAACAATAGTCGGCTGCAGGTCCTGCATCACCCGCACCGTCTTCTCCGGACTTGAGTAGGCCCCGGCCTTGCCGGCAGGAATCACTGTCGCCTTGCAGCCGGACATGAACACCTTGTGAAAAGCAAGGCCCGATGAACTCATTTCGTATGGGAGAGCATTGAGACAGATATCCCCCGGCTTCACATCTACCAGGTAAGGCAGTCCCGGCGATAGTTCATTCAAGTAGAAATCCCGCCAAGTCCATGGAACATAGATCTCCTTGCCCCCGGTTGTACCGGTGGCTACATGCACCAGGGAGATATCATCCTTGAAGCAAGCCAGGGTAATCCAAGGGTCCTGG
>LSQX01171472.1_pt1 | contig 14650 bp, 14 predicted proteins | sample 654561 | NCBI WGS metagenome assembly LSQX01 (sample SAMN04489861, study PRJNA283612) | anaerobic digester metagenome | isolation source: 4 biogas reactors fed with cattle manure at either 37C or 55C with and... | place: Denmark: Kongens Lyngby | collected 2014
GATATTGTTCCCTCCACTGGGATTCCCCTACCGTTTATATTCTATGGCGGTTCAAAACTTTAATTTAATACACTTCCAGTGGCTGTTGTGTTAAAATATATGAACAAAAGAGGGTTCATGAAATGAAGAATATTATATTATTAATTATTGCATCGTTAATTCTAAGCTCGTGCTTTATGGGCTCTTCCTTGCTTTTTACGGAGTCTGAGATTCAGGATAAGCCAAATCTCGTCTTAAACCCGAGCTTTGACGCATATTCCTTTGCGGGTACAGATGCCCTCAGAGGCTGGACAATATACACAAAACCGGATGATAGCGAGTTCAATAAAATCAGGATAGACCCAATGCAATCCATAGATGGAGACACATCTCTGCGCATTGATGCATCGAACAAGGACGTAGTCATAATATCGGATTCCTTTGATGTGCGTCGCTATGGCGGATACTATTCGCGCATTAGATTCAAGACCGATAGCCCACAGCCTCCACAGGCTCGCTTACGCTTGACTGCCTTCAAAGGGAACGGCAAAATCACCAACCGCTTTAGCAAGAAGATGAAGCTTGGTCAGGAGTGGAACACGACGTCGATAAGTGCGGGCTTTCTCAAACCGGGCGCAAAGTTCGGACGAGTCTCCATCGAAATCCCTGCCTTCAAAGAAGGCAGTGTTTGGATCGATGATACGGGATGCTGGGAAGTTCATGGATTTAGGATAGACTAAGCTTGGCTTTCATCTTACACCTTTCTCATCGACTTCTATGCGAGCTCGGGTAGTGGTGAGCAGCGAAGATGAAAAAGATCTTGTTTTTTGCGCTCAATAGTAGCTGGAGTCAATCTAATCTCGCACTCAAATACATGCGTCAGATGATCTCCGGCATGGATTATACGCTCATCGAGCATAGCGCAACCCTGAGCGAGCCTTTGACGCATGTGCTTGCCGATGTATATGCCCTAAAGCCGGATGTGATCTGTCTTTCGGCTTATATTTGGAACAGGCTAAGCCTGCAAAGAATAGCGAGTGAGCTTGGTAAAGTCTTGCCCGAAACTCTCTTCGTTGTAGGCGGTCCCGAAGCTTATGCCTTCGAGGGAATGCAGTCTTGCCTGGTCATCAAAGGCGCGGGCGAAGCGGCTTTTCATGCTCTGGCAGAAACTGGTTTTGATCCCTCTTTCGACGTCTCTGATATCACACATTTACCACTTTCAGACATTCCCTTTCCCTATACCGAGGACGATCTTGCCGAGCTCGAAGACCATCTTGTCTATTATGAATCCTATCGTGGCTGTCCATACCATTGCGTTTATTGCCTTTCTGCCTCGGACGAGCGCAAAGAGCTGAGGTTTAATCTGAATAAACCCGAAGAAAAAGAGAGGTTGATTGCCGAACTCGATGCACTTTCTGCACTCAAACCACGGACGCTCAAGTTCATCGATCGCAGCTTCAATATCCACAAAGACCTCGCCCAGCTGATCTGGGATTATGCCATCAAAAGTAGTGCCAAACACGACTTTCACTTTGAGATATATCCCGATCTACTCTCGGAAGAAGATATTGCCCTTCTCTCCAAAGCGCCGGAGAATCGTATCCGTTTTGAGATCGGCATACAGAGCGTGAACGAAGAGGTTCTCTTGCGCAGCGGACGCAGGTCTGACTGGCAAAAGAGCCGCCACTATCTGAATAGATTGAGAGAGGAAACCAAGGTGCGCATCCATGCCGACTTGCTTGTGGGTTTGCCGGGGGAGGACTTTCAGAGTGTCATCCATTCGCTGAATGAGCTTTGTAAGACTCGTCCTGCAGCGGTGCAGCTCGGCATGCTCAAGGTCTTGCCGGATACTCCGATGCTTGAGATTGCCCACGAACGAGGCTATCTGTGGCTGGACGATCCGCCTTATCAGATTCTCCAAAGCGATGCGCTGAGCTATGATGAGGTCTGCTATTTGGACGATCTCGCCCATCTTTTGAGTTTGTATTGGAACAAAGAGGAATTTGCCGAGCTTTGGGATGAGCTATTAGATGAACATAATGCGGCTGAAATTCTTGAGACACTCATGCAGCTCCACAAAGAACAAAAGCAGCCCTATCACAGCATTTCACGGCAACATCGCGAGCAAAATATGCAAGAAGCAAAGGCTCGTCTTTGCGCTTCTTGAAAGACTTCCAATTTTTTAGTTGACTGATTTTTAGTTTATATAATGATTGAAATGGGATATTGGGACGATCGTCCTATCCCCTAAGACTTAAAGAACAAGTAATTATTCCCTGAGGAGGAGATATGCTGCAAGGTTCATATGTTGCTTTGGTGACGCCTTTTAAAGATGGGAGCATTGATTGGAACGCTCTCGAAGGATTAATTGAATATCAGTTGGAAAATAAGACCCATGGCATCTTGCTTTTGGGAACGACGGCGGAGACGGCTGCACTCGCATCGGACGAGAAGGATGCGCTGCTCAGATTTGCTATGCAAAAGATTGGCGGAAGGGTTCCCGTGATGATCGGAACCGGCACGAATAACCTCAGCCAGACCCTGTCAAACACCAAGAAGGCGATGGAATTGGGCGCAGATTCCGCTCTCGTGATCACCCCATATTACATCAAGCCCACCCAAAACGGACTCTATGAATATTACAAAGAGCTCGTCCAAAAGATTAATATCCCAATTGTTATCTACAACGTTCCCGGCCGCACATCGGTGAATATGGATGCCGAGACCACCGTGAGACTGGCGCATGATTTTAAGAACATCAAAGGACTCAAAGACGCCAGCGGAAACATGACGCAAACCACTACCATCATCAGAGATGCACCGCAAGAATTCAGCGTTCTCAGCGGAGAAGATGCACTGAATATGTGCATCATGGCAACCGGCGGCAAGGGCTGCATCTCGGTGACGGCAAACGTAGCACCAAAGCTGCTCAGTGAGCACATCGAGACCTGCCTCAAGGGTGACTATAGCCTCGCCGCAAAACAGAACCTAAACTTAGCAAAACTCAACGCGCTCATGTTCATCGAGACCAACCCCATCCCCGCCAAGGAAAGCCTGCACATGATGGGTAAGCTCAAACTCGAATTTCGCCTACCTATGTATCCCCTCAAGGATGAAAATCGCAAAATCCTCAAACAGGGACTAAAAGAATATAAGTTAATATAAACATTAGAAGGATATATCATGGAAAACAAAGTAACACATGGATTCGAACTCACACGCCGACAAGAGATCAAAGAGATCGGCGCAACTATCAACTATTTCAAGCACCTCAAAAGCGGGGCAGAATTGATTTACCTCGAAAATGAGGATAATAATAAGGTCTTTAATATCACCTTTAGAACCGTTCCCGAGGACGACACGGGATGCCCGCACATCCTCGAACACTCCGTGCTCAATGGCAGCAAAAACTTCCCTGCCAAGGGCACCTTTATGGAGCTCATCAAGGGGAGCTTAAACACCTTCATCAACGCCATGACCTCCTCGGATTGGACTTCATATCCCGTTGCCTCAACGAACGATAAGGACTTCATCAACCTCATGCGCGTCTATCTCGACGCCGTGCTCAATCCGCTGATCTATGAAGACCCCAGAATCTTGCAACAAGAAGGCTGGCACTATGAACTCTTTGATAAAGAAGGAGAGATCAACTATCGCGGCGTGGTCTATAACGAGATGAAAGGTGCTTTTTCCTCTGTGGATAGCATCATCGTCAGAAACAGCACCAATGCTCAATTCCCGGATACTCCCTATGGCTTTGAGAGCGGCGGCGATCCCGATGCAATTCCTCAGCTTACCCAAGAGAAGTTTGCCGAGTTCCACAGCAAATATTACCACCCCTCAAACAGCCTGCTCTGGCTCTATGGCGATATCAATCTCGACGAGACGCTGAAGATCATCAACGATAGCTATCTCAAAGACTTCGATGATCCCAAGATCGAGATCAGCTTCCCCATGCAAAAGCCCTTTGCAGAGCCCAAGAAGCTCACCATGCAATATCCCTTGGGCGACGACATGGAGATCGAGGGTGAATATCACATGACCATGAACTACAGCTATGGCCGCGCTACTGACCCCTATCTCGGCACGAGCTTGCAGATCTTGGCAGAACTCTTGATGAACACTCCTGCCAGTCCCTTGAAGCTTGCCATCAGACAGTCCGGACTCTGCAAAGACTCCATGATTTATGCCCGCGCAGACGTGGTTCAGCCCACCATACACATCATCCTCAAACAGATCAAAAAAGAGGATTTACCCAAGCTTGGTGAGCTGATCAATCAAGAGATGCAGCGCATCGCCCGTGAAGGATTTGACAAGAAACTCATCGAAGCAACCCTGAATGCACGCGAATTTGCCCTGCGTGAAGCCCAGATGCAAAACTTCCCCAAAGGATTGTTTTATAGCCTGAGCTCCATAGGTCAGTGGATACACGGCGGCGATCCCATCGTTGACTTGGCTTTTGAAGGCTATTTAGCACACCTGCGCAAAGGCATCACCGAGCCGCTCTATGAGAAGCTTTTGGAAGAAGTATTGCTCAAAAATAAGCACAGAAGTGAGATAGTTTTTGAGCCCGTTCCCGGCATGATTGCCGCCGGCGAAGAGCGCGTAAGAAAAGAACTGGAAGACTATAAAAACAGCCTCTCCGAGAAAGAGATAGAAGAGCTCATCGAGATGAATATCAAGCTCAAAGAGTGGCAAGAAACGCCCGACAGCGAAGAAGACATGCTCAAGATTCCGATGCTTAGCCTCAGCGACGTGGATACCAAGGCAAACTTCCACGAGCCTATCGTCGAGAAGAAAGAGGGCTGGACACTTTTGAAAAACCCCGTGCACACCAACGGCATCGTCTATATCGCCGGCTATCTCGATCTGGCTCACGCTCCCGCGGAAGACATCCCCTGGATTCGCCTCTATTCCCAGCTTTTGGGACAAATCGAGAGCGAAAACTATGGTATCGCCGAGCTGAATAACGAGATCCGCAACAACACCGGTGGGATTTCCCTGAATGCCGGCGTCTATTCCGAAGTAGATAACCCCAACATAGTCATGCCCAAACTCGTGCTTTCCGGAAAGGCAGTTGCCGCTAAAACACCTCAGTTGATCAAACTCATGGCAGAATTTATCCTGCGCCCGCTCTTCAAGGATGAAGGCAGGATCAAGAGCCTCATCAGCGAATTTAAGGCAGGCGCCGAACAGCGCACGATGAGCGTGGGACACGGCGTAGCGATCACTCGCATGTTGGCTTATGTTTCCAAGCTTCACAAAACTCAAGACAGTTTCACCGGCTTGGGATATCTACATTTCCTCAGCGATGTCGAAAAGCAGATGGAAAGCGACATGGCAGGCATCATCGCCAAGCTTAGTGAAGTGCAAAAGCGCTATCTGATCAAGGACAATCTCGTGCTTGGCCTCACCGCAAACGAAGAACTTATCCCCGCCGCACAAGCAGAGCTGGATAAACTCCTTCCTCAGCTAAGTCAAGAGAGCTATCCCGCTGCAAAAGAAGCTGCAAGCCCCGCAATGAAGAAAGAAGGCATCACCGCCCCGATCAAGGTTCAATATGTGGTCAAAGGCGGAGATTTCCGCAAAAAAGGNNNNAAAGGATACAAGTATTCCGGCAAGATGATGGTCTTGGGCAGCATTCTCAGCACCGAGCATCTCTATAAGGAATTGCGCGTCAAAGGCGGTGCCTATGGCGGCGGCGGAGGCTTCCGTCAGGACGGACTGATGTTCTTCTATTCCTATCGCGATCCAAACTTGCAGGAAAGCCTCGAGGTCTATAACGGCGTCGCAGATTCACTGAGGAACTTCGACGTAAACAGACGCGAGATGGACAAGTTCATCCTCGGCGTGATTTCCACTTTGGATTATCCCAAAACACCGGAGACCATCGGCGTGGAAGCCGCTGTGAACTATATCACCGGCATGAACAAAGAACTAACTCAAAAGATTCGCGATGAAGTGCTTTCTACGAATGTGGAAGACATCAGAGGCTTTGCCGAGATGATCGAAAAGGTCATGGCAGACAATCACTATGCGGTTGTCGGCAGCGAAACCAAGGTCAAAGAAAACTCTGCACTCTTCGACGAAATCATCCCCGTCATCAAGAAGTGAGACAAAAAGATAAGAAACGAAATATAAGATATCGCGGCAGGCTGCGCAATATCAGCCTGCCCGATGTTGATATCCTGGATTCCGAGCCGGAATTTACCGACTATAAAACCGAGCGAAAGGATTCCAAGCGGGATAACATCTACAAGAGCGATGCCGTCCTCAAAGAAGGGCGCGTGATGGAGATCATGAGCAACTACAATTGCAGCGTTCAACTGGCTGATGAACTCATCTCAGCCTCCATCAGTGGCAGGCTCAAACAATTTAAATCCCGCGCTACGGGCATTCTCGCCGTGGGCGATTATGTTCAAGTAGATGTCTCCCAAAAGCCGGACTATCGCGTGGAAAATATCCTGCCGCGCACAAACAGCCTCATCCGCTATAGCGGCGGCACTTTCCAAAAAGAGATTCCCCTTGCTGCAAATATCGACCGACTCATCATCACCGTTTCTTGGCGCAAGCCCATCTTCAAAGCAGGGCTGATTGACCGTTATCTCATCCTCGCAAACCTACACAAAGTGAAGCCCATCCTCGTGATGAACAAGGTTGACCTCTGCGAATATCGCGAGGATATCGACGAAGAACTCTCCCAATATCGCCAACTGGGAATCAAGACCATCCTCACCTCAGCCGTCACCCAAGAGGGGATAGACGAGCTCAAAGATGAGCTGAAAGGGAAGGACAGCGTGTTTTCCGGACACTCCGGCGCCGGCAAAAGCTCACTGATCAACGTCCTGATGCCCGGGCTGGAATTGCTTACCGCCCCCGTCAGCGAATACAACGAAAAGGGCAAACATACGACCACGCAAGCGGTGATGATCCCTTGGGACTTTAGCGGACATCTCATCGACACTCCCGGGATCAAGACCATCAACCTGCATCGCGATCTCAAAGAACTCTTGCCCAAGCTTTTCCCCGGCTTCGATCGCCTCTATCCCAAATGCAAGTTTAGAGATTGCACCCACATCCATGAGGAAGGTTGCGCCGTCATTGCCGCGGTGGAAAACGACGAACTTCACATTGAAAGATATGATTCTTACCTTTGGATTTTAGATAATATATGAAACATTTTGCCGTATTCATCAACCCCATGTTTGGGGATAAAGACAGCATCTTTGAGCTTTTGCTGCGTCTCTTAGAACAAGAGAAATCTCGCAATGCCGGCTCAGAATTGCTTTTTTATGGCGACCTTGCCCAAGCGGAAATGCTGCGCCATCCCGTGATCCCCATCGATTTTAGTGCTGAAAAGTGCTCCGCTGAGATTGACTGCATCTTGGTCTTTGGCGGAGACGGCACCATCCTGCGCGCCAAGGATCTCGCGCTCAAAACCGGTGCTCCAATTCTCGGCATCAATTTAGGCTATTTAGGATTTCTCTCTGAGAGCACCCTGCCGGAGATCAGCCGCTCCATCCGCGATCTCATCGAAGGGCGATATAGTCTTTTAGGACGTATGCTCATCGAATGCACGCTCAAGCGTAAAGGCCAGCCTCCCATCACTTTGGAGGCGCTCAACGATGCCGTGGTCTATAAGGGCTCAAATCCTGGGCTCATCAATGCGCGCATCTTTGCCAACAAGCGTTATGTCTTTGACATGAGATGCGATGGCGTGATCGTTTGCACACCTACGGGCTCCACCGCCTACTCTCTTGCAGCCGGCGGCCCCATCCTCGCTCCCCAGATGAAAGCGATGGTCTTGACTCCGCTGAATCCGCACCTTTTAACCATCCGCCCCCTCGTTTTTTCTGCCGAAGAAAAGCTCACCCTGAGGATATATAAACTCACAGAGCAAGCCTGGCTGCAGGTGGATGGAGCGAATATCTGCCCCATACAAGAGAACGATGAGATCGCCATCACGGCTTCTAAACGCAGTGTTAATTTCATCAAGCTAAACAATCGTAGCTTCTATCGCATCTTACGCAATAAGATGCATTTGGGTAAGTGATGCTCAGCGAGATTTATATCAAAAACTATATCCTCGTGCCGGAATTGCGCATGAGTTTTGGCAAAGGACTCACCGTGATCAGCGGCGAGACAGGTGCCGGAAAGTCCATTGTCGTGGGATCCATCGGACTGATCTTTGGCGATGTAAATAGCGGGATCGAGCCTTGGAACAAAGAAGAGCCCATCTATCTGGAAGCGACTTTTATCCCCTTTAAAGACCAAGCGACAAAAGAGATGCTGAGCGAGATCGGTGCGGAAGATGAAGAAGAGCTAATCCTCGCCCGCGAGATCTCCGTCGCCGGCAAATCCACCTACTTTTTGGGCGGCAGACGCGTGAGTGCAGCCATCCTCAAAGAACTCAAACCCTTGCTCTTAGACTTTCACCACCAGCGTGACCAACAGAAGATTTTGCAAAGCGGCTATCAGCTCGAACTTTTAGACCGCTATGGCGAAACAAGCGGCATGAGAGAAGATTTTGGCGCAATGTATAGGCAAATCCGCGCTGATATCCGCTCTCTCGACGAACTGATCAGACGCCAAGAAGAAAACCGGCACATGTTGGAACTCTATCAATATCAATATAATGAGCTCCAAGCAGCGGCGATATCGGAAGGCGAAGACCTCGCCCTGCAAGCGGAATATGAACTCCTGCAAAACTCTGCCGAGATTTCCACGCTCTGCCAGGAAATACACGAAGACCTCTTCGAAAGAGAAAACAGTCTCTTCGACGAAATCAGCCGCTATTGCTTTAGGCTGGAGCAATTTGCCCAGATGGACTTAACCCTCACTGAGGCACACAACTCACTCAGCGAAGCGCTTGCGTCCTTGCAGGAAAGCTCGCTTTCTTTGGACGCTGCAAAGGATCGGATCACCCACGATCCCGCGCGCCTCGAATTCCTTGAAGAACGGCTCAACCTCATCAACGAACTGCTTTTTAAGCACAAGGTGAAAGATATCGCCCAGCTCTTGCTTCTCTTTGAAGAGCGCAAGCAGACGCTGAAATCCTCCGACGAGCTCAGCGAGGAAATAAGGCAAGCAAATCTCAAACTGGAGTATGACCATGGCAAGCTCAGAGAAGCGGCAGAAACACTGAGTAAGAAGCGCACAAAGGCGGCAAAGAACCTTGCCCTCGAGCTTAAGGAATCCATCCGAAAACTTGCCATCAAAGATGCGGAATTTGAAATAAGAATTGACAAAATATCAGATTCTGAAATCCTAAGTCTAAGAGACATTTCTTTTTGCAACGAAAGCGGGCAAGATACTGTCAGCTTTCTTTTCTCGGCAAATCCCGGCATGACGCTCAAGCCTCTGCAAGCTGTTGCCAGCGGCGGAGAGATGAGTCGTATCTTGCTCGGAATCAAAGAAATAATCAGTGCAAAAGAGAGCCCGCGGCTCATTGTTTTGGACGAGATTGACACCGGCATAGGCGGCAAAACTGCCGATTATGTTGCGCGCTGTATTTACAATCTGGCAAAACACAGTCCGGTTCTCTGCATCACTCATTTAGCCCAGATTGCGGCTTATGCAGACCACCATGTGGCGGTGGAAAAACAGAGCGGCGAAAAGCTCGGCGTGAGCCTAAAAACTTTGAACAAAGAAGAGCAGAAAGTGGAGATCGCAAGGATGCTTTCCGGAACGATCACCGAAGCCTCGCTCAAACACGCCAAAGAATTAATAATTAAAAAGATAGGATGAGTATTATTGTGAGTAGCAAAGCAAAACAACGTTTTAGAACAGTTGCAGCACTTATTGTCGTATTGGCGCTCTTTATTACTGTTTATGAGGTAAATAAAGACAAAAAACCTAACCAGACGGTTGATTTCAGAGAGAGCAATCGCCAGTTTGACAACCTGAAATTCATAAATAAGGCGAAGGTGAACTTCAGCACCGCCAATTCCACTCAAGCGCAGGATGAAATCGCCAAGATTATGGAAGAAAAAGGCAAGAAAAGGATACGTAAAGAAGATGGCAGCAATTATGGTGCATATATCTTTACCGTTGAAAACGATTTGATTCACGATATCGTGGAAAACTTGCGCGAGATCGGCTCCGTTGGCTCTACGATTGAGCACATCGACACAGCCTTGGTCAATCTCGATTATGACAGTGAACACTCCAAGCTAATGTCCTATGAGGCAGAGCTCAAAGACTTGGGCAATGTCCGCTTTCCCAGCGAATTGCAAAACAAGCGCAAAGAGGATTTGCACGCCCTCATTCAAAGTGCAAGAAACAACATGGAAAAGCTTCGTGAAGACGACTGCACACTACTTTATATCACCCTTATAGTTGCCGGAAAGCAATATAAAGGCTTTGACGTGATCATCAACTATGGCTTGATTTTTATCAAGTGGTTGGTGATCCTATTTGCTGTTCGCGTCCTTATCGTGGTCATAGCCAACCTGATGGTGGACCTCCTTAACGTGCTCGGGATCAAGGGACAAGACAATCAAGGCGCATATACAGGATATTACAGTCGCTATGCAGAGCGCGGAAAATCGCATCGGAAAGTAAAACGCGTCTATAAAGACAAGGATGCAAAGCCGGAAAATTCGGAAGATAACAACAAATAATACAGGAGTTTATGATGACTTTATTAGCATGGCAAGTATGGATGATCTTGGGGATTGTCTTTATAATCATCGAGATCTTTGACCCTTCCTTCTTCTTCATTTCATTGGGAATAGGGGCGATCCTGACGGGACTTATTGCCCTTTTGCCCATTCATTATGTGGCGCAAATCCTCATCTTTGCCGTGCTTAGCTTCATCAGTTTTCTTCTCACGCGCAAGCTCGGCAAGAAGGTTCTTTCCAAATCAGGCCCCCAAACAAATGTCTATGGACTCGTTGGACAAAACGCCGTCGTCACCAAAGAAATCCCCGCCGAAGGCAGAGGATATGCCAAAGTTGGCGGTGAAGAATGGACGGCGATCGGCGAAGATGAGAACGAAGTTTTTGAGCTCGGCGCAAAGGTGGAAATCACCGGTATTGACGGCAATAAGATCATCGTCAAACGGCATATCGACAAGCCAAGGGAGGATTAAATCGTGCGTAAGATATTTATAATCAGTATATTGTTCTTGATCCTTTTCAGCTTCGGTTGCACGGCGAAAGAAAAACCTACCATAAAGATTGGAATAAGCGACGATAACCCGCCATTTTGCAATATGATTGACGGTAGCCCCGTGGGGATCGACATGGATATCGCACTCAACATCATCCGCGTCCTCGAATTCCCCTATGAAATCAGCGTCATGAGCCAGGATGATATCGCGCTCAAACTGGAAACCGGTGAGCTGGACCTCGGCTTTGTCTATTTAGAGATGAACGAAGCTCCCTCGGCGGACATCCATTATAGTCTCCCATATTTTGAGGGCACAAGAGATGAGGAAGCCCCTGAGATATATAGATATATGCTCGCCATGCCGAAGGAAGCAAAGATGAACGATGATATCATGGCGGCGCTGGACGATCTCATTGCCTCCGGAGAGCTTGCCTCTATCATGCAAACGCATATTAATTAAGCTATTATAAAACAATCAAGGGGAGAGATGCAAAAGTCTTTCCCCTTTTTTTATGCCCAAAAAAAGAGCGAAGCCCTTTAGAAGCTCCGCTCTCTATCTAACTAATTATTATCTTATTCGGCAAGAGGTTCGACGCTTACAAACTTGCGTCCGAGTCTCTTGGTCTCAAATTTAACGTGTCCGTCCACGAGGCTATAGAGAGTGAAATCTCTGCCCATGCCAACATTGGTTCCGGGATGGACTTTGGTGCCTTTTTGGCGAACGATGATATTGCCGGCAAGGACAGCTTCCCCGCCATATCTCTTCACCCCGCGATATTTGGGGTTACTATCGCGTCCGTTACGACTGCTTCCACCACCTTTCTTTTGTGCCATTTTTCAATCCTCCCTTAAGCCCGAATATCCTTGACGCGGATATCGGTATATTGTTCACGATAGCCTTTTTTGACTCTGTAGCCTTTGCGGCGTTTCTTGTGGAATATAATTTTTTTCTTTCCTTTGCCGTGATCTATGACTTCAGCGACTATCGCTGCGCCTTCGACTACGGGAGTGCCGACCACGATGTCATCTTCGTTGCGCACGAGGAGGACGCGGTCAAATTCGATCTCTTGACCGGGCTCTGCCGTATTCAGCAAGGGAACGCGAAGTGTTGCGTTTTTTTCAGCCCTAAACTGAAATCCTTTAATTTCTACGATGGCGTACATCTTTTCTCCTTAAGTTTTATCTTAGACTAACCAAGATTTACTTTGCGGTATATCTGTCAAGCAGAAAAGTTTCCTACGCCAAGTTGGGCGGGTAAGATCCTGTTGCCCGATATAGCCCTGCTTTCTATATCTTGTCCACAAATTTACACGAATTAACACAGATGATACTCGTTGCAACGAGACGTTCCAACCCCGCCCCTGTCATCGTGTGCAGCAGATCAAATCAATAACGGGCGCAACGAATCACTGCCTATCGTCAATCAGCTTTGGCCTTGATTCTATCTCTTAAACTCAAAAAGAAAGTCTCAGACCAAGCATCCAAGGCTTTTATATCTCGAATGAAGGGCTGAACATCGCTTTTCGCCTGCTCGAAATTAACTGTTTTAACCCTATCTTCAAAGAGCTCTTTGAAGAGGTGTTCATCAAGCTCTTCATTGTCTTCCAAGTGCCCGCTACGCTTCAACCTCGCCTCAAGATGCGAAAGCTTCAGAGCAACCTTATTCCTCATAAACCAGATCAGATCAAACCAATCTCTGCCTTTAACCCGATTTTGCCAAGACCGCGCTAAGATTGCATGCATCTTACCGGTAAAAAGATCAGACAAGTCCATTACTTTGACGCTAAATGGAATTGGCTCGAGAATGAAGGCACTTTTGCTATCGAAACTGCAAGGAGGCAATATATCCACCTCAAGTTTCACGCTACTGATTTCATCTCTATGCAATCCTTTGAGCTTGCTTGAAACCACGCCCGCTGCTTTTAAACACTCCAATGTATTGCACTTGATATAAGCAGAGCATATTGAGCTATGCTCTTTCTCTGTCAAAGAGATGGCAGCACTAATTCCCCAAGCTTCTAATTCTTTTTGAACAAAATTGAGGTAAGGCTCAAAATCAAAGTTGGGGTTAGTTGTATTCAGAGAAAAGTCGAGGTCTTCAGACCAGCGTTCGAGATCGTGGATAAGACGCAGTGCCGTTCCTCCATAAAAGGAAGCATGTTCAAAAAAGCTCGCCCGCCACAAACCGAGGAGGCAGATCTTTTGCATCAATTCTCTTAAGGCTTGTCTAAGGTGATTCAAATCGCTTGATTTATCACCTGCCAAATAGGGACTTAAAGGGCTGTGATTCATCTTAAAAACTCCTTTAAAAAAAGTATGTTTTTGCTGCCAGAAAGCTCTGCCAAACGGCTTATCAATCCAAGATCAAAATCTCTAATCACGCTTTCATTGATGCGCAGACCTTCGCTGAGAAAGATCTCAAATGCTGCAAAATCCTCTTGAATAGGGCTTAGATAAAGCTTGTCGCAAAGAGCCTTTTCGGCGGATGCGATGAGATATCCACCATTTTCGCCCTGCCAAAGCCGATAGGCTATCCCAAAATATTCGGGCTTCAAGCTGCGATAGCTAAAATTGCCAAGCGGAGTTTGAAAATACTTCTTTTTGCCCGTGGTGACGGAAGTTATCTCAAAAACCTCTTCAGGGATGATGCCATAACGCGAAAGAGCATATTCAAGCGAAATATACGAGGGACCATAAAGCAGATTTGCCGTAAGTTCCGGCGATATTTTCACTCCATAGTCATCCGAGAGCATATATAGCCCACGCTTGAGTGATATTAAATCGCCCTTCTTAAGTAAACTGCTAATCTTATTTCGGGGATAGCGATAGCCCTTCAATATATCCATGAGATATTGATAGTCAAAGGGCTGTCTTTCGATCTTTAATAATTCTCTCATAAGTCATCTCCAGTATGTGGACAAAATATCAACATGCTGGAGACGTGTCAAGAAGTATTTTGGGGTATGATATGATCGCTTTCTAAATCCTCCTCCCCAAGCACAGTTAAACCTCTCCTGGGCGGGTAACATCCTGCTGCCATAAGCGCCTCGGCGCATTCCTCGCAGGCTGGGCGGGCAACATCCTACTGCCCATGAATCCGTAAAAAACGTGCGCAGCACATCCAATCAAACCCGAGCGCAGCGAGCCATTGTCCATTCTCAATTGTGCGCAGCACCTTGTTGCTACAAGTGTTACCAAACCTTCCAAAACAAGTGTTCTATCTAACTATAACACCTCCAACAAGCGTAATACGCATAACCCCTTGCTTCCCTATAGGTTTCAGCTTAGCTTGCGCTCATGATATGGTCATGCCCATGACCATATCATGAGCATATCATGACCAGAACCCTATAAGGAAGGCATGGGAAAAGATCAAAAATCCATCAAAACTCACCACATTTATTAGCTAAATATCAAAAATTCCAGGCATTCCCACAAAAAAACGAGAGCATCACATCGTAACATACGACATTATTAATATATATGATGTATAAATGTCAAGTGGATGTATTTTCCCATATAGCCGAAATGATGCCCATTCTTGCGCACAACCTTAACT
>LSQX01082373.1_pt1 | contig 14648 bp, 17 predicted proteins | sample 654561 | NCBI WGS metagenome assembly LSQX01 (sample SAMN04489861, study PRJNA283612) | anaerobic digester metagenome | isolation source: 4 biogas reactors fed with cattle manure at either 37C or 55C with and... | place: Denmark: Kongens Lyngby | collected 2014
GTTACTGTTCACAGGCTGTATAGACATGGGGCGAGAGCGTAGCCATGGGGACGGTCCGAGCGTCTTGTGAGCAAGGCGAACAACCGAAGGGGAGGGAACCGCCCCTGTGGCGTAGCGAATTAATTAATGACTACCTCTGAACAGTAACTTATTCAGGGGCGTAGTCATCGGATAAATGTAAATATATGTTGACTTCTTGGTATATTTTGTTGTATTATGTAGTTAGACAAAGCATTAGACACTATTAAAGTTCATAATTAAAATTTTACAAATGTTTTATTAAGGGATTTAAGGGATCCTCTTAGGTAGTACTACTACATTGTAGTATTTACATAATATTTTTTAATTAAAGAAGGGGTGTTAAAATGTTTAAGAAATTAACAAATCTTTTGTCAAATGACAACCGTGGTTTTTCATTAATAGAACTAATCGTAGTTATTGCAATTCTAGGTGTTATAGCAGGTGTAGCAATCCCGCAAATAGGTAATGTAATTGAAAAGTCAAGAATAAGCGCTGATGTTTCTAATGGTGCAATAATTGCAGGAGCAGTGACGAGGGGAATTGCTGAAGGGAAGATAGGCGCTGATGCAGGAACAGTAGCAGAGAATGTTTATGAAGAATATTTGCATGGAGTTCCTACACCAAAATTAGCAGGTGCTGGAGATTTTACTGTTAGCGTTGCTGCTGGACAAGTTACTGTAAGTACTACCAAAGGCGTAGTCTATCCTAACCCAGATGGTTCTTACGAAGGCGCAGGTGCAGCCGAAGAAAGTGCCGGCGGCGAAGGTTAATAAACCTTAACCCGATAAAACCAGTGGTCAACAGATACATTACATCTGTTGACTATTATCTATTATAAGTTAACAATTAACAGCTAATAGCACATAATAGATAATAGAATAGCCTTACTGCAACAATATAATAACGTTGCTATAACAAACTTTAACGGTATTATTTTGTAAGGCAACATAATTCATCATAAATTCCTACCTGTCATTCTGAGCGAAATGAAGTGGAGCGAAGAATCTCTGGTACCGCACTAAAGGCGAAATTATACATTGCTATTTAAAGATAATAGTGTAGAGTATGAGATTCTTCGTTAGCGCTCAGAATGACAAAACCAAGACTGGTACAACGACAAAACCAAGACTGGTACAACGACAAAACCAAGACTGGTACAACGACAAAACCAAGGCTGGTATGATGACAAAACCAAGGTTGTACTTGTTCCCCCTAATAGGGGGATGTCGCGTAGCGACAGGGGGTCTCCGCTTTTTCTGGCCAACTGACCAACCGACACCCGACCAACTAACCAAAAGGATGTTTTGCCATGCTAGGACTAACCCAACTAACCCAATTGCCAAACCTAACTCAACTAATACTGGTTTTTTTATTTGGTATTACGATAGGAAGCTTCTTAAATGTATGCATTTATCGGATACCTATGAAGGAGACCATAGTGACAGCTCCGTCCCATTGTACGGACTGCAACCATAAGCTTAGTTGGAAGGACTTAATCCCTGTTCTAAGTTATATATTTGTAAAAGGCAGGTGTAGATACTGCAAGGACAAAATTTCTATAAGATACCCGTTGATTGAATTGTTAACGGGGATAGTTTTTATAATGACTTTTTTTCATTACGGTGTTTCGATACAGTTTTTCTCGACAATCTTTTTATTTTCTGCACTTATTGCAATTAGTTTTATAGACATTAAACACCGAATTATTCCGGATGGAATTATTATAACTTTAATAGTTGCAGGTGTTTTTTTTAATATAATAAATAGCGAAATAACATGGATAGATTCTTTGATAGGTTTTTTTGCGGCAAGTGTTCCTCTTTTAACCATTGCATTAGTTTCAAAAGGAGGAATGGGCGGGGGAGATATTAAGCTTATGGCTGCTGCGGGATTATTTTTGGGGTGGCGTTTAATTCTATTATCCCTCTTTATATCCTCAATAATAGGAGCTGTAATAGGGATAGGGCTTGTGCTTTTAGGCATAAAGAAAAGGAAAGATACTCTGCCTTTTGGTCCTTTTTTATCACTTGGAATTATGATTTCCTTGCTTTACGGAGGGAGTATTATAAAATGGTATTTAGGACATTTTTATTGAAACTTAGTAGTAGACTGCGAAATTCCGGGGGTTTTTCTGTTGTTGAGGTCATAATTGTTATAGCAATTTTAGGAATAATATCTTCTGTTTCAGTGATGAGTTATAACGGCAGCCAGGATGTTCTTCTTAAAAAATGCTCATACAGACTTGCGCAGGACATCAGGAATATTCAGATGAAAACAGTTTATGAGAAAGATACAAGGTATAAGATGTATTTGTATTCAGATGGGATGCCGGATGGATATAGAATAATGCTGGGTTCTAATTTGATTGAAGAAGTAAAATTTGACGATGGTATAACTTATACTACCACATATGTACCCGGTATAACGAGTGCTTATTTAAAGTTCAGCCTTAGTGGAGCTCCAAATTATGGAGGAACCCTTACTTTGACCAATAGAAAGGGTACAAAGAAAATAATCACTGTTTTGCTTTCTACCGGAAGGGTTAGGATTATGGATTAAGTTGAGTGTGGGTCAGCAATATAAGTGATGATTATTTGGGAGTGTTGGAATGAAAAGGCTAATAATAAAGAATTCGTCGGGCTTTACCCTTATTGAATTATTGATAGTGGTAGCTTTATTAGGTCTTGTTATAGGACCTCTGATGACTTTCTTTAGTGCAAATTATTCAACTTTTTTATATGAAAGTGGTACTGTTGAGGCACAGCAAGTAGTTAGAATGGGACTTGACAATATTATTACTAATATGAGAAGGGCTGAACAATCAAGTATTGAAAGAGTTTCAGGAAGTCGTATAAAAATGATTGTGGCAAAGCCAAGGGTTGTGAATAACATAACAATTGTCGATGAGATAATATATGAGTACTATTTAAATAATAGTGCTGTATATCAAAAGATAACAACGAAGGATGGGGCAGCATCTAATCAGCTTATGAATAATATTTCATCTTTCAGTGTTGAGGAAGATAATGGTGTTTTTACAATTAGTACAATTGTTATTACAGATGACGTAACGCAAAGGGATATTGAATATAGCAGTTCTTATACAATAAGATATTAGTGGGGTGGGTTGTTTTGTTTGTTTCAAAAATTTTATCACTAGACATTGGTGCCGACAACACCAAAATTGCGCAAGTAAAGGTAAGAGGAAAAAAAATAAAGGTAACTAAGTATGTCATGTTTGATACACCCAAAGATTCTTTGGACGATGGGCGTGTTGTTGATGTTGGCATATTAAGTGATGAAATACGTAATCAAATTATATCTAATAAGTTAACAGCAAGGGAAACTATTATTACTATTTCCGGAACCTCTATTATTACCAGGGAAATTACCTTGCCTAAGGTGAAAACAAAGGAACTTAAAAGTATTATTGAAATGGAGGCACCGCAATCTTTCCCGATCGAACTAACCAATTATCTTCTTGACTACAAAATTCTAGAGGAGGTTAACACTGATGAAGGTTTAAAATATAGAATTTTAATGATAGCAGCACCACACAATATTATTAGCGGTTATGTGGAACTGGTTGCTAAATCTGGTTTACATCTTAATGCAATAGATTATTTAGGTAATAGTATAGTTAAGTTTATCAGCATGGAGGTTGCAAAATCAGATAGAGAAATAGATGCTACCAAAGCGAAGGCAATATTACAAAAAGATGCTTTTGAGTATATGATGAATAAAAAGATGTCGATACTTAAATTTGTTAATAATGAAAGTATACACGATGGGCATAAGAGTTACATAGCCCATAATGATTCAATGGCTGTAATTGATATGGGTGCAAAAACTACAACTGTAACTATTATTTCTAATGGTGTTATGCAGTTTAGTAGGATGCTGTTATATGGTGGGGAAAAGATTACACATGTTATTGCGGAAGCTCTTGGGATAACCTTTGAAGAAGCCGAGGAGAAAAAGAAGCAATATGGGATTATTCTTGATGTAGACGAGGGCAAGTGGAGTGATGAGGAGCTACTGATAAATGAAAGTATTAGAAGAGCTCTTTCAGATTTTATAGATGATATTACTCATTTCTTTGATTTTTATAATTCACGTGGACAAGGTAAATGGATAGATCATATGTACCTTATAGGTGGGGGAGGACTACTAAAAGGTTTGGATGAATATATAGGCAATGGTTTTAATACTAAAGCTGAAGCATTGAGGAAATTTAGAAGCATTTCATACTCAAAAAAGCATTCAGATTTTGCGGATAAACTAATATTCTATCCGAATTGCTTGGGTGCGGTTATAAACCGGTAGGAGGCTGTTAACATGCAAATTAAAAAGGATATCAATCTTATACCTAAAGATATTTTAAAACAGAGAAGAGGCAGAGAACAGACAAGAGTTTTATTATTAGTCCTCATATTAATTGTTTTTCTTTCATTGTCAATACTATTAATTTTTTACAATCAGAGTATGCAAATGGGGAGAAGAATAATTCAGCTTGAGAGAGATATCGAAGCTCTTCCTGATATTCAAAGATATGAAAAAGCACATGAATATTATACGGACTTTATTGATTATCTAAATAATGTTACAATTGAAATAGATAAAGTTGACTTTGATATATTAAATATGCTGTTAAGCATAGAAGGTCGTATTCCTTCCGCTATGAGGATTAGTTCAATATCAGTATCAGGGGAAATAGTAACTATAACAGGAATAGCAGATAATGATGTCGTAATTGCCGACTTCATTTATGGAATGAAAAGACTTAGCATATTTGAGGATACTTTTGTTCCCTCTATTAGTGGAGACAATTATGGGATGCAAAGGAATTTCAATATTGGGATGAAACTAATAAAAGAAGGTGCAGATGAAGAAGGTGAGGAAAACGAAGAAGGTGGAGATGAAGAATGAAATTATCAGAAAAACATAAGAAAACAATCCTTTCAATAGTATTGCTGGTTGTAACTGCTATAATGTTTAAATTTGTATACTCGCCGTTCTTCGCGAAGTTTAAGGATTTAAAGGATGAAATTGAGGTTTTGGAAAAGAAGTATAATACTCTTTCGGAAAAAGCCTCTCAAAGCGATAAGCTAATTGAACAAGTAAATGAAATGATTAGTGAAATAGATAAAACGGCTAGTGCTTTGCCACCTAATCTTTTGCAGGAACGAGTTATTTTGGTTCTTAAGGAACTACAGGATAGTGCCGGAATAGTACTAAATAATATTACCTTCTCAAATTCAGAAGTTGTGGAAGGTTTAAAATTTGAAAATGAAGATGAACCTCCTACAGAATATATGCAAGAGGGAAACAGACTTACAGGGGAAAAAGCGAAGGAACCTGAAAAAGAAGATATTAGTCCGCATCCTGATAATACAGTGTTAAAGATGGAAGTAAGGACAAGTTTTAATTGTAGTTATCAGCAATTAAAAAATTTACTGTATGCCGCTGATGTATCTTCAAATAAAATAGTGATTAGCAATCTTTCCGTTTCGGGAGGAACGGATGAGTTATCGGGAAATATAACCCTGTTGTTTTGGGGACTTGTCAATAAAGAAAAAGCTTTTCCGGATTGGGATATCGAATTGGAAACAGGAAGGCATAATCTTTTTTAAAGGGTAGCTTGGGGAGAAGATATATAGTGTATAGTAATTTGGATAAGAAGATGAGATTATTAAAACATATTAATAACAGATTAGGATTTTCATTGGTAGAAGTATTGCTAGCAGTTGCTCTGATAGGGATTCTGGCTATCCCTATTTCTATGCTGTTTACGATTTCTGTCGAGAAGAATGATGATGTCGGAAAAAGAACACATGCGTATTCAATTGCTGCAGATTATATGGAGAGAATAAAAGCTAATCCGTTGGTAATTAATGAAAACATTGCTGAAGTGATTGATTTATCAATTCCGATAGGTGATGATTGGATGGAAGTGCCCTCCGGAGATTCGGATTATTGTGCATATATTATTATAACGGAGAATGCAGACCCTTTACCTCAGTATAGTGATATTAAAAGCTTAAAGGTAAAAATAAAGGTGACAAGTAAGAATATAGAAAGAATCTTGGTTGAATTAATATCTGATGTATCTGTTTTAGGGAGTTGATATTGTGAAAACAATAAAAGAATTATTATCTGAAAAGGGTTCGGTATTTATTATTTCTATGCTTATATTTGCATTGTTATCTGTTTTGGGACTTGCATTAATCACTGTTTCAACAGGAAACTTTGTTATGGCTAATTCGTATATAGATGTAAATAAAGCATATTATGCAGCAGATGGTATTATGGAACAGATATATGTCGCATTAAAGCAGCTATCAATAGAATATAATAGATTTGAACTTCCCAATAAGATACACAGTGCTTTTAATGAAATAATTAACAATGAAACCGATGAGGCAAAGGGTAAGCACGTTGAAATTGAATATGACACATCAATCATCACCTGGAATAACGATATAAACTTTCCTGTAACTGTGACATATTCTATTAATAATATTAAAAAAACCATTGCTGCGGAATTCATTTTGCAGGTTCCGGCAGATGTAGGTCCTATATTTTCTTATGCTACTACCAGCGGTGGGGATATTGAAGGAGAAAATACTTCAAAAGTTAATCTTAAATATGACAAAGGTGAGGTAATCCATATAGGTGGAGAAGTTGATGATATAATAAATTTTAAATCCCATCCTCCGGAGGTAGTAAATGATGCTTATATTTCACAAATACTTCAGTCCTTCACAAATTCATCGCTATACTATTATCCTAATTTAAATGCTAACCCACTCTTTTTTCTTAGGAGTGACGGAAATGACCTTGTTATTAATATTGACAACTTGGATAAAAAAGATGTATTAATAATATCTACGGGAAATGTAGTACTCCAAAGCACTAACCCGGAGACAAGTAGTTTTACAGCAGTAATTATAGCTAAAAAAAACATTATATTCAGTATACCCCGGAATAAAAATATTCATATATCATTATTATCACCTCAGAAAGCAGAAGAGATAATTAATGCTTCGGAAAAAGCTCAGGAGTTTTTGAGCGAGTTAATGGAAGAACTTGGCGGATTGAATTCAGTACCGCCTGATGCAAAGGTTAACTTTTGGAAGGAAGTTTATTAATATAAGACAACAAAAGGAGAGATAAAAATGACAGGTAAAAAAAAGATACTTGTAGTTCATGGTCCCAACTTGAATTATCTTGGGAAACGAGAAAAGAACATTTACGGAAGTGCGACATTTGAAGACTTAAATGAGAAGCTTCTAGAGGAAGCCAAACAGTTAAACCTTGATGTAGAGATTGTTCAATCTAATCATGAAGGTGAGATAATTGACATAATACAAGATGCTGACAAGGAAAAGGACGGTATAGTTATAAATCCCGGTGCGTATACCCATTATAGTATAGCAATAAGAGATGCAATAAAGTCAGTTGATATACCGGTGGTAGAAGTGCATTTGTCCAACATACATTCAAGAGAAGAATTTCGTTCAAAATCGGTTACAGCCCCTGTATGCATAGGTCAGATTTCAGGTTTTGGATTTGAAAGTTATATTTTAGGGTTAAGGGCGTTAAAGAACCACGGGTGACGGGAAACTACGGAAACCACAGGGACAGAAACCACGGGGACGGTTCCGAAACCACGGGGACGGTTCCTATGGTTTTCTTCCCCCTTATACGGGGTACCATGCGGCGGATTCCTATGGTTCTTGTTCCCCCTAATAGGGGGATGTCGCATTAGCGACAGGGCGTCTGCCTTTTATGACTAACCGTCCAACCAAATCTGACCCCCAGCCCTTTGGGCAGCCCCCTGTTAGGGGCACGAGGAGTTAGTTTTTCCTGACCCCTGTATCCTGTACCCTCCCTCACTTATTTCTAATAATATCCCCAATCTTTTTAATCTCAGAAAGCACCAATGCAATATCGGCTTTGGTAGAAATACTTTTTGCTCTATCGTAGAAAGATTCTATGCCATCTCCACTTTCTCCTCTAATAGATGACATGTATTCTTGCTTGACAATTCGAGTATCTTTTAAGTTTTTACAAACTGTTCGGTAGTTTACAAGGCATGTAATTATCCTATCATTATCCAAGGTTATTATAGTGTTTTTTTCATTTGCAGGGTTTACACTTTTAACAACTTCAAATCTTATATAACCGACACTGCCATCACTTTCTATTATTGGTTTTCGCATTTTTAGAGGTATTAATGTCATTTCCTCATTTATGGGAATCGGCAAAGTGTTGCTTTTGTTAATAATAGAACTGTATTTTTTTCTGCATTCTATCAAATCAATATGGTATAGTCTTGCAATATTATTAAGAACTGATTTTACTTTTTTGTTTACCCTATGTTCATTATTACTCTTGTCTATGATAATTGAAATATCACCACGGTTTTCTTGATAGATAGGAATAATTGCATTAACTTTAGTCAATAACTCTTTATATATATTTTTCATTTGCGATATCTTCCTTTCATGAAAACATATTAATGTTACATAATATTAATTTTGTATACTAAATGTGAATAAGATGAAGTAATGTTTCATATTTGTATCAGATGGAACTTTTTTTCTCCCTAATACGTCATATATAACAAGAGCAAGGGAATAGAACTGCCCCGGTGCAGTAGGAACAACGCATTGTAACTGCTTGAGTAATTATTTCCATTGCTGTATAATAAGATACATAATAACGAAAAAATGAAAGGTGGTTTTTAAATGAAAGGAAGAATTGCAATTTTATTAGTGCTCTTAATCTGCTTAACCGGCTTTAATTCTTTTGCGCTTGAGAGCACTACAGAAGTATCTGATGAGTTTAAAGTGCAGGTTACAAAGCCGGAGGAAGTAAGTGAGCCAAGTGATAAAGATGTTGAAGAAATTGTAAAGGTAGTTAAGTCAAAGATAACTATACCTGACAGTTATACAAAATTTACAACAGGAATGAATAACTATGATGGCAAGGTATTATGGAATCTTAGTTGGTCCAGTGAAAATGATGGGTATATGAGTGCCGGTGACGGAAATATCTATGTATCGGTTGATGGCAAAGGGATTATCATGAATTTTAGTCACTATAAGTATAACAGGGAATATGATTATCAAAAGAAAATCCCTGAGATTTCAAGACAACAAGCTTATGATTATGCAAAGGGGTTTATTAGCAAAGTAGGTTCTGATATTTTAGACGAATTAGATTTTAATAACAGCCCTAAAAATTCAGGATTATCATTTGAAGGTGATTATTATGTAAACATCTATAGAAAAGTTAATGATGTTCCTTTTTATGAAAATAGTATTTCGATAACTTTGGATGGTAAAACAGGAGAGATAAAAAATTACTACCGTAATTGGTTAGATGACCTTACCTTTCCAAAACCGGAAGGTGTTATAGATTTATCATCAGCTCAAGAAGCATATAAAGAAAAGATAGGACTGGTACTAAAATATAGAAAAGAATATGTGAATGATAACAACAAGATTTATCTTGAGTATTCACCCGGTAGTGTTAATCGAAATGCTTTTATCGACGCATTGACAGGTGAAAGAATAAACAATAACCCATATTATGATATCTATGGTTATGGTGGCGGCTCTGATGAAGTGATGAGGTCGGCAGCGAAAGAAATGAATTATAAAGAGGCAGCAGATATGGTGCAATTAACTGAAGTGGAATTAAGGGAAACCAAAGCAATAAGAGGTCTTATCACAGTTGAAGAGGCAGAAAAAATTCTTCGCGGCATAGAGGCCTTTGGAATTGATGAAGAATTTAAGTTAAGTAGTTTTAACCTAAATAGATATACCCAAGAAGAAAAATATCTTCTAAATCTTCATTTTATTAAGAACATAGATAAGGTTGACGAGGGCATTTCAGATGAGAAATTAAAGCTTATGATAGCTGCAGGTGAATATAATGAATATGCAAATGTAACAATGGATGGGCAAACAGGTGAAGTATTATCCTTCCATTCTTATGGTAGACAAAGCAGTGAAGGCGAAAGAAAATATGAAACAGAAGAGCTTAAAAAAATGGTTGAAGGGTTTTTAAATGAATATAAACCTGACAAGTTTAAGCAGACAAAAATTTTAGAAGTTGCTGACGAAATGGCTGAATATATTACGCGCCCATATCCTGAAACGGACGGATTTAATTATATAAGAATAGTTAACGGTATACCTTTTGAGGATAATAGACTAGCAGTATTTTTCAATAAATCAACCGGTAAAATAAGTAGTTATTCTGAAAGTTGGGATGAGGTTGAATTTATATCAGCCGATAATGTTATAGGTAATGAAAAAGCACATGATGTTTTGTTTAATGATATAGGACTTGAGTTAAGGTATATGGCAGTTCCTAAGTCAAAGGATGTTAGCGTGGATTATTATACGGGTAGAAGAGAAAACATGGATGTAAAACTTGTATATGCTCCGGCATATAATAAGCCCGTATCCATAGATGCAAATAGTGGCGTTGTTATAAACATGTACAATAGCGAACCGTTTATAGAAAAAACAGAATTCAGTTTTAACGATATTGAAGAACATTTTGCCCGGGAAGCTATTATAGCACTTTCAGAAATTGAGGTATTGGAGTATGAAGAAAGCTACAGACCTGATGATGTTATTAAGCAAAAGGAATTGCTTTCAATTGTATCAAAGATAAGGGGAGACTACTATATACCCATTCTCAGAGGTGAAGCGGCTACACAAGCTGAAGTCGACAGAATGTATCGTGGTTTAGAAATGTCCGGCATTATTGATGAGGAAGAAAAGAATCCGGATGCAGATATTACCCGTGAAGATGCTGTTAAATATCTACTTCGTGCAGCCTCTTACAGAAAATTTGCAGAACTTGACCAGAGCTTATTCAATTGTGATTTTAAGGATAAGGATGAAATAAATCCTGACCTTGTAGGTTATGTTGCAATATCTAAAGTATTAAACATTATTAACGGAAATGATGGATATTTTAATCCAAAAGGCTCATTAACCAGAGGCGAAGCAGCAGTTATGATATACAACTATTTAAAAAGATAGAAAAGCTAATAAAAATGACGGTGGTTTATCCACTGTCTTTTTTTTTGCCCTTCAGAGCATTAAATGGGCGAATTGAATCCCTAAATTAATAAAATGTCTGATTGTTAAAATTAAATGTTTTATTATGCAATTACAGTTAAATGCTTCTTTGCTATAATGGAATTGTTTAGATGTTTTTGAAATTTTAATAATCATAAAAGATTTTATATTAATATGTAAGAGGCTCACAAATGTTTTAGCTAAGTTGCTTAACTTTAGAATAACTCTAATGACATTATAAGGTGATACATCTTTGTCATAGTGTGATTTATTGGTTTCGGTGTAGGCTTAAAAAACGGATAATATAACGGATAATATATATGAAACCGTTAAATATTAAAATCTAAGGAGGGTTTAACAGTGAAGAAGGAAATGAAAAAGGTGTTTTTTTTAAGTGTAATTTTAATTGTATTGACATGTGTATTCATGAGTGGAGCATACGCTCGCACTTCGTATGACATAACGAATGTAGCAGGTGTTACCGGTGGAGGAGGAGTTATTAATACTGCTGCGCGCCGAGAGTTTACTAGTGCTACCTTGGGTAAGGGGAAGGATTTTGCACCGAGCGTAGAATTTGGTGAAGGAACAGGTTTTAATGTAGAAATTTTAGCCGGGGATGCACCTGCACCTGCCAGCGGGGACTGTCTGAAGATGGTATCAGAGGGAGAACCTTTCTATGTTGCAAGAGTACAGCAAGAAGCCCAAGCAGCAAGGAAGGGCCCCAATAATATGGCTTTGACAGGACGAGTTACAGATCAGTATCGTGTAAGTGTTTTTGTTAAAACAGAAGGACTTGCTGAAGGTGTAAAGCCATATTTAGAAGTTACATATTTCGCAGCTAGTGCATTATATAAAGATTATGTTTTTGTAAGTGACGGTATTGATACGGGAGGAAAATGGCAGGAGATTGATTGTGTGTTCACACAGCCTGAGATTATAGAAGCTAGACCTAGACACTACGAAATAAGGATGCATCTTCCCGGGCAAGGAACTGTGTATTGGGACCATCTAAGGATATGGACAGATGATTTTACCTATTATAAAAACGGTTCTACGGTATCCTCAATTTCGGAAGGCACATTAGATATTACATATCAGCCGATAGATTCTGCTCATGCAGTAGGAGACACAGTTACAATGATTACCGCTCTATATGAAGAAACTCCAAATGGACCAAAGCTTGTTAATATAGCTCCCGTATTATCAACAACAAAACAATCTGACGCACCGATACAACTAAAAAATAGTATAGATATAGGTTCCAAATATGCAAAGGGAGGCACTATAGTCAAGACTTTCTTTTGGGACACATTATCAGATATTATTCCTGCCGCCGGTGTCGAAAAGTTAGAATATTAGATTTAAAAAATATGCCACAGTCTGACGGTTCCGTTCCCTTCGGTTGTTCGCTTTGCTCACAAGGACGCTTGAACTGTCGCCATAGCTATTTAAGACCTGATGAAGTTTAATTAAGTAGAGGTTGTCATGATAACCAAAAATGACAGTGGTTTATCCACTGTCATTTTTTTGCTCTCCTTTACCAATGACGAATATAATGGTATAATGGTGTAAAATGTGGGAAAGGGGATGATATAAATGGGAGAAGAGCTTATCCTAAGCGATATGCACCTAGATATTTTAAAGGAGATGGCTAATATTGGAGCAGGAAATTCTGCTACTGCATTATCTGAACTTATTAATAAAAGGGTAAATATGAATGTTCCTGAGGTCAGGGTTGTTCCTTTTAATGAGCTCGATGAAGCAGTTGGTGGAGTTGAAACTTTAGTTGCAGGAATATATATGGAATTCACCGGTGAGATTGACGGTACAATCATCTTTATTTTAGACAGTTCATCCGCTTTTAATATGAAATCATTTTTTAAAGATATACCGGGAATTTCATTGGAGAAAGATATATCCGAATTCGATGTTTCTTTTTTTAAGGAAGTGGGAAACATACTGGCAGGAGCATATCTTAAAGCGCTTAATGGGTTAACCGGATTACAGGCAAAGCATTCAGTGCCTCTTTTTGCTTATGATATGATAGGGGCTATTATGAGTGTACCATTTATTGAGTTTGGGAAAATAGGTGAACAGGCTGTATTTATAGATACCGAATTTACAGAGGGTTCAAAAATTGTTAAGGGTCATTTTTTTATTATTCCTGAATATCATGCTTTTTCCAAAATACTTGAGGCTATAGGGGTTGAATAATGGAGACAATAAGAGTAGGGATGGCTGATTTAAGTACATCAAAACATCCGTCAGTATTAATAACACAGAGTTTAGGCTCATGTGTAGGTATTGCTTTATATGATAAAAAAAGAAAAAATATTGGTCTGGCGCATATAATGCTTTCGGATAGCAAATTAATAAAGAATAACAGTAATACCTCAAAATTCGCAGATACAGCTATTGAGGAATTACTTAGGCAAATGTTTCTTTTAGGTTCTTCTAAATGTGATATCATTGCTAAAATAGCCGGTGGCGCCTGTATGTTTACATATAAGAACAATGTAAGTAATTTTTTAAATATAGGGCAAAGAAATATAGAAAGCACAATTAAACACTTGGAGGAAAAGTGTATTCCCTTGATATCAAAGGATGTTGGAGGAGATTATGCTCGCACTGTAGAATTAGATTCCGAGTGCGGGGATTTAAAAATAAAAACAATAGCACATGGTATTAAAATTATATAAAGGATATGGTTATGAAATTATTTAAATATGAAACACATGCACACACATCAGAAGTCAGCAAATGTTCAAAGATAACGGCAGCAGAACTTGTACGGTATTATAAAAAAAGCGGGTTTAGCGGGGTTTGCATAACAGACCATTTTTTAAACGGTAATACTTTGGTGCCATATGATTTACCCTGGGAGGGGCAAATTAATTTCTTTTGCAGAGGGTATGAAAAGGCATTTAAAGAGGGGCAAAAAATAGGAATTGATGTTTTTTTCGGTTGGGAATATTCGTATAGAGGCACAGATTTTTTGACTTACGGGCTTGACAAGGAATGGTTGTTAAATCATCCTGAAATTATGACTTTTAACACAAATGAATATTTGGACTTCGTACATGAAAGCGGTGGATTTATTGTTCACGCACATCCGTTTCGTGAAGCAGATTATATAGATATGATTAGATTGTTACCACGTAAGGTTGATGCTGTTGAGGTGCTTAATGCGTGTAGATTGGATTTTGAAAATGAATATGCATATGAATATGCAAATAAATATAACCTATTAAAGGTTGCCGGAACAGATAATCATGTAGGGTATAGAGACAAAATCTGCGGGATACAGGTAACAAAGCCTTTTAAGCATATAAATGATATGGTTAATGCAATAAAAAATAATCAAATAAGAATATTCACAGACATCAATGAATAGCCAATACCAAGTTTTTACTTTGAAGCAAAACAGTAAAATGAATTAAGCTGACAGAGATAAAATGACCTGTATAGCAGTATATGAAGTGCTTACGTGTATAGAATTATATGGACATGATGGTTAAT
>LSQX01266485.1_pt2 | contig 14648 bp, 17 predicted proteins | sample 654561 | NCBI WGS metagenome assembly LSQX01 (sample SAMN04489861, study PRJNA283612) | anaerobic digester metagenome | isolation source: 4 biogas reactors fed with cattle manure at either 37C or 55C with and... | place: Denmark: Kongens Lyngby | collected 2014
CTTTACCAAAATTTCCTAAAAAGATTGCGCTAATTACTTCAGCATCAGGAGCAGCCATTGAAGATATGAGGCATGTTGCAGCAAAAAGATGGCCTTTAGTAAAGCTTATCTTAATTGATAGCTTAGTTCAGGGCAAAGAGGCAGCTCCAAGCATAGTTAGATCGATAAAAAAAGCTCAAAACTTAAGTGTGGATATTATCATTTTAGCTAGAGGCGGGGGAAGTGTTGAGGATTTGTGGGCATTTAATGAAAAAGAGGTAGCACTTGCACTTTTTGAGTCCAAAGTTCCTACCATTAGCGCGATAGGACATGAGATAGATTATGTCATAACTGATTTTATCGCAGATAAAAGAGCGCCAACCCCCTCAGCTGCCATGGAGATAGCGCTGCCAGATTTGAATGAACAAAAGATGAGCATAGATTATTTAAGCGAGAGCCTTTTGAAAAAAGTTGAATGGAAGATTGGCTTTTTGTTTGAATTAATCAAACAGATGCAAAAAGCACTTATTTATAAATCTCCTAAATCAAAATTAAAATATAAGCTAGAAGAGATTTTAAATATTGCAAAATCATTAAAAAATTCTTTCGCCCAAAGAGTACAAAAAGAGGAGTTTTTGCTAAAAGAATATAGTGAAACTTTGCAAAACTCTTTAAGGAAAAAGCTATATGAAAAAGAGTTAAATTTAAAAAGTTTAATGAGTGCATATGAGGCAAAAAGCACAATGTTTAAGATAAAAGAGAGTTTTGCACAAATTTTATATGAGGGCAAGCCAGTAAATTTAAATGAGTTAAAAGTTAAAGATGAGATAGAGATTGAAACATTAAAAAGAACTTTAGGTGCAAAAATAGTAAAAATCAAAGAAAATTAACGGCAATACTATTTTTTTAGATAGTATATATCGATAAAAATTATGAAATAAGATTTCTTAAAGGATCTATTTGACTGAAATTAAAAAGAAGATATTTAAAAAAAAGTACTCTTTGCAAATTACAATTCTTACACTTTTTGCATCAATTGCGGCAATATTTTTAGCAATCGTAGGCTCACAACTTTTTTATGTTGATAGAAAACTCTCTTTAGAGACAATCAATATGAAAACTTCAAATATAGTCCAAAGCATTCAAAACTCCATAAAAGAGAGTGAATCAACCCATCTTCAAACAGTATCTTTAATGAATAAAATTGCCCCAGATAGAGGAATGGATTTTTATATAGATATTTTAAAAACCCAAAAAGCACTCTATGCAGCCTATACTGGCTATGGTGATGGAAGTTTTTATGAAATTATAAATTTAGATATAGATGAAGAGTTAAGAAAAAATTATAATGCTTCAAATGAAGATAGATGGCTTCTTATCATAATTGATGGTTCGCACATAGAAAAAAGGGAACTTTTCTTATATGATAAAGAGTTAAATTTAAGAAGTCAAAGAGTTGAAGATAATAGCTATGATGCAACCTCTAGGCCTTGGTATAAGATGGCTTTAAAAGATGAAAAAGTGATTAAAACGCTTCCATATAAATTTTCTCACATTGATGCTTATGGGGTTACTTACTCACAAAAATTAAAAGATTCAAACAATGTAGTCTCAATTGATGTCTTGCTAAAAGATTTTAAAAATCTCTATAAAGATTATCTTGATGCAGATGGCATGGAGATGTATATGTTTCAAAATGGTAAAGAGATAAAGCCTTATATAGCAACTAATCAAGATATTTTTCAAAGATTTATAGAGTTAAATTTGGATTTAAATGAGTTAAATGAACCAAAAATTATTGAAATTGGTGGTGAAAAGTTTATCACTCAAGCTATCTTGATAGATGGATATTTTGAAAATGAATATATGCTTTTTTTGGCAAATTATGAAAAAACCATAAATCCATACAATCAAAAAACCTATAAATTAATCCTATCTTTCATATTGACATCTTTACTAATGGCTCCTTTGGTCTTATATTTTTCAAAAATAGTAGTCAGACCAATTTTTAGGCTTGCTATTGAGAGCGAAAAGATTAAAAATAGAGAGTATGATGTGGTGGAGGTGAAGAGTTTCATTAAAGAAGTATCCATCCTCTCAAGCGTATTTAGCGCAATGAGTGAATCTGTTAAAAACCATCAAGAGTATTTGGAAGAAACCGTTAAAAAAAGAACAAAAGAGTTAAATTTAAAAAATGAAGAGCTCTATAAAAACTCAATTACTGATAAATTAACAAATATATACAACCGCGCAAAACTTGATTTGGCACTAAGTGAAGAGATAGATAGAAGCAAACGATATGGCTCAATATTTTCAATAATTTTAATAGATGTAGATTTTTTTAAAAAAGTAAATGATAATTATGGACATCAAGTTGGAGATGATGTTTTAAAACAAAGTGCTAAAGTGTTGCTAGAAAATATTAGACAAACTGATTTGTTAGGAAGATGGGGAGGTGAAGAGTTTTTGATAATTTGCACACAAACAGATAAAGAGTCCGTTTTAGTTTTAGCAGAAAAATTAAGAAAAACTATCAAGTCACACAAATATTCAACCTATCCAAAAGAGGTTACTATAAGTCTTGGAGTTGCTACTTATAGTGAAAAAATAAAGAGTGTTGATGATATTTTGCTTAGCGCAGATAGAGCTTTATATGATGCAAAAAACCAAGGAAGAGATAGGGTTGTAGCTTCTTAGTTTAAGGAATTGCCTTTAGCCCATAGTTAAATACTCCAAAAATATTTTGAGATTTAAGTTTTGAAAGAGCTTTATCAATAGCAGTTGGCTCTTTCCATTTTGGCTCACTTACCCCACTTAAGCTAATGAGAACTTTTTTTGCATCTTGCAAACTTCCAATATCATCAACTAGCCCAATATCCTTAGCCTTGCTTGCTAAAAAAACCCTCCCTTGTGCAAAAACTTCATCATCTAAATCTATCTTTCTTGCCTCTTTTACATCATTTACAAACATTAAGTAAGCTTCATCAACCAACTCTTTAATAGCCTCTTTTTCAAACTCTTCCCACTCTCTTGTAAAAGTTCCAATTTGCTTATATCTTCCAGCTGTTACAACCTGCTCTTTTACCCCTAGCTTATCAGCTAGTGGCTTTATGTTTGGAGCTTGAAATAAAACACCAATAGAACCAACAAAAGAGCCTGGATTTGCCACAATATGATCTGCCCAAATGGAAGCGTAGTAGCTCCCACTTGCCATTGTCCCAGCCCCATAAGCAACCACTGGTTTTTTAGCCACTAAAGATTTAACAGCCATCATCACTTCCACAGATGCCCCAAGCGCGCCTCCAGGAGAGTCTATATGCAAAAGCACACCTTTTATATCGCTACTATTTTCAAGCTCATATATAGTTTCAGTTAATTTTTTAGCCTCATCAATAGTTCCATAGATTTCTACCGAAGCTAAATTGGGTGTTTGGATATTTTTAGTAGAAGTTTGGGTAAATAGCCAGCTTATAAAAAGTAAAAAGACCAAAGCTTTAAAATGCCTGCCTATAAAAGATAAAAACTCATTGATAGATTTAAAAACCATTTTAAACATCTATCTCTTCTCCTTTAATGTACACTTTTTTTGCTTTTTTTGTATGTAAAATTGTTTGGATTGGAAGATTTTCTTTAGTAGTTTTAGGGATAGATAAAGCTATAAAAGTTGCATCCTTACCCACTTTAAGAGATCCTTCATTTAAATTAAGTGCGTAAGCAGCCTCTTTTGTTACACTTAGGAGTAGCTCTTTTGCTAAAGAGTTTAAATTTAAATCATAATGAAGCATCAAAGCTGCCCTTAGCTCATCCCAAAGATTTAATGAATAGTTTGAACTAAGCCCGTCCGTACCAATATTTAGTGGAATTTCCATCTTTTTTAACTTTTGAAATGAAATCTTACCTGAGCCTAAAAGTCTATTTGAAACGGGACAATGAGTAATGGATCCTCCAATATTTTTAATAAAATCAAGCTCTTTTTCATTAGCAAAAACGCAGTGAGTAAAAAGAGTTTTAACATCTTTAAAAAGAGTTAAAAAATCCATTCCACTACAAAAAGGTTTAGAGTAAGGTGAGAAAGATTTAAAAAACTTTGCAAAATCCCCCTCGCCTTTATCAAGCCACTCTCTCTCAGCTAAAGATTCCATAAAGTGGGTTGAGACAACCATATTCTCTTTTTTTGCAATATCTAGTGCATTTTTTGCTAAGATTGGGTGGGTTGAGTATGGGGAGTGGATAGATAGTGCTGGGGTTAGGTTTTGTGAGCTTTTATCAAAAACTGCTCTAAGTCTTTGTTTAAACTCATCAAATAAAATATCCACTGAATCAGGTCTTGAGCCTAAAAGTTCAGTAAAAAAAGTGACATGAAGGGGAGTTTTTGTGCAAGGATTTAAATCTAATCCAAAACTACTAATAGCGCCAATTGCCGTAGTGCCAAAGCTTAACAACTCTTTTAGTTTATCTTCTATAATTTCATCACTTATTTTATCTTGAAGTTCATCACGGTTTTTAATGACAGAGTTTAGCCAAGTTATAAAATCACCAAACTCTAAAAGCCCACTGCTTGCGCAGTACTCTAAATGAGTGTGTGGATTTATAAGGCCAGGCATTAAGAGTGTATTTTTTTCAAGTTCATTAAATATAATATTTGGATATTTTTGCTTAATATTGAAAAATTCACCTATTTCCACAATCTTCTCATTAAAGACTAAAGCGGGCTCTTTTAAGATAGTAAAATCCTCATCACATAAAAGAGCAAAATCTGCCTTTATTCCTCTCATTTAATCCCTTTTTTAACTACTTTTGTTGCTAGGAGCCCATTGTAGCAAATTTTTAGTTTGATGGTGTTATAATCTACCCTTACTTAATACTTAAAAGGAAATGTATGAAAATCGTAGTTATCCAAGGGCCAAATCTAAATATGCTAGGGCATAGAGAGCAGCATATTTATGGAGCAATGAAGCTTGAAGAGATACACGCTCAAATGGAAGCAGCAGCTAAACAAAACAATTTTGAAATTGAGTTTTTTCAATCAAATTTAGAGGGTGAAATAGTAGATAGAATTCAAGAGTGTTTAGGCGAAGCTGATGGAATCATCATAAACCCAGCAGCATATGGACACACTTCAATTGCCATAAGAGACGCTTTAGCTTCAGTTGCTTTGCCTGTAGTTGAGGTGCATATTAGCAATATTTATAGAAGAGAAGAGTTTAGACACACAAGTTTAATAGCTCCAGTTTGTGCGGGACAAATAGTAGGCTTTGGGCCATTTGGGTACCACTTAGCTACAGTTTCTATCATTCAAATAATAGGTGAAATTGTTGCTAGAAGGGAAGCTCAAGCAAAAGAGTAAAGCGATGAGGGCAACTCTTTACATCAGTGAATCAGCGCAAAAAGATATAACCAATTTTCAGTGCGACAATGCAATTGTCATTAAATACTTAGAAAAAAGCTATTTTATCACCGATGGAAGATACACTTTTGAGGCTAAAAACAGTGTCAAAGAAAATGTTTTTGTCATTGAAGCTAAAGAAGGCTTAGAGAAAAGTGCAAGACTTTTACTAAGAGAGCTTGGAGTTAAAAAAGCTCTCTATGATCCATCTAAATGGAGTGTTTTTAAATTTGACTCTTTATCTAAAAAGCTAAAAAATATTAAATTTATACCCATTTTAAATCTATCTCAAAAAGAGAGGATTATTAAAAATAGTAACGAAATAAAAGCCTTAACAAAAGCTGTTAAAATTGGCGAGAGAGCATTTGAAAAGTTTGTAGAGTTTATAAAAAATGAGGGTATTGGTTTAAGTGAAAAGGAGCTTCATTATAAAGCCATAGATTTTTTCACTTCAAATGGAGCACATGAGCTTAGTTTTTCCCCAATAGTAGCCATAAATGAAAACGCTGCTAAACCACATGCCTTGCCAACAGATTTAAGGTTAAAAGAGGGGGATTTGCTATTAATTGACGCTGGGGTTAAAGTAGATGGATTTTGCTCAGATAGAACTAGAACTATCGCAGTTGGAAAAAACATGAACGCTAGTAAAATTCAAAAATTCTCTAATCAAAAAATCCAAAAAGTTTATGATACTGTATTAAAAGCTCAAGAAAGCGCCATAAAAGCAGTAAAGCCTGAGGTTTTGGCTAAGCAGATTGATAGCGTTGCAAGAGAAGTGATAGCAAATGCTGGATATAAAGATTTTTTTATTCACTCAACAGGACATGGTGTAGGTAGAGATATTCATGAATTGCCAGTTATTTCAAAATCATCTTCTAGTGTGTTAAAAGAGGGTATGATTTTTACAGTTGAGCCAGGAATTTATCTGCCAAATGAGTTTGGCATAAGAATAGAAGATATGCTTGTAGTAACTAAAGATGGAGCAAGGGTATTGTAGTGATAGAGGTTTTAACTACTAAAGAATTTCCAATCAAACAAAAAAGAGACAACTCTTATAAGTATGAGGCTTTAATAGGCATTGGAGGAAATATTGGAGATGTTTTAAAAAGATTTAAAAAACTGTTTTATTATTGGCAAAAACATCCCCAATTAAAAATCTTACAAACCTCACCTTTGCTAAAAAACCCAGCATTTGGGGAAGTTAAGCAGGATGATTTTTTAAATGCAGTTGCCCTAATCCAAACAAGTCTTTCAGCCCAGCACCTACTTAAGCATCTTTTACATACTGAGGGTAGATTTGGTAGGGTTAGAACTATCCCAAAAGGACCAAGAACATTAGATTTGGATATGATATTTTATGAAGATAAAAACTTATCTTCTAAGCACTTAACATTGCCCCATCCAGGATGGAAATCTAGGACTTCAGTATTAGTTCCACTAGCTTTAATGCAACAAAGGATTAAATAGTGAATTTTTTAACTTTTACGGGTGAAACTCCAGCGCAAGCACTTAAAAAAGCTCAAAATGAGTGCGGAGAGGATGCATATGTAATAAGCACAAAGCAGGTGAAAAAAAAGAGTTTAAACTCCCCAGGGCTTTATGAGGTAATTGTAGCTCTTGAAGAGAGTATGCCAAAGCCAAAAGAGATTAAAAGGGAAGATAGTGAAGATGTGCTATTAAATATCTCTGAGGCAGCAAAACAGATTTCAAAAATCGCAAATGTTTCTACTGATAAAAAAGTAAAAGAGAGTAAAGAACTGCCTTTAACGGAGAGTTTTTCAACTAAAGAACTTGGAACAATAAAGCAAGAGATAAATAAACTTGCAGATAAAATTAAACTAATTCAAGAAATGTTTTGGGATGAAAAGGCTCCGCAAAGAGATAATTTAGCCATACCCTCAGAGTTTGCACAAATATATAAATTAGCAATGCAAAGTGGCATGAGCAAAGAGCACTTAAACACCATAATGAGACTAACTTTGGAGCATATGCCAACAAGGATGAAAAGTAGTAGTGAAACAGTTAAGCGATATTTTCAAGTTCTGCTTCGTAAAATGATACCAGTTAGGCATGAGTCAACCCTCAATAAAGGGCAACAAAAAGTAATGATGTTTGTTGGGCCAACAGGAGTTGGCAAAACAACCACTTTAGCAAAATTAGCTGCAAGATACTCTTATCTTGCTCAGCAAAGATATAAAGTTGGAATCATAACCTTAGATACTTACCGTATTGGAGCAGTTGAGCAACTTTTTCAATATGCCAAAATGATGAGATTGCCAGTTGAAGATGTGGTTGATATAAATGATTTTGAAAATGCCATAAAATCTTTGGCGTATTGCGACATCATATTAGTTGATACAGTTGGTAGCTCGCAGTATGATAAAGAGAAACTTTTAAAACTAGACACCTTTTTAAAAGATAGTAGTGCACAAATTGATGTAAATTTAGTTCTCTCAGCTGGCACAAAACTTGAAGATTTAAAAGAGATTTACAGTAATTACTCCTTTTTAAATATAGACACTTTAATTTTTACAAAACTAGATGAAACAAAGGTATTTGGAAATATTTTTTCTTTAGTTTATGAGACAAAAAAACCGATAAGTTATTTCTCTACGGGGCAAGAAGTTCCAGATGATTTAAGAATTTCTAGTAGTGAATTTTTAGTTGAGTGTATTTTGGATGGTTTCAAAAAGGATTCTTATGAAAAATCAAGCCAATAAGCTAAAAACACTTGTGGGGCAAAAGCCAACTGATGGCTCACATGTTACTCATTTTGTAGCTATTACTAGCGGAAAAGGCGGGGTTGGAAAAAGTACCATTAGTGCAAATATGGCAAATATATTATCAAAAAATGGCTACAAAGTTGCACTTTTTGATGCTGATATTGGGCTTGCAAATTTAGATGTTATTTTAAATGTTCGCATACAAAAAACTCTTTTACATGTCTTAAAAGGTGAGAGTACTTTAGAGGATATTGTAGTTGAAGTTAAGCCAAATTTGCTTCTTATTCCAGGTGAGAGCGGGGATGAGATTTTAAAATATAATGATCAATTTATTTTTGAAAGGTTTTTTCAAGAAGCTAAGGCGCTAGATGGATTAGATTTTCTAATCATCGATACAGGGGCTGGGATTGGGGAAAATACCCAAATTTTCCTAGAAGCAGCCGATGAGGTCATCATAGTAACAGTGCCAGATCCTGCAGCAATAACTGATGCGTATGCAACTATAAAAGTTACAAGCAAGGTTAAAGATTCTCTTTTAATGGTTTTAAATATGGCTCGCAATGAAAAAGAGGCCATTATGATTTTTGATAAGATAAAAAAAGTAGCCCATCAAAACATAGGAACACACTTAAACTTAGAACTTTTAGGTAAACTATCAGAAGATAAAGGTGTTGCAAGAAGCGTGAAACAGCGCACGCTTTTTACAAATGATGCACCAAACTCTTTAGCTTCATCTGATATGAAAAAGATTGTAAACAATCTTGTATATCGCTTGGAACGAAAAGTGCTTGATGATAATTCAAGCCGAAGTTTTGGCAATTTTTTCAAGCGCTTAATGGATCAGTTTTAAGCTTTGAGCCAGGAGTTATTCTATATGCAACCTGAAAATTTTATCTATTTTTTAACGGTATGTGGTTTTTTTATTGGTATTATGTTTTCAGTAGCAAGTGGTTATGAAGCATTTGAAATACTGCTTTATACATTGGAAATTACGCTTTTTTTCTACCTTTTTGCCCATGTTGCTATTATGAATTTTGTAGATATAAGGCAGGTTGGAAAAAAACTATTTGATCATAAGCAGTATGAAGAAATAAGTTCATATTTTATTTTTGAACTACAAGAAAGAGAAAAAAGAATGGATGCACTTTTAAGAAATGATGATGTAGAGCCAAAAGAGCTTAAAAAAATGAGAAGAGATGAACCCTTACGCAAAAAAGCAGCTTAACGCATATAATCAAAATGAGAAAAGTCTTCAAGATGATTTAGTTTTACAATATATGCCAGCAGTTAGAGCGATGGCTTTTAGGCTAAAAGAGAGGCTCCCACCCTCAGTAGATGTGAATGATTTAATCTCCATTGGGCTTGAAGAGATGATAAAGCTCTCAAGAAGATATGATAAAGAGCAAAATGACTCCTTTTGGGGATTTGGTAAAAAAAGAGTTTATGGCTCTATGCTTGATTATTTAAGATCTTTAGATGTAATGAGTAGAGCAAACAGAAGGCTTTTTAAAACCATAGAAAAAGAGATTGAGATTTACTACAATGCTAATGGAATAGAGCCAAATGAAGAGGAATTAGCTAAGATATTAAATGAAGATATCGAAAAGATAAGAGATGCTAGAAATGCCTCTATGATAGCCATAACTTTACCAATAGATGAGCAAATTTCACTTTTTGAAGAAAGTAGTACCGAGGCAATAGTAGAGCAAGATCAGCTTTTAGAGGTGATAAGTAAGATAATCTCTACCTTTAAAGAGCGAGAGCAGCTAATAATTCAGCTATACTATTTTGAAGAGTTAAACTTAAAAGAGATAAGTGAGATTTTGGATATTAGTGAATCAAGAATTTCACAAATTCATAAAAAACTTTTAACTAAAATAAGAGAGGCACTAAACGATGGCTGACATTTTAAGTCAAGAAGAGATCGATGCCCTTTTAGAAGTTGTAGATGAAGAGGGCGATGCTGATTTAGTCTCCTCCATTGGTGGTGGAGATGTAGAAGATTCTAGGCAAGTTGTCTTATATGATTTTAAGCGCCCAAATAGAGTCTCAAAAGAACAACTTCGTGCCATAAAAGGGATCCATGATAAGATGGCAAGAAATCTTGCTTCTCAAATCTCTTCTATAATGAGATCCATTGTTGAGATACAACTTCACTCAGTAGATCAAATGACTTACGGTGAGTTTTTAATGAGTTTACCAAGCCCGACAAGTTTTAACGTCTTCTCATTTAAACCACTTGATGGAAGTTGTGTTATCGAAATAAATCCCTCAATTGCCTTTCCAATGATAGATAGACTTCTTGGTGGAACTGGCGAATCTTATGAATCAACTAGAGAATTAACTGATATTGAATTAAATTTACTAGATGCCATCTTAAGAATCGTGATGCAAAGATTAAGAGAGGGTTGGGCACCAATTACAGATCTTTATCCAAACATTGAATCAAAAGAATCAAGTCCAAATGTTGTGCAAATTGTTTCACAAAATGAGATAGTCATAATGGTTGTAATGGAGATAATAATTGGCAATTCAAGCGGCATGATAAATCTTTGTTACCCAGTTATATACCTTGAGCCAATACTCTCTAGACTTGCAAATAGAGACATTATGCTAGGTGAAACATCAGCTAAAAAAAGTAGAAATAAAGAGTTAAAAACTTTAGTTGGAAGAGCAGAGGTTTTCGTAGAGGCTCTTTTAGGGCGTACTGTAATGAAGGTTGGCGAACTTTTAGATTTGCAAGAGGGTGATATTTTAAGATTAGATAGGCCAGCAGATGATAACTCCATTGTGACAATAGATAAAAAAGATATATTTTTATCTGAAATAGGGTTATATAGATTTAGAAAATCCATAAAAATAAAAGAGTTAATAAGAACTGATAAAGATGAGATAAAAGCGCTACTTGAAGAGTATGAAGAGAGTAGGCGCGCGAAAGTCTCCTCATATGATGTTAAAGAGGAAGTGGTAAATGAGTGATTTTATTAAACTTTTAGGGCAAGAATTAATAACAACTGTAGAGGGTTTAACTGGGGTGATCCCATCTTTAGAGATAGTTGATATGGCAATACCTAGTAAAAAAACCTCAGTAGCCCTTCCAGTCATTTTAGCAACTATTGTAGTTAGCGGAGATGTAGAGGGTACTATGAAGGTAGCTCTTGCGCCATCTTTAGCAACAGGAATTGGCTCACTTATGATGGGAGAGGAAGAAGCTATCGTAAAAAAAGATATAGATGAAGATGATCTTGATGCTACTAAAGAGATTATTTCAAATATATTTGGCTCTTTTTCAACTGCTCTTGGAGCACAAAAAGATTTTCCAAAGCTCTCATTTAAAGTTGCAAATATTGAGTTTTTAGATGATGATTTAAGTGTTGATTTTAAAGATATGAAGAGCGCATTTGTTCATTCAATGACTATCTCATCCATTACAGATCAGATAATTTTTGCCATAGATGAAAATCTAAACAAAGAGATAAATAAAGAAGAAGAGCCTGTAAAAGGCGGAATTAGACAAGTTTTAAGTGAAGAGCTTAATAGTGAAGAGATGAGAAACATAGCTTTAATTATGGATGTCCAACTTCCTGTTAGAGTTAGAATTGGATCTAAAAAAATGCTCTTAAAAGATGTGCTTAGTATGGATATTGGCTCAGTTATTGAGCTTAATCAACTTGCAAATGATCCGCTTGAAATTTTAGTTGGTGATAAGGTGATAGCCATGGGTGAGGTTGTCATAGTAGATGGAAACTTTGGTGTACAAATAACTGAAATAGGTACAAAAAGAGAGAGGCTTGAACAGCTTCGCTAAGTAGAGGAGTTACCTCCTCTTTAGTTCATTTGCCAAATCTCTAGGCTTTAAATCAAGCTTTTCCGCAAGCTCCCTTAATGAACTATCTTTTGTTGCAACAACTCCTTTAGAGTTTAAGTATTTTATAGCTTCTTGATAGTTAAACCCCTCAATTTTACTAGCTTCTTCTAAGGTAAGTTTTCCAAATCCGCCACCGCCACCCGAAGTAGTTCCACTATTTAATCCTTTTGCAATAGTGTCAAACATAAAAGATGGAGTAGTATTATTTAGCGTGGCTAAAGTTTTTAAATCATCATTAATATTTCCCTCAATAAAACCACTTTTTTTATATATATTTAGCACCTTCTCTTCATCCCAGCCCATCCTAGAAGATAAAACTTTTAAAGATGAAAGCTCTGCATGTCCATATGGTGGAGATAAAAGATCGCTCTCCCAAGATAGCTCTAGCCTTTCTTGAAAATCTAAAAAATAGCTAAATGGAGGAGTTAGAGCAAGAGTACCAGCTATGAAAACCACACTTACTAAAAATGATAAAAGAAAGTTTTTATTTGAAAATGTAACCTCTCTTTTCTTGTTTTTCATATAGTTAATTAGTGGTTTCCAATTAAAATATATATGAAATAAAACTCCAACTACAAAAAGCACCATAAATGTCACATGAATATTTTCATACTCACTCTTAGTAAGCCCCATAAATTTCCAATCAGTCCAGTGTGCAAATCTCCCCTTTGGTGTAAAAAACAGAACAATTCCACTCCAAGTTAAAATTATAAAACCCCAAGTGATTAGCCATGATGTAAAAGCTCTAAGTCTCATTTAACCTCCTTTAAATTCTTTCCACCTATCATTTTAGAAACTATGCCTTCTTCTTCCCTAAATTCAGCAAAAATAACTCCCAAAATATGCAAAACAATAAAGATTTGAAAATATTTATAGGTTAGTTTATGAAGATCTTTTACCATTCCAAGAGTCTCTCTATCAAAACTTAAACTTTCTTTAAAATGTAAAATAAACCCAGTAACTACTACTAAAAAGATTGAAATATGTAGCAGATAATGAGAGATTTCAACTAACTTTTTATATAAACTAAGTGGTTTAAAATCCTCATTTTTTCCCTTTTTAAGCGCTAAGATTACTATCCAAAATATAAATACAAACAAAAGTCCATAACCTAAAATTATATGCCACTCCCACATTATATCTCTAATGCTTTTTGCTATTGTTGTAGCATCACTTTTTGAAATTATAATTCCTAGAGCGCTAAGTTTACCCATAATAATTTCTGAATTTACTCTATGACTTAAAAAACCTTTTCTAAGTAGTACCGTTCCAACCAAACCAAGAATCATAGCTGCATTTAACCAGTGCCAAACTCTATAAAATCCGCTATATTTCAAAAAAACTCCTTAATGTAAAATGTAGGATTAAATAGTACACCTAGATTGTTAACGCTGTGTTAATCTCTATTTTTCTACCTTTTAAGTCACTTTTTAGTATAATGAAACCTTTTTAAGAATTAAGGAAAACATAATGCGAGGTTATAAAGTCTTTTCAGGTACTGCAAATCCTGAGTTTGCAAAAAAAGTTGCAAGATATCTCTCTTTAACTCTATCTCAAGCGGACATAAAAAGATTTAGTGATGGTGAGATTAGCGTTCAAATTAGCGAAAGTGTAAGAGGGAAAGATGTTTTTATCATTCAGCCAACCTGTGCACCAGCTAATGTAAATTTGATGGAACTTCTTATCTTAACTGATGCCCTAAGAAGGAGTTCAGCCGATACCATTACAGCTGTAATACCATATTTTGGATATGCAAGACAAGATAGAAAGGCAGCTCCTAGGGTGCCAATTACTGCTAAGCTTGTTGCAAATATGATCCAAGCTGCTGGCATTGATAGGGTAGTAACTATCGATTTGCATGCAGGGCAAATTCAAGGTTTTTTTGACATTCCAGTTGATAACTTGTATGGAAATATAATTTTTTATGACTATGTAAAAAGCAAACATTTCAAAAATCCAATCATTGCTAGTCCAGATATAGGCGGAGTTGCAAGAGCTAGAAGCTTTGCAAAAAAGCTAGGCGTTGACATGGTTATAGTAGATAAGCGCCGTGAAAGAGCTAATGAGTCTGAAGTTATGAACATAATTGGAGATGTAGATGGAAAAGATGTCATCTTGGTTGATGATATGATTGATACAGCAGGCACCATTGTAAAAGCAGCTGAAGTTTTAAAAGCCAAAGGCGCAACCAGTGTGATGGCATGCTGTACTCATCCAGTTCTCTCAGGACCAGCTTATGATAGGATTGAAGAGGGTGTGCTTGATGAGTTAGTTGTTAGCGACACTATACCTTTAACAAAAGAGTCTTCAAAGATAAAAGTGCTCTCAGTTGCACACATATTTGGCGAAGTTATAAGAAGAGTTTATCATAATGAGAGTGTTAATGGACTATTTTTATAAGAGAGACTATGCAAAAAAATATTCGTAATTTTTCAATTATTGCCCATATTGATCATGGCAAAAGTACATTAGCAGATAGACTCATCCAAGAGTGCGGAGCGGTAGAAGATAGAGAGCTTAAAACCCAAATGATGGATACTATGGATATAGAAAAAGAGCGCGGCATAACCATTAAAGCTCAAAGTGTTAGATTAAACTATGTAAAAGATAAAGAGTCTTATGTTCTAAATCTAATCGATACTCCAGGGCATGTTGATTTTTCATATGAAGTAAGTAGATCCCTAGCCTCATG
>LSQX01122618.1_pt1 | contig 14644 bp, 13 predicted proteins | sample 654561 | NCBI WGS metagenome assembly LSQX01 (sample SAMN04489861, study PRJNA283612) | anaerobic digester metagenome | isolation source: 4 biogas reactors fed with cattle manure at either 37C or 55C with and... | place: Denmark: Kongens Lyngby | collected 2014
GGCGCCCGGAAAGCCCGACAAAACTTGCCAAACTGTCCATAATTCTGTACAATCCTGGGTGCTTGATTGGATCTGATTGAACTGAAGAAGCGGAGGTTTTTCAATGAAACCGGATTACATCTTAATGAGTGACAGCGACAGCGATCTGCCGCACGAGATCGCCAAAGCCAAAAATATCCCCATTGTCAAAATGCCCTACACCCTGGACGATCAGCCCTATTATGACGACAACGGCGCAAGCGGCGCTGAAAAAGTGCTGTTTGACCGCATGCGCAACGGCGCCAAGCCCTTTACCTCGCTTCTGCCCACAGCGGCCTATTTGGAGTATTTTGAGCCCATCTTAAAGGAAAAGGACCTGCTCTTCCTGGCCTTCTCCTCCAAGATGTCCGCCACCTTCCAAAACGTGCTGGAGTCGCAGAAGGAGCTGCTGGAAAAATACCCGCAGCGCCGCTTTGAGGTGGTGGACACCCTGTCCATTTCCGCGCCCCAGGCGCTCTTGATTTTAGGCGCGCATGAGCTGTATGAGCAGGGCAAGCCCATGGATGAAGTGGCCCAGTGGGTGAAGGACAACGCGCTGAAATCCCATGCCTGGTTCACCGTGGGCGACCTGGCCTACCTGCGCCGGGGCGGGCGCATCTCCGCCACCAGCGCCATCATGGGCACCATGCTGGACATCAAGCCCATCCTCACCATCACCAAGGCCGGCAAGCTGGAGGCTTATTCAAAGGTGCAGGGCCGCAAGAAGGCCATGCGCACCCTGATTGACAAGACGGTGGAGCACATTGGCGACAGCCGGGGCAAGCAGGTCATCATCCTGCACGGCGACGCGCTGGACGAGGCGGAGATGCTGCGCAACCAGCTTAAAAACAAGCTGCCGGATTTGGGGGAGGTCTCCCTGGTCATGATCGGGCCGGTCATCGGCGCGCACGCGGGCCCGGGCACCCTGGCCATCTGCTTCTTGGGGAACGAACGCGCCATCTGATGCAAGGGGAAGATAAACAAGCACGCCAGAAGAGATTGCTGGTCGTTATGGATATTTCTGGCGTGGGGCGCTGCTCCGCGCTGGTTGTCGTGCCGGTGCTGTCGCTGTCGGGCAGCAGCGTGGCTTTTTTGCCCACCGCCTATTTCAGTGCCCACACGGGGGGCTTTGGGGCGGTGCACCGCCGCGACATGAGCCATGACATGGAGGAGGCGCTCAAGCACTACCGCGCCCTGGGCCTGCGCTTTGACGCGGTGTATGTGGGCTACTGCGCCAACCCCAAACAATTGCGCTTGCTGGAAGACGCCTTGCCCCACATCCTGATGGATGGGGGTAAACTCTATGTGGACCCGGTGATGGGCGACCATGGCCGGCGCTATACCTTCTGCGGCGAGGAGCTGCTGCAGGGCTTTGCCCGCCTGTGCAAACACGCGGACCTCATCTTCCCCAACCGCACCGAGGCCGCCTTGCTGCTGGGCCTGCCCCTTGAAGCGGGCGTGGAGCCGCCGGTGCCCGCTTGTGACCAGCTGCTTGGCCTGGGCGCCAAGAACGTCATCGTCACCGGGGTGGATGAGGGCAGTGAGCGAATCGGCGTCCTGGCCTTGACCGGGGACGGCCGCGCCTTCACCTGTTTCAGGAAGCGCTATGAGGGCTCCTACCCCGGCACGGGGGACCTGCTGGCTTCCAGCGTCATCGCGGCCTTGACCAGGGGCGCTTCCCTGGAAACCGCCTGCGGGCTTGCCTGCGATTTTCTGGACGAGGCCTTACAGCAGACCAAAGTCTATGACGCGCCACCGCGCTTTGGCCTGGCCTTTGAAACCGCTTTGCCCGGGCTCACCCGAAATTTGGCTTCAATCTTCTGACACCTGCCTTGACGGAGGCCGTATTGCAAACACACAACAACCTGCTGGAAGCCCTACTTCTGACCCTGTTTGCCGGTTTGTCCACCGGCATCGGCGGCGCCTTCGTTTTCTTCGCCAAGTCCATCGACCGGCGCATCCTGTCTGTCAGCCTGGGCCTGTCCGCCGGTGTGATGATTTATGTCTCCCTGGTGGAGCTGCTGCCGGAGGCCGTCGCCATGCTGGCGGTGCCCTACGGCCAGAAGATGGGCCTGCTGTATGGCCTGATCGCCTTCTTTGGCGGCATCTTCCTCATCGCTATCATCGACAAGCTGGTGCCCTGTGAGGAAAACCCGCACGAGATGTCCTGCCCGGTGCGGCCGGGGGAAAAGAACCACAGCCTCAAGCGCACCGGCGTGATGACCGCGCTGGTCATCGCTATCCACAACTTTCCCGAAGGCATCGCGGCCTTCATCTCCGCCACCCAGTCCTTAAGCCTGGCCATCCCCATTGTGGCGGCCATCGCCATCCACAACATCCCCGAGGGCATCTCCATCTCCATGCCGATTTACTATGCCACCGGCAGCCGCAAAATCGCCATGCGTTATTCCATCCTGGCCGGCCTGTCCGAGCCCCTGGGCGCCCTGATGGCCTACCTTATCCTGATGCCCTTCATGTCCGATGTCCTGCAGGGTGTGCTCTTTGGCGGGGTGGCGGGCATCATGGTGTTCATTTCCCTGGATGAGCTGCTGCCAAGCGCCCAGTTGTATGGCGAGCACCACTACAGCATGTACGGCCTGGTGGCGGGCATGGCCATCATGGCGCTGAGCCTGTGGCTGTTCATGTGACGCGCGCTTGCTTGAAAGGAGGTGAAGATGGGCATGGATGAGGAGTTTTTTCAGCATCCCGACGGCGACGCACTCTTGAGTGCCGCGCAGGGCATCCTGCCTGATGGCGGCTCTTTTCAATTGGTGCCTCGGCTGGACTTGTCTGTGGTTCCGCCCACCCTCAGCCTCAAGGCCGGGGAAAGCCGCCTCACCTACATTCGCGACCTGCCCGCCTTCCTGGACGCTTTGCGCCAACGGGAGCCCTTTGAAATCAGCAAAAACCTGAGCTTTATCCCCGCCTGGATGCGGCTTACCGCCCCGGCCCAGGCCCTGTGCGATATATTGGACGCCTACGTCACGGCGCTTGATTCCGCCCAAAACCCGGTCAGCGGGCGGGACCGGCGCGACCTGCCGCTGCCTGGCGGCATGCTCAAGCTGGTGTTAAAGGCCCTGGAGCCACTGCGCTTTTTGTTGAAAGCCGGCGGGGAAGAGCAGGCACAGCAGGGCATCGAGGAAGCGGCGCTTCCCCTGTTTTTCCGCCTGGGTTATGACATCCGGGGCGTGGTGCTCACGGGCAGCTACCAGGAAGCGGCGCGCGCTGTCACAGAGGACGCGGCCTACGCGCTGCTCAATCAGACGCTGGTCACCCTAAGCCCCACCGACCGCGCGCTGATGCGCGCCCTGCCGCACATCCCGCCGCAGGAAGAGTTCACTTACCGCTTTTCCCGCTCCCAGACGCCCCGGGTGTTTGCGGATTTGCTTCCCTTTTTGCAGCGCGGCCAGGCGGTGGTGATGGAGGAGAGCCTGCAGGAGCGCCTGCTGAAGTTCTCCCTGAAAGCCAAGATTTACCTGGACCGCGAGGGGGCGGGCATCGCCGCCAAGGTGGTGTTCCAGTATGGTTCCTTTGAGGTGGACCCCTTCCAGCTGGACCAGAGCCTGCCCTCCTACCTGCTGCGGGACGCCGCGGGGGAGCGCCGCGTCATGGACCTGCTGGCTTCCTTCGGGTTCCGCGCGCGCACGGGCAGGGCGGACCTGCAAAACACCGACCTCATCTTTGAGTTTTTGATGAAGGGCGTTTCCGACCTCCACCGCCTGGGCGAGGTTTATTTAAGCCAGGCTTTCCGCCAGTTGACCCCGCGCGCGCCAACGCTCAGCGCGCACATGCGCATGAAGGCCGGGCGTGTCAGCCTGGCGCTGGCGGACGACGGGCAGTTCAGCGATGAGATGATTCCGCTGATGCAGGCCTTGAGCAAGCGCAAAAAGTACTTCCGCTACAAAAACGGCGCTTTCATCACCTTGGATGACGCCCATGAGTGGCAGGAGCTGGCCGACGCCTACCTGCAAAGCCTGGACAGCCACAAGGACACCCGCGACCTGCCGGCCATGCGCGCCCACTACCTGGCGGCCCTCATTGAGCGCGATGGGCTCAACGTCACCTTTGACGAAGGCCTGCGCCAGGCGGTGGCGCTGGACCCTGAAAACATCCAAAGCCCCATCCCGGGCCTGTTTGAGTACCAGCAGCGGGGCTTCCGCTGGATCTGCGCCCTGCACATCCTGGGCCTGGGCGGAATTCTGGCGGACGAAATGGGCCTTGGCAAGACCGCGCAGATGATCGCGGCGGTGGAATACTTCGCCCGCAGCGAGCCGGCACGCCTGCCCAGCCTGATTGTGTCGCCCACCACCCTGCTGTACAACTGGCAGTCGGAGGTGGAGCGCTTCGCGCCCGGATTACACAGCGTGGTGATTTCCGGCTCCCGACACCTGCGCGAAAAGGCGCTGGAGGAGGCGCTCAAGGACCCCGCGGTGGACCTCATCATCACCAGCTACCCGCTGCTGCGCCAGGACATCGCCCTGTATGAGCCGGTGCGTTTCCGCTTCGCGGTGCTGGATGAGGCGCAGAACATCAAGAACTTCACCAGCCAGACCGCCAGGACCGCCAAGCGCGTCAACGCCCAGTCCCGCCTGGCGTTAACCGGCACGCCCATGGAAAACAATGTGACGGAGCTGTGGTCCCTGTTTGACTTCGTGCTGCCGGGTTACCTGTTTTCCGCGCGGGAGTTCATCAGGCGGTATGAGGATGGCCGCAATGCGGAGGAGCTGCGCCTGCGCATCCGCCCCTTCCTGATGCGGAGGCTGAAGGCCGATGTCATGGCCCAGCTGCCGGAGAAGCTGTCCACCACGATGTATTGTGAAATGGGCGCCGAGCAGCGCAGGGTCTACCGGGCGGCGCTGCTCAAGAGCCGTTTGTGGGTGCATGAACTGCTGGAAAAGAAAGGCCTGGACAGCAGCAGGATCGAGGTGCTCTCGGCCATCACCCAGTTAAGGCAAATCTGCTGCCACCCGCAGCTGAGCCTGCCTGAGTACACCGGTGAATCCGCCAAGCTGGAGTTGCTGATGGACATGCTGCCCGACGCCGTGCGCAGCGGCCGGCGGGTGCTGCTGTTTTCCCAGTTCACCTCCATGCTCAAACTCATCCGCCCGCGGCTTGACCAGGCCGGCATCCCCAGCCTCTACCTGGATGGGGACACCTCCTCCCAGGAAAGGCTGGCCCTGGCAGAGCGCTTCAATGAGGGGCAGGAGCCGGTCTTCCTGATTTCGCTCAAGGCCGGCGGCACCGGCCTCAACCTCACGGGGGCTGACATGGTCATCCATTACGACCCCTGGTGGAATCCCACCTCCGAGGACCAGGCCAATGACCGCGCCCACCGCCTGGGGCAGGACAAGGTGGTGCAGGTTGTGCACCTGATTACCCGCAATTCCATCGAGGAAGCCGTGGTGGACATGGGACACCGCAAACGCCGCCTGTTTGACCGCCTGATTACCCCGGGGGAGGCCATGCCGCAGAAACTGAGCCGGGCGGATGTCCTGAAGCTGTTTGAAAAATAACGTCTGCCGGATAAAATCTGGGAAGGCTGATGAAAATTGACTGCCCATTCATTTGTGGGTAAAATGCATGTAACATCAGAATGGATGGAAAACAAAGGGGGTTCCCTCATGTCGTATTGGATCGTAACGGATGTCGGGTCGGACATGTCCTTGGATTTTTACAAACGCTTTGACAAGCTCAAGGTGCTGCCGATGCCCTACCGCATCGATGGCGTGGAAAAGCAGTATCATGTGGAAGACGAGTCCACCCTGAAGGAATTCTACGCGGATTTGCGCGCTGAAAAAGTGGCCACCACCGCCCAGGTGACGGTGGATGCCGCCCATGAACTGTTTGGCGAGCTGGCCAAACAAGGCGAGCAGGTGCTGTACATCGGCTTGTCCGGCGGTCTGTCAGGCACGGTGCAGTCAGCCCTCACCGCCAAAGACCTGGTGCTGGAAAAGCAGCCGGACGCCCGCATTGAGGTTGTGGATTCCCTGCTGGCCTCCGCCGGCGAAGCGCTGCTGGTGTGGTACGCGCTGAAAAACCGCGAAAAGGGCATGTCCCTTGAAGACAACGCCAAGTGGCTGCTGGACAACCGCCAGCGCGTCAACTCCTGGTTCACGGTGGACGACCTCAACTTCCTCTTCCGTGGCGGCCGCGTCAGCCGCACCACGGCGCTTTTGGGCAGCATGATGCGCATCAAGCCCATCATGCACGTCAATGAAGAGGGCAAGCTGATTCCCAAGGACAAGACCACCGGCCGCAAGCGCGCCTTGAAAGCCCTGGCGGACAAGGTGGTGGAGCGCTCCAACCCGAAAGAGGGGCAGATGGTCTTCATCAGCCACGGCGACTGCCGCGAGGACGCGGACTACCTGGCCTCCCTGTTGAATGAAAGCATCAAGGACCTGGCCGGCATTGAGTTTTTCACCCTGGGCACCATCATCGGCGCCCACGCGGGCCCTGGCACCATGGCGGTCTTCTTCATGGGTGACAACCGCTGACATTGACTCGCATCCAGCCCGGCTCCGGCCGGGTTTTTTCATGCGTTGACAAGACAAAGCAAACAAGGCTATTCTTCATTTATGAAGTGAAGAAGGAGAAAAACGTGCCCTACCGCAAAACCCAGGCCATTGTGCTCTCGCGCAGTGACTACCGCGATAACGACAGCATCCTCACCCTGTTCAGCCCCGATGACGGGCGGGTGGATGTGCTGTGCCGCGGCTGCAGGAAGCCAAGAAGCCCGCTGATGAACGCCGCGGAGCTGTTCACCATGGGCGAGTTTGTGTTGTTTTCCGGCAAGGGGCATGAGGCGGTGCACGCCTGCACGGTGATTGAAAGCTTTTACCCCCTGCGCCTGGATTACACGCGCTTGCGCCACGCGGCCCTCATGGCATCCGCCTGCCTGAAAACCATCCAGCCCGGGGAGAGCATGGGGCATCTGTACATCCTTCTGGCCCGGTCCTTAAAGCGCCTGGCCTATGAGGAGCTTGACCCCGAGGTGGTCACCACAGCCTTCCTGCTGCACTTTGTCACCCTCTCGGGGTTCAAGCCGCGCTTGAACCATTGCTCGCGCTGCGGCAAACGGATGGGGGAGGAGGGCGGCTTCCTGCTCGCCCAGGAGGACGGCATCTGCTGCCTGTCCTGCGGCAAGGACGCGCCCAAGCGCTCCTGGCTTTCCAAGGAACAATTGCAATGGCTGCGTTTGGTGCTGGCCTTGGGTTTGGATAAAATGGAAGAACACCCGGCTGTGCCGCCGGTGGAAATGCTTAAGCAATATACGGAAGCCAAGCTGGAATCCGGTTTGCGTGGCTTCTGACACTAATCTTAATTTTTACTTAATAAGTAATAATCTAATAAATTCTCAACTGCGCCGGGCTGCGCTCGGCCAGCAGGAAATCCTTGTAGCCACGCCGCATCACAAAGGCGTAGGCGGTGTCCACCCGGTCATTGACCCGGTAGACCTTGTACCGTTGCACCTTGTAGGCCTGGCTTTGCGCGAAGACCGGAAAATCCCGCGCAATCAGTTCCGCGAACAAGCGGGTGAAGGTGTCATTGCGCAGGCTGTTGCCGTTTTGTTTGAACTTGAAGTCAAGGATGGTGTGGGCGGGGCAGACGCTGATGATGGTGACGCCACTGCACTCAATGCGCACCTGGTCGATGTCATAATGGTTCAGGGCGCGCATGTCCATGTACAGCTCCTGGTACAGCGGGCTCTGGCGCAAACGCTCCAGCAGCTGCAATTCCCTCGTATGGCTTTTGTGGTTGAGAACTGCCAGCACCAGCGCTGACAGGATGCTCAGAAGGAAACCGAACATAGCCAAAAAAGTCATGTTCGTTGTTCGCCCCTTTCCACAATATATGGTGGATTATAGCCCAGTATCCCACAAGAAGCAACAGATTTGTTCGGATTCTTTCCGATTTTCACACAAAAAGTCAGCCAAAACTTTCTTTTGTCCTAAAAACACCCTTAATTTGATCATTGTCACCATAAGTAACGCAAAAAAAGAAGGCCGAAGCCTTCTTTTTGAGGGTTACTGTAAGCCTTAGTACATGCCGCCCATGCCGCCGCCGGGGGCCGGGGCTGCCGGCTCGGGCGCGGGGATGTCGGTCACCAGGGATTCGGTCGTCAGCACCAGTGCCGCGATGCTGGCCGCGTTTTGCAAAGCGGAGCGGGACACCTTGGTCGGGTCGATGATGCCGCGCTCAATCATGTCCACATACTCATCATGTGCAACGTCATAGCCAAAGCCCTTCTTGTCGTTGCGTTTGATGGTGTCGATGATGATGGAGCCGTCCACGCCGCCGTTGGCAGCGATCTGGCGGATGGGCTCTTCAATGGCGCGCAGGATGATGGAAGCGCCGGTGCGCTCGTCGGAATGGGATTCATCCAGCAGCTTGCGCACGGCGGGCTGGGCGTTGAGCAGGCTCACGCCGCCGCCGGGGACGATGCCTTCTTCAACGGCTGCGCGGGTAGCGGCCAGGGCATCCTCAATGCGCATCTTGCGCTCTTTCATTTCCACCTCGGTCGCGGCGCCCACGTGGATGACTGCCACGCCGCCGGCCAGCTTGGCCAGGCGCTCCTGCAGCTTCTCGCGGTCGTAATCGCTGGTGGTGTCCTCGATCTGGGACTTGATGTTGGCGACGCGGGCCTGGATGTCTTCCTTGGCGCCGGCGCCGTCAATGATGGTGGTGTTTTCTTTGTCAACCTTGATCAGGTGGGCGCTGCCAAGCATGTCCAGGGTGGCTTCCTTCAGCTCCAGGCCCAGCTCCTCAGAGATGACCTGGCCGCCGGTTAGGATGGCGATGTCACGCAGCATTTCCTTGCGGCGGTCGCCAAAGCCGGGCGCCTTGACGGCCACGCAGGTGAAGGTGCCGCGAAGCTTGTTGACGAGGAGGGTGGCAAGAGCCTCGCCCTCTATATCCTCTGCGATGATGACAAGCTTTTTGCCGGCCTGAACTATCTGCTCAAGAAGCGGAAGAACCTCCTGAATGTTGGAGATTTTTTTATCGGTGATAAGGATGTAAGCGTCGTCAATGACTGCTTCCATCTTGTCGGTGTCTGTTACCATGTAGGGGGAGATGTAGCCTCTGTCGAACTGCATACCCTCGACAACATCGCAATCGGTTTCAGCCGTCTTGGATTCTTCAACAGTGATAACGCCGTCGGCGGAAACCTTTTCCATTGCTTCGGCTATAAGGTTGCCGATGTTTTCGTCGCCTGCGGAAATGGTTGCAATGCGGGCGATATCCTTTGAATTGGCAACGGGCTTGGAGTTCTTTTTAAGAGCGGCAACAGCGGCTGCAACGGCATTCTGAATGCCCTTCTTAACGACCATGGGGTTTGCGCCCGCTGCAACATTCTTCATGCCTTCGCGGACAAGAGCCTGTGCGAGAAGGGTTGCGGTGGTGGTGCCGTCGCCTGCAACATCGTTGGTTTTTGTGGCAACTTCCTTTACGAGCTGAGCGCCCATGTTTTCAAAAACGTCCTCAAGCTCAACCTCCTTGGCGATTGTTACGCCGTCGTTGGTGATGAGGGGAGCGCCGTACTTTTTGTCAAGCACTACGTTTCTGCCCTTGGGTCCGAGGGTGATTTTAACGGTGTTGCTGAGCTGATCTATACCGGACTGAAGCGCTTTTCTGGCTTCCTCTCCGTAGATTATCTGTTTTGCCATGATGTGTTTCCTCCTTTTTATTCGACAACTGCGAGCACGTCGCTCTGGCGGGCGATAACAAGCTCATCCTGACCGATTTTTACTTCTGTTCCGGAGTACTTGCTGAGGATTACCCTGTCGCCGACCTTGAGCTCCATCTTGATTTCCTTGCCGTCAACGACTCCGCCGGGGCCGACTGCCTTAACCTCGGCAATCTGGGGTTTCTCCTGTGCGGCAGCGGCGAGAATGATGCCGCCCTTTGTGGTCTCCTCCGCCTCAACAAATTTGAGCACGACTCTGTCGCCAAGCGGTTTGAGTTTCATATAAATTCCTCCAATCAGGTTTCAGTAAGTTTTAGCACTCGCACTTTCCGAGTGCCAAGTCTTATTGTAGCCACATTTATCCAAAAAATCAAGGACTTTTTGCAAAGTTTACAATTGTGTAACAATTAGCCCAAATACGTGCGGTTCGCTTGCTTTCGCGGAAAAAATATAGTAGAATTACGAAGTTGGCAGTATCCTGCCGGCGAAAGGAGGCGAGCTTGACGGGTAATCTTAAACAAAAAGCCCTTTCCTATGACTTTAACTTAAAAACCCTGTTTTTCATATTGTTCTTTTCTCCGCTCTTTCCCGAATATGTTGCCGCGCCTATGACGTGGCTTTCATATCCTCTTTTTAAGAGGCACTGTACTCTTGAAAACAAAAAAGTGGTTTTCGGCGAGTTCGGCAAAATCTTTTTCCTTTACATGATATTTCAGCTTGTAACGGTTATATGGTCGGGGCATAAAATACTTACCGTAGCCATAGCGCTTATGTGGATGGGTATGTTCCTCGGGCAGCTTACGGTGACCAACATGATAACCAAGGAGGAGCTGCTTGACCGTTTTATGTACACGGCTTCTTCAACCTCTGCGGTAATGGGTGCGATAGCGCTTGTGCAAATGGGGATATACCGCCTTTTCCCGACGGATACCATTGTCGCACAAAAGGGCGTTTTCGACATCGCCTACGCCTTTAATCCTTTCTGGCGCAAGCTTGACGACGCGGTTTTTTCGGTAATACCCATTGATATTCTGGATATTTTGGAGTTCGACCGCGCGTTATCAACCTACAGCAATCCGCTTCTGTTTGCCTCTGTTTCGGTTATGCTTGTGCCGTTTTCGGTGTTTCGCATATTTAACGAAAAATCTCTCAAGGGCAAGCTCATCGGGGTCGTGTGCCTCGGCTTTGCCGTCGGCGGAATTGCCGCCTCCTATTCGAGAGGTCCGAGCATAGCGATTGTGGTGGTGGCAGCCATCCTGTTGTTTTACGGATTAAAAAAAGGACTTGCGGTGGTTATCGCCTCCGTTCCGTTTACGATATATCTTATGATAAAAATGTCCGGACGTTTCCTCGAGGCGCTGATGGGAGACTACGCGGTTCAGCTGCGCTTTGACATCTGGAAGGCATCAATAGAAATCATTAAGGAGCACTGGCTGCTGGGCGTGGGCTGCTCAACACAAAACACATGGGATCTCATACAGGGAGTCTACGGAATACCTCAGCCCCACGCGCACAATATTTTCCTTGAAATCTTTGTGGAATGCGGAATATTCGGCATTCTTCTGTTCCTCGCGTTTACGCTCAAATTTGCAATCGACATGATACGCACCGCGCGGGCATCCGAAAAAGGGCGGCTGTACGCTGTGACGCAGCTTGCCGCGATATTCGGTTTTTATGCCTGCGGACTTACTGACTTCGTTTTCCTCACCCCCAAGGAGCTTCAGATATTTATGCTGGTTCTCGGAATGGCGGAGGCGGCGAAGCGCATTGTCTTCGGAAGTGCAAAGGTCAGCCGCGGTGACTATCTTGCAAAGCGGCGGGAATACAAGGCGGGGCTTGCGGAAAAGAAGCAGCAAAGGAAAACTGCCGGGGAAGCCGCGAAGCTCGGCGCATAAATTTCAGCCTCCCGTCCGGACGCAGCCGATGCGCTTACGGACGTGAGGCTTTTCAGTTTTTCGGTTTACATTAACACGCTCAGCAGAAGCATTTCCTCAATTTTTTTGTAAATATCCTCGAAGTCCGACAGCGGCAGAGGGTTTTTCCCCAGCCCCATTTCAACAGTAAACGCCGGACGCGAAAATTCCTCGATAAACCAGTCCTTAAAACCGCCGTGGCTGCACAGCCCTTCATTTTTGACCAGCTTGTATTCGCTTGAGGCGGCAAGGATTTTTGCCATCAGATATGAGCGTTCGGGTGTGTTTTCGCCGTATTCCCAGTAAATTTCCTCGCCCTGACTGTGAAGCGCGAGAGCATGACGGAAATGAGCCTCTCGGCAAAGTCTGGTAAGTGCCTGCGTTTCCGGCTCGCTTTCCGGCGACGAGCCTCCGTATCTTCTCGGGGAGGGACCGCGTATGCCGTCGTTTATCTCCATTTGGCGCAGAATTTCCCAGCCCGCGTCGAAGTTGTGGTTTATGTCCACACCGCGCGCATTTGCGTTCCAGTCTGAAAAATCTCCGCCGCTTACGCGATGGCAAAGCCCTGCGTAACAGCCTGCGCCCGAAGCGCCCTTGAGGGCTATTTGCACTCCGTCGGGATTTGTGCACGGAATAAAGACGATTGTTCTCTCCTTCAGTGCGCTGTTAAGGCGTATCCCGCACAGCCGCTCCTTCTTTTCCACGGCGTTGCACAGCCGCTCAAAAAAACGCAAAAGGACAATGCAGGTCAGCCATTCCTGACCGTGAAAGCCTCCTGCGAGCAGCACTCGCTTTTCGCCCCTGCCGAGGGACATTGAAAACATCGCGCGCCCTGCCCAGCTGTGTCCGCAGACGCTGTAATCCGCGAACGGGAATCTGTCCTTGAGTGAATAAAAAATCTCACGGCTTTTCTCATAATCAAACACACATGCTTTAACAATTTTTTCCATGCAGCATTCCTCGTTTTCCTTTTTCGTTTCATTAAAATATATTCGCGGGTTTGTCCGAAAAGAAGCGCACGGCAAAAGAAAGGATGAAAATTTTGAAGCTTATACTTGCCTCACAGTCACCCAGACGAAAGGAAATTCTTGAAAAGGCAGGAATGACCTTTGTTGTGCGTCCTGCGGACGCGGACGAAACGCTGCCCGCCGGTGTTTTGCCGTCGGACGCAGTGCTTTTGCTGTCCTCGCGCAAGGCGACGGCGGCGCTTTCGCACGCGCAGCCGGATGAAATTGTGCTTGCTGCCGATACAATAGTCGCGCTTGAGGGGAAAATTCTCGGGAAGCCGGATTCGCCCCGGGATGCGGTAAGAATGCTTAAAATGCTTTCGGGCAAAGCCCATGAGGTGTATACCGGAGTTTGTGTTGCATCCTCAAGCAGAACGGAGTCCTTTTTCTGCCGCACCGAGGTGGTTTTTTATTCGCTCTCGGATGCGGAAATCGAAAAATACGTATCTACCGGTGAGCCGCTTGACAAGGCGGGCGCTTACGGAATACAGGGTATGGGCAGTCTGCTTGTCAAGGAGATACACGGCGATTATTTCAACGTAATGGGTCTTCCTGCCGCACAGACCGCAAGGCTTCTTGCGGGCTTTTCGGAGAGCGGCGAAAACGGCGTGTTTTCATTTTGAAAAAAGTTGGAAAAAGTCCTCGATTTTCATTTATATATATGATAGTATATTTAAGAACTCAAGTAATGTATTTTGCAAAGGAGACGCCTATGATAAAATCACGAACTCTGACACCATGTCCGGCAAGATTTGTCAAACTCTTCGGCACGGGTGACGCGGGAATTCCCGCCGAGCTTTTTAAAGCAGGTTCCAAAGCTCCCGATCTCAAGGATTTTCCGTTTCCGCTTCCGTCAAAAAAGAGTGACTACACCTGCTTTGCGCAGGGAAGCCGCGGCGTGATGTGGTACGGCGCGTCAACGGGGCTCACACGCTATGACCCCGATGCCGAGAACAAGTATGATATTATAATGTATTTCAGTGCGGACAGGGATTTGCCCGATAACTGCGTCAAGGCTGTTTTGCCCGACGGCGACAATGTGTGGGTGCTTACGGAAACGGGCGCGGCATACATAGAGCTCCGAACGGTTTCCGCCGAGGAAAAGGCGGATATCCTGCTCGATGAAACACTCAAATATGTTTCCCGGCACTCGATGATAAGTCAGAAGCGGCTTGCCGTGCACGGCGATGTGACCTCTGCGGTAAAGCACGGTCACTCCGATAATGACGGCTGCTTTACGGCGGGCTTTGCGATGGGCGAAATGTTCAGGTATGCGGTGCTTAAAAGGGAGCGCGGAGAAAACGACCCCAAAACCGTTGAGGCGCGTAAAATTGCGACGCGCGCGGTTGAAGCGTGCTTGCTGCTGACCTTTGTTCACGGCAGAGGCAACGGCTTTGTTGCAAGAACCTATCTTACCAAAGACGAGCCTGTTCCCGACGACGGTCTTTTCTATCGCAGGAACGGCGACAAGGCGGTCTGCATCGACACCAATGNNGCGCAAAAGAAAAATTTCGGGACTTGAGGTTCCGGTAACAGCTGAAATTCCCGAGCGTCTTGCGCGTCTTTTCAAGGAGGACGGCTACACTCAGGACGACATAATATACAAGGGCGACACAAGCAGCGATGAAATAAGTCTGCATTTCCAGCAGATGTATTTTGCGCATGAAATACTCGGTCCGGACGACAGGGAGTTGGACGATATTATTGTCACCGCCGTTAAAAACACGATGACACACATTATCGACCACAGCTTTGAGCTTCATGAATGCAACGGCAAGCCCACCTCATGGGCAAAGTGGAGTCCGGAATATTTTTCGGGCGGTCTCGGTTGGTGCGATGCGCCCCTCAATGCCGCGGAGGTTCTTATGTATCTTCGTGTGACAATGTGTGTCACGGGCGAAAAGGGCAAATGGCAGGACGCCTTCGATTACCTTATCTCCATCGGCTATGACGACCTCACGGCAAAGCACTTTGACCGCTTCTGGCAGGCGGCAGCCGCCGGCGGCATAGAGGTTGAGGAG
>LSQX01202767.1_pt1 | contig 14640 bp, 9 predicted proteins | sample 654561 | NCBI WGS metagenome assembly LSQX01 (sample SAMN04489861, study PRJNA283612) | anaerobic digester metagenome | isolation source: 4 biogas reactors fed with cattle manure at either 37C or 55C with and... | place: Denmark: Kongens Lyngby | collected 2014
CGCTCGAAGTCCTCCGGGAAGACCAAGGCCCTTTCCGTGACGTCCAGGCCGGCCATGGTCAGGGGGATCCCCGAAGAAAAGACCAGATCAGCCGCCTCCGGGTCCACCAGAATATTGAATTCGGCCGCCGGCGTCCAGTTGCCGTGGCCGATGCCGCCTCCCATCAGGTAGATATGGCGGACCCTGTTTTTAAGGTGCGGATAAAGAAGGAGCAGAGCCGCGATATTGGTCAGGGGCCCTGTAGAGATCAGGACGACCGCTTCTTCATGTTCCCGGATAATCCGTGCCATGAAGGCGGCCGCCTCCTCAGCCACCGGCTGGCGGTCCGGCTCAGGCAGGGCGGGTCCGTCCAGACCCGACACGCCGTGGACCGACGGGGCGATGATAGGCTCGGCCAGAAGCGGCCTCTCCCTGCCGGCCGCCAGGGGCACATCAAGGCCGATCAGGGCCATGACGCGGCCCGCGTTATAAGTCGTTTTCTCAAGCGTCTGGTTGCCGCAGCAGGTCGTCACCGCCAGAATATCGAGCCCGGGCATGGCCCGGGCCAGCACCCAGGCAATGGCGTCATCGTGACCGGGATCACCGTCCAGGATGACAGGTATTTTCTTCATCCTTCCCTCTCTTCCAGGTGGATCGTCAAGGCTTGACCGCCTTGATGGCGTGTTTGCGCGCCTTGCGCTTCAGGCTGATCGAATAAATGACGAGCCCCAGCACCGTGGCCACGTAAGGAATCAGGGAGACCAGGAAACTCGAAACACCCTGGAGTCCTGATGCCTTGGTGCGCAGAGCCTGGGCCAGGCCGAAAAGGAGCGAGGACAGCATGGCGCCCACGGGCTCCCCCCTGCCCATGGCCTGGGCTGCCAGAGCGATAAAGCCGCGGCCGGCAACCATGCCGGAGTTCCAGCCCTGCGAATAATACATGGACATGAAGGCGCCGCCCAAGCCGGCCAGCGCGCCCGAAAGCGCGATGGCGACGTATTTGATACCCAAAACGCTGACCCCGACACTGGAGGCGGCGTCCGGGTTCTCCCCCACCGCCCGGATATTCAGTCCGATCGGTGTCTTGTAAAGGAGCAGCCAAACAAGAAAGACAAAAATAAAGGCACAGTAGGTCAGCACCGCGTGGCCGGAAAGCATCTCACCCACAACCGGAATCCGGTCAATCAAAGGAATTTTGACAGTGGGAATCAGGATATTGGGGGTTACAAGGTTGCCGGTGTTGCCGCGCAGGCCGGTGAACATATTGAGCAGGAAAATGGTTCCCCCCGCCCCCAGCATATTGATCGCGATGCCGGCCAGGATAATGTCTGTTTTCAATTTAAGGGAGAAAAATCCCATCACAAGGCCGAGCAGGCCCCCGGTCAGGACGGCGCCCAGCACGCCAATGATCCAGCTCTGGGTCCAGTAGGCAAAAAGGAAGCCGAAGAGGGCCGTGATCATCATGATCCCCTCAAGGCCGATATTGACGACACCCGCTTTTTCCGCGATGACGGCCGCCAGGGCGGCAAAAAGGATGGGGGCCGTGATCCGGATCACCGCAAATATAAAATCCGCCTTGAAAACGGCCTGGAAAAATTGTTCAAGCATGGCTTCCACCTCCCCTGGATCCGCGGTCGGCTTCCAACCTCATCAAATCCTCGGTCGCCGTCTTGACCACAAGCTTCTGGCGGAAACCGGACAGGAACTGCTCAGCGGCAAAAAAGAGGAAGATGGCCGCCTGGATGATGTCGATCATTTCGGAAGGAACGTCGCAGTGGGTCGACATGAGCAGACAGCCCTTGTTGAGATAGGCGATGAAAAAAGCAGCGAGGGGAACGTAGACCGGATTGTTCTTGGCCAGGATGGCAACGGTGATGCCCACCCAGCCATAGCCGGGCAATTCGCGCCACAGATAGGTCTGGTAGCGTCCCAGGACTTCCAGGCTGCCGCCCATGCCGGACAGCATGCCGCCGATGACCTGGGCCAGGACAATGGTCCCCCCCACATTCATGCCCGAATAGAGGGCAAAAGACTGATTGATACCAATCATACGAATACTGTAGCCCCAACGCGTTCGGTACATGAAGAACCAAACAATCACAGAAAAGATTAATGCAGCGATGAAGCCCCACGATAATTTACTCGTTCCGGAAACAATCTGAGTAACTCGTGCCGTGTCTTGGAAACTATGGGTCATCGTGGCGCCGCGCGAACGGTCAGCAAAATAAAAGTTCAAAAAATGCATTGATACATAAAGCATGACATAGTTCAACATCAGACTCGTCACCATTTCACTGGCACCAAGTTTCACTTTAGCCAACGCCGGAATCAACATAATGACAGAGCAGACAATGCCGGCAATTAACGTTGCCACAAGCGGATGTATGAACGGTGGCAGATTCCAGTAAACGCCAATTAGACCGCCTACAAAAGCGCCTACGTAGACGCATCCCTCTCCTGCCAAGTTGAATTGGTTGGCAGAGAACATGACGCAAACAGCAAGACCCGTAAATATTGTTGGCGTCATCCCTGCAAGTACTTCCAACATATTGCGCGTATTAAAAGCGATCGCGCCGTCCTTAACAATTACAAGCGGACCGATCAATAGATATCGCAACGATTCCCAAGGTGATTCCGAAGTTAAGAAAATAAAAATCGCAGCTACGAGCAGTGCAAAGAAAATGGCAACCGCACCGCGCAAAATATTAAATTGGGTCATTCTACGGTCAAGCATGGCAAGCCCTCTTCACTTCCTCATCGCTTTGCTTTTTAAGGCCAAGCATGTATTCGCCCATCATTACATCATCCCACTGCCCGTCATCAAAATAACCGACGATATTGCCGCCATATAGGACAATTAAGCTGTCGGAAAGTTCCATGACTTCATTGAGATCGGCAGAAACGAGCAAAACGGCTGCACCCTCTCTTGATAGATCAATCAATTTGTTTCTTATCAGTTCGGTGGCGCCAACATCAATACCGCGCGTCGGTTGATCGGCGATGATCAAAAGCGGATCCGCAGAAAATTCACGTGCTACAACTACTTTTTGAATGTTGCCGCCCGAAAGCATATTCACGTGTTGGCGACCTGATTTACATAGAATTGCATAGTCCTCAATCAAATGTTGACTCGTTTCTCGAATCGCTCTCATATTGAGCAGCGGTCCTTTGTTGAACGCGGGAGAGGCAATCCGGTCAGATACGATATTCTCGTTAATACTTGCAGTTCCTGCGATGCCAAAAGTCATTCGATCTTCAGGTACATAGGAGACGCCCATATTACGCAATTCACGTTGCGATTTATCGGCAATATTCACGCCATTGACTTGGACAGAACCTTTTTCAGGAGAGATAAGCCCGAAAAGAATATCGACTAATTCGCGCTGTCCATTTCCCTCTACACCGGCAATACCTACAATTTCACCTTTTCTCACGTCGAACGATATACCGTTCAGCATGCGTTTATTCCACTCATTGACAAAATGGAGATTTTCGACGCGTAAAACAACTTCTTCGGGCTCCGCAGGTGTCTTCTCTATCTCCAGAACAACATCACGACCTACCATCAAACGCGATATTTCCTGCTCAGAAACAGCATCGGTGTCATAAGTACCGGCGGCTTTACCGCGGCGCATGATCGTGACACGGTCTGTCAATTCCTTAATTTCATTGAGTTTGTGAGATATAAAAATAATGGTGAAACCCTGATTTTTTAATTCATGCAGCTGTCTAAACAGTTCTACTGTCTCCTGGGTCGTCAGCACGGCAGTCGGTTCATCCAGAATCAAAACCTTTGCGCCGCGGACTAGGGCTTTGAGAATCTCGACTTTTTGCTTCATTCCGACTGATATGTCCGCTACACGAGCGTTAGGTTCCACATCAAAATGAAAACGTTCGGCATATTCCTCAGTCAAACGAACCGCTTCTTTAAAATCAATAAACATGCCGGATTTCTTCGGCGCCATTCCTAGCACCACATTCTCAGCGACGGTAAGGCTCGGTACCAGCATAAAATGCTGATGAACCATTCCTATTCCTTTTGCGATAGCCGCCATTGGCGACGCGAACGTCACCTCCTCACCGTCAATCAAAATGGTGCCGCTAGTTGGCTTCTCAAATCCGAAAAGAATCTTCATTAATGTCGATTTACCAGCGCCATTCTCCCCGACCAGCGCATGAATTTCACCTTTATTTACGGAGAAATTAACGTCTTGGTTGGCGGGAATACCATTGGGATAAATCTTCGAGATGCCCAACATCTGTACAACAGGCGTATCTGACATTTTCGGTCTCCTCTTGGTCATTATCCGTCCTTCCGGAAACATTTCAGCTACCTAGGAAGGACTCCACGTATCGATGATATTCACACATCAGATGATTAATCAACTTGAAGATCATATACATATAACAGAGGGGATCCTTTGAGGGATCCCCTCCCGTTGCATATCTCCTAAAAGGAATCTTTGCCTTTGAATATCAACTTACGGCTTCATTTGCTCGCGGAGCGCGATTGCGCCATCGTTGTCGGTAATCGCGGAAGGGACTTCAACGTCGCCGTTGCGTACCGCTTCTGCAGCGGCCAGCACCTTGTCCTGAACTTCCTGCGGTGTGTACTTTTTGAAGTTTTTGTCACTTACGAAGCCGACGCCGTTCTCAAGCAGACCGAGGTTCACTTCCTCGCCCCAGTAGGTGCGTCCTGCATCCCATTCGTCGATAAGCCAGATCAGAGAGTCGCCGACATTCTTGAGACCTGAAGTCAGTGTGATGGCGGCTTGGTTTTCAGGAAGCGTCAGCTCCTGATCAGAGTCAACGCCGAAGAACCAGGCTTTGCCTGACTCAAGCGCAGCCTCAGCACCGCCGTTGCCGGAAAGACCCGCGACGCCCCAGATGATGTCACACTTGTTGTCGTTAATCATACTGAGCGCCATTTCCTTAGCCGCAGCTGTGTCAGCATAGCTGTTGACATAGCGCACATCAACACGAACATCTGGATCAGTATCTTTGACACCGGTCAGAAAGCCGTAAAGGAAGTCATTGATGACGGGGCTGTCCATGCCTCCAATGAATCCAACCGTCTTCTCAGGGTTGATGATATCTACGCCTTCCGCAGTCGTCAGAGCCGCCGCATAAACGCCTAGGATATAACCCATGTCATTCTGACGGTAACTGATGTTCACAACGTTGGCATTATCACCCACGTAGGTGGTGTCATCATAAATCGCATATTTTTGATCAGGATAGGCGGTTGCGGTATCTTTGAGATAGTCGGGCATCTGATACGTGCCGCAAACGACGAGATCGTATTCGCCGCTTTCGGAAACTTCATTTAACGTCTCTTGCCATCTTGGATGATCTGATTCGGCTGCACCCATCTCCTCATATTTGAGTTCAATACGACCATCAGCAGCAAGCTTCTCAAGTCCCGCCTGAGCGGAGTCAAAGAAAGATTTATCGCCGAGGTTACCGTTGATCAGGTGAATGACTTTGTACACCTTCTTACCCGGGTCTTCCGATCCTGCCGGATCTTCGGAACCTGCAGGATCCGGAGCTTCAGTCTTCTTACTCTCAGGCACTTCCGGATCCGGAGTTGACGGAGTACAGGCGACAACCGATATCACCATCAACAACGCAATCAGTAATGCAAATACTTTTTTCATATTTTCTTCTCCTTATTCTTTTGATGTGTCACAATTTGCTCATATCACCGAATCCTTTGACTTTGATAAACGTCAAGGAAAGACTAGACTTATGAGCAAAATGACCAATCGCAGAGTTATTATACACAATATTCATGACATAATCAACGAAAACAGAGGCCTTGGGATCATGGGTGATCTTGGGATTATGCGTCAAATTAACATACCGACTTTTGATAAATGGGAAATTAAACTGACCAGCAGAAAGAGCGATTACTCCGGTTTACTCAGGCGTCCTACGAACATCTATCGCTGAAAAATCAAGGGAAAAGTCGACGCGCGACCTCGATTTTAGAAGCCATCTGCTGCGCCTCAGGGGCAATTAGATCTATTAAACGAAGTGTCGTCCTGTTTGGAAGCGTCATCAAAAGCTGGCTATCTTGTACACATACGGCAAGTGCGTAATCATCGTGACCATCGATACGATAAAAAAGAAGGTCGCCTTCACGAAGTACTGACAGATCAGACATCCCGTCTATCTCCGGAATCGTCAACGGCTCTCCTGCATTTATTAGCCCTGAAGTCGATCGAGAAAGGTTCATGCCAATTAGGCGAGACGCTACAAAAACAGCGCCTTCGGGAGATATGCCCTGTAATGTAGCGCCCGAGGGAACGTACGGAGCTCGAAAAAATCGACGGACAGTTGAGGCAAAGACGGTCTGAGGGTCATCTTCAGTCGCCAATGGTTCCGATACAGGTCCTGTGAGCACACCGCTTCCTCCAATCCATCCTACGCCGCCGCCGGGCATTATTACGCGAAATAGATCACCGCGCCGATAATCGGCGAAAAATACACTGCCCATTGGCGCTTCCGTAAGAAGCGTCCCCTGATACGCATGGCTCATAATGCGTTTATAGGTGTCCACGACAAGCACACGAGCAATGGCACCTGCAGGATTCACGGAACGCGAACCGGCAGCCAACTGGTCGCGTCTAATGTAGCCTTCAACGCCGTCTTCGAGACGAATTCTGAACCACAGCGCACCCTGTGTTTCCAGAATGACACACGGTTCATTAAACAAGGCATCAGCCACGCGAGGCGCCTTCAGATCGGGCGAAGCGAGTAGAGGAGCAAATGACGTCGCGATCACCGCGTCAGCGGCATGATCCGACAACTCACCTGATGAGGAAGGTAGCGTCTCAACGGGAGGCGGACTCTCGGGAACACGACCGACAAAACCGGGCACTACAATAAAAAGTCCTGCCATCATCAGAAAAAAGACGATAAGTGCTAACACCCACGGCGGCCATTTCGATTTTTTGGCGCCAAGGTATACAGGGCGACGCGCTCTTTTGCTGTCGTCGTCACTTAGCGCGCCGGGCTCAAAAGAAGGGCCACGCGTGATAGAAATCTTATTGAGATCTTCGCCACGCTGATTTTCTGCGGTTGAAGGCTCGCGAGTGAGACAGACCTTTTCATCATTTTGTTGTTTTTCATTGCCTCCGGTCATATTTCATCCACTCTTATGCTATCAGCAACGTCTAATGTGTCTTCTGACACGACTGACATGTGATCTTGTATTGACATCGGATCACATGCGAGCATTCCGAGATGAGAAGTTGCGGCGTCTTCACTGTCCCTTTCACAGTTTTGAGAAACGGTCTCTATCACACAGAAAGCGCAAGCCATCTCTTTTTCGTGTGAAATGCTCACATGGCACGCGATACCGCCTATGGATTCAAAATGTTTTCGTGCGCCACCATGCAGCGCGACGATCGGTTCACCGCTCTGACCTCGCAAAATCTCGATGTCGTGAAAAACAACACCGGAGCGCCAAAGACCGGTTCCTAGTGCTTTGGCCACGGCTTCCTTAGCAGCAAAACGGCCTGCGAGACGACAGGCATCGCCGAAGCACAATAACTTCTCCTCCGGCGTGAAAATTCGGTCAAGAAACCGGTCACCGTAGCGTGCTACGGCTCGAATGATCCTGCTGACCGAAACGAGATCGACGCCGACTCTCATGGCGTATCCTCAGGCGATGCCTCTAAATCACTTGCAGAATCGAACGACTCCGCTTCTTCAATAAGACGCTTTTTGCGCAAACGTATATCACCTGAAGGGAAATTACAGGTAAGATAATCGCCGGAAATGCGACTTGCGATACGCTGATCATATTTTTTTGAAAGATCACGAACCGTCAAATTGGAGGCTATGATTGTCGGCAAGCGCTTGTTTTGGCGCGTATCCAAGACGGTGAGCAATTGCGCGAAAGATTCCTGAGTCAGCGGCTCCGTACCTAGATCGTCAATCAGTAGCAAGTCCCACGATAACAGCGCTTCGTATAACATCGTAGCCTCTTCAAGCTGTTCGGGATCCGCCCTAAAGGACAACTGCTGGCGTTTATAGCGAGCCATCATGTCAAACAGAGTGGGCGATGAGACATAAATCACTGCCCTTCCCTCTTCCATCAAGCGGTGCCCAATGCACTGCATAAGGAACGTTTTACCGGTGCCGGGCGCACCTGAAAAGAAGAGATTTCTATCTTTAAGGCGGTCAAAATTCGAGACGTAAGTCGTCGCCATCTTGACGTAACCAGCCATAATCTCGCGAGGTGAAATACTGGTGTTTTTCTTATCAGACTTAATATGTGAATCAAAAAGGTTGAGATTAAAATTCGAAAATAGTGCATCGTCATTCATCGGATCCGGAAAATAATGCGGCATAAATGACTGCACCGCCACATTTCGACACGCGCACCAACGGTTTCCGACGCGACCCGTGTCCTCACAAACAGCACAGACATAATCAGGTTCCTGATAATCGTCGTCGATGCAGTGTCGGCGAAGAAATGCGTCGCGTCGCGCTAAGGCGTTTTGAAAAGACTGCTCCGTCTTCCGACGCGCTTCCGTCATTCCGCTTTCATTATGCTGTGAAACAGTTCTCTCTGAAGGATCGCTCTTTCGGGAATTATTTTTTTCGTTTTCATCATCAGGATCAGGTGGAAGGGAATCTGCTTTATCTGATTGTGGAGCCATTTTTTCCTCAAAAGCGCGACAATCGGTCAGCAAGCGTTCAAAACCTAAACGCCTGATGTCAAGATCATACTTTCGAAGTTCCGGGTACGTATCGTATAGCGCGCGCAAACGTTCATCGCGACGCTGATACGCCTCCTGTCGACGTCGGTCATAAAGTCGCTCAAGATCCCGATTTAATTTTCCGGAAAGGCTTATCATCGTTTATCCGATCCTCGGCATCGGTGCCGCCTCAGGTAAAGTGCCGTCATCGTAGGCTTCTTCCTCATGCGCCGTCGAGAAGTTGGCACGGTTGCTGCCAAGCGCTGACGTTTTCTCTCTAAGAGAAGCACGTTCTAATTCTCTCTTGCGCTCGTATACTTCGATATCTTTTACCGTTTTGACTCCGTTTTCATGCCAATCTCTGAGAATGGTGCCTACGTATCGGACGCTTGGACTTTGCGCGCCTGTCGTACGCGACAACGCTTCCTCTATCACATCCTGATCATAATTGTATTCATCTACCCAGCGATCGACATCACGCAGATCATACTCCGTCATACGGCGACGAAGCCGCTTCCCGACAAGCGCCTTGATATCATTTTTGCGCATGAAACGCGTATAGTAAATAGAGAGCTGATCAAATGTTCTCACACCGGCTGATGCCCAGTCTTCAGCGATTCTGGCGGCGTAGCCGGGACCGGAAAGTTTCTTGTTGTTCGATGCCTCCTGAAATAGAGCATAGACCACTTCCGGCTCAAACCCATACGATTCAAACCATCGGTCGATGTGATCATACCACGTAAACGTCATCATCCCCTGGAAGAAAGTCAGATTGATCTGATTCACCATTGACTCGCGATCTTTGTGCATCGTTTCACGTCTGCGAATTTCGCTCGGCGAAGACGACGTAATCGGACGATAGCGCTTCTGCAATTCTTGCATCTTAAGATCTAAGATCGCGATGTCCTGATCGGATACCGTCACCAAATAACGCTTCTTCAACTCAACAAGTGCCTCATCGACGTCATCTTCCGATATGCCAAGGCGATCGGCCAAATCTTCAACAGTGGCTTTTCGCGATCCGCTTTGCGACACAGAATTCAAGAACAGATAACATTTCACGGCGTTGCCAGATAGCTCGGGCATCACGTCTTGTATAAAAAGATTGGGAATCATCGTGTCGCTGAAAAGAATGGCACGGCTGTCTTTAATACGCACGGTCAAGTTCTCCTTTCCACGCCGTGTCTGCCACTCAAAGAGCAGTCTACATTTGAAAAAATAGCGAAGGAGATCGCGCGCGATACTCCTTCGCCGGTCGAGGCGTCATTGACGCATGTTATTTCATTGTTCCTGATTCGCAAGGCGTACGTAGTTCTGATAACGCTCATCAGCCGCTTCGTGGGCGAGTTTGAATATTTCGGAGACTTTCTCCTCACTGTATTTCTTGTAAAGGGATGTATAACGTACTTCGCCCTTCAGGAATGTGTCGTAATCAGCCGTCGGCGCTTTTGAATCAAGGGTGAATGGATTTTTGCCTTCCACGCCGCGCAGCGCAGGATCGTACCGCCACAGATGCCAGTAACCTGTTTCGACTGCAAGTTTCTGACGATCCTGTGCGAGTGTCATTCCTCCGCGGATGCCGTGGTTGATGCACGGAGCATAAGCGATAACGAGAGACGGACCATTCCAAGCTTCCGCTTCGCGGAGAGCTCTTAATGTTTGCGCATGGCTTGCGCCCATCGCGATTTGAGCGACGTAAACATAGCCGTACGCCGTCGCCATCAATCCGAGATCCTTCTTCTTCAACGGCTTGCCGCCGGCAGCAAATTCCGCAACGGCACCAAGCGGTGTCGACTTCGATGCCTGCCCGCCTGTGTTCGAATAGACTTCCGTATCTAGAACGAGGACATTGACATCCTCACCTGAGGCGAGCACATGATCGAGGCCGCCATAGCCGATATCATATGCCCAGCCGTCGCCGCCGATGATCCACGTGGAGCGGAGCAAAACGTAATCTTTGAGTTCGAGAATTTTCTCTTTCAAAGCATCCGACTCACCTTGAAGCGATGCATTTTCTAGAGCGGCGATGAACGCATCCGCCACCGGACGAGCGTCTTCCTTTTCGTCTTTCTTTTCAAGCCACGTTTCGACGGCTTGTTTAAGATCGGCCGGAATATCCATCTTGCCAAGTGCTATAGCATGATCCGTCACACGCTCGCGCAACTGTTTCACGCCGAGGTGCATACCGAGACCGTGTTCCGCATTGTCTTCAAAGAGCGAGTTTGCCCACGAAGGCCCGTGACCTGCAGCGTTCTTGCAATAAGGCATCGACGGTGCCGATCCGCCGAAGATCGAAGAACATCCCGTCGCGTTGGAGATCATCATACGGTCACCGAACAACTGTGTCAGCAAACGCAAATACGGTGTTTCGCCGCAGCCCGCACAAGCGCCGGAGAACTCGAACAGCGGACGCTCAAACTGGCTGCCTTTCGGCGTATTTTTGTTCATCGGGTTAGGCTTCTCGCTAAGCGACATCGCGTACTCCCAATTGTCTTTCTCTTGCATGCTTTCCACCAGAGGACGCATCTCCAAAGACTTCTTCTTAGAAGGACAAACGTGTGCGCAGGCGCCGCATCCCGTGCAGTCCAACGCAGAAACTTGAATCCTGAATTGATATTGATCATAAGCCTTCATACCGGGCTTCGTTGTAAAACTTTCAGGCGCATTCTTCACTTCTTCCTCGTTGAGGAGGAAGGGACGGATGGCCGCGTGAGGACAAACAAAAGCGCACTGATTGCACTGAATACAATTTTCAGGAATCCAATTCGGAATATTCACGGCAATACCGCGCTTTTCATAAGCTGTCGTTCCCTGAGGCAATGTGCCGTCTACATGATCCATGAACGCTGAAACAGGCAGCTTATCGCCTTCCTGACGATTCATGACATCAGCGATCTCGCGAACAAATGCCGGTACATCACGAGGTTCTGCCGGTTCATCTTCCGCGTCGATCCAGTTTGCCGGAACATCGACTTTCCAAACATCGCGAATTCCGGCTTCGACAGCACTGTAGTTCATGTTAATGACGTCTTCGCCTCTATGGCCGTAAGATCTGACAATAGCGTCTTTCATGTGTTGCACGGCTTCGTCTACCGGAATGACGCCGCTGATTTTGAAGAAAGCCGCCTGACAGACAGTATTAATTCTGCCTCCAAGACCTAAATCCTGAGCGATTTGAACGGCATCGATGATATAGAATTGTATGTCATTTTTCGCGATATAGCGCTTCACATGTCCCGGGAGGAACTCATCGAGCTCATCCTGTTTATGGGAAGTATTGAGCAGGAACGAACCGCCCGGTTTAAGAGAACTCATCACGTCGTACTGCTGAACGTACGTCGGGTTATGAACCGCCACAAAGTCTGCCTTTTCAACGAGATACGGCTCACGAATCGGTTTGTTGCCGAAACGAAGATCAGAGATGGTAACGCCGCCTGATTTTTTGGAATCGTATGAAAAATATGCTTGCGCGTACATCGGTGTATTATCGCCAATGATTTTGATTGAGTTTTTGTTCGCACCGACGGTGCCGTCAGATCCAAGACCCCAGAAACGCGCTGAGAAAGTGCCGGCGGGCGATACGTGGATCGGTTCTCCAGTCGGCAGAGAAAGGTTCGTCACATCGTCTTCAATACCGATCGTAAAGCGCGGTTTAGGCTGATCTTTCTTCAACTCATCGAAGACAGCTTTAATTTGCGCCGGCGTTGTATCTTTTGATCCGAGACCGTAGCGGCCGCCAATGATGGTAGCCTCGCGGTCGGCCTCGGCGAAGGTTGAGATCACATCGAGGAGGAGCGGTTCACCGATTGAGCCGGACTCTTTCGTCCGATCAAGCACCGCAATCTTCTTAACTGACGCCGGAATGGCCTCTAAGAAACGCTTTGTACAGAAGGGTCGATAGAGGTAAACATGCATTGCGCCCGTCTTGCGACCTGACGCGTTAAGGTAATCGACTGTCTCACAAACGGTCTCAAAGACTGAACCCATCGAGATGATGATCTCTTCCGCCTCTGGATCGCCGTAATAGCCATACAACTTGTATTCGCGACCAGTCAATTTTCCAACCTCTTCCATATAGTGTTCAACGATGTCAGGAAGACGATCGTAATATAGGTTGGAGGCTTCGCGCTGCTGGAAGAAAATGTCAGGGTTCTGTGCGGAGCCGCGCAGCACAGGATCATTCGGCGTTAAGCCGCGATTGCGGAACGCTTCCAGTGCATCCTGATCGACCAGCTTGGCAAGTTCATCGTAATCTAAGAGTTCAATTTTTTGGATTTCGTGAGAAGTACGAAAGCCGTCAAAAAAGTGCAGGAAAGGCACACGACCTCCAATGGCGGCAAGATGTGCAACTGCGGCAAGGTCCATAACAGCTTGAACTGAAGGTGAAGCAAGGAGAGCAAAACCGGTTTGTCGTACCGCCATCACATCGCTGTGATCACCAAAAATCGACAACGCGTGTGTTGCCAGTGCACGTGCCGACACGTGAAAAACGGCAGGCAGCAACTCTCCAGAAAGTTTGTACATATTGGGAATCATCAAAAGAAGTCCCTGTGACGCAGTGTACGTCGTCGTCAATGCACCTGTCGCAAGCGAGCCGTGAACCACGCCTGACGCGCCACCTTCCGACTGCATTTCGATCACACGCACTGTCTGTCCGAAGATGTTCTTTCGGCCTTCCTGCGCCCACTTATCAACGTAATCGGCCATCGGTGACGACGGCGTGATCGGATAGATGCCCGCCACTTCCGTAAACGCGTACGAAGCGTACGCGGCGGCCATATTCCCGTCCATCGTCGAAAATTTCTTTTCTTTTGTCATGTTTACCCCCTGAGTAAAATGCTATATTTAGCTGAATTAATCATACACATTTAAGTATAACACGTTATCACTTGATAACTACGCAACTATAACGTGTCGCGAGGCATTATAAGGAATGCGTTTAAGCCTCATCCTTCACCCACAAAGATTGCCCTGTCATCTCATCTGACTTAGGCAAACCGACAATATCTAAAAGCGTCGGAGCGAGATCCGCAAGACGCCCCTCCTCCAGATGTCCGCCAGAAAGACCTGAACCGATCAGCCAGACGGGATTTGTCGTATGCGCAGTAAATGGTTCATTCGTATCCGGGTCGATCATGGTTTCACAGTTGCCGTGGTCAGATGTGATCAGCGCAACACCGCCCCGGTCAACGATGGCAGGGACTATACGCGAAAGACATTGATCTACCGCTTCAATTGCTTTCACCGCTGCCTCAAAAACGCCCGTGTGCCCGACCATATCACCATTGGCATAATTCAGAATGATGACATCAAGGTGATCATCCGAGATCGCTTCGAGCAAACGATCTGTGACTTCATAAGCACTCATTTCCGGTTTAAGGTCATAGGTCGGAACGGACGGCGACGGAACAAGGATCCGCTCTTCTCCCTCATAGCTGATTTCGCGTCCTCCGTTAAAGAAGAAAGTGACGTGCGCGTACTTTTCAGTCTCAGCGATCCGAAGCTGTTTCAGTCCCGCTTTTGAAATGACCTCCCCAAACGTTCCGGAAAGATTAAGCGGGGGCCACGCGACAAAAAGGTCAGGAAAATGATCGAAATCAGCACTGTATTCCGTGAATGTGACGTAGTGAAGTCCCATAGGGACATGTTCTGCCGGAAATTTATCAAATGACGGATCGCAGAATGCCCGCGTAAGCTCGCGCGCCCGATCCGGACGGAAATTAAAGAATATGAAAGCGTCACCCGGTTTAACCGGAGCAACAGCAGATCCGTCCTCATGCACCATTACTACAGGTACTATAAATTCATCCGTGACGCCTGAGTCATAGGATCGACGGATCGCTTCTAAAGGCTCCTTAGCGGTCTCCCCTTGAAAATTGACTGCCGTCAGCGCACGATATGCCTTCTCAACCCGATCCCAGCGATTATCACGATCCATAGCGTAGTAACG
>LSQX01342532.1_pt1 | contig 14640 bp, 14 predicted proteins | sample 654561 | NCBI WGS metagenome assembly LSQX01 (sample SAMN04489861, study PRJNA283612) | anaerobic digester metagenome | isolation source: 4 biogas reactors fed with cattle manure at either 37C or 55C with and... | place: Denmark: Kongens Lyngby | collected 2014
TTTTCAATCATGGTGCAACAGCCCCCTTTTTCCTGCGGAGATAGAGCGGGTTATTTACTGTACTAAGCTAGGCTCATTGAATAGGGGTAGTAGTATTTTCGTAGCTCTTCTAGTTCCTCAGCGCTTAGGCTCTGGGCAAGAATTTCCATGGCGAAGGACCGGGCATCTTTTTCATAGGGGAAATTAAATTCAAGCTTTATCCATTCTTCTGGGGAAAGATCAGGTTTTTCAAGGCCCCTAGGTCCTAAAAATTCATCGCCCTGGATACGATAGCCCAGGCTTTCAACAAGTATATCTGAAAACCTTTCCCGATGGATGCGCTGCTCTTCTCTTCTGATATGGTAGAGGAGGTGAAAAAGTGCATCGTTAACATGGAGGTTCTCGTCGAGATAGAGCTTTCCCTCTTTTATGAGAGCTTTCTTATATCCCGGTCTGTCTTCTAGGACAAGAGAGAGCTCCACTTCTCTGTGATTGCAAACTTCGGTAAATATTCTCTCCAGCCTTATTTTTTCTCTTGTAGTCATGGTCACCTTCTTTTTGATTTATTCTATACTCTTTTTCAAAGCAAATATAATTTTGCAAATAATAATCCTAATTGGGTTAGTAAACCCAGACAGGAAGGCCTACCCAGCTAAGGCCGTATAGGGTAGCCATATCCTCTACTGACAGGTTGATGCAGCCGTGGCTGCCATCCCAGAGGTAAACATCGGTGCCAAAGGCCCAGTGCCAGGTGGCATCGTGGATGCCCTCTATCATACCTTCGTTATTGATCTGCATCCAGTAATTTACCGGTACGTCATAGGACACTCCCTCTCGGTTGGTATTAGCAAGGCGAGTATTGGTTGCCTTGCTTAGGATACTCCAGTTGCCCCGATGGGTGGCATAGCCCCGGTTGGGATTTCCCGAGACAATGGGGGCTTGAAAAATAACTTCCCCATCACTATAGAGCCACAGCCACTGGCGTTCAAGGGAAACACCGATACCATTGTACATAGAATATCCTGGGTCGGGATCTCTTCTTACGCGGCGATAGTCGGCTTCCCAGTTTGAAGCACGGCTTTTTAGTGCTTCTATAAATATTGGCAGGCTCTCTTCAATGTCCACAATCCACATGGTGCTTCCTGCATCGGCATCACTAAAGTAGTTTCTAAAAAGTTCCTCTGCCTTTTTTTCATCTAGAGTAAAATCCTCTTTGTAAAGGGACAGTAGTTCTTTTTCTTCTAGGACCCAGGAATAATCATTGTTACGAAGGCTATAGCGCCTCCATAGATTCATCTCGGGGCGAAGATCTTTAGAAAAAATCATCGGTTCCTGGATATAGGGCTCAAGGTCAAGACTATACTCCTCCCGGGCAATGGCCTCTTTTACCCTTTCTAAAAGAACCTCTTTTTGGGGTAGGTCAATGCCAAGTTTATGGGGTTCAAGGATGAGCTCTCCTTCTTTAAGCAGGAGTTTGGCATCCTGAGTTGGTCTGTTTTCCGGAAGTTCCTGTAGAATTTCATCCAGCTCCCTACCCAGTTTTCCTTCATCGTAGAGGATGGTTTCCTCGCTGGATAGATGTAGGGGTTTTAGGGCAAAAAGGCTTTTGTTCGGTAGGTGTAATTTGCGGGTAAAGCCATCTTCTAAAAGAGTAAACTCCTGGTTGAGGCTAGGGGCAGTAATTGTAAACTTATTATCCATAGCCACAGTTGTTTCATCGGTTCGCTTTTGCATTGAAACATCGGCCCCATCTAAAGTAGAGCCGGGAAAGTAGAAAGTAAAAAAGAAAAAATTCACACCTATGACTAGGGTAAGAATGAGTGGTATCAGGTATTTTTTCATGGTGCCTCCTTAAAGTGGTTCTTAATGTATGGTACAATAAGTTTATATAAAGCACAATAGAAAGGATTAAATGTATGGTACATATTTCTAATTTAAGCAAATCCTATGGCACTAAAAAAGCCGTGGATGACATTAGTTTTGATGTCAAAGCGGGAGAAATTTTCGGCTTTTTAGGGCCAAATGGAGCCGGGAAAACCACCACCATTAAAATGATTGTTGGACTCTTATCTCAAGATAGCGGGAGCATCGAGATACAGGGCCTAGATGTACGAAAAAACAGTCTTGAGAGTAAGAAACTCTTTAGCTATGTACCAGATAACCCCGAGCTCTATCCCAATCTTACCGGCAGGGCTTATCTGAACTTTCTAGCCGATGTCTACGGAGTCAGTAAAGAAGACAGAGACCAGCGCATTGCGCTCTATGGGGAGCTCTTTGAGATGCAGGGAGCTACGGACCAGTTTCTATCCAGCTACTCCCACGGAATGAAGCAGAAAATGGCAGTTATGGGAGCCTTGATTCACAATCCCGATCTACTTATTATGGACGAACCCATGGTGGGACTGGACCCTAAAAGCTCCTTCCGATTAAAGGAACTGATGCGGCAGCGCTGTGATGAGAATAAAAGTGTTTTTTTCTCCACCCATGTTATGGAAGTGGCAGAAAAATTATGTGATCGTATTGCCATTATCAATAAAGGACGAATTATAGCCATAGGAACCATGGAAGAAATTCGCAGCCAAGCTGCCGATGAAGGGAGCCTTGAAAAGATCTTTTTGGAGCTAACAGAATGAAAAATCTATTTGCTCTTGTTAAAAAAGATATTTATGTGGACTATCCCTACATAATTAACCCAGCAGTGGCCTTCAAGGATAAAAAGCTCCGTAAGAAAACTTATCTTCAGGTTTTTGGCTATTTGGTTATTTTTATATACCTGATGCTTTTTATGAAGCCTATTTTTAAACTCTATGATGTTTATAAAGATCTGGGAATGGCCCTGGGCTTTTTATCTTTGGGTTTTATGGCCTATCTTATGGTGCTTCTACTGTTTTCTTTTCCCTATATTCTTAGTAAGATTTATTTTAGTAGGGATGTACAGATGACCCTGAGCCTACCGGTTTCCCCCGAGGAAATACTCCAAAGTAAGCTGATTTCCCTTAGTTTTAGCTCCCTCATCTATGGAGTTATTACTGTTGTGCCCATTATGCTCAAGTTCGGCATAGCGGAGAAGATGGGACCTCTTTATTATATCTATGGCTTTTTGGGACTGATACTGCTTTGCCTAGGAATCATAAGCCTATTGGCCTTTGTGCTCATCTTTCTTATGCGCTGGGTAGCACGTCTTCCCAAACTAAAAAATGTCGTACAGTTTTTTGGAATGATGTTAATTTTGGTGTTTTCTTTGGGAATCAATTACTTTATCCAGTCCACGGTGACGGGAGACCCGGTGGAAATGATGAACAAAATAGCCCAGGGCTCCAAAGCCCTGCTGGATGCTATTTTGCCTGCCATACCTACTCTACGCTGGCTTCTTCTTGCCATGGAAAAAAGTAGTAGCCTAATAGGACTAGGATATTTTCTTCTTCTATTGCTATCGACCCTGGCTGTGGTTGTAATTCTTACAAAACTTGGCGCACCCTTTATGGTTCAGGGAGTTCTTAGCAGCACCGCTGTGGGAGAAAAAAAGCTTAGACGCCGGGGTAGAAACAACTCAAGTCCTGTGGCGGTGCATATTTTTAAAAAGGAATTTAGTGAACTTCTACGCACTCCTTTATATGCCTTTAACACCCTAGGAGGAGCTCTCATTCTTCCCATTGCCCTTCTCATACCGCTTTTTGCTCAAAAGACAATTAGTTTTGACGACATAAAGGAATTTCGAGATATAATTCCTTTTCTTCCCTTTACTAGATTTGAGCTTATTCTTTTGGGGGTGAGTCTAGGTATCGCTTTGGGAGTATTCATGGGCTCCATGGGAAATCCACTTTCCAGTAGTTTTTCCCGGGAGGGCAAGCAAATCTGGATAATGAAGGTCCTTCCCATCTCGGCCAAGGATCAAATCCTGGGACGATTTATGGTAGGTATGAGCTTTCAGCTGCTCTTATTAATTCCCATACTAGTTCTAGGAATAATCGTCTTTTTACCTCCAGTGGAACTGGTCCTGGCGATTATTGGCGGCAATCTACTGGCGGGAGTTTTTGTAAGTCTTCTTGGACTAAGTGTAGATACAACAAGGCCAAAGCTGGTCTGGGATAATCCCCAGGAAGCGATGAAGCAGAACTTTAATCTAGTTATCACCATGTTTACTCTATGGGCCTATCTCGGAATTATGGGCTTTATTCTCTTTAACATAAAGGTTGACCCCTTGGCTAAGCTGCCTCTAATTCTAGGGATTGTTATCATAAGCCAACTCATTCTCGACGCTGCACTATATATCTATCTAAATAAAACCATGGAGTCCGCCCTTCTTCGCATGCAAGACTAAAGGAGGAGCAATGATTCAACTAAAGGGAACTTACAACCAAGCCAAAGTCTTTACAAAGGTTCTAGAAGAGACGGCGGCTATGCAAATAAAAGAGCTTCTGGAGCAGGAGTTTGTTCAGGGCTTAAAGATACGCATAATGCCCGACGTCCATGCCGGAGCGGGATGCACCATTGGAACCACCATGACCCTTAAGGACAAAGTGGTCCCCAATCTTGTGGGGGTGGATATTGGCTGTGGCGTTGAAGTGGTGGAGCTAGGAACAAAAAAGCCTGATTATAGAGCTCTAGATGAAGTCATTAAAAGAAACATTCCTTCGGGGTTCAAAACCCGCCGGAATCCCCACCGCTTTTTAGAACATGTCCCTTTGGATCAACTGCTTTGCAAGGAAAAAGCAAAAATCAATCTGGATAGAGCTAGAAAAAGCCTTGGAACTCTAGGGGGAGGCAATCACTTTATTGAGATTGGTGAAGATGAAGAGGGAAGATTCTATCTTCTTATTCATTCGGGAAGTCGAAATATCGGCCTACAAGTAGCCCAGTATTATCAGGGGCTTGCCCAGAAAAATCACAAAAACACATCCCTTCCTCGGGATCTTGCCTATCTTGAAGCAAAAGAGGCAAAGAATTATCTTCACGATATGGCAATAATGCAGTGCTATGCCCAGTGGAACCGCCGGGCCATAGCCCAGGAGATTCTCGAGGCAATGTCCCTTGACAGCCTAGGACGCTTTAGTACCATTCACAATTATATAGATGTGGAGGCAGGTATTCTGCGAAAAGGTGCCGTCAGTGCTAAAGAGGGTGAAATATTCCTTCTACCGATAAATATGCGGGATGGTTCCTTTATCTGTAGAGGAAAGGGCAATGCCGATTGGAATTTCTCTGCTCCCCATGGGGCAGGGCGCCTTCTTTCCAGAACCCAGGCAAGAAAAGAACTTTCTCTTAAAGAATTTAAAAGGGCAATGGAAGGAATATATACTACTTCGGCGGGAAGCCGGACCTTGGATGAAGCTCCCAAAGCTTATAAAGAAGTGGCGGATATTCTAGAGCAGGTGGAACCCACTTTAGAGGTTCTTCATCATTTGAAGGTAGGCTACAATTATAAAGGTTAGTATTATTACTAATAGACCTAGGAGAAACCATGTTTACATCGCGCGTTACAAAAAAGCAAGTTAAAATTCAGCATATCCCAGCTCTTCTTTTTGAGCCTATAGATCAACCGATCAGGGCTCATATTATCCACTATCATGGCTGGGGAAGCAGAAAGGAAAACCACGCCTTTATTGCTTCGGCCATGGCAGCAAAGGGTTTTGCCGTTCTTGTCCCCGATGCTCTGTACCACGGACAGCGGGGACCAAATAATGAAGAGGGCTACGATCTTCTTCCCCATGTTGTCCTCTCAAATCTAGAAGAATTCCCTCTTTTATCCTCTTATTTAAATGCAAAACGGATTTTTCTCTCGGGCCACTCCATGGGCAGTATGAGTGCCGGTGTGATTTTCCATCAAAAAAAAGAGGTTGAGGCCGCAGCTATTATCAATGGATATTTAAGTTATAAAAATCTTGATCTCGAAATTCCCGCTGCTCTTCTTAAGGTTGACCCAACGGATTTTCTAGAGGATATCGGCAGTCGTCACCTTCTTATTCTCCACGGTGACGCCGATAGCTCCGTGGATATTCAGGTCCAAAGAGACTATGTAAAAAAGGCTCACAGTTATTATGAGCCTGGACATCTTATTATGGAAGAAATTTCTAGACTGGATCACTATATAACCCTATGGATGCTGGAGAGAACGATAAACTTTTTCCTTAGTCTTTAAGATTTCTTCAGAATTTAATTGGAATAAATCAAAAACGGTCCTATCAAAAATAAACCCCACTAGGGATTCCTTTGTGGGGTTTGCGTTAGGGTTACTTTTTCTAATATTCCAGCATAGGGGGCAAATCACCAGCTTGCTTTACCCAGTCTGTGACTTGACTTAGAGCAGGTGTTCTTTTGACAAGGTTTTTAGTCTTATTAATCTCTTCCATTTTCGCCAGTAGATTTTCTGGTTTTCTCCTAGCCAATTCAGGAACGGTATCCACTCCCGCCGCTTCTAAAAGTTTTGAAAACTGGCCACCAATTCCCTTAATTCTATCTAAATCAGCATAGTTAGCCCATTTTAATATTTGTTTTTCTGAGATTCCAGTTTTTTCTGCTAAGTTCGCTCTATTTTTCTTTGTCCCGCAGCCTTCTAAAAAAGATTGCACATTGGCTACTCCCGCTTCCTTAAGAGTGGTCTCATAGTTGCCATCGATTCCTTCTAACATACTTAGTTTTGCCATTAGAAAATTCCTCCTTATATTTTTTGCATCTGCAAAAAAACTAATCCGAAATATGCCAGTTTTTATGCAAATTAGATTAAAGAGTATGGAGATTTTCTTTGTTTATATATTGTATTTATACGACAAATTAGCCAATTCAATCATTTTATTTATGAAACAACACATATATTTTAGTTTTCCGTTAAAATCATCTTTTTCCTCCCTATGAGATAGACCTTGAGATGTGTTAGCATTTTTAAGATGAATTCAAACTTTTATGGAGTAGGGCAAAAGCAGTGTATTTGTACTTACAGGCGTCAATAGTTATCTTTAAGTACATCTAAAAAGAAATAACCAGATAAAATAGCTGAGTAAAAATAGCAGACAATTTTATAAAGGATGATGTACTTTAAAGTATATGAAAGAAGTGGGATAGGAGACCCCGCTTTTTAATTAGCGCTTGTTCTTATGAGGTCTAAGTTCCCTTGCAAGGGTCACAAGGGGTAGGAGGAAGAGATAAAAGGCAAAGGGTATACTGGCCTTTGTTGCCCCCATGGCTGTAAGGGGAAGGGCCGAAGCAATGGACCAAGGAACCAGGGCGGGAATGACCACGGCGGAATTCTCAAGATGGGAGGCCAGGCGGTAGGGATCTTCTTCGACGTGTTCGGTCAGTTCCCCAGCTAACAAAATAGTAAGGGATTGATTGCAGGTTATAAAGGCTCCCATAATAGAAGTAAGAAGAACACTGGGAAAGGAAGATCTCTTTTTAAAGCCCGATATACTCTTTTTTATGCCATTTAAAAAGCCCGTATTTCTTAGAATCCCCATATAGGACGATGAGATTCCTACAATGAAAAAGGCTTGAATCATGGAAAAAACTCCACCTCCACCGATGAGTTCCTTTAGCACGACATCCTGGGGATGGTATCCAATTAAACCAATCCTAACAATCTCCATAGGGCTGAGTCCTTGAATTAAAAGAGCAATAAGCCCGGCCGATAGGATATTTCCAATAATAGTAAACTTCGCTCCAAGGCGGAAAAAAGAAAGGATAAGCATAACCGCCGCCGGCAAAAGTACCCATAGATTTAGGACAAAGGCCTTGGAAAAGACATCATTTTTAAGCACCGGAGCTGTGAGCTCCCCTCTTCCCAGAAAAAGATAGAGTAGGATGCTAATTATAAAAGGAATAAGACCTGATTTAAACATGGTAGAGATATTTATGTATAGATCTGTATCGGTGGTTTCACTGACAAGAAGAGCACTGGTGGAGACCGGTGAGCAGCGGTCGCCGAAATAGACCCCACTTAGTAGGGCGCCCCCCATTAGGGCAGGAGAAACGCCAAGACTCTTTGCCATACTCATCAGCACCATGCCAAGGCTGGCGGCACTTCCAAAGGAAGTTCCTGTAAGAAAAGAAACCAGGCAGGCCAGTAAAAAGCCCATTAGAGGCATCATATCGGCTCTCATCCTAGCAGTGCCCCACTCTACTAGGTAGGCAGTGGTTCCCGAGGCCCGCCATAGGGCCGTCATAATACCGATTAGAAGAAATACTGTAAGTATGGTTTTTACTTTTTTTAATCCTTCCAGGGAAAACACCAGGAGCTCCCTGACAGCATAGTTTTTCTTAATACCATAGCCAAAAAAAAGCCCATAACCTAGTATAAGGGGGTAGTAGAGAGGCAGTCCTTTAAGAACACTAAAGATTAAATTTATAGAAAACAGACCCATAAGTAGATTTTCCATGGGTTTTGCCTCTTTCTAAAGGAGCTTTGCACCGGCTTTGAGAGTGCCGGCCAGAGCTGTGGCTGTCATTTCAAGATTTATCTTTGTATTCTCACTGTCCATGGCCTCTTTAAGGCTCACGGGACCCCGCTGAATACAAAAGAGTCCGTCAAAGAGATCGCTTTGCGCTATAAGTTGCCCGAAAAAGCCAAAGACAGCTTTGTTCTTTTTTTTACCTCGGCGGGCCAATTCTGTGGGGCCCTTGCCTTGAAGGCTTTGCTTATCAAAGCGTCCTTCGCCGGTAATAATGATATCAGCCCAGGCCAGATGCTCTTCAAAACCACAGAGCTCGGTTAAAAGAGAGAATCCCGGCTTTAGTTCTGCCCCGATAAGAAGCAGGGCAAAACCCAGGCCTCCCGCCGCTCCGGCTCCAGGGATATCTTTTACTTCTTTATCAAAGTGATTTTCAAGAAGAAGGGCGTAACCCTCCATGGCCCGGTCCACCCGGGCTATGTCTTCTATACCTAGTCCTTTTTGAGGACCATAGACCGTCGATGCCCCGTTACTTCCAAGAAGAGGATTATTCACGTCACAGGCTACAACAATAGGGGGTAGTGAAGTGATTTCCCCTGCTACACGATTTACCAGAAAAAGGCTATCAAGACAAGGACGAAGTTCCAACTCATCTTGGTAAAAACGAAGTCCCAGACTATGGAGAAGCCCCATGCCCCCATCATTGACTCCGGTGCCCCCTAGACCCAGAAGTATTTTTTCCGGCGAGAGGGAGCTGGCTAGTAGCAGTTCTTTGCCAAAGCCAAGAGAAGTGGCTTTAAAGACTTCTTTTTTTTCTTGAAGCCCTGCAGCCTGAGCAGCTTCTAAAAAGGCGATTTTTTCACTAAAGTAAATCTTTGAAAGAAGAGGCTTGCCGTAGAGGTCTTCTATGGGCTCCCGGTGGAGCTCGAGATCAAAGAAGTGGCTGAGCATTTCAAGTGTTCCCTCGCCTCCGTCGGCTAAAGGAAGAAGTCGAATCTCGGCTTGGGGTAATTTGGATCTAAGGCCTTTTTCTACGGCTCTAGCGGCCTCGATGCTTGATAGGCTTCCTTTAAAAGAGTCCATGGCCACAAGAATGTTAGACTTCATGGATGGGTTCTCCCCTTAGGAAGGCATTGAGATTATCCAGAGTGGTATTCATAATTCGCTGTCTTGCTTCCTTTGTTGACCAAGCAATATGAGGCGTAATGATCAAGTTTTTTACACCAAGAAGAGCAGAGTCCTTTTCCATGGGCTCGGTAGCCACAACGTCAAGGGCAGCTCCAGCAATAGTTCCTTCTTCTAGGGCCCTTATAAGATCCTCTTCTACAATAAGAGCTCCCCGGGAACAGTTAAGGATAAAAGCCCTGGGTTTCATAAGGGCCAGGGTGTTTTTATTTACAACCCCTAGGCTTTCTTCATTAAGGGAGCTGTGAAGAGATAGAAAATCGCTTTTTTGAAAAAGTTCTTCCAGTGAAACATAGGAGTAGGGAACATCCTTTTTTGTTCTGGAGTGATAGATGATTTCCATGCCCAGAGCCTGGGCAATCTGAGCAAAGGCAAGACCAATGCGGCCAAGACCAAAAAGCCCCAAGGTTTTTCCTGCCAGTTCAATTTGTGGCGAGAGAAGATAGGTCCAATCGTCATTGTTTGCCCAATCCCCCCGGTGTACCGATCGGCTGTGTTCACCAATGCCGTGGGACAGCTCCAGCATCATGGCCGTGGCAAACTGGGCTACGGTGCCGGTGCCATAGGTGGGGACATTACTCACAACAATACCCCGGGCCTTGGCGGCCTGGGTATCAACGATGTTATAACCCGTGGCTAGTACGCAGATAAACTTTACCTTAGAGCCCTGCATATCACTATCTTTAATGGGCGTTTTATTGGTAAATACAATGGTGGCATCTTTGATTCTTTCTTTTACCTTCTCCTTTTCCGTCCGAGGAAAGACCTCGAGAGTGCCATAACTTCTAAGCTCATCCCAGCTTAAATCTCCGGGGTTTAAACTATAACCGTCAAGAACGACCAATTTCATTTTTTTCTCCTTTCATTGCACTTAGCATTAGTAGAAATCCAAGTATTTCTATTATAACGATAACTCTTAAAAGGGTTTGTATACCAAAGGAGTCCATTAGCGCTCCTCCTAGAAGGGATGCCAGTACATTGCCGGCAATGATGGCCGAAGTCAGCAGTGCCTGTCCCCTGGCCGTATCTTTTTTCTCCATGGAGTGGGAAAGATAAAAGATTGCCGCAGGAAGAAAAAGGCCAAAGGTTACGGCATTCAGGCTTTGATTTATGTATACCATTAAGATGTTTTTTGCAAAAAGGTCTAGGGTGGCCTTTAGGGCAAAAAAGAAAGCAGAAAAAACCAGTAGTTTTTTTCCATCAAAGCGGGCAGAAATCCTAGTAAAAGAAAACATAGTGGGTACCTCAGCAAAGGCCGATATACCGATGGCTATTCCCAGAGCCCTTTCATCGCCTCCAACAAAGCGGATCAGATGGACGAGGTAATTGTGGAACATCCCATAGCCAAAAAACAGCAGGACCACCGAAGGGATAAATAGAAGTAGGAAGGGATAGCGGGTGCCTATTTTGATTTTGACGCTTTCTTTTTCTTTATAAAAAGGAGGAAAGGGAAAGCTAATAAGACATAATAAGTGAAAAACAATAAAGGCCATGCCGGCATAGGGGGTTATAAAAATACCTCGCTTGGCAAGAAGACTTCCAAGAAATACCGATCCAACCGAGTAGGCAAGGGAAGCCATGCCCCTGGAAATACCAAAATCCAAGTCGACTCCCTCATGAATACAAGATACGCTGAGGGCGTTAACAAAGGGCTGCAGGCTCATCAGAGCCAGAAGCAGCAGGAAGTAAAAGGGAGCCAGGGGCTGCCAGGAAATCAATACTGCCATAAAAAGAATCATTAGGGCCTGGCCAAGCATAAGTCCCTTCATGGGTATAGCACCGCTGTCGACCGCCGATGCAAGGAAGGATTGTAGCAGGATGGAAGTCAGATTGGCCGAAGCAAAGAGCAGGCCAATGGTAAGGTTGTTATAACCGGCATCCAGAAGAAAGGTCGTTGCATAGGCAAACAGTGGCAAGTAACTCAACCAATAACTGGACTGTATAAGACCATAGTGGAGGGTTTTATTTTTCTTCATGGCTAATCCTTTCGCTGAAAATATAGATCAAAACAGCTCCGCAAGCCGATAGAAGGGTCGCCACAAGAAGCATGGTGGATATTCCCCGGTACTGGATAAGAGTACCCCCTAAAATCGAAGCAAAGAGGCTCCCCAATATAGCCGCTCCGGTAATGGAAGCCTGGGCTTCGGCCCGGTTGTCCTTTGTTGAGATAGAGGCCATATAATAAACCGATGTCGGGATATAAAGGCCAAAGGAGAGCATTTGCAAAAATTGAGCCAGATAGAGCATGAACATGCCCTGGGCAAGATAGGCAATAAGGGTTTTAAGGGTGAAGAAGAAGGCCGAGGCAACAAGAAGATTTTTCAGTTGAAACTTTTTCATAATGGGGGTAAAAAATACCATGATGGGAACTTCCGACAAGGCGGCAATGGCCACGGCGATGCCTAAAGAAGATTCTTTTCCTCCCAGGGAGCGGATGGTGTGGATAAGATAGCTATTGTACATGGAGTAATTGGCATATACCATACTGATTCCAAGAAGAAGTCCTATTAGGCTAGGCATTTTTTTTAAGAGAGAGATTCTCTCTTTTTTTATTTCTACTTCCTTCTTTATTGCTTTGGGTGTTCTGTTTTTCCAAATAAAAAACAAAAGAACCATACCTCCTAGGGTGGCGGTATAAGGAAGTATTTTAGGACTGGTGCTTATTAGAAGCTTGCCGATCAGTAGAGAAAAAAAGGCATAACTCAATGATGAAACCCCCTTGGCCACACCGAAATCCACATTGTGGCCGCTGTGATTCCACTCTACATTGAGAGAATTTAAGAGGGGATTTAATAAATAAAGTGAAATAAGAGCCAGGGGATAAAAAAACAAAGGAAAATAGCCTAGAACAAGGCCCACACCGGCTAGGATAAATATACTGAGGCTAATACCAAGCAGATCTTCAAGGCGCAGGATGTTTTTATCCGCCAGGGAGGCCATGGGGGATTGGGCTAAAACAGCAATGCCATTGGCCGAGGCCAAAATTATGCCAATGGTAACATTATTCAAGCCAAGATGGATCAAATAATAGGTGCCGTAGGCAAAAAAAGGCAAGAGGATTAGGGCGTATATAGCTTGGTAAAGAGAAAAGAGCAGGGTGTATTTTTTTTTCATAGTCACTCTCCAAAGGATGTATGCCCATGGTACAACAATTTGACGCATAAAGATAGATATAGCCATTAAAAAACAGAAGAATCTAGAGATTGAAAAGTCTTTATCTAGAAAGGGAGTTATCTTGCTAATGTGGAGAGGTTAGCCATTAAGATTTTAACTTTTATATGCGTTTCTCTGAAACACTATTGAAATACAATAGGAATACTTATTTAATATAATCAATTATCGGAGGTAAAACATGCACATTCTTTTGACCAACAACTCGAGGCTTGCAGAAGAAGCCGGTGCCAAAATGGTATCAGGCTCCTTTCGCGATGTCCTTTTGGCTGCCCGGGACTATGTCTATGTAGGCCACGCTCTGATTACTCATCCTCTATTTGCCAGCGCAGGGATGATGTTTTCTCCTATTCGAAGCATTCTTATCAGCGAGGAAAAGACAAAAGATTCCATTCATGCCGAGATGATTGCCAATGCTATAAGCGACTACGACAAGATGATTTCACTGCGGGGAACCGACGAAAAAAACAGAAAAGATTACGAACGCATCGATGAAGAACTTTATCGTGTAGCACTGGAAGAACACCAACGATTTAATTTAGGAGGTTAAGAGATTGAAACTTGAACACGGTCATATTTATATTAAGGACATTGTCCTTGGAGACAAGACCCAAGTAGAAGGCGGCGTTCTCACCGTCGATGCCCAGGCCCTTATCGCGCATCTAAAAGAGGACAACAAAGTTAAAAATGTCAAAGTGGATCTGGCTAGACCCGGCGAAGAAATTAGGATCATTCCTGTAAAGGACGTTATTGAACCTAGAGTTAAAGTTATAGGAGAAGGCAATGGTTTTCCCGGGGTAACTTCAAAGATTGCACAAATGGGCGAAGGCAAAGTACATATTCTAAGTGGTGTGGCAATTGTAACCATCGGTGATATCGTAGGTTTTCAAGAAGGTGTCATTGATATGTGGGGTGAAGGGGCCAAATGGACTCCTTTTTCAAAGACGCTAAACATCGTTGTGGACATTGAGCCCGTTGAAGGTCTCGATCCCCACGTTCATGAGCGCACTGTGCGTTTCGCCGGCCTTCGTGCGGCGGAATTTATCGGTTTTGCCGGTAAAGATGTGGAGCCCGATGAGGTACTGGTCTATGAGATTGGAACCCAGGTCGAAGAAACGGCCAAGTATCCCGATCTGCCCCGAGTCGCCTATGTAGAGATGCTAATTTCCCAGGGGCTTCTCCACGATGGTTATATTTACGGAGTGAATTCTCAGCAGATTCTACCGACACTGCTTCATCCCAATGAGGAACTTGACAATGCTGTAATCAGTGGCAACTGCGTGGCAGCCTGCGACAAAATTACCACCTATCAGCATCAGAACAATGCAGTTATTCTCGATCTCTATAAAGAACACGGAAAAACCATAAACTTTATTGGGGTCATCTTGACACCGGAGCTTACTACTTTAGAAGGTAAATTTAGGACCTGTGATTACACAGCAAAACTCTGTGTGAATCTAGGGGCCGATGGCGTCATCATTTCTGAAGAAGGCTATGGTAATCCTGACTCGGATCTTGTAATGATTTGTAAAAGATGTGAGCAAAAGGGCATAAAGACCGTTCTAATCACCGACGAATGTTCGGGTTGGGATGGCATGAGCCAGCCACTAACCGACATGGCCCAAGAGGCTGTGGCAGTTATCTCCACAGGCAATGTTAGCCACGTTGTTGAATTAACCGCAGCAAAAAAAGTTCTTGGTGTTGCCGAGGCTATTTATACTCTGGCTGGTGGTTGGGAGGGCTGTATTGCCGAAGATGGCTCCATGAAGTGTGAGCTTAACGCGGTGATTGGTTCTACATCGGAAATCGGCTATCACAACTGCACCGTTGAACTCTATTAGGAGGCTAAGAATGAAAATTGTTTATTATGTAAACCAGTTCTTCGGGCAAATCGGTGGAGAAGAAAAAGCCGGTACCCCCCCAC